>Ga0335082_10006839_pt1 | contig 12421 bp, 7 predicted proteins | sample Lox_Sample_41_FD_206718 | JGI IMG/M metagenome (GOLD analysis project Ga0335082, IMG submission 206718) | Soil microbial communities from Loxahatchee National Wildlife Refuge, Florida, United States - Lox_Sample_4.1 | ecosystem: Environmental > Terrestrial > Soil > Wetlands | place: USA: Florida...
GCCGTGGGCGGTGCTCTCGGGCTACGGCTCGGACGACCAGGTCGGCGGCGCCGCCTTCTACACGCGCGTGCCTGCGGAGGACCTGATGATCCAGGCCTACGGCGGCTCGCTCTCGTTCCTCCAGCGCGTCGAGATCTCGGCGGCGGGCCAGCGCGTGGATCTCGGCGGGCCGATTCACGAGGACATCTCGCAGCTGATCCTCGGCGCGAAGGTGCGCCTGTTCGGCGATCTCGTGTACACGCCGTGGCCGACCGTCGCGTTCGGCGTGCAGTACAAGCGCAACCTCGACTACTCGATTCCCGAGTCGCTCGGCTCGCGCCATCGCGAAGACGCCGACTTCTACCTCGCGGCGAGCAAGCTCTTCCTGAATGGTCTGTTCGGCTTCCCGGTGCTGCTCAACACCACCGTGCGCGCGACGCGCGCCAACGAGCTCGGGCTGCTCGGCTTCGGCGGCCCCCACCAGAACGAGTACGAGGCGATGTTCGAGGGCTCGGCGCTGCTCTTCTTCACGCGCCATCTCGCGGTCGGCGCGGAGTTCCGGCAGAAGCCGCAGAACCTCCGCACGGTCGACGAGGACAGCTGGGCCGACGCCTTCCTGGCGGTGTTCATCAACAAGCACCTCTCGCTCGTCGGCGGCTACGTGCGCATGGGCGACGTCGCGGTGTGGCAGAACCAGGACAGCTACTACCTGAACGTGCAGGCGGGCTTCTGAGCATGCGGAAGCGATCCGCGATCGCATGCGTCGCATTCGTCGCGCTCGCCTGCGCGCGTCCGCCCTGGAATCACGCGACGCTCTACGACGACCTCGGCGGCGAGAAGGGCATCGCGCGCCTCGTGTCGGCCTTCCTCGTTCGCCTTGCGCGCGACCCGATCTCGTCGCCATTCTTCGCCCACACCAACATGGAGCGCTTCGAGCGGCTGCTGAACGAGCACCTCTGCCAGGTCGCCAACGGACCCTGCCAGTACACCGGCGACAGCATGCGCGACGCCCACCGCGGTCTCGGTATCGACGACGCCGCCTTCACCGCGCTCGTGCAGGACCTCGAGATGGCGATGGACGACGTGCGCGTGCCCTTCCAGGTCCAGAACCGACTGCTCGCGCGCCTCGCGCCGATGCACGACGAGATCGTCGAGGGCGACCCCTGCAGCCCGTTCGCGCTCTCGTCGGAGCAGCGCGAGCGCTGCGCGAAGCTCGAAGCGATGCGCGCGAGCGGCGCGCACTGAGTGCGTCGCCGGCTTCGGTTCTAGAGCCCATCTCAGAAATCCGGACCGGGAGGACTTCTTGAGATGGGCTCTGGTCCTGGCTCCGGGCGCCCGCGACGATCTTGCGCAGGAGTGACGCGCGCGGCTCCTGCGCGGTTCGGAGCCGCTCCTGACAGAAGTCGAGCACCGCGGCGTGTTGCCCCGCGTTCGACTGGAGACCCCCATTGGGCCGTCGTCCAGACGGCGAGCCGATAGCGGCCGCGCGCTTCGTCGGCGTAGAAGGTCTGCTCGATCTCGGCCAGATCCCAATCCAGCACGCCGGGGATCGGATCGAGATAGGCCGTGTCGCCCGACGCGAAGAATGCTCCCCACAGCAAGTCCAGTGACTCGGCGTGCCGACGACCAACGCGCGCAGCGCCGGAGGTGCGCTGCTGAACTCCTGCCGACTCGCGGCTTCAGATCAGCCGGGCAGCGACCGAGCGCGCAATCGCGAAGCGAACCAGGTCCGGCCTCGCAAGACAAGCCTGATCGCCGCGGTCAGGCGCCCGCAGACTTCGGGGCGTCGCCCGACTGGGTCCGGAAGCGCCGCGACTCCTCCTCGAGCCAGCTCGCCCGCTTCACGAGCGTCTCGACCGCCGTGGTGATCGCCTCGGCGGCCTTCACGGTCTCCGCGCTCACCTCGCTGAAGACGCCGAGCGTCTGCTCGATCGCCTGGCCGCTGCGCTTCTGCGTGCTGGTGGCGCTCACGATCTGAGAGAGCGTCTCGCTCACTTGCATCGCAGCCTTGCTGATCATCGAGCTGCCGTTGCGCTGCTGCTGCGTCGAGTCCTGCACCGCGAGGCCGAGGTCGCGGATGCTCTCGATGGCCCGCGCCATCTCCGCGCTCGACTGCTCCTGCTCCTGCGTCGAGCGCCGGATCTCCTCGACCGCGGCGTCGATCTCGCGCATGGCGACGCCGACCCGGTCGAGATCGCTGGCCTGCTGCGCGGTGGCGTCGGCGATCTCGCGCGTGCGGGCGGCCGAGGTCGTGCTCGTCTCGAGGATGCGCTTCAGCACCTCGCCCGACGCGACGGCGCGCTGGACGCCTTCCGCGATGCGGGCCGAGCCCTCCTCGGCTGCGCGGACGGCGGCCGACGTATCCTGCTGGGTCGCGCGCACGAGCCCGGTGATCTCGCCGGCGGAGCGATGCGTGCGATCCGCGAGCTCGCGCACCTGTCGCGCCACCACCGAGAAGGCGGCGCCTTCGCTGCCGGCCTGCGCGGCGATGATCGAGGCGTTCAGCGCGAGCAGCTTGGTCTCGTCCGCCACGTCGGTGATCACCTGCACGATCTCCTCGATCGAGCGCGAGCGGTCGGCCAGGCGGGAGACGCACTCCTCGAGCGCTTGGAAGCTCGTCGAGATCGCGTCCATCGACGCCGACGCCTGACGCACCACCGTCATGCCCTCGTCGGCCGCGCGGCTCGAGTCCTTCGAGAGCCCGGAGCTCTCGGTGGCCTTCGACGCGACGGACGACACGGTGCGCGTCAGCTCCTCGAGGTGCTGCGCGGTGCCGTTCGTGACTTCCTGGAGCGTCCCGGCGCTCCGCGCGATGCGCGCGATGTTGGCCGTGACCTGCGTGACCCCCGCGGACGTCGCCGCGATCGCCTCGGTCAGCTCGTTCATGCGCGCGGCGACCTCACCGATCGCCGCATCCATCTCCACGGCGGAGCTCGAGGTCTCCTCGGCGGTCTGCGTGATCTGCTCGACGCTCTCGTTGACGTCGTGGATCGACTGCGAGAAGCGGCCCACCGATTGGGAGGCCTCGCCGATCGCACCCGCCTGCTTAGACGCCACGCGTCCGAGCTGCTTGCCGCGCTCCTCGAGCGTGCGCGAGACCGACATCACTTCGGTGACGCCCTGCCCCACCTGCGAGACCAGCGCGCGCAGTCCCGCGGTCATGCCGTTGAAGGCGCGGGCGAGCTCGCCGAGCTCGCCGCTCGCGGTCTCCATGAGCTGCACGGAGAGATCGCCGCGAGCCACCGCCGCCGAGCCCCCGATCTGCTCCTCGAGGGGCCGAGCGATGTGCCGCCCCAGCTGGTTCGCGAGCAGGAAGGCCAGCACGAGCGAGCCGACCATCGCCACGCCGACGACCGAGGCCTTCGTCGCGAGGCCGCTCATCACGTCGGCCGTGCTGCGGCGGATCAGCAGCACGCCGGGCGAGCGACCCTCGATCGAGATCGGCGTCGCGAGGTCCATGTGCGCCGCGCCGTAGGTCAGCCCGGGGACGGGCTTGCCGACCGACCCGATGACGTCGGAAGCGGACGCGCCGAACGAGGCGAAGGGCTTGCCGTTGTCGTCGTAGAGGACGCCCGCCTCGATCTGCGGATCGGTCTGCAAGGCGCCGAGCGCCTCGCGACCCGCGTCGGCGTCGTTGAACTCGAGCGCAGCCGCGCTGTAGAGCGCGATCACGTCGCTCACCGCGCGCAGATTCGCCTCCGTCGCGCGCCGGTGCGTGATCAGCTCCGTCGCGATCAGCGCCACGGCGACCAACGCCAGCGCGCCCGCCGTCGTGATCGCGAGCGCCTTGCGCAGGCTCTGCTGGATCGAGCCCGACGTGAGCCAGCCCCCCCTCTCCCCGGAGCTCATTTCACCTCCGAGGCCAGGCGCATGAGCTTCGAGCTGATGACGAAGTCTCCGCGCTCCGACTTGCGCCGGCTGATGCTGAAGGTCACTCGATCGCCGGACATCTCGAGGCCGATGTCGCCCCCGAGATCCGGAAATTCGAAGCGGTCTGCAACGGTGAGCACCGGCTCGCCGTGGTAGTCGTGGGCGAGCTTGCGAAGAGCGGCCGGATCCTCGCCGCCGACGTAGAGCAGATGGATGCCCGTGGCCTCCGCGCCGTCCGCGAGGGTGCGCACGTCGATCGGATGCCCCTGGCTCGGGCTCTCGGCCACGATGCGCTTGAAGGCGTCCGCGAAGGCGGGATCGCCGACCACGCCGACGACGAAGGGCGCGTTCGCGGGCACCGCCGATTCGGGCCAGGTCACATATTTGAAGAGCAGGAACACGAACCGGGCCTTCACGTCCTCGGGGCTGCCCCCGGCCGCCCACGTGGGGCCGGCCCAGAGAAGCAGCGCACAGACCCCGAGCGCCGCCCATCGCGCTCGCCGCGCTCGGGCCGTGCGAGTCCCGCGGGCCACCCGGCGAAGCTCCGTCCATCGGGCGCTGTCTTGTCGCATGGGCGCGAGCCGCACCTCTCCCAGGCCGCGTACGTGTGGAGACGAGCCAACTGCGCATCGGTGAGAGGGGTCATCAGCTTGAGCGCCACGCGCGGGTGTCGGGCGGTCCGATGGCGCCGCGCGCGGCATCCCCGATTCGGGTGGCTGAGCGCCCCGGGGCCGACCCCCGGCCACCCGGATCCCTCGGTCGTGACTCAGAAATCTGTCAAGCGGGTGTCGCGCTCAGTCGATCCGGGGCAGCCGGAGGACCCGGGCCATGTGTCGCTTCTACCGCCACGCGCGTAGCATTCTCGTCAGCGGATTCGGAGTGCTCGCGCTCGCGACGGCGACCGCGGCATGGGCCATCGACGGCGGGAGGGTCGTGACTCCGGACGAGGTCGTCGCGACGCCGGACGCGCCGGCGGCGAGTTCGGACGAGTCGGCCGCCGCGACTCCGAAGGCAACTCCGAAGGAGTCGCCCGCGGCGGAGGCTCCGAAGGATTCCACTGCGGCGGCGGAAGAGGCGGAGCTGAAGCCGCACGCCGAATCGGAGAACGATCTCGAGGACATCGAGACGATCGTCACCACGGTCCGGCGCCGCAGCGAGCTGCTCGAGCAGACGCCGGTGTCGGCGTCGGTACTGAGCGGCAGCATGCTCGAGGACCGCGGCATCGACTCGCTGGAGCAGGTCGGCGTCTACATCCCGAACCTCAGCACCTTCCAGGGCACCCAGCGCGCCGGCACCTTCTACTCCCGCGGCGTCGGCCAGCGGGACGCGATCGTGACGGTCGACCCGGGCGTCGGCATCTACGTCGACGACGTGTACGTCTCGCGCGGTCACGGCGCCCTGCTCCCGACGCTCGACCTCGAGCGCGTCGAGATGCTGCGCGGCCCGCAGGGCACACTCTACGGCAAGAACACGATCGGGGGCGCGCTGAAGCTGGTCACCGAGAAGCCCGGGCCGAGCCCGATGGTGAGCGCGACGGTCGGCGGCGGGAGCTTCGACGACTACCGGACCAGCTCGACCTTCAACGTGCCCATCGTCGACGACATGTTGTACTCGCGCTTCAGCTTCGCGAGCAACAACAACCAGGGCTACACGCGGAACATGGTCGACGACAACCACTACAACGACGACAACCTGCTCGGGACGCGCGGACAGTTTCGGTTGCTGCCACAGAAGTACGTCACAGTCGATTTCGCGGGCCAGTTCTCGAACGAGAAGGAAGACGTGCGCGGCGGCAAGTGCCGCGTCAGCGACCCGACGCTCGCGTCCCTGATCCCCGGACTCTCGCAGGCCTGCCAGCGGGCCGACGACTCGTCCACCTACGACTTCGCCAGCAACTACGACAACAAGTACCGGCTGATGACCTACGGCACGTCGATGACGGCTGATTGGGACATCGGCTCGGCGCTCGACAAGGGTCCGATCGACCTGAAGAGCATCAGCTCGTGGCAGCAGCAGAGGGTCGACGAGGGCACCGTCGACCTCGACTACACCGCGGTCCCGTACATCTCCATGCAGAACGTCAATCCCCTGAAGCAGCGCCAGGTCAGCCAGGAGCTCCAGGGCAACGCGGCGGCCTTCGACGGAAAGGTCAAGCTGACCTCCGGCGTGTACGGCCTGTGGGAGCAGGCTCACGGCGGCGATCAGCGGGTCTTCGGCTTCGGCGGCGCCTACAACCGTCAGGACCGCGTCGACGTCGACAACGCGAGCTACGCCTTCTATAGCCAGTCGAGCTACACGCCGTTCTCATGGGTCGAGATGACCGGCGGCGTGCGCTACACGCGGGAGTTCAAGACCGCGCACCGCTTCATCGACACCGGCGCCTCGCCGGGCGAGGATCCCAACGAGCACGCCAGCGACGACTTCGGCGCGTGGACGCCGATGGCCACCATCGCCTTCCACGCACCGCAGAGCCTGATCGAGGACACGTTCGTCGACAACGGCATCGTGTACTTCAGCTACTCGGAGGGCTACAAGAGCGGCGGCTTCAGCACCCGCCGCGATCCCTCGCTGCTCAAGGTCGGGGAGTTCAACCCGGAAAAGCTCGACAACTTCGAGGTGGGCATGAAGGTCGACCTCTTCGACAACCACCTCCAGCTCAACACGTCGGCCTTCTACGCCTTCTATCAGGACATCCAGCTCAACGTGAGCCGTGTGAATCCGGCGAGCCTGCCCTTCCAGCCCGACACCGGCGCGACCATGAGCAACGCCGGCAAGGCCCACATCCGCGGCCTCGAGCTCGAAGGCATCGCGCAGGTCGAGAAGCTGCGCCTGCGCGCTTCGCTAGGCCTCACCGACGCGAAGTACGACCAGTTCGAGGACCAGACCTGGGACATCAACCCCGGCACCGGCCTGGTGGAGAACATCCGCAAGGTGGGTCGCTCCAACGAGGACTTCATCTTCACCCCGTTGATGAACTTCGACGCCACGCTGGAGTACGGCTTCGATACCCGCAACTTTGGCCTGCCCAGAGCCGGAACGCTGACCCCGCTGGTGCACGTCTACTACCAGGACTCGACGCACGCGCAGCTCTCGCCGCAGGGCTGGGCCTCGAACCAGTTCCGGCAGGGCCCCTACTCGCTGCTGGACCTGCGCCTCATCTACGACCTGCCCGATGACCGCACCCAGATGGCGTTCTTCGTGAACAACGTGACGGGAACGGAGTACTTCGACGGAGCCGTCGACGCCACCTCCGCTATGGGCATCGGCGGCGTCTACATGGGCGCCCCGCGCACGATCGGCGGCCAGATCCGCTACCGCTTCGACGCCCCGAGCTGGTCGGAGCTGTAGTCGCGAGCGCCTGCGCAGGGAACAGTAGGCGTCCGCATCTTCACGCGGAGGGCCGCGCGCCCGGCGCGAGCCGCCGCGCGAACAGGGCGAAGAGCCGCTCCCAGTGCCGCTCCGCGGACGCCTCGTCGTAGACATCGCGCTCCGGGAAGGCGAAGCCGTGCTGCGCGCCCGGGTACCACTCGATGCGGTAGTTCACACCGGCCTTGGAGAGCTCGGCCTCCAGCAGCGCGATCTGCTTCGGGCTCGCCCAGCGGTCGATCTCGGCGCACGCGAAGTAGACCTCGCCCTCGATGCGGCCGACGCAGAGGTGTGCCGAGTCCGGCTCGTGCGTGACGAGCCGCGCGCCGTAGATCGACGCGACGGCCGCGAAGCGCTTCGGCCAGGCGGCCGCGGCGGCGACGACGAACGGCCCGCTCATGCAGTAGCCGACGGCTCCGAGCGGGCCGGGAAGCGCCTCGGCCTGCCCATCGACGAAGCGCAGCAGCGCCTCGGTGTCCTCGACAACGAGCGAGTTCGAGAGGTGGCTCATCATCTCGAACATCCGCTGCATCCCCTCTTCCGTGCGCTCCATCCTGAACTCGCGAGTTCGCCGATAGTAGAGATTCGGGAGCACGACGAAGTAGCCGACGCTCGCGATGCGCCGCGCCATGCGGTGCAGCTCCTGGCGCTTTCCTGGCGCGTCCATGAAGAAGAGCACCACGGGGAACGGGCCGCTCTCTTCCGGATGCGTCACGAAGCTGTTCATTGCGCCGTCGCGTGTCGGGATGTCGGTCTCGTACTCGATCAAGCGGAAACCCTCCCAGCGCAGACTACTCCGTTTCACGCGAGCGAGAGCAAGAGCGGGAAGTCATCCGAGCTCGAACATCGCGATCCCTGCGCCGGCGAGCCACGCGAGAGCGACGTTCGACGCATACGCCGCGATCCAGACGGGCGCCCTACGGCCCGCGAGCGGGCCGTAGAGCGCCGAGCTCATCACGCCGAGCCCACCCCAGTACGGCGCGCCCTTGAGGGTCAGTAGCGAGAAGAAGGCCGCGGACTCCGTGTCGATCGCAAAGAGCCTGGTCGCGACACCGACGAACGGCGCCACGACGAAGCCCAGCACGGCGATTCCGGCGAGCACGAGCAGACCGTACACGGCGCATCCGATGTAGAGGCGGCTCTCGGGGCGCATGAAAGGTCTCTGGGAGACCATGCGCCCAGTCACCGAAATGAGGCGGAGTCTCCGATGGGAGTGAACTCGGTGTCAACCGATCGGGCGGATCCCGGGAGCCGAGATCTGGCTACCCCGCCGATGCCGAGGGACGCGCGGCGGGTGAGCCGCTCGGCGGCGCGGGCAGTGGCGCGGGCGCGGCGCCCGGAGTTGCGGGCGCGGGCGCTTCGGCCTCGGCCGGCGCCTTCGTCTCGGAAGCCGCCGCCTTCGCCACGACCTTCTGTCCCGGCCGCGCCTTCTGCACGCCGTCGACGATCACCTGCTCGCCGGAGACGAGACCGTCCGCGATCTGTTGCAGGCCCTGGTGCGCCGCGCCGAGCGCGACCTGGCGCTGCTCGACCGCGCCGTCCGGCTTGACGACGAGCACGTAGGTCCCGCCCTGCTGGTCGAGCACCGCGCGCTGCGGCACGAGCACCGCGTTCTGCACGTCGGGGAAGACGACCACCACGCGCACGAATTCGCCGGGCTTCAGCACGCCGTCCGGGTTCGGCAGCAGCGCGCGCACCGCGACGGTGCCGCGCGTCGGGTCGACGGTGGGATCGACGTAGTCGATGCGGCCCGCGTGGGGATACGGCGTGCCGTCGCCGAGGAGCAGATTGACCGGCACGACGTCGCGCTGCGCGGGCTGCTCGCCGGTGGCCGCGCCGCGCAGCACGTCGAGGCGGTCGCGCTCCGTCGGCGCGAAGTCGACGTGGATCGGGTCGGTCTGCACGATGTGCGCGAGCACGGTGTCCTGCCCCGACTCGCCCACCAGGTTGCCGACGTCCACCAGCGCGCGGCCGATGCGCCCCGCGATCGGCGCACGCATCGTCGTGTAGGAGAGGTTCAGCTCGGCGGCGCGCGCGTGCGCCTCGGCGGAGGAGATCTCGGCCTCGGACGCGTCGCGATCCGCGCGGCGCGCGTCGAGCACGGAGACGCTCGCGACCTTCGTGTCGACCAGCTCCTGCGCGCGGTCGAAGTCGCGGCGCGCGCGCTCGGCCGCCGCGCGGGCGCGCGCGAGCTGGCCCTTCGCCTCGGCGAGCTCCACCTCGTAGGTGCGCGGGTCGATGCGGAAGAGGAGCTGTCCCTCCTTCACGAACTGACCGTCCTCGTAGAGCTGCTCGGTCAGGTAGCCGCGCACGCGCGCGCGCACGTCGACGGCGTTGATGGCGCGCACGTTGCCGACGTACTCGCGCCGGTCCGGCACCGTGCCGGTGCGCGCGGTCTCGACCACGACCTCCGGCGGCGGCGGGCCGCCCGGGCCCTCTCCGCCGCCGCAGCCGGGCAGCGGCGCCGCCGCCAGCGCGGCGACGAGCGCCGCGAACGACGCCGCGATGCGGCTCCCCCGCGTCATTCCACCGCTCCTTCGAGCCGCGCGCCGACACGCGCTCGCGTCCGCAGCCGCAGCCACTCGGCCGCGCTCTGGACGATCACGTAGAGCGCCGGCACCAGCACCAGCGAGAAGACGGTCGCGAAGAGCATGCCGCCGAAGACCGCCGTGCCGAGCGAGCGGCGCGCCGCCGAGCCCGCGCCGGTCGCGACCACGAGCGGCACCACGCCGAGGATGAAGGCCAGCGCGGTCATCAGCACCGGGCGCAGGCGGATCTCCGCGGCCTCGCGCGCGGCGTCGACCAGCGAGAGCCCCTCCGCGTGCCGGCGCTTCGCGAACTCCACCACCAGGATCGAGTTCTTCGACGCGAGCCCGATCAAGGTCACGAGGCCGATCTGACAGTAGAGATCGTTGGCGAGGCCACGCAGCGCCTGCGCGCCGAGCGCGCCGAGGAAGGCGAGCGGCACGACGAGCAGGATCGCGAAGGGAAGGCTCCAGCTCTCGTACTGCGCCGCCAGGAAGAGGAAGACGACGAGCAGCGAGAGCGCGAGGATGATGCGCGCCTGGTTGCCCGACTGCCGCTCCTGATAGGCGGTGCCCGTCCACTCGAACGACATCGACGCCGGCATCACGTCGCGCGCGATCGCCTCCATGCGGTCGAGCGCCTGGCCCGAGCTGTAGCCTGGCGCCGCCTCGCCCTGGATCTTGGCCGCGCGGTACACGTTGTAGTGGGAGATGTCGCGCGGGCCGGCGCTCCGGGAGAGCGAGATCAGGGTCGAGAGCGGCACCATCTCGCCGCGATCCGAGCGCACCCACAGCCGCTTCACGTCGTCCGGCGTGGAGCGCAGGTCGCCCTCGGCCTGTGCATACACGCGGAAGAGGCGCCCGAAGCGGTCGAAGTCGTTGATGTAGAGGCCGCCCATGAAGGTCTGCAGCGTGTCGAAGACGTCGTTCACGCGCACGCCGAGCGTCTTGGCCTTGGTGCGGTCGAGGTCGACGTCGATCTGCGGCACGTAGGGCCGGAAGCTCGTGAAGAGGTTCCGCAGCTCGGGCGACTTCTCGCCCGCGTCGACGACGCGCTGTGTCACCTCCGCGAGCTGCTGGAGCGGACCGCCCGAGCGGTCCTGGAGCTCGAACTCGAAGCCGCCGACGCGCGAGAGGCCGCGCACCGGCGCGGGGTTCAGGGCGAAGACGCGCGCGCCGGGGATCGCCCCGAGCTGCGGGCGCACCTTCGCGAAGATCGCGTCGATCGACTGGTCGCGCCCGCGCTCGCCCCACGGCTTCAAGGTCACGAAGATCGAGCCGATGTTCGGCGGGAAGGTGCCGGTCAGCGCGTCGAAGCCGCCGAAGAGGTTCATGCCGACGATGCCCGGCGTCGCCATCAGGATCCGCTCGACCTCCTTCGCGACCGCGTCGGTGCGGTCGGTCGAGGCGCCGTCCGGGAGCTGGAAGCTGACGATGAAGTAGCCCTGGTCCTCGTCGGGCAGGAATCCCGTCGGCACGGAGCGGAAGAGCGCGACGTTCGCGACGAAGAGCGCGCCGAAGATCGCGAGCACGAGCGCGCGCCGCGGCAGCAGCGCGCGCACGCCCGTGTCGTAGCGGCGCACCAGCCCCGCGAAGCCGCGGTCGAAGGCGCGGAAGAAGCCCGGCTTGTGCTCGCGCTCGCGCCGCATCAGCAGCGCGCACAGCGGCGGCGAGAGCGTCAGCGCGTTGACCAGCGAGATCAGCACGGCGGACGTCACCGCCAGCCCGAAGTACCGCAGCATCTGGCCGGTCGTGCCGGGCAGCAGCGCCACCGGCACGAACACCGCGCCGAGGACTAGCGACGCGGCGACGATCGCGCTCGTCACCTCGCCCATCGAGCGCATCACCGCCTCGCGCCGGGAGTATCCCTCCGAGAGCAGGCGCGAGACGTTCTCCACCACGACGATCGCGTCGTCGACCACCAGGCCGATCGCGAGGACGAGCGCGAAGAGCGTGATCGTGTTGATGCCGAAGCCGAGCGCGGCCATCACCGCGAAGGTGCCGACCAGCGACACGGGAATGGTGATGGCGGGAATCAGCGTGGCGCGCCAGTCCTGGAGGAAGACGTAGACGACGAGGAAGACGAGCAACATCGCCTCGGCGAGCGTGCGGATCACCTCGCGCACCGACTCGGCCACGAAGCGCGTCGGGTCGTAGCGCACCATCTGCGCGACGCCGGGCGGGAAGCTGTGAGACATGCGCTCGAGCTCCGCGCGCACGGAGGCCGACACGTCGAGCGCGTTGGCCTCGGGGAGCTGGAAGATGCCGAGCGTGACGGAGGGCTGACCGGTGAGGCGCGTGAAGCCCGCGTAGCTCTGCGCACCGAGCTCCACCCGCGCGACGTCGCCGAGGCGCAGCAGCGAGCCACCCGGCTCGGCGCGGATCACGATCTGCTGGAACTCCTCGACGGTGGAGAGGCGGCCCTTCGTGCGGAGCGGGATGTCGAGCTGCTGGTCCTCGGGGTTCGGCGGCGAGCCCGCGCGCCCGGCCGCGACCTGCACGTTCTGCTCGCGCACCGCCGCGATGATGTCGCTCGCCGTGAGGCCGAGCTTCGCGAGGCGCTCCGGATCGAGCCAGATGCGCATCGCGTAGCGGCGCTCGCCGAAGATGCCGACGTCGCCGACGCCGGGCACGCGCTTCAGCTGGTCGAGCACGTTGATCAGCGCGTAGTTCGAGAGGAA
>Ga0335082_10006840_pt1 | contig 12421 bp, 8 predicted proteins | sample Lox_Sample_41_FD_206718 | JGI IMG/M metagenome (GOLD analysis project Ga0335082, IMG submission 206718) | Soil microbial communities from Loxahatchee National Wildlife Refuge, Florida, United States - Lox_Sample_4.1 | ecosystem: Environmental > Terrestrial > Soil > Wetlands | place: USA: Florida...
AGCGAGCGCCCGCCGCTCGGCACGATCCGCAGCGCGCTCCCCGACATGCTGCCGGGCTGGCCGTGGATCAAGCCGGTCTCTTCGGCGTAGGCGAGCGGGCTCGCGCCACCGACGAGCACCGCGTCGAACGACGACGCGCCATCGGTCGGCACGTGCACCCAGAGCGCGCGGCGCCCGCCGCCCATGTCGATCGTCTTCGTCTTCGGCTCTTTGGGCGTGCCGGTCAGCCGGATCGGCTCTTCGTTCGAGAGCGCGCACGGCGCCGACGCGCACTTGCCCCAGCGGAGCTTCTTCTGCGCGACGTCGACGCGCACCGTGATCGCCGCGAGCCCGCCGCCCGCCGCGATCGAAGTGTCGGCGAGCGCGGTGGGCGAAAGCAGGAGCACGGCGATCGCGACGGTGCGTTTCATGACGCGAGAGCATAGGCCGTTTCTTTGCCCCGAACGGCGAGGTTGTGACAGACGATCACGGATGAGCAGTGCATCCATCCGTTCCGCCGCGGTCGCGCTCGGCGCGTTCGCGCTCGTCGTGGGAAGCGTCGGCGCGCTGCATTTCGCGAAGCTCCGCGGGTTGAAGCACGCCCAAGCCGCCACGCTGCCGAGCGCGATGAAGCTCGCGCCGCTCGCGCAAGAGCACGCCGGGCCGGTCCCGCCGTTCGCGGGCCTGGACCTGACGCGCATGGTCGTGTCGGACCACGACGCGACGGCCGCGCTCCCGCAAGGCCGCACCGCGCACCTGACGATCGACGCGCGGCTGCAGCGCGCCGCGGTCGCGCTCATGAAACGACATCGCATTCCGGAGGCGAGCATCGTGATCATGGACGCGGACACGGGCGCGATCTTGGCCTACGCGAGCCATTTGGCCAGCGGACCCGCGCGCGACCTCGCCGTGGAGGCGACCGCTCCGTCCGCGAGCGTATTCAAGCTCGTCACGGCGACCGCGCTGGTCGAAAAAGAAGGTGTCGGCGCAGACACGCGCGCCTGCTTCCCGCGCTCGGCGGGCCAGCGCATCGTCGCCTCCGACCTCGTCGTCGATCCGCTGCGCGACAAGTGGTGCGAGACGCTCGGCACCGCGATGGGCAAGAGCGAGAACGCGGTCTTCGCCCGCCTCGCGCAAGAGAAGCTCGACGAGCCGACGCTCGAGACCGCCGCGCGCGCGTTCGGTTACGGCGCGCCGCTCGCGTTCGACGTGCCGGTGCAGCCCGGCAAGCTCGAGATCCCGCAGAACGCGGGCGACACGGCGCTCGGCTTCGCACGCACCGCGGCCGGCTTCTGGAACACGACGCTCTCGCCGCTCCAGGCCGCCGAGATGAGCGCGATCGTCGCGCGCGGCGGCGAATCGATTCGCCCGCACGTCGTCGCGCGCATCACGAGCGCGACCGGCGCCGTCGAGTACGAAGCGCCCGCGCCCGAGTCGCATCGCGCGATCACCGAGGACGCTGCGCGCGCCGTCGGCGCGATGATGGAGCACACCGTGACCGAGGGCACGAGCTACCGCGCCTTCCACGACGCGCATCGCACGCCGTTCGTCCCGGTTCCCGTCGCCGGCAAGACCGGCACGCTCACCGGGGAGGGCGCCCACGGCGTCGAGCCGCGCCTTTACACGTGGTTCACCGGCTTCGCGCCCGCGCGGCCCGCGCACGCGGGGGAGCGGCGCGTCGCGATCGCCGTGCTCGTGGTCAACAAGCCGCGCTGGCACGTGAAGGCGAACGTCGTCGCGCGCGAGATGCTGCGCGAGGTCTATCGCGACGAGCACCGCGCCGTCGCGTCGCGCTAGCGCCAATGCCGTTCAAAGGCGGGAGCGAGAGAAGCGGCGAGAGCCGGTCCAGAGCGACCGACTCTCGCCGAATTCTCGGGAAGGGCGGAAGTAGCGACGGCGTCGCGGCCGGCAGCCGGAGCGCTAAACCGAACGGCATTCGCGCTAGCGCGCGAGAGTCGTCAGGGCTCGACCGGCCTCGGCACGAAGCACCGCCGGCAACGCGCCTCGTACGCCGCCGCGCCGCCGACGAAGAGCTGCCCCTCCATCGCCACGAGCCGCTGCGACCGCGACGCCTCCGCGCCGCACCGCATGCACACCGCGTGGAGCTTCGTCACGTGCTCGGCCACCGCGAGGAGGCGCGGCATCGGACCGAACGGCATCCCGCGGTAGTCCTGATCGAGCCCCGCGCAGATCACGCGGACGCCCCGGTTCGCGAGCTCCTCGCACACGTCCACGATGCCGTCGTCGAAGAACTGCACCTCGTCGACGCCCACGACCGAGACGTTCGGTCCGACGAGCGCGAGCATGTCGCTCGAGCTCGCGATGGGCACCGCGTCGGTCGAAATGCCCTCGTGCGTCACGACCTTGACCTCGTCGTACCGGTCGTCGACCCGCGGCTTGAAGACCACCGCGGAAAGACGCGCGAACTTCGCCCGTTTCACGCGCCGGAGGAGCTCCTCGGTTTTCCCGCTGAACATCGAGCCGCAAACGATCTCGATGCCGCCTTGGAAAGACGTCGACCGCACCCGCCCCCTCTACCACTGTACCTTTGAACCCATCCCACATTTCGTCACTCGGCGTAGCGCGTGACCATTTTGCACCTATGGACGGGACTTCGGTCGATGCTAGATTGGTATTCGTGGACGTCGTCCTTCGGAAGCTCGGCAAGGGATCGCGCGCGGTCGCGGGCCGGCTGGTGCGAGCGCCGCGCAAAGGCTCGGTCGTCGTGATCGAGTTTCCCGACGGCATGCACGAGTACGTCACGACGCCGGTGAAGCGCGTGCTTCGGCTCGCGGGGCGCGAGGTCTTCTACATCGAGACCATCAACAGCCGCTACCGACTCGAAGTTCGCAATCGCGAAGACGCCGTTGCAGAGAGCGCCGGGTGATGGTCTAAGGCTCCCATCCACATGGGAAAGCTCGATCGCCGTCACTCGAACAAGATGCGTCAACGCAAAGGCCAAGCGAAGAAGAAGGCTCGCCTGAAGCGGCAAGCCGAGGCTCGCGGCGCCGCGCGCACGAAGGCGTCCAAGAAGAAGTAGCGCCGAAAATTGGGCCGGTCGCGCCGAGCTGCGTAGGGTCTCCCCCATGCGCACGCGCGTTTGGCTCGGGGCCCTTCCGCTCGTCGCTTGCTTGATGCCGCCGCAAGGCGCCGCGCTCGTGCAGCAGACCGCGCAGCAGTTCAACTTCGACACGCGCTTCGGGCGGATGGAGCTCGCCGTCGAGCAGATCGCGCCGAAGTACGAGAAGGAGTTCACGAAGAAGCACCGCGGCTGGGGAAGTCGCGTGCACGTGACCGACGCGGAGACCGTCGGCATGCACATGAAGGGTGCGGAAGACGCCGACGTGGCCGTGCGCATCGGCTGGTACCGCGTCGAGGAGGGTGACCTCCACATGACGATGGTGAAGCAGCACTGGCACCTCTACAAGACCGGCTGGCTGCTCGACGCCGAGGACCGCACCGACGGGGACATCGGCGTGCTCGGCGAGAACGTGCAGCTCGTGATGCCCGACGGCCCGGTGCGGAGCGCGCAGTTCCCGACCGTGCGCCTCGGGACGGATTAATACGGGATCGCCGCGACGAAGTAGACCTTGTCGATGCCGCCGCCGGAGAGGCCGCGCGCGTAGCCGACGCGGAAGTCGAACGACGCGAAGTAGCCGAGCGTGGTGTCGACCCAGATCTCGGCGCCGACGCCGCTCAAGAACGTCGCTTGGAGCGGATCGTTGAACGCGCTTCCGAGGTCGTAGAACACGTTGCCGCTGATGCGGTTCAAGGTGAACGGCAGCGTCGAGGGGCCGTGGTCGATGTTCACGATCGGGAAGCGGTACTCCGCGTCGAAGAGGCCGTAGTAGTTGCCGGTCTGGAACGCGACGGGGTAGCCGCGCAGGGCGAAGCCGTTCTGGTAGAGGAAGCCGCCGCCGTTGAGGAAGGACGTGACCTGATCCTGCGGCGCGACGTCGATGAAGCCGCCGACGTAGAACGGGCCGCCGGGGAACGAGCCGCCGATCATGCCGCCGCCCGCGTGGAGCGCGACGACGTGGTGGCGGAGCCACGGCACCTTCAAGTACGTCTCGAAGTCGGCGTGGCCGCGGAAGCCGCGGTAGTCGCTGCCGATCGCGGGGTGCGAGAGATCGATGCCCGCCGAGAGGTTGAAGCCCTTCTCCGCGCTGACGCTCCAGAGGTAGCTCTGCGCGTTGCCGTAGGACCAATTGAACGACGCGACGGCGGCGAGCTGTTGCGACGACGCTGGATGCGGCGTGTCGTAAGGGTCGAGCGGCTGCTGGTCGAGGCCGATGTCTCCCGAGATGCTGTTCACGCTGTAGACGATCTGGAAGCCTTGCGAGTCGTACGAGTGCGGGATGGAGTAGTTGAGCGAGACCGAGCCGCCGATCGCGCTCTGCACCCACGAGACGCTGTTCGGGCCGAGCGAGTAGGTCGCGCCGGGCGCGATGTTCCGATAGAAATTCAGCGACAAGTTGAACGGGAAGCCGCCGTAGCCGTAGCTGATGTTGAACTGCGGATCGGGTCGCTCGGTCTCGAGGCCGATCGAGCCGCTCACGGTGTGGAGACCGAGGATGTCGCTTCCGCTGACGGTGAGAGAGATCGCTTGGCCGAAATCGCCGGGCGAGGTGCTGACCAGGTAGTTGCGCGGGACGAGCGTGTGGAGCGGGTTGTAGCCGTGACGCGTCGAGCGCGCGTGCGGCGGCTCGGGCGGCGGCGAGCCGCGATCGTCGACGTAGGGGAGCGCGTCGAGGAACTTCGACGGGTCGAGCTCCATCGCGAAGAGGTCGTAGCCTTCGTGCGTGTAGCCGAGGTAGACGAGCGTCTTGCCGTCGGGGGAGATCGTCGGCTGGAAGGCGCCGCTCGTCACGTTGGTGACCTGCTTGAGCGTGCCGTGCTCGACGTCGTAGGCGTAGATGTTCGTGACGCCGGTTCGGTCCGAGTGGAAGTAGAGCGTCTTTCCGTCGGGCGAGTAGACGGGGCCGCTGTCGACGGCGCGGTCGTGCGTGACCTCGACGAACGAGCCGTCCCACGTGTCGACGATGCGCACGTCGCGGTAGCCGCCGTGCGTCCACGAGCTGTACGCGACGTGTCGGTTGTCCGGTGACCAGCGCGGGGCGTAGGCCTGATCGAAGCGGGCGCTGCGGACGAGCGTGTGGAGGTTTTTCACGTCGCCGCCGCGCACGTCGAGGTCCGCCATCTGGAGGTAGCTCGTGCCGTGGTGGTTGGTGGCGAACGCGACGTGCTTCCCGTCGGGCGAGACGTCGGGCTCGTACGCGCGGAAGCCGTTCGTGAGGCGCACGCGGTTGCCTTCGAGGCCGCTCGGGCTCTTCGCGCCGCTCGGCATCCACGCGAGGTCGTAGAAGCCGTAGAGGTTATCGTAGCTCTCGATCGAGTCGAAGACGAAGCTCTTGTCCGGCAAGAAGCCGACGTAGCCGCCGCCGAGCGTGCGCACGACGAGCTCGGCGTCGTCTTCGCGGAGGAACGCGCCGTTCGCGTCGCGCCGCACCGGCACGCGGTAGACGCCCGCGGTCGAGTGGCCGTCGTCGCGGTAGTAGACGAGCTGGTCGCCGCTCGCGCCCCACGCGCCGCGTGGCGTGAAGCGCGGGCCGTTCGCCGCCTGGCCGTGGTACGTGATGCGCGTCCCCTCGCGGAGCCCGCGCGCGCGAATCTTCGCGACGAGAGCGTTCGACTCGCGGCGCAGCGTGTCGATGAACGACGGATAGAGCTCTTCGTACGTGCGGCCCGTCGCGCGGCGGATGGAGCGGTTGATGCCGTACGGCACGAGCTGATGGCCGTAGTCGTCGATCATGAGGCGGATCGCTTGCTCGCCGTACGTCTCGGCGATCCACTGCATGAAGAACGAACCGTAGAGGTACCAGAGGTTTCCTTGCGGCCAGCGACGGACATTCGTCGAGATTTGATCGAGGCCGGCGACGTTGTTCTCGAGCACGTCGGCGCGCATGAACATGTTCCACGTCGATGACCGGAGGCGCCCGCCGCTCGTCTTGCTGCTCTCCTCGAACACGGCGAGGCCCTCGAGGATCCACCGCGGCTGCACTTGGTTCGGCGAGAGCGTCTTGCCGATCACCGCGTTCACGATCGCCGGGATGCCGCGGATGTGATCGGTGTGGAGGACGTGCGTGAACTCGTGCGTCGTGAGCTCGAGGTACCAGTCGTCGACGTCGCCGAGCGGCGAGAGATCGTCGGGCGCGGTCGCGTTCAAGTGGATCTGATCGTACGGGAGCGCGCCCGCCGATCCGTTCGCGACGTCGGTGAGATCGGTGATGCCGATCTCGACGCGCTGGTTCGGCGGCCATCCCACCGCCGGCGCGAGGCGCGAGAGGATCGACTCGGCGAGGTCGGCGACGCGCTGCGCGATCTCGTCTTCGCCCGCGTAGTACGAGATGCGGAAATGCTCGGTCTCGAGCGACTCGTATTTCAGGTTCGGGTTGTTCGTGGCGCTCGCCGGAACGGAAAATGACGCCACCGCCAGAATCGCAGGTGCAAGCAATGCGAGAAGGCGGCGCACGACGAGCGAGCACGATACATCCACACGCATCGCCGTTGCGACGATGATTGCGACATGCAAGATTGCCGCGCATGCGGCGCTTGGCTTTGGGGTTTTTGTTTCTGGTCGCGTGCGGCGGCAAGACGGATCTCGACGGGGACGCGGGGCCGGCCGACGCGGCGGCGCCGGACGCGATCGTGATCAAGAAGGACGCGTCGGTCGTCGACGCGCCGTATCAGCCGCTCGGCACGAAGTGCGATCCGCCGGACGGCGCCGCGCCGATCCCTTGGGCGCCGGACGACGCGGGCGCCGCGCTCCGTCCGCCGATCATGCAGTCGTCGGGCGGACCCGTGCTCACCAACCCCGTGTTCGTCACGCTGACGTTCGCCGGAGACGATCTCGCCGATCAGCTCGAGGACTTCGTCTCCTCCGTCGGTTGCACCTCCTACTGGAAGACCGCGGTGTCGGACTACGGCGTGAACACGGCGTACCAGGGGGCGACGGCGCACCTCACCGACAAGCCGCCGACGACGATCGACGATGGACAGATCGCGGTGTTCCTCCGGCAGCACATCCTCAACAAGCAGATCCCGGACGCCGTCCAAGGCCAGACGCTCTACGTCATCTACTACCCGGACTCGACCGACATCACGCTCCAGGGCTCGCACAGCTGCCAGTCGTTCGAGGGCTACCACAACGAAGTGTCGCTCGGGGACGGGCGTACGGTGCCGTACGCGGTGCTCCCGCGGTGCAACCTCGGCGGCTTCGGTCTCATCGACGAGCTCACCTCGTTCACGAGCCACGAGCTCGTCGAGGCCGTGACCGATCCGTTTCCGGAGACCAACCCCGCCTACCAGCTCCCCGAGCCGAACGGCATCGCGTGGGCGCTCTCCGGCGGCGGCGAGGTGGGTGATTTGTGCGAGGCGAACGACGACGCGTTCTACATGCCGAGCGACTATGCGTTCACCGTGCAGCGCATGTGGACGAGCCACGCGGCGTTCCTCGCGCACGATCCGTGTCAACCGTCGGACACGACGTACGTCGCCGCCGCGCCGCTCTTGACCGACACGATCTCGTACGACATCGGCTTCGGCACGCAGCAAACGCAGGGCGTGAAGCTCGCGCTGAACGACACGACGCACATCAGCTTGAAGATCATCGCCGACGGGACCGCCGGCACGACGACGGTCTCGGTCCACGACGCCTCGCACCAATTCGGCGGGAGCACGGCGCTGACGTTCAGCCTGTCGCCCCAGCAGGGCCTCCCGGGAGACACGCTCGACCTCACCATCAACCGCGTGGGGACGACGCCGCAGATCGGCGTCGAGCCGTTCGTCATCCGCGCGACGTCGGGTCAGACGCAGCGCTCGTGGTGGGCGATCGTCGGCGATCCCTGATCACTGCTCGGGAGACGGAAACCGCAGCGGCTGGTGGAACTCGATGACCATGTTGTCGTCGGTGACGACCGTCGCGTCCTGCGTACGCGCCAGGATGCGCTCGCGGCTCTCGAGGCCCCACTCGCGGTAGTTCGGGTCGTGGATCGTCGCGGGGATCTCGCAGAGCTCGTCGAGGAGCTTCTGGCCCTTCTCGGTGGTCGTGTCGATGCAGGGCTTGCCGTCGATGGTGTAGTGCGCGAGCACGTCGCGGAAGTGTGAGGTGTCGAGCGAAAACGGTGAGTCGCTCACCGCGACGAAGTTGATCATGCGGAGACCGTAGGGGAACACGGTCATCGCGGTGCGCTGCACGTCGTCGGACGACGTGGTGTTGAAGAAGAAGATGCCGCCCGGCTCGAGGTGCGTGCGCGCGAGCTGCATGAACTCGGTCGAGAGGAGGTTCGTCGAGTGCGCGCGCCAGTGGAACGAAGTGTTCATCACGAGGAGGTCGGCCTTGCGCTCCGGGTGGCGGAGGAGCCAGCGGCGACCGTCGTCGATCTGGATGTCGACCTTGGGGTTCGTGAGGATCGACGCGACGTCCGGGTACTTCGCGATGATGCCGAGGTAGCCCGGATTGATCTCGATGACCGTGAGGTGCTCCACGCCCGGCGCGTTCGCGATGACCTGCGCCCACGAGCCGGACGAGAGGCCGATCATGATCACTTGCTTCGGGTGCGGGTGCATCGAGACGATGCCGTAGGCGCGGACGATGCCGTTTCGGTCGTGCACGATCGACGTGTTGAGGCGGCCGTCGTAGGCGCCGCCGCCGAACACGGTGCCGTCTTGCGTGACCGCGATGACGCCGCTCTTGGTCTCGACGACCTCGGCGAAGCGTTGGTTCTTGAACGTGGTCTTGAAGTAGAGGCGCTCCCACACGCGGTCGTACGCGCCCGGCGCGAGCGCGACGAGCCCCGCCGCGGCGGCGCCGGCGACGACGAACGCGCCGCCCGCCTTCGGGAGGCCCGGGCGGCTCGCCGCGTAGAGCGCAGCCGCGACCGCGAAGCCCGCGATCATCAGCAGCTTCGACACCGTCGTGAGCGACATCGTGTCCATGAAGACGAAGCCGGTGACGAGGCTCCCGAGCGCGGACCCGACGATATTGGCAACATACAAGTAACTGAGGCGCTGGCCGGCGCGGTCGTCCGGCGCGATCGCGAAGTGCGCGAGGAGCGGCAGGACCGCGCCGAGCAAGCCCGCGGCGAGCGTGATGGCGAGGAGCGGCAGGACGGGCGACGCGCTCACGGCGGCGCGCGCGATCGACGGAACGACGAAGAACCCGATCGCGTTCGCGACGAAGACGAACGCCGCGAGAGGTCGGAGCGCCTCGAGCTTGCCCTTCGCGGACTCGTCGCGGCAAAAGAGGCGGCTGCCGGCGGAGCCCGCGGCGATGCCGAGGAGGTAGAAGCCGAGCATCACGCCGAAGGACGCGGGCGCGCTCCACGTGAGGAAGTTCACGACGCGGTACCAGACGATCTCGTACGAGAGCGCGATGAACCCGGCGGCGCCGGCGGCGACGAGCGCGACGAGGAACATCACGCCGCCCTACGATCGCGCAGGTGCAGCGAGACCGCGCCGAACCCGACGACGGCGTTGACCGCGGCCGCCGCGTGCACCGTGTTGGCCTCGCCGAGCGGGCCCATGATGACCATCACGCTCGCGAACGACGCGATCGCCGAACCGAGCGTGTTGACGAAGTAGAGCTGGCCTACGCTCTTTCCGACGTTTCCGTTCGTGCGGACCATGTGCGCGACGAGGAGCGGGAGCGTGCCGCCCATGAGCATCGTCGGGACGAGCACGAGCAGGAGCGTGACGAGCGCGGTCGCGACGGGCGGCAGGTCGAGCGTGAGGCGCCCGACGTGGTGGAAGAGCGGAAGGGACACGAGCCCGAACGCGCCGATGCCGAGCTCGACCAGGCCGAAGAGGAGCAGCGCCGGCCGCGCCGGATTCTTCGAGATCGCGCCGCCCGCGAGCGACCCGAAGCCGAGGCCCAGCATGAACGCCGTCACCACGACCGTGACCGACTCGATGTTGATGCCGTAAATCGCGAAGAGCGAGCGCTGCCAGACGACTTGGTACAGCAGCGCCGCGAAGCCGGACGCGAGGAAGACGAGCATCAACCACGCGGTGGTGCGCTTCTTCATGTGCGCACCTCCATATCACGAGCCCAGAAAATTCAGCGGATGATGTCGGCGGCGTCGCGGGGCCAGAGCTTCGAGTTCGAGTACGAGTAGCCGAGGACGCCGAAGAGCGACGTGAAGTGCGTGCCGTTGGTGAACCCGGTCGGCGGGTACGGCGCGCTCGGCTGGCCGTATTGCGTGAAGAGCGAGTCGTCGACGCGGCACGCGCCGTTCACGACGAACTCGAAGAACTGGCCGCTCCCGTCGGGCGCGTCGTCGGTGATGCTCACGTCGGAGAGGACGAGGAGCATGCTCTGGTAGGCGTTCGCCTTGGGGCCGCCGGTCTTGATGTCGCTCGGGTCGGCCGAAACGGCCGAGAACGGGAGCGACGTGCCCGCGTCGACGACGACGACCGAGGTGCCGATGAGCTCGTCGAGCCCGTTCGCGTTCGCGTAGACGCCCGAGACCGTCACTTCGTTGCCGCGCTTCACCGACGCGCCGCTCGAGACGAAGACGCCGCTGAACGGGGCGAGCGAGATGTCCTGGAGGACGAAGCCGCCCGCGCCGATGGCCGTGACGTACGCCGGCGCGAGCGAGACGATCGCGCCGTGCTGCGGGTGGCCGGCGGCGCCCGGATCGCGGAGCGTCTCGATCGACATCGCGCACGGCGTCGCGCCGGGGTTCGCGAAATTCGGGCACGTGTCGCACGCGTCGCCGCGTCCGTCGCCGTCGGCGTCTTCTTGGTTCGGGTTCGCGACGCGCGGGCAGTCGTCGATCGCGTTGTCGACGCCGTCGCCGTCGAGGTCGTTGGCGTTCGGCGTCACGCACGTGTTGGTCGCGTCGAGCGGGCAGCGATCGCACGCGTCGCCGACGCCGTCGCCGTCCGAGTCGGCCTGCGCGCCGTTGTCCATCGGGCGGATGGGGTTGAAGATCGTCGGGCAGTCGTCGGTCGCGTCGTCGACGCCGTCGCCGTCCTGGTCGGTCGCGGTGATGCCGTTCGGGTATTCGGTGCGGTACGGCGTGCAGCTCGGCTCGTTCGTCGGCGCGTCGGTCTTGCAGAAGAAGAGCGGGTAATACGCCTCGCCGGCCGAGCGGATCGCCGCGAGCGTGGTCCCCCCGCCGACGTCCTGCGCCACGCACGCGCGCTTCGCCCGCGAGCACACGTCGAGCGTCTCGCACGCCGCGCCGCCGATCTTCGGGTCCGCGACGATGGCGTCGTCGCCGTAGAGCACCTGGCCGCCGCGGAGCACGAGCACCACGTCCTCCACGCCCGCGTCGATCACCGCGCGGTAGTCCTTGCTCACCGAGCCGTCGAAGATCGCGAGATCGGCGACGTAACCGGGCTTGAGCGCGCCGATCACGTCCGCCGCGCCCGCCGCCCACGCCGCGTTGAACGTCGCCATGCGCCAGAGATCGCCGTCCGAGAAGTGCTTGGCGAAGTAATTCGTGTTGAGCGAGTCGATGCACTTCATCTCGCGGAGCAGGTTCATGCTGCCCGACGGCATCCAGTCGGTGCCGAGCGCGATGGGGACGCCGAGCGCGTCGAACATCGTGACCGGCGCGGTGTTGCCGTAGAGGTCGACGTTGGTGCGCGCCGACCAGATGAGGCGCGTCTGATCCGCGCGGAGCGGCGAGACGTCGCTCGGGAGCGCGCCGACGCCGTGGATGATCGACGTGGGCGGCTCCATCAAGTCGTACTGGCCTTGCGTGTCGTTCGTGCACACGAGCTCGTTGTGCGCCGCGGCGTTCACGCCTTCGGCGATGTGCGGCACGTACGAGGAGTCGCTCGCGATCTCGGCGTGCGTCGTGCGGTTCGAGCCGTAGTTGCAGCCCGACGTGAGCATCGTTCCGTCGGAGTCGTCGAGCGGGAACGTGTCGTATTGCGCGCCCTGGATCGGGAGGCCCTCCAGCAGCGTCGGGTCGTCGAGGTTTCGGGCGAGGCCCTTCTTGCCGCCGGACGAGATCGTCGACGTCGCGCCGCCCATCACGAAGCGGAGCTCGGCGAAGAGCTGCACGTTGGCCGAGGCGCTGGAGTTGTAGTTGATGGCCGTGTGGCCGTCCGAGCCCGTGCGCCACTCGTTTCGGTGGTCGTAGCGCTCGGTGCCGTGGCCGACGGGCGGGTTGTTCGCGTAGGTGATGTGGTCGTGCGAGTTGATGAGACCCGGCGAGATCACGCCGTCGGCGCACGCGACGACGGTCGCCTGCGCGTAGCCGGGCGACGCGCTGCAGTCGCACGACGCGCACACGATGACGCCGGTGTCGTCGACGAGCACCTCGCCGCGGTGAAGCACGCGATCGGGCGCGAGCACGGTGCCGCGAAAGAGCTTGCCCGACGTGCCGTCGGTGACGCTGCAGGTCCCCGTGGCCGGCGGCGTGATCGG
>Ga0335082_10006841_pt1 | contig 12421 bp, 9 predicted proteins | sample Lox_Sample_41_FD_206718 | JGI IMG/M metagenome (GOLD analysis project Ga0335082, IMG submission 206718) | Soil microbial communities from Loxahatchee National Wildlife Refuge, Florida, United States - Lox_Sample_4.1 | ecosystem: Environmental > Terrestrial > Soil > Wetlands | place: USA: Florida...
GACGCGGCTGACCTGGAATGCGCTGCAAGCGGTGCAGTTAAAGGTCAGAAGATCAACTTTGGCCTCGACGGGGTGAGGCTCGCTCCCGACAAGGTGCATCAGGCCACCGCAGCTTTCGCACGGAAAAGGTACCAGGCTCTTACTTTCTTGGGCTTTGACTAATTTCATGTGCCCCACGCTAAGCCGCTGGCGGATCGCGTCAATTCTGTTTTTTTGCAACCAATCCTTGCTTAATACCGCCATTTGGAACCTTTTGAACCTGACACAGTTTATCAGCCACCTGCTGCCTTACCGAGGAATGAGCAAACTACTCAATTGGCGGCGTCTACTAACACCTGTCATGGCAAGGAGAGGACCATGGTGAACGGGGCCAGCCGGGTTGAACGGCTTCAAATCATGTTATCGGCTGAGGAACTGACGATATTGGACGATTTTCGCTTCAAAAAGCGCATGCCGAGCCGCGCGGCAGCGATCCGCGAACTCTTGCGGCGCGGTCTGGCTTCCGAGGGTTTTGAGGCCGCGGCTTTTCGCGTCAAGTCGGAGGAATTCGGCGTAATCGGCGAGGCCCCGACAGGCCAAAACCACGGGTAAGTCCTGCGAACCAACGGTGGAGCTTTGCGCTGCAGCGGCAATATATTATTCCGGCTGCGGCAGCCGTTCACGCCGGCGATTGATTTAACGCAATGAAGACATGCGCCGTGCCGGGTTAGCCTTTCTTCGCATCATCCTGGCGGGGGCGAGAGTGCATGCCGTATCGCGTCAATACCGATCTGCCGCCGCGCGTTCGCGACCATCTGCCGGAACACGCGCAGGATATCTACCGTGAAGCGTTCAATCACGCCTATGCCGCCCATGCCGGTGAAGACGACGGCGAAAAACGCGCCCATATGATTGCTTGGGCCGCGGTCAAACACAGTTACGTCAAAGCCGGCGACACCTGGGCTCCGCGTCACCCATGACCTCATCATTATTTCTCGCCGATCGCAACCTTCCTCGCTACACGTCCTATCCGACCGCTCCGCATTTTTCCGCATCGGTTGGCGCGGAAACCTACGGTCAATGGATTGCCGCGCTGCCACGCGACGCCACGCTTTCGTTCTATATCCACGTTCCGTTCTGCACCGAGCTTTGCCTGTATTGCGGCTGCAACACGCGCGCCGTGCGCAAGCGCGAACCGGTGGAAACTTATGCGCAGCGACTCATCGACGAAATCGCGCAGCTGCGCATCCTCGCAGGCCGCAGGCTTGCCCATCTGCATTGGGGCGGCGGCACGCCCTCCATTGTCGGCGCGCACTGGCTGGATACGATCACCGATAAATTGGGATCCTTGTTCGACGTGTCCGCGATGACGGAGCACGCCATCGAACTCGATCCCCGCCGGATCGATCGGTCGCTTGTGCACGCGCTTCAGGCCATCGGTATCACCCGCGCCAGCCTCGGCGTGCAGGATGTCTCACCGCACGTCCAGCGCGCCATCGGCCGCATCCAGCCATTCGATCTCGTGCAAAAAGCGGCCGACTGGCTGCGCGAGGCCGGTATCAATCGCCTCAATATTGATCTGATGTACGGGTTGCCGACGCAAACAGCGCGCGATGTCGCGCGCAGCGCGGAACTCGCCGCCTCGCTCGGAGCGCAGCGCATGGCCTTGTTCGGCTACGCGCACGTGCCATGGTTCAAGCTTCATCAACGCCTGATCGATGAGACAGCCCTGCCCGGCTTGAGCGAACGGCTCGAACAGGCGCAAGTCGCCGCGGAAACGCTGACCGGTCTCGGCTATCAGGCCATTGGCCTCGACCATTTCGCTCTACCGGACGACGAACTTGCAATTGCGGCACGCGAAAAGCGCCTCCACCGAAATTTCCAGGGCTACACCACCGACGAAGCCGACGCCCTCATCGGACTTGGCGCCAGCGCGATCGGCAAGCTGCCGCAGGGTTTTGTGCAAAATGCCTCCGACCTCGCCGGCTATTCGCGCGCCGTCAGCGCCGGACGCTTCGCCACGGTGAAGGGCCTGGCTCTGTCCGAGAGCGACCGCCTGCACGGCGCCATCATTGAGCGGCTGATGTGTGATCTCGCCGTCGATCTCGAAGCCTTCGGCGGCAAGGAGCAATTCACCGCGGAGCTCGCAACGCTGCGTCCTCTTTGCGAGCAAGGCTTGCTGGCGATCAATGGCGGCCATATCGCGATGACCGAACGCGGACGCCCTTATCTGCGTGTCGCTGCGTCAGCCTTCGACGCCTATCTCGCGGACGCCGAGAAGCGCCATTCGGTTGCGGTCTAGTCCGGCTTTTGGTCCGACTTTACGGACTTGAATGTCGTCTGGTTCGGGCAAAATGCCGGTGGCAAATCAAACGCATTGGGCGCGCGCCTGAGCCAGTCGGTACACACGACCGCCGTGTCGCAGCGTTGGCACGCCTCAATCGCTTGCGCGAGGTGTGACACGCCCCGGGGCCATGCCGCCGGAACCGTTGAAAGACCAATACGCCCCGTCATGGCCGCCATGTTGGACACATGGTCGGGACTCACCTTTGGCGGCTCCCCCGCCTGGAATTTTGAGAACCGGGGCATGCTTGGTTTTTTGGACCGAATCGACATTTGCCGCATTGATCCAGCGCAACAGGATATGGTTACCGCGTCAGTTCGCGCATCGCGCGATCCAGTCCGTCCAGCGTCAACGGATACATCCGCCCGCCCATGAGCTGGCGGACCATCGTGATCGAATGGGTGAAATCCCATTCGCGCTCGGGCACCGGGTTAAGCCAGACGGCGGCCGGATAAGTGCGCGTCACGCGTTCGAGCCAGAATGCACCCGCCTCGTCGTTGTAGTGTTCGACGGAGCCGCCCGGAGCCGTGATCTCGTATGGCGACATCGAAGCGTCGCCCACGAAGACGACCTTGTAGTCGTGCGGATAGGTGTGCAGCACATCCCAGGTCGGCGTCGTGGCCTGGAAGCGGCGGCGGTTCTCTTTCCACACCCGCTCATAAAGACAATTGTGAAAGTAAAAATGCTCCATGTGCTTGAACTCGGAACGCGCGGCCGAAAACAATTCCTCGGTCGCCTTGATGTGCCAGTCCATTGAGCCGCCGATATCGAAAAAGAGCAGCACCTTTACGGCGTTGTGACGCTCCGGCCGCATCAGAATATCGAGGTAGCCTTTGTGCGCAGTGCCCTTGATGGTGCCGTCGAGATCCAGCTCCTCGGGGGCGCCGGTGCGCGCGAATTTGCGCAACCGGCGTAGCGCGACTTTTATGTTACGCGTGCCAAGTTCGACCTCGTCGTCGAGATCCTTGAACTCGCGCTTGTCCCACACCTTCACAGCGCGGAAATTTCGATTGGTATCCTGGCCGATACGCACGCCTTCGGGGTTGTAGCCGTAGGCTCCGTAGGGAGATGTGCCGGCGGTGCCGATCCATTTCGAGCCGCCCTGGTGACGGCCCTTCTGCTCGGCCAGACGCTGGCGCAGTGTTTCCAGCAACTTGTCGAGCCCGCCCATCGCCTCGATCTGCTTCTTCTCTTCTTCCGTCAGATATTTCTCGACGAGTTTCTTCAGCCACTCGGCCGGAATATCGGCTTCGACGCCGCCTGCCAGCGACTCAATCCCGTTGAAGACGTGGCCGAAAACCCGGTCGAACTTATCGAGATTGCGCTCGTCCTTCACCAAGGTGGCGCGCGCCAGGTAATAGAATTCTTCCACCCGGCGCGACGGGAGATCAGCGTCCATCCCCTGCATCAACGTCAGATATTCGCGCAGGGTCACGGGCACCCCGGCGTCTTTGAGCTCGATGAAGAAGTTGATGAACATACGCGACAATTCGCCCTAGCCGGACCGTCCGTCAAGCACCCTCCGCCTCCGCCGCCGCAGCCGGGCTTGACCAAGGCATCCACGTCTTAGAACAGTGCAGCAACAAGAACGTGGATGGCCGGGATAAACCCGGCCGTAAGGAAGGCCGGGGGGATTCTGGAATGAGTGCGCGCGACCGCGCCCTGTGGGTGCTTGCCGTTATATTGTCGATCGCGCTGCTCATCGCCCCGGCGCTGTGGAACGGCTTCCCGCTTCTCCAATACGACACCGGCGGCTATCTCGCCCGCTGGCACGAGGGCACGCTCGTGCCCAGCCGCGCCGTGGTTTACGGCCTCATGCTCAACGTTGGCACACCGGCTGCGTTTTGGCCGGTTGTGGCCGTGCAGGCCGCGCTGACGGTCTGGGTGATCGCGCTCACGCTGCGTGCGCATGGCCTGGGCGGACGGCCTTGGCTCCTGCTCTGCATCGTCGCCGTGCTGACGGCGATCTCCACCCTGCCCTGGCTGACCTCCATTCTGCTCACCGATGTCTTTGCCGGGCTCGGCGTGCTCGCGCTTTATCTATTACTGCTGCGGCCCGGAAGTTTCGGCCGCAGTGAACGCTTTGCGCTGATCGCGCTGATCGCTGTCTCTGCGGCCACGCACAGCGCCACCATCGCGGTTCTCGCGGCATTGATAGTGGCCGGAGTTTTGATGTGGCTTGTCCAGCCCAGACAACTGCCGCTCGCGCGCGTCGGCAATGGTGTGCTCGCGCTTGCCCTCGGCGCGGTGCTGGTCTTTGCCGCAGATTTCGTGGTGGCGAAACGATTGGCCTGGACGCCCGGCGGGTTCGCGCTGTCATTCGGACGCATGCTGCAAGACGGCATCGTCAATAAATATCTCGACGATCACTGTCCGAATCCGAAACTGGCGCTCTGCGCCTATAAGGACGAGCTTCCCAACGACGCTGATGTCTGGTTCTGGGGCAGTCCCCTGTTTGACAAACTTGGACGCTTCGCCGGGCTCGGCCAGGAAATGGCCGAGATCGCGGTTTCCAGCGTGATCGACTATCCCGGCCTGCAACTCAAGACCGCGGTGATCGCTTCCGCGCGGCAACTCGTGGCGGTCCATACCGGCGAAGGCGTGCTCAATTCGATTTGGCACACTTACGGAACGATCAAGCGTTTCACGCCGGGCCTGACGACGTCCATGGATGCGGCACGCCAGCAACGTGGCGAGATTTCGTTCACGGCCATCAATCAGATCGACTATCCCATCGCACTGCTGTCGATGGCCTTGCTGCCGCTGATCATCGTGCTGGCGTGGCGGCGGACAATCCCGTCGGCGTTTGGCGAGCTCGCTGCCGTTTGCGCAATCGCGCTGCTCGCCAACGCTTTCGTCTGCGGCGCGATGTCAAATCCGCACGATCGTTATGGCGCACGGCTGGTCTGGATCGCCGTCTTCGCCGTGACGGTCGCCCTGGTGCCCTTCATTGATCGCCTTGGATCGCGTTCCGACATCGCCTAAGCTACGACCAACAACATCGCAAAATCCTGCTTTTTATTCCTTTTAGGGGGGCCGCGTGACCGCACATCCACGAACCGTATTGCTGGCGCTGTTGCTGGCCTGCAGCGCCACATCCGCCGGCTCGGCCGACCCCGCCATGGACGCGGTCATGAAGGAGCTCGTTCCGACCGGGACGTTGCGCGTCGCAATCGCGGTCGCGCCGGCGCCCTCCGCGCTCTACACGATAAAGGATAATGCGACCGGCAAATTCCGCGGCGTATCCGTCGACCTTGGTGCGGCGCTGGCAAAAAAGCTCGGGGTACCCGTCGAATTCCTGCCGCATCTCGCCTCCGGCGAGATCCAGAATTCGGCGGCAAGCGGCAAATGGGATGTGACCTTCATGCCGGTCGACGAGGAACGCAAGAAATTCGTCGACTTCGGCAATGCCTATCATCTTTTGCAAAGCACTTATCTTGTGGCGCCGGGCTCCAGGCTAATAAAAGTCGAGGAGGCCAACGAACCAGGCGTGCGCATCGGCGGCGTTGCCAATACCGCGACGTTCCGCGCCGCTCAGCGCACGGCCCCGAAGGCAACTTTCGTCACCGTGCCCGGCGTTGACGCCGCTGTCGCCGCCATGAAGGCCGGCGAAATCGATTGCATTGCGCTGTCGCGGGAGTCGTTGTCCGGCCTCGCTGCGAAAATTCCAGGCTCGCGCGTTCTTGACGGCGGCTTTCTCAACTCCTCCACCGCTGTCGCGGTGCCGAAAGGCAAGCCTGCCGCGCTCGCTTATGTCAGCCAATTCATTGAAGAGGCCAAGGCCTCAGGGCTGGTGCGCAAGGCTTTCGACGACGTGAACCTGAAGAATTCGCAGGTGGCGCCGGCCGGGATGAAACCGTAAGCACGGCGTGCTATTTGAGGGCGGCGGCGTTCGCCGCTTTGTTTTTTGGAGCGACCGATGGCGGATGCAGCTGCATTGAAAGAACTCGCACCCACCGGAAAGCTTCGGCTTGCCATTGCCGTTTCCCCATCGCCGTCGGCGCAATTTGCTATCCAGGATGGCAACACCTATCGCGGCGTCGCGGTCACCCTTGGGCGGGCATTGGCGGCAAAACTCGGCGTGCCGCTCGAGATCATCCCGTATCAGGCGTCGGGTGAAATCCAGAATTCGGCGTCCACCAATCGCTGGGATGTCGCCTTTCTCCCGGTCGACGACGAGCGCAAGAAATTCGTCGACTTCGGCAATGCCTATCATCTGCTGCAAAGCACCTTTTTGGTCCGCCCCGGCTCCAAAATACAATCGGTGAAGGAGGCCGATGCAAAAGGCGTTGGTCTCGGCGGAGTCGCCAATACCGCGACGTTCCGTGCCGCCAGGAAGGCGACCGCCAATGCCACACATATCGAATTTTCCGGCGTCGATGCAGCGGTTGCCGCGATGCGCGAAGGCAAGATCGAGGCGATCGCACTCTCGCGTGAATCATTGGCCGGGCTGGTCGGCAAGATCGCCGGCTCCCGCATCCTCGACGACGCGTTTCTCAATTCCAGCACCGCGGTCTGCGTGCCCAAGGGCAAGCCGGCGGCGCTCGCCTATGTGAGCGAATTCATCGAGGAAGCAAAAGCATCCGGGCTCGTACGCAAGGCGCTGGATGAAATGGGGCTTAAGTCGTCGCAGGTCGCCCCGGCCGGGATGAAGCCTTAGGCATTGGTTAAGCCTGCTTGTCGGGTGTCGTCACCGTCAGCCCGTCGAGCTCCTCGGTCACCTTGATCTGGCACGAGAGCCGGGAATTCGGCCGCACGTCATAGCCGAAGTCGAGCATGTCCTCCTCCATCGGCGAAGGACCACCGACCTTTTCCCGCCACGCTTCGTCGACGTAGACGTGACATGTGGCGCAGGCGCAGGCGCCGCCGCATTCCGCTTCGATGCCGGGAATGTTGTTACGGATCGCCGTCTCCATCACGGTCGAGCCGATCTCGGCTTCGACCGTACGGGCGGCGCCGCTTGAGTCGGTAAAAGTGATCTTCGGCATAAGGAAGGAAAGCGGGGCTGTAGATGCGACGCGCTTCTATATAGCTATTCGCGCGAAGGTGCCAACCGTCAATGCGCGCGCAACAGTCCTGCGATCTGGGCCCGGGCCTCCTCAACCGAACGCGCGAGCTCGGCTATTGCCAGGCTGCATTCGGCTGGCGCGCGGCTCGCGGCCAGTTCGGCGGCGGCCGCCGCCCGAGCGACGCGCGAAGCGCCGATGCCGGCGGCCGAGCCCTTGAGCGTGTGCGCAAGTGTCGCGACCGCGGCGGGCGCGCTCGCGCGCATTCGGTCCATCAGCAGTTCCGCTTGCCGATCGAACAGCTGCAACACTTCCCGCTCCAGACTGTGGTCGCCGAAGGTCATGCGCGAGAGATGGCTGCGGTCGATCGCCGCATTTTCCGTTGCCACCTCGGGCGTGCCTTCGCAAATCCTGACCGCGGCTTGCGCCATCTCGGCCTCCCATTGTCTTTATTGTTGGCAGGGATTTTGGCCTGATCGGGACCAAATCCAGGTAAACGGAGGGCGGCCGGGCGTGCGCTTTTGCCGGGCAATAGCGGCGGTGGTTAAGGCGATGTAATCGCGGAACCGCTGATTCATCTTGTGCCACTCGTTTGGCCGCACGGCGGCCTCAATTCGGCGGCCAAGCGCGGGCTCGCCCCACAGGAAAAGGACCGCGTTTGCTATGGTTAGCAATCGGTTAACGATGATGAAAAAGTCCTTACCAGCGGTGGTTTCTTTCGCATTGCCAAGGCGATAGGATGACTGCCGGGCGATCGATCGGGGATGTTTGCAGCGCAGCGGGCGCATCCGCGCCAGGCTCGAGGCATGGCGTCTCCCCGGTTATCGTGACGGTTCGGGCCGCGGCGACAGTCCGGCGTAATGACGAGGCGACGACCGAAATGGCGAATATTCCACAGAAAACAAAAGACGCGACGGAAGAGGCGCTCACCGCCATTCAGGAAGCCCTTAGTATTCGCGCGCCCGAGCCGCGGACCGGCGCGCCTTACGGCTCAGCCGCCGAGGCTGATGCTGCCAATCCGCCGGCCTCGCCCGGAGCTGCCGACCTTTTCCAGCAGGAGGCTTCGCAGGCGGGGTGGCCGGCAGGAGATACGGCGCCGCGCCGCGCAGCCAATGATGATCGCGCCGGCATCGGGCAGATTTTGCAGACCCTGCGTCACCGCACGGCGCGCGCGCCCTATGTCGCCGCCGCCGTTGTCGGATTCATCTGGGCCGCGGGCGGCCTCGCCATTGCCACCCTCTACAGCAGCGAAATCCATGCCGCGAGCACGGGCACCGGCCTCGCCGCCATTGTCGCCCTCATCGCCGTCATTGCCGTCCCGGTGATCTTCTTCTTCCTGCTCGCCCATATGTTCAACCGCGCCCAGGATATGCGCGTGGTCGCCGAATCCATGGCTGAAGTGGCGATGCGACTTGCACAACCTGAGACCGTCGCACGCGAGTCGATTGTGACGGTCGGTCAGGCGATCCGCCGCGAGGTCGCCGCCATGGGCGACGGCGTCGAACGCGCGCTCGCGCGCGCCGCCGAGCTTGAAGCGCTTGTGCACAATGAAGTGTCGGCGCTTGAGCGCGCCTACAACGACAACGAAGTTCGCATTCGGGATCTGCTTACCGAGTTGAGCAACCAGCGGGAAACCTTGGTCAACCAGGCCGAGCAGGTGCGCAACGCCATCGCCAGCGTTCATCTTGATCTGGCCCATGACATCACCTCGGTCGGTGATCTGGTAGCCGACAAGGTCAACGAAGTGGCCCAGCGGGTCACCCGGTCTCTTACCGAGAAAGGCGAACACATTACCCTGGCGCTCGGACACGCCGGCGATTCGATGATTGACGCATTGAGCGAGCGCGGCTCGACGCTGCTTGACCGCCTGGAGACAACGAGCGACCAGACGACCACGGCCATTTCATCGGCAAGCGAGCGCCTCACTGCCAGCCTCAACTTCAAGACCGAGCACGTGCATGACGAGTTCGCCGATCTTGCGGCCCGCCTGCAACAGATGATGAGTGGGCGCCTCGATCAGGTCGCACAGAGCTTTGCGCAGAAATCGTCGGTCACCATCGAGACCATGGCGAGCCGATCGCAGCAATTTACCGACGCCATTACCGACTCGACCGCACGCCTGTCCGAGTCGATTGCCGCTCGCGCCGACGAGGTCAATACGACCCTGCGCTCGACCGGCGACTCGCTGATTCTTGACCTGTCCCTGCGCGGCGGCGATGTCGTCTCGAAACTCGAGCAAACGGGCGCCCGCATCACCGACACCATTACGAGCCGCAGCAATACCGTGGCGGAAACCTTCCGTGAAAACGCTGAAGCACTTGTCACCGCCCTCAACAGCCGGGGCGAAGCCGTCAAGGACATGCTGGCCGCCCGCCTGCAGGCCTTTGAGGAAATGTTCAATCAAGGCGGCACCGAGCTCACCGAGAAGATCTCGCGCGACTCCAGCAATCTCGGCAACCTGATCACCCGCCACATCACCGAATTCGATCACACGGTGAAGAACTACGGCGGCGAGCTGGTCGGACGGCTTGGACAGCGCACCCAGGATGTCGCCGAGGCGCTGCGCAGCTATATCGACACGTTCGACCAACGCGTGACAGGCAGGACCGGCGAGATCTCAAGCACGCTCGATCAGCGTCTTGCGCAATTCGAGACCGTGCTCGGCACGCGCGTCTCCGAACTCGCCAAAACACTCGCCGAAGGCGGCAAGGACGTCGTCAGCGCACTCGATCAGCGTATCAACGAAGTCGCCGGCACGATAAATTTGCGTGGCAGCGAAGTCGCGGACGTGATCGGCGCCAAGATCGGCGAGATCGATCAGACTTTGGGCACGCGCGCGATGGAGGTTGCCAACAATCTCGACAGCCGCATAGGCCGCTTCGAAGAACTCCTCATCGGTCGCGCCGAAACCGTTACGAGCCAGATCGAAACGCGGAGCAAGGCTGCGGCCGACGCGCTCAATGCGCGCCTGGAGCAGCTCAGCGAAGCCATCAAGGTCAATTCTGCCGAAGCCGAGCGCTCGCTCGGCCAGCTCGCGCTCTCGACGACGGAGGCGATCCGCACCAGCGCTGGCGATGCCGAACGCACCCTCGTCGGCGTAAGCGAAGAAGTCGCCCGCAGCTTCGTCGGCAAGGCCGACGAGATAGCGACCTCGGTCAGCCGGCGCACCAATGAAATGACAACGGTGCTGTCCGAAAAGAGCGGTGGCGTTCTCGCCGCCCTCACCGAGAGGAGCGAGCAGTTCAGCCGCAACGTCACAAGCGCGACCGATCAGGCCGTCAAGGCGATCGAGGAGAAGGGTTTCGCCTTCACACGCACGATGATGGACAACAGCAGCGAAATCTCGCGCATGATCAACAGCGCGGGCGAATCGGCGACCAGTATCGTTACCCGCACGATGAACGAACTTAACGAAACCACGCAAAAGGTGATCGCACAATCGAAGGAAACCGCGACTTCGACCGTCAAGGAAATGCTCGAAACGCACACCATGCTGCGTGCCGACACCACGGCGCTGTTCGAGCGGCTGCGCGAAGCCAATATCATGTTGCAGGAAGTGCTCAGCGGCGCGCATGAAAATATGGGCGCGCTCGAAAATACTCTGATGATGCGCGTATCGGAATTCGTCACCGCGATGAATGAGGTGGCGGCCTCGACCGGCGACGCCACCGGCCGGGTGGAGACGAACATCGCCAATTTCCGCGATATCACGACGCAGGTAATCGGCGACCTCGGCCAGCTGGCCCGGCAGTTCGACATCCACGGGCGCGACCTCGCCAAAGCCGCCGATATCATCGACAACAGCAATCAGCGCACCGAAGACAGCGTCAACGAGCGTCGCGTTCAACTCGATTCACTGGTGGCGACCCTCGATATCCGTACCGAAGATCTCGAAAAGCGCCTCAGCCGCTTCTCGGGCTTGCTCGACGAATCTCTCGAAGCGGCCTCCACGCGCGCGCGCGAAGTTGCACGCCTCGTGTCGGAGGCGAGCGCCGAAGGCACCCGTGCAATCAGCGAGCAATACGAGCGCGTACGCGAGAATGCCGAGCAAGAGCGCCAGCGCTCCGCCGAGGCGATGCGGTCGATCTACGAACAAACCGCCGGCGATACGCATGAGCTTTTCCGGAGCGCCAACGAGCGTTTTGCCGAGGCGGTTCAAGGCATGAAGCAGATGGCTGCCGAAATGCAGCGCGAGCTCGAGGCCACGCGCGGCGAACTGCGCCGGGGCGTCTTCGAACTGCCGCAGGAAACGGCCGAAAGCGCCGCGCAGATGCGCCGGGTTATCGTCGACCAGATCGAGGCCTTGGCCGAACTCAATCGCATCGTCGCCCGCCACGGTCGCAATCTCGATGCGGTGGAACCGGTGCGGCGGACCCGGGAGGAGCCGGCCCTTGCCGTTGTCGGCGGCGGCCGTAACGATATTCCCCCGCGCAATGAAATTCCTCCGCGCGCGGAAATTCCCCCGCGCACCGAAAATCCGCCGCGGCCCGTGCAGCGTAGTGAGCCGGCCAGCTTCGCACCGGCTGCGCGCCGTCCCGCTGAAGTTCCCCCGCTGACGCCGCTAACGCCGACGACGCCGGTCACCCCCGGCCGTGGCTGGCTCACCGACCTCCTCAACCGCGCCTCGCGCGACGAAAACGAGCTGTCAAGAGAGGCACAACGAGAAGCACAACGAGAGACACCACGTGAGACACAGCGCGAGTCCCAACGGGAGCCGCAGCGCGAACTGCCGCGCGAGCCGGCGCCACGGGAAAGCATCCGTGAACCCGCGACCGCACGCGCGGCCGAGGAGCGGCCGCCCCGGCATTCGATCGAATCGCTGGATTCGCTCTCGGTCGATATCGCCCGCATGATCGACCACGATGCCGCCGCGGACCTGTGGGACCGCTACAAGCGCGGCGAACGCAACGTTTTCACACGCCGGCTTTACACATTGCAGGGCCAACAGGCGTTCGATGACATTCGCAAGAAGTATCGCACAGACCGTGAATTCAAGCAGACGGTCGACCGCTATATCACCGAGTTCGAACGGCTGCTCGACGAGGTTTCCCGCGACGACCGCGGCCAGGTGGTGGCGCGGACCTACCTGACG
>Ga0335082_10006843_pt1 | contig 12420 bp, 14 predicted proteins | sample Lox_Sample_41_FD_206718 | JGI IMG/M metagenome (GOLD analysis project Ga0335082, IMG submission 206718) | Soil microbial communities from Loxahatchee National Wildlife Refuge, Florida, United States - Lox_Sample_4.1 | ecosystem: Environmental > Terrestrial > Soil > Wetlands | place: USA...
CGACACACGCTCCGCCGTCATTCCGGGACGCGCCAAAGGCGCGGACCCGGAATCCAGATGCGAATTCCGGGCTTGCTGCTGGATTCCGGGTTCGCTCGCTTTGCGAGCGCCCCGGAATGGCGAGAGAAGAAGCTGGCGTCGTCATCTCTTCTTGCTTTCCAGGAATGCTTCGACGCTGACCAGGTCCTTGTCGCCGCGGCCGGAGAGATTGACCACCATCAGGTGATCGGCAGGCTTCTGCGGCGCGAGGTCGAAGACGCGCGCAAGCGCATGCGCCGGCTCCAGCGCCGGGATGATGCCCTCGAGCCTGCTGCACAATTGGAAAGCGGCAACCGCCTCGTCGTCGGTCGCCGACAAAAATTTCACCCGGCCCATGTCGTTGAGCCAGGCATGCTCGGGACCGATGCCCGGGTAGTCGAGGCCCGCCGAGATCGAGTGCGCCTCCTCGATTTGGCCGTCGTCGTTCATCAGGAGATAAGTGCGGTTGCCGTGCAGCACGCCCGGCCGTCCGCCCGCGATCGAGGCCGCGTGCTTGCCGCTCGGAATGCCGTGGCCGGCGGCTTCGACGCCGTAGATCTCGACTGAGCGCTCGTCGAGGAACGGATGAAACAGGCCCATGGCGTTGGAGCCGCCGCCGATGCAGGCGACCAGCGAATCGGGCAGGCGGCCTTCGGCGGCCATGATCTGCTCGCGCGTCTCACGGCCGATGATCGACTGGAAATCGCGCACCATCGCCGGATAGGGATGCGGCCCGGCCACCGTGCCGATGCAGTAGAAGGTGTCGGCGACGTTGGTCACCCAGTCGCGCAGCGCCTCGTTCATGGCGTCTTTCAGGGTACGCGAACCGGAGGTGACGCCACGCACTTCCGCGCCCAGCATCTTCATGCGCAGCACGTTGGGCTTCTGCCGCTCGACGTCGATCTCGCCCATGTAGACGATGCAGGGCAGCCCGAACTTGGCGCACAGCGTGGCGGTGGCAACGCCGTGCATGCCGGCGCCGGTCTCGGCGATGATGCGGGTCTTGCCCATGCGCCTGGCCAGCATGATCTGGCCGAGCACGTTGTTCACCTTGTGCGCGCCGGTGTGGTTCAGTTCCTCGCGCTTGAAATAGATTTTCGCGCCCTTGCAATGACCGGTCAGGCGTTCGGCGAAATAGAGCGGCGACGGCCGGCCGACGTAGGTCGCAAGATAACCGTCCATCTCCTTCTGGAATTTCGGATCGGCCTTGGCCTGCGCGTAGGCCTTCTCCAATTCGAGGATCAACGGCATCAGCGTCTCGGCGACAAAGCGGCCGCCATAGATGCCGAAGTGCCCGCGCTCGTCGGGACCGGTGCGGAAAGAATTGGGCTGCGGCGCGGTCATGCGGTCACTTTCGTCGGCGCGGCCTCGGCGGCGCGCGCGGCGCGGATGAAGGTGCGGATTTTGTCAGGGTCCTTTTCGCCGGGCGCGCGTTCGACGCCGGACGACACATCGACGCCTGGCGCCCGCGTGACGCGCAGCGCCTCCGCGACGTTGCCGGTGTCGAGGCCGCCCGATAGCATGAACGGAATTCCCGGATCGATGTCTTTGAGCAAATTCCAGTCGAACGGCGTGCCGAGCCCGCCGGGCCGCGTCGCGTCGCGGGGGGCGCGCGCGTCGAAGATCAGCCGATTGGCGACAGTCTTGTACAGTTCGATGCGCGACAGATCCTTGCGCTCGGCGATCGGGATCGCCTTCATCACTGGCAGGCCGAAGCGCGCGCGCAGCGCCGTCACCCGTTCCGGCGATTCGACGCCGTGCAATTGCAACATATCGGGTTCAAGCGCCTCGACGATGGCAGCAAGCGCCGCATCGTCGGCGTCGACGCTCAGCGCGACCTTGCCGGCGCGACCCTTGACGCGCGCACCCAGCTGCCGCGCGGCGGCGTAATCGAGGTTGCGCGGGCTCGGCGCAAAGAACACGAAGCCGACCAAGTCCGCGCCGGATTCCAGCGCCACATCAAGCGCTTCCGGGGTCTTGAGGCCGCAGATTTTGACGATCAGGCTCATGGGGGCGGGTTCTACCGCCTTATGCCTCAGGCCGCAAAGCAGAACCGGTGACGCCGTTAAGGGCCGGGCGGCGGAATCGCGGCCAAGGGCTTCGGCTCACCCGGCGCGGTTGCGGGGGTTTGCGTCGTGCCGAAACGGCGGCGGATGCCGTCGATCTCCTCGTGCAGTGCGCGCACCTCGCCGTCGAGCTGCCGCGCACGGCGGCGCCATTTGCCCTGCCGGATCCAAGCCGCGAAGCCGCCGATGATGACGCCCGATATGAGAACTACGAAAATGACCGCAAACAGCGGCAGGGTCGCCGCATAGGCCGGGCCCACCGCCGAGAACGGATCGAATGACACGGTCACCGTCTGCCGGTTGGCCACCGCGAAGGCGGTGATCACCGCGGCGAGCGGAACGATGACGATCCAGGTCGCGATCTTGCGGAACACCGCTGCCTCTCCAAAACGCAAGTGGCCGGGCATAGGCGAGCAAAGTGACGCCGTCCTTCGGCCGGCTATGTCCGGCCGCGACAATAGCACCCTGAGAAGTTCTGGAAACCGGCCGCCTTACGCCGGGCCGGTCTTGTTGAGCCGCTCGCGCATTTCCTTGCCGGTCTTGAAGAACGGCACCGATTTCTGCTCGACGGAAACGTGCGCGCCGGTGCGCGGATTGCGGCCGGTCCGCGCCGGCCGGTGCTTGACCGAGAAGGCACCGAAGCCGCGCAACTCGACGCGGTCGCCGCGCGCCATGGCGTTGGTGATCTCGCCGAGGATGGCGTTGACGATGTTCTCGACGTCACGCTGGTAGAGGTGCGGATTCTGGGCGGCGATACGTTGGACGAGTTCGGACTTGATCATTGCGGCCGCCTTGCTCGATCAGGTGTCAGTTGGCGGTGGCAGGGTGCCAAAGCGCTAACAGACCGTCAAGGTTGAGTCTTTCGACCGCCTGCACCGCGCCCCATGCCTCGATGCGGTGCGCGACGGCATTCAAGCCCACGGCCTCGAAGGTCCAGGCGGCGACGTGCAGGAAGGATAGCTCGCTGAAACGCGGTTCGAGGGAATAGTCGCGTACCGGCGTCGAGGCCGGGATGTGTTTTTCCTTCTCAAGCCAGGCGAGCGCGGTCTTTTCGTTGCCGAGATCGTCCACCAGCTTCAGACCTTTGCCCTGACGGCCGGTAAAGACGCGTCCGTCGTCGACGGCGGCCAGCTGGGCATCGCTCATTTTGCGACGATTTTTCACTAAATCTTTGAACCAGGCATAGGAATCGGTGACGATCGCGGCGATGGCGGCGCGCGCCTCGGGGCTGGTCGGTTCGAAACCGTTCGGCGCCGCCTTGAGCGGCGAGGACTTGATCTCCTCGACCTGGATGCCGACGGTTTTGAGCACCTGGGTGAAGTTCGGATACTGGAACAGCACGCCGATCGAGCCGACCAGCGAAGTGTCCTGCGCAATGATATGGTCGCAGGACAGCGCGGCGATATAGGCGCCGGAGGCGGCGAGCCCGTCGACCACGACCACCGTCGGCTTCTTTGCCTGCAAGGCGCGCAAGGCGTCGTAAAGCTGCTCGGAGCCGGCGGTGGTGCCGCCGGGGCTGTCGATGTGCACGATCACCGCCTTGGCGCTCGACTTCGCGAGCCGCTCCAGCGCCTCGACGCGATCCTGGTTGCCGCGGATCAGGCCCTGCACCTTGATGCGGGCAATGTAGTTCCCGGGGACGGCAAACCGTGCGCCTGGCACCAAAGCGACGGCGAAGCCGACCAACGCGACCAGTGCGGTCAACAGCGCGCTGACGCGCCAGAAGGTGAGCTTACGCCGCATGCGGCGGCGATCGACGATGGCATCGGCATCGAGCGACATGGGATGCGCTCCTCAGGGAAGGTCCAGTCCGCGACCTCGGAACAAGAATCAAGCATAACCATTGAGGCGATTCTTGGCACGCGGCCGCTGCAAAGCAAAACCCCCGGGAAGGCCCGGGGGTTTCACGGTTTCGGCGGCGCAAAGCGTCAATCGCCGGCCTTCTCGGTCTCGGTCTTGTCGTCGGCCTTGTCCTCGCGCTGCTTGAGGGCAGCGCCGAGGATATCGCCGAGCGAAGCGCCCGAGTCGGCGGAGCCGTACTGCGCCAGCGCCTCCTTCTCTTCGGCCACTTCCAGCGCCTTGATCGAAACGCCGACCTTGTGGGTCTTGCGGTCGAACTGGGTGACGCGAGCATCGACCTTCTGGCCGACGGCGAAGCGCTCGGGGCGCTGCTCGCCGCGGTCGCGCGCGAGGTCGGCGCGGCGGATGAAGGCGGTGAGATCGGTGCCGACGATCTTGACCTCGATGCCGGCTTCCTTGACCTCGGTGACCTCGCAGGTGACCACCGAACCCTTCTTGAGATCGCCGGCTTGCTCCATCGGGTCGCCGGCGAGCTGCTTGATGCCGAGCGAGATGCGCTCCTTCTCGACGTCGACGTCGAGCACCTGCGCCTTGACCATGTCGCCTTTCTTGTACTCCTCGATCACCTGCTCGCCCGGACGCTTCCAGTCGAGGTCGGAGAGGTGGACCATGCCGTCGACGTCGCCGTCGAGGCCGAGGAACAGACCGAACTCGGTCTTGTTCTTGACCTCGCCTTCGACCGTCGAGCCCGGCGGATGCTTCTCGACGAAGACCTCCCACGGATTGCGCATTGTCTGCTTGAGGCCGAGCGAGATGCGGCGCTTCACCGGATCGACTTCCAGGACCTGCACCTCGACCTCCTGAGAAGTCGAGACGATCTTGCCCGGGTGGACGTTCTTCTTGGTCCATGACATTTCCGAGACGTGGATGAGGCCCTCGATGCCCGGCTCCAGTTCTACGAAGGCGCCGTAGTCGGTGATGTTGGTGACGCGGCCCTTGAAGCGGGCGCCGACCGGGAACTTGGCCTCGATGCCCTGCCACGGATCGTCGAGCAGCTGCTTCATGCCGAGCGAGATGCGGTGCGTCTCGTGGTTGATCTTGATGATCTTGACCTTCACCTGCTGGCCGATGTTGAGCACCTCGGTCGGATGATTGACGCGCCGCCAGGCGATATCGGTGACGTGCAACAGGCCGTCGATACCGCCGAGATCGACGAAGGCGCCGTAGTCGGTGATGTTCTTGACCACACCGTCGATGACCTGACCCTCTTCGAGGTTCTGCACCAGCTCCTGACGCTGCTCGGCGCGCGTCTCTTCGAGCACCGTGCGGCGTGAGACGACGATATTGCCGCGGCGGCGATCCATCTTCAGGATCTGGAACGGCTGCGGCACGTTCATCAGCGGCGTCACGTCGCGGATCGGCCGGATGTCGACCTGACTGCGCGGCAGGAAGGCCACGGCGCCGTCGAGATCGACAGTGAAACCGCCCTTGACCTGATTGAAGATGACGCCGTTGACCTTCTCGTTGTTCTTGAACGCGGTCTCCAGCTTGCCCCAACTCTCCTCGCGCCGCGCTTTGTCGCGCGACAGCACCGCTTCGCCGAGCGCGTTCTCGACGCGCTCCAGATAGACTTCGACCTCGTCGCCGACTTTGAGATCGGCCTGGCGGCCCGGCCCCGCGAATTCGCGCAGCGCCACGCGTCCTTCGGTTTTCAGGCCGACGTCGATGACGGCCATATCCTTTTCGATGCCGACGATTTTGCCCTTGATGACGGAACCTTCCTGAAGGCCTCCCCCACCGAAGGATTCGTCGAGCATTTTTGCGAAGTCTTCACGCGTGGGCGATGCTTGAGCGGTAGCCATGAAATCTCCTGTAAGCGGCGCGCCGGCGGTTGGAATGGCGTTCCAAAAGCGCAGGCCGAAGGCCCCGCAAGACCTTCGACAGCCAACCGGAATCCCGGATGGCCGGCGCTAATACCGTGCTTTCGGAACGATGGGTTCGGTCAGGACGCCCAACGCAAAGGCTCGAGCGGGACTTTGTCCTCCAACACGAGGGGCGTTAATCGCGCCCTCGGCCCGCCCGGCTGGCCTCGACGATGTCGATGGCGGCCCGGATGGCGGTGGATATATCCATATTGGTCGTATCGAGCAAGTGCGCATCGTTCACCAGCCTGAGCGGGGCGGCCGCCCGGTGGATGTCGCGGCTGTCCCGTTTATGGATGTCGTCGAGCACCGCTTCATCGCTGATTTGACGTCCCTGCGTCCGGTATTCGGCGGCGCGGCGCCTGGCCCGCACTTCCGGCGTCGCGGTTACGAAGATCTTAACGTCGGCGTCGGGGCAAATGACCGAGCCGATGTCGCGGCCATCGAGCACGGCGCCCGGCGGTCTCGCGGCAAACGCGCGCTGGAAGGCCAGCAGCGCTTCGCGCACCTCGGCGATTGCCGAGACGACCGAAGCCGCTTCCCCGATCGCCGGCGTTTTCAGTGCGGCCTCGTCGAAGCCGGTCGGATCGAGCGCCTTTGCGGCTGCAATCGCTGCTGCCTTGTCGTCGGGCCTCGACCCCGCGTCGAGCACGCTCTTCGCCACCGCGCGGTAGAGCAGCCCGGTGTCGAGATGACGCAGGCCGTAATGCGCGGCAAGCTTCTTGCCGAGCGTACCCTTGCCCGAAGCAGCCGGACCGTCGATGGCGATGATCATGCGAGGTCCGCGCCGAGTGTGCGCATCAGCTCGACGAAACCGGGGAAGCTGGTGGCGATGAAGGCCGAATTGTCGATGCACACCGGATTGTCGGCCGCAAGCCCCATCACCAGCGCCGCCATGGCGATGCGATGGTCCATGTGCGTCGCCACCTCGCCGCCGCCGGCAATGCTGCCCTTACCCTGCACGATCAAATCGTCGCCCTCGATCTCGACGGTCACGCCGTTGCCGCGCAACATCGCGGCGGTCGCTTCCAGCCGATCGGATTCCTTGACGCGCAATTCTTTCAACCCGCGCATGCGTGTGACGCCTTGCGCGAACGACGCGGCGACGGCGAGGATCGGATACTCGTCGATCATTGACGGCGCGCGCTCGGCCGGCACGTCGACACCCTTGAGCGCGCAAGCCTGCACACGCAGATCGGCAACCTCCTCGCCGCCATCGTCGCGCTTTGCCACCGCCTCGATATTGGCGCCCATCTCGCGCAACGTGGTGATGAGCCCGGTGCGCAGCGGGTTGGTCATGACCGCATCGAGAATGAGATCCGAGCCGGGCACCAGCAGCGCCGCCACCATCGGGAATGCCGCCGAAGACGGATCGGCCGGCACCACGACGTTGGCTGGTTCGAGCTCGGGCTGGCCCTGCAGCGTGATGCGCCGGCCGTGCTCGCCGTATGGCTTGCTGGCAAGCTTGGCGCCGAAATGCTTGAGCATGCGCTCGGTGTGATCGCGCGTCGCTTCCGCCTCGATGACGGTGGTTTCGCCCGGCGCGGACAATCCCGCGAGCAGCACCGCCGACTTGAGCTGCGCCGAGGCGACCGGCGGCTCATAGACGATCGGCACCGGATCGGCGGCGCCCTGCAACGTCAGCGGCAGGCGGTCGCCCCCGGCCGCCTCGATCGCCCGCGCGCCCATTTTCTCGAGCGGGTCGAGCACGCGCCGCATCGGCCGGCTGCTCAACGAGGCGTCACCGATAAAGGTCGCGGTCACCGCGTTGCCGGCGACCGCGCCGATCGCCAGCCGGCAGCCGGTACCGGAATTGCCGAAATCGAGCGGCCCCGCCGGCTGTGCGAAGCCGCCGACACCGACGCCATGAATTCGCCACAGGCCGTCCGCCGCGCGCTCCAGTCTTGCGCCGAGCGCACGCATCGCGTCGGCGGTATGCAGCACGTCCTCGCCTTCCAGCAGGCCGGCCACGGTCGTCTCGCCGACCGTCAGAGCGCCCAGAATCAAGGCGCGGTGCGAGATCGATTTGTCGCCCGGCACCCGGGTACGGCCCTGCAAGGGACCGCTGCGGCGCGCGGTTAACGGGGTTAAAACAACAGAATCCACGGGCGCTATCCTTAACGAACGGGCCGTCCTACCACGCGCCCGCGCGGGCCGTCATCCCGTCGCGCCGGGGCGTCTGCGCTATTGACAGGGGCCTTGCAACTAGCCAAGTGAAACACCGATTTATCGACCATTTCGAGGAACCTGACCGTGGCGAAAGCTGAACTCGGCACCAAACGCATCTGTCCGGAGACCGGCCGCAAGTTCTACGATCTCGGCAAGACGCCGGTGATCTCTCCCTACACCGGCAAGATCGTGCCGATTGCAGCGCCCGCGCCGACGCGCGCGCGGCCCGAGCCGACGGCGACAACGCCGACGGCGCGAACCGTGCCGGCGGCGGAGCCCGAGGTGGTCGCGCCGGAGACGGCGGACGCCGAATTCGTTTCGCTCGAGGACGCGGAGGCCGAGCAGCAGGGCAAGAAGCCCGCGCCGGAGGAAGCCGTCGCCGGCGAAGCCGAGGACGTGGAGATGGACGAGAGCCTCGACGATGCCGCCTTCATCGAGGAAGAAGAGGAAGGCGACGCCGACGTGACCGACATCATCGGCGAGAGCATCGAGAAGGAAGAGGAGCCTTGACGAACGCGCGCCGCACGCGCATTCCCTCAACTGCGGCATGACAATTTGCGAATTGGGGCCATAGCTCAGATGGGAGAGCGCGTGAATGGCATTCACGAGGTCGGCGGTTCGATCCCGCCTGGCTCCACCAGCCTTCGCTCGCTTCGCGAGCTACGGCTCGGCAAGCCAACCTTCGCGCAAGGTCGTGCTACATAGTTGGTTCGCGAAGCGAGCGGAGGCTGCCGCGCCGTAGCCCGCAGGGCGAAGGCGGGCCGGATGAAATACGTCTATATCCTGCAGAGCAAAGACTTGGATCATTTCTACGTCGGTATTGCCGACGATCTCCGCGCAAGATTGGCCAAGCACAACGCGGGAGAAGTGCCGCACACGTCGAAATATTTGCCTTGGCGGCTGAAGACTTACGTTGCCTTCAGCGATGAAAAACAAGCATACAATTTTGAAAAGTATTTAAAATCGCCATCGGGCCGCGCATTTGCGAAAAAGCGGCTTTAAACGCCTTCCGAGGGAGAAAACCGCAATGCAAGGCAAGATCGCGCTCGAGGAGCATTTCGCCACCGAGGCGACGCTTGGCGACTCGGAGTTGTTCGGCGCACACGTCTGGTCGCAGCTCGGCCCGCGCTTGCTCGACATCCAGAACATGCGTCTTTCGGAAATGGACAAGCATGGCATCGAGATGATGATCCTGTCGCTGAACGCGCCGGCGGTGCAGGCGATCCACGACGTCAAGCGCGCCATTACAGTCGCCGAGCAAGCCAACGATGTTCTCGCCGACAATGTGCGCAAGCGGCCCGGCCGCTTCGCCGCCTTTGCCGCGCTGCCGATGCAGGATCCGGAAGCCGCCACCGCCGAACTCACCCGCTGTGTCAAACAGCTCGGCTTTGTCGGCGCGCTGGTCAACGGTTTCTCACAGGTCGGCGCGCCCGACAATGTCACTTATTACGACCTGCCGCAGTACCGGCCGTTCTGGCGCACGGTCGAGGCGCTCGGCGTGCCGTTCTATCTGCATCCGCGCAATCCGCTGCCGAGCTGGACGCGCCAATACGAAGGCCACAACTGGCTGCTCGGCCCCAACTGGGCGTTTCACGCCGAGACGGCGGTGCATGCGCTGCGCCTTATCGGCTCAGGCCTGTTCGATGAATTCCCGAACCTGCAGATCGTGCTCGGCCATCTTGGCGAGGGCATCCCCATTTATCTCTGGCGTATCGACGGGCGCAATGGCTGGATGAAGGCGCCGCACAAATACGCCGCCAGGCACGGCGTCGGTCACTATTTCCGCAAACACTTTCACCTCACCACGTCGGGCAACTTCAGCACGCCCGCACTCATCAATGCGATCGCCGAGATGGGTGTCGACCGCGTGATGTTTTCGGTCGACTGGCCATTCGAGGCGGTCGACGAAGGCGCGGCGTGGTTCGACGAGGCGGCGATCGGCGATGCCGACCGCGCCCGGATCGGCCGCGACAACGCGATCAAGCTGTTCAAGCTGAAGCTAGGTTAGGCGAAAGCGCTTCATGGCGCTCTCGTTCCATACCATTCCGTTGCCAGGCCGGTCGGGGACGATCGCCTGCCCGTCGACAATCTTGAGCGGCTGCTGCAGCAGCACGTCCGCCCAATCAACATATTCGAGGTAGTGGCCCGTCGGCGTCGCCGCCAACAAATGCGCGCTCGCTTCCGGAAACAGATGCGACGACATCTTGACGTTGGTGGCGGCGGCGAGCGTCGCCGCCTCGCGCCAGCCGCTGATGCCGCCGATACGTTCGAGATCCGGCATGATGTAGTCGGGCTTGGCCTGCTCAAGCGCGGCCGTCATGCCAAACGGCAAAGAAAAATTCTCGCCGATCTGGATTGGCGTCTTAAGCTCAAGCGCCAGCCGCGCAGCACCGGCATAGTCGTCATGACGGATCGGCTCTTCGAGCCAATAGATATTTTCCTGATCGAGCGCGCGGCCGCGCGTGAGTGCCTCATCGATCGAAAGGACCTGATTGTAGTCGACCATCAGCGCCACATCCTCGCCGATGCGCCTGCGCACCGCATGCACGGCGGCGATGTCGCGCTCGAGCGTCGGATAGCCGAGGCGCAATTTGACCGCGCGGAAATCCCCGGCGGCGAGCAGCTTCTCCGCTTCGGCGGCAAGCGCGTCGAAATCATTCATCAGGCCAAGGCCGCAACTGTTATAGGCGGGAATCGGCTTCGGCTCGCCGCCGAGAAAGCGCGCGAGCGGCTGTCTGGCGGCGATCGCCAGCGCATCCCAGCAGGCGATGTCGACGCCGGCCATCGCCATGCGCACCAAGCCCTGCACGCCGATCAGCGCGTAACGGCCGGCGAGTTTCGCCGACACCGCAAGCGGATCGAGCCGGTCGCCCTCGATCGTCTCCTCCACGTCGTCGATCAGGCTGATGAGCGCTCCCGCCACCGCGGGCAGATAGCAGAACAAATAGGAGCGGCCGATGATCCCTTCCTCGGTCGCAACGTCGATGAGGAGCAGCGGCACCCGGCGGAAGGCGCCGCGGCTGGTGCCGAGGATAAAATTGGGTGGAACCTCGACCGGGGTGGCCTGAATGGCCCGGACCGTCAGGGGTGGCAAATTCGGCTGGTCTGGCATGGAACTCCCCGGGCTAGGGCAGGATATTAGCCGCAAAAGGCCCGATTTTCCCTTGTTCTTGAACCTTTAACTCCGGTTGCCCATATTACGCGTGACCGGACGGCAGTCGCCGTCCCGGTTGGGGCGCCCGCAAGGGGCCCCGTCAAAGTCGCTTCATGCGAGGGCTTTGAGACCATGTCACGAGTACCGTCACTATCCAGCCCGTTCCTGCTGGGCTTCGACGAGATCGAGCGCGTGCTCGACCGCGTCGCCAAGGGAGCCGATGGCTACCCGCCCTACAACATCGAACGGCTGGCGCGCGAGGGGCAAACCCCCGAGCGGCTCCGTATCACGCTTGCCGTCGCCGGTTTTACCCGCGACCAACTCGACGTCTGCGTCGAGGAAAGTCAATTGGTGATCCGCGGCCGGCAGCACGATGACAAGAGCCGCCAGTATCTCCATCGCGGCATCGCCGCGCGCCAATTCCAGCGCACCTTCGTGCTGGCGGACGGCATGGAGGTTTCCGGCGCCGACCTGAAGAACGGGCTGTTGTCGATCGATCTGGTGCGGCCGCAGGCCGAGCGGATCGTGAAGACAATCGCCATCAGCGAGCAGGAATGACGCATTCGTGAAAACAGGACTCGACCGCGTCGAGCGTTCAATGAAAGGAGTCGAGGGCCATGACTAACGAGAAGACAATGGACACAGACACCACCAACCCGGCAATCACCCAGGAAGCGCTCGCCCATCTGGGCGACGGTCGCTTGGCCTATGTCAAGACGATCCGCTCCGAGGATGTCGCCAACTTGTTCCCGCAGGCGCCGAAGATCGCGCCCGGCCTCAAGCTGTTCGCCCTGCACGGCGCCGACGGCACGCCGATCATGCTGACCGATACGCGCGAAGCCGCGCTCGCAAATGCCTGGAGCCAGGAACTCGAACCGGTCAGCGTGCACTGATCAGATAACGCGCTCAATCAAACCGACGCTGTCATCACCGGGTCACGGCGCTCCGCGCCGGCCCGGTGATTTTCGTTGAGGCGTGTGTTGTTCCGGGCGCTACGCCGCGCTGCTTGCCGCCGGCATCGCCAGCACCGCGTAGATGGCATCGGCATCGCGCGATTCGCGCAGCTTGCGCGCGACTTCAGGATCGCGCAGCAGGCGCGCGACACGGGCGAGCGCCTTCAGATGGTCGGCGCCGGCCGCTTCCGGCGCCAGCAGCAGAAAAACTAGATCGACCGGCAACCCGTCGAGCGCCTCGAAGTCGATCGGGCGCTCCAGCCGCGCGAACAATCCGAACAGCCGGCCGAGCTTGGGCAATTTGCCATGCGGAATCGCAACACCGCTGCCGACCGCGG
>Ga0335082_10006844_pt1 | contig 12419 bp, 12 predicted proteins | sample Lox_Sample_41_FD_206718 | JGI IMG/M metagenome (GOLD analysis project Ga0335082, IMG submission 206718) | Soil microbial communities from Loxahatchee National Wildlife Refuge, Florida, United States - Lox_Sample_4.1 | ecosystem: Environmental > Terrestrial > Soil > Wetlands | place: USA...
ACACCCTGCAATTCTTTGCCGCGCAGCCGGGCATCGAGGATGACGGTCACCGCGCCGATCTTTTGAGTGGCGAAATAGCTGAGAGGAATGGCAACGGAGTTCGGCAGCAGAATGCCCGCTCGATCTCCTGGTTTGACACCCTCTTTCTGTAGATGGGTGGCCAGGGCTTGTACCCGCTGATTTAAGGCCGCAAAGGTAAGCTCCTCTTCCTTGGCGATGAGGGCGGTTTTCTGCGGCTGTCGCGCGGCTGTTTTTTCCAGCGCGTCAGCCGCAAAGAATCCTATCGAACTGGAATCGTTTGCCATATAGAAAATGCTCTGTGAAAAGGTTTGTACCAGCGTGACAGTTGCGCCAGCTCACCGCGCTTGAGTTTCAATTTCCCTTGCTGGGTGGCTAGGAACGCATCGATACGATTGCTGAAAACCGCCTTCCACCACTCTTCCTTGCCGCTAATTATGAAGTCGCCATCCATCTCCTGATCCAACCCGGTGATCTCGCCAGCGACGAACTTCACCGTCCACGACGTATCGGTTTCCTCCAGATGAAGCGTTAGTGATGTCGAGAGATTGGTCTCGGCTCCGTGGTCGCGAAATTGCGGGTCATGATTGGCGCTTTCCACGAGCGCCGTCATGTGTTCGTGAGAAAACAGAACGTAATTCTTTGGGCTCGGGTGAGTCGCCGTAGTTTGCCCGCTTTGCGGGTGAGAAACCCGCGTCGCCGCCGCCACCCCGGTCGACTCAATTGGCTGCTTGAAGAACTGACAGTGAACCGCTTCTTCCAGCAAATCCGTGAATAGAAATGCTTCTTGCAAATCCTTGCCGATGGCCACTGTTCCATGTCCTTTGACGATGACGACCGGACGATACTTGAGCGCTTCGACGACCGGCGCCGGTTTTGTGACCGTCGGTGTATCCTGCGGGATGATGGGAACTTCGCCGATCGTATACTTCTCTTCAAAACTGACGGGAACAAAACTGTCGTGGGTCAATGAAAATGCCAGCACTAAAGGAGGGTGCACATGGACGACGGCTTGAGCCTCGGTGCCGTTATATACAGCGAGATGCAGCGGCGTCTCGCTGGAAGCGCTCTGGGTTTTCTTAGTGGGCTTACCTTCCTGATCGATCCGCACTAGATCCTTTAAAGTGAGAAAACCCAAAGGCGCATGCTGGCCTGTAATCAAAAAATCTTTTTTGCCGATTCGGCAACTGAGATTTCCGCCCCAACCGCTGATGAGTCGCCGGTCGAAAAGCAACTTTCCCCAGCGGATCATCTCCTGTTCCAATCGCGTCACGAGTCGGCGCCTCTAGGGTTTTTGAAAAGTTCCCAGGCAATGACTTCTTCTTCGAGCGGATAAATCGAAGCTCCATCTGGAACTACTTTTTGACCGAGAAAACTGGAAACGTCCCGGTCCAGCGGAGCTTCCTTCACATCTCCACACTCCTGCAACTCGACGGGAACGCCATGAGCGCGCGCCAACCGCATAGCGAGCAGCGAGCCGCAGATTCCCTTGGGGCCGGCTTTGCTGAGTCCGCTGTAGAAAAGGTACAATTGGCGGATTTCCCTTTGGGCGAATAGGGTACCCATCATGTTGTCCGAAATCAGCGTCACGGGAAGGTTGCGTTGCAACAGCTCGCGCGCGACGACTCGGGCACCCCGAAGCTCGGGCCGCATCTCCGGAACCAGAATCCTTTGCGCTTGTTCCGCCTTGAGTGCATGCTTGAGAAAATCGTAACCGTCTCCCCTCGGCACGCCAAAAACCAGGAGATATTTCCCCTGTGAATCTCTCGCAACCTTTGTCGACATAGATGAGCTTTTGAGAAATTTCTCTGTAAAAAGTTCGGGCGTATACAAATCATCGAACCCAATCAGCGCGGTCAGCAAAGAAGACGGAGTAACGTCGAACGCCGGATAACGGCCGGCGAGCTTTTCTGCGCCTTGGGACACCAGCGGCCTGCGTTGGAATTGTAGGAGCTCATCCGTTGACCGTTCTTCGATCGTAACATCGTCGCCACTCACCAAACCGCCTGGATCTTGAACCAGAGCATAAAACGGAATGCCGTACTCTTTGGCCATAAGAGCCAATGGATAGGTTCCGACCTTATTGATGATGTCGCCGTTCTGAGCGCAGCGATCCGTGCCTACGACGATGGCGTTAACGTCACCGCTGGCCATCACCTGCGCAATCGCGCAATCCGGAATTAATGACACCGGAACGCCGGCTTGGGATAGTTCCCAGGCCGTGAGACGTGATCCCTGAAGATAAGGACGCGTTTCTGTGGCGATGACAGAGAACTCCTTGCCCATCTCCTTACAATATTGGGCAATTGCCACAAGTTCACCGCTGACGTTACAGTGGGTCATGATCCGCGCGGAATGGGGCAGGATGGACGCGGTTCGCTTGGCCCGGCCTTGCCGCGCTTTGATAATTTGTGCGCCGAACCTCCGCGCCTGGTTGGCTACCCAGTCTCCGACATCTGCTACGTCCGCCGGCAATTCATTGAACCATCCGGAGAAAAACTCACCCAGCCCGACAAAGTCGAAGGTAGGACGAACCTCGCAGAATTGCCGCGTCATCTGCGCGAGCTTTTTCCGCAGCGGTACGGCCTCCCTATCTTTGTAATTTTGCGCTAGCAAGGCTCCGCTGTACAGGAAAGTCAGAACCTGGCCGAAAGCGCGGGTCTTCATATCCCGAACGGCATCGAGGGCTTGCCTAACTTCGCTCACCTCGATGTATTCGACTTTTTCAGGAATCGCGATTTCGTTGAGGATCTTAAAGCCGCTGCCTTCCCAAATGACAGGCTCGAACAAAGGACTGTGGGTGCCGTTCATGACTTTATCGCGAGGCGGTAAAACAGATCACAAGTAACGAAGTGCTTTTTGTGCCACGTCGACCATCTTCTCCTCCGCAGCAAGAAAAACCGGGTCGCGAAAAGCAAATTTGCCACAGAGACATTCGTCCGAGACGGCGAGAACGGCGCCCGCTTTTTTTTGCCGCAACTGAGCGATGGTCAGAAAAGTCGATGTGACCATGTCGATGCTGGAAACGTTCTGCTCGTTTAGTTCTTGGATGAGCTCCGGCGTTTCTTGAAAGAGAGCATCGGTCGTGAAGATCCAGCCGAGGTGATACCGGACCTTCAAATTTTCAGCCGCTTTTTGCAGCGCACTGACGATATCCGGATGTGCGACGGTGGAAAAACTCTTAGGCACGTAATAGCTCGTCGTCCCCTCACCGCGGATCGCTCCAGTTACGATGACAAGATCGCCGATCTTCACATGATCCTGGAGCGAGCCGCAGCTGCCAATGCGAATCAGAAATTCCGCGCCGGCGGCGCAGAGAATCTCAGTCGTCATCCCAGTATCTGGGGCGAAGCGGCCGCCGTTGCCAACGGTGACTCTTTTCCCGTCGATGGTCCCCGTATGCATCTCGTAGTCCAGAAAGGAAAAATTCTTGGTCGGATTCTGTAAGGTTCCGAGTAGCTTTTGACTGCGCTCTTTCGGCCCGGGAATGAGCGCATAGGGGCCGAGAGAGTCAATTTTTAACTCTAGCATGGAGAGCATTTTCTGCGGCGTGAAGTGAGGTTCTTTCATCATGGCTCGAGTGCTTCCGAAAGGAACGCGAGCAAATCTTGGGTTGGTATCCGGCTTTGTCCCCCGTCGGTAAACCTTCGTTGGCATAGTGCGCTGGACGTCAGAACCAATTCCGCGCCGGTTCGCTCGGCTTCCCGCAACCGGTCCTCGGTGCTCCATTGAGCTAGCTCTGGATAGGCTTCAGGAACCCCACCGCCGCCACCACAGCACCAAGACCAACGCTGATTCCTTTCCATCTCCACAAGTTCGACGCCGGGTACGGCACCCAGGATCGTTCTGGGTGCCTCGTAAATACCGCAACCCCTGCCAAGATGGCAGGAATCATGGTAGGTGACTTTCTTTCGGACAGTTTTCGCGAATTTCAACCGCCCCGCTCGCAGCGCGCTCTCCACGTACTCCACCCCGTGAACTACTTCCAGCTCAGGCCCGGTCCTCTTGGCGTATTGGCGCCAGATGCGCTGGCAGCTCCCGCACGCAACCACGACTCTGCGAATTCCCGCTTTCTTGAGTGTCGCGAGATTTTCCTCTTCCAAGCGATCATACTCTCGGCGGAAGCCGAGGTCATAAGCATACAGGCCGCAGCATTTTTCTTCTGCGGCTAAAATGACGAAATCCTCACCGGCCTTTTGCATTAACTTCGCGAGCGCAACGACTCCTGGCTTAACACCCCGCTGATCCGCTGAACAGCCAGCGAACAGCAAGGTCGTGGCGTTGCTACCCCCTAGCTTTGTCAAACCCAGTCCATGAGCCCACGAACCACGTTCGGATTTCGGTCGCGACCACGGATGATCGTGGTGTTTGAGTCCTTCGAAGAAAGCACGATGCGCCTCGATAGGTCCGTTTTTCTCGGTCATCTCCTCGCGCATGGCGACGGTGATATCCCAAGGCCCAAAGCCATCGTCACGAACTCCACACAGCTCCTGACACATCAGACAGTTGGTGCAAGTGTAAATAACTTCTTCGAGCTCCGGTGTGATCTGATCGAGCCCATGAAACACGCGCTGCGCCATGAGCCAACGCGATTTGGGGGTAAAGCGTTGGAAGCGATAGAACTCATAAGGCGGACATTTGGTTTTCGGCCCAGGAATATCTTCCATAGGATTCGCCGGTCCGTGACCGTAGCAGGAGCCACACAAAACACACCCCGAGCTGCGCTCTTCGAGCCCTTTGGCATAAAGCCATCTCTTGACTCTTTCGAGTCCTAAGGGTTTTTTGTTTTCTTCTTTCATGAGAATTCGATCGCCGCGAGAATACTTAATACATTAACTATAACCGTGGAACAACTCCTGTCAACAAACATTGTCCGCCACGTTACTGGAAGAATTTGTTTGCCGGTTGCTAAAAAAAATCCGTGCGGCGGATGTGTCGCTATGGGCAAAGGACGTAGCACAAAGGCTCTTTTACTTTGCTATTTGCTCTTGGCCCTTCTGCCTTGTGGTACGTTGAGGCGATTGCGCGCAACAAAGCTATGAGGCTTTGAGCAGCCTGCTAGCCTAGTTTGCCCACGAGACGTGGTTGAGTTTGCGCAGTAGAACGGAAAGTTCTTTCTGTTGCGGCTTATCGAGAGAGGAAAAGATCTGTACTAGGCTTTTCTCGAATAGCGGAATCGTGCTTTTGTAAAGTCTAGCTCCCTTTTCCGTTAGCACCACGTGGACAACACGGCGATCGTTTTCGTCTCGCTTTCGAGAAACCACTTTCTTCTCCTCGAGCCGGTCGACAATTCCGGTCAAGTTGCTCACCGTTACCATCATCTTGGCCCCGATCTCACCGAAGGGCAGACCGCCGGCGTAGCCAATGGTCGCGAGCACATAAAATTGTGGCGGAGTCAGTCCTGCTTTTTCCAAATCCTCTTCCAGTTTCTTGTGCGAGAGAAGACTAAACCGGAGAAATCGGACCCATAAACTCGTTGAGTAAGATGAAAAAAAAGGACGCTTGTAAACCGCCACGCTCATCAATCTATTCGCAGAGGCACTAAAAAGCAACTAGGATTCGAAGTTAGAGCAATCGCTAGTATAAGGCGAAGTTACTCCAGAAATCTTTTTCTCGTGCTCGATCGATCTATTCTCGAATTACTAGCTTGCAGCGACCGCCCTCGAATGGTACTTGAGCGGGTAATAATCCTTCTGGAGGAACCGTGAAACTTCACGTGCTTGGGTGTGGAGACGCCTTTGGCAGTGGCGGGCGCAACCAGAGTGGCTACCTGGTTGAAGCTTCCGACCGTCTCTTTCTCTTGGACTGTGGGCCAACCACGCTGCTAGCCATGAAAAAAGCAGGCTTCGACCCGCGGCGGCTTGATGTCATTCTTCTTAGCCACCTTCATGGCGATCATTTCGGCGGCATTCCTTTTTTCTTCATTGAGTATCTTTATCAAAAGCCCCGCGACAACCTTCTACATATTGCGGGCCCGCCAGGAACAGAAGAAAAGGTCTGTGAACTTTTCCGGCTGATGTACGGCCATGCTACGACCGCGAGGGAGATACCGCCAACTTCCTTTCACATTTTACACCCCGAGCAATCTACAATCATCGAGGGAATAGAAGTATTCGGCTTTCGCGTGCCTCATCAGTTGCAAGACGTATCCCTTGCTTTGAAAGTCAGTTACGGCGGAAAGCAGATGCTCTTTTCCGGAGATTCGGCCTGGACGGAGCTTTTTATCGAGCATGCGCGCGCGGTAGACCTCTTCCTCTGCGAATGCTCATTCTACGATTCGAGTACCAACAACCACGTGCGTTATCTTGATTTTCAGGAGAATCTGCCGCGCCTGGAATGCAAGAAGCTTGTGCTGACTCATCTGGGCGAAGAAATGCTCGCGCGCAGAAAAGAATTGCCGGTAATGCTGGCGGAAGACGGGATGATTATCGAGATTTGAAGACAGGGAATTGGGAGTTTAACTTGGATCGCCTTTAGGCTCACGCTGAGGTGGCAATATGACAGGCTGGTATCCGCTTCGAGCGAGTATCTCCCCAGCCATTTCCTGAGCCTCAACTAAGTCAGCGTAGGGTCCCACCCTCACTCGGTAAGCGGTTTCACCTTTACCCAGGGTGGCTTTCTCAACGAAAGCACTAAACCCCTTTTCATTGACTTGCTTTAACAGATATTCGGCACGGTCGCGCTCGCGAAATGCGCCAATTTGAAGGAAATATCTATCCACGGCTTTGAGCTTATTATTTTCTGGACCGATGACCAGCGCAGACATTGCCTCTGGCCGAATGCCTGCTAGCTCTCCCGACGCGCCTCGAGTCGCCGATTGCGTGTTAGCCTTTAAAGTCTCGTAATTATCGAATCCGTATTCCAGCAGCCTTTTGGTATCACCCCATTGATCCCGCGCGCCTAGGATTGAAACGATCAAAGTCACGCCGTTACGCTCCACTGCTCCAACGAAGCACTTCTGCGCGGCCGCTGTATAACCGGTTTTACCGCCAATGGCGCCATCAAAATTCCACAGAAGACGGTTGTGATTTCTAACCGAGATACGCCGGGCAACGGTTTTTTTTCTCACCACCGAATTTGAACTCACCGAGCTAATTCGGGTCTGTACAATCTCGCGAAAGGTGACGTTCTTCATCGCGTACCTAAACAGAATCGCAAGATCCCTGGTAGTAGAATAGTGATCCGGTGCCGTCAATCCGTGCGGGTTTGAAAAGTGACTGTTAGTGGCGCCGAGCTCATGGGCTCTCTTTGTCATGAGTTCGGTAAACTGTTCCACTGAACCGCTGATGCCTTCGGCCAACACAAGACTGGCGTCGTTGGCCGAGGAAAGCAGCAGAGCGTAAAGCAAATCCTCAATGGTGATGGTCTGACCTGGGCGTAGATAGAGTTTCGTTGCCGGAACGCGCGTAGCGGCTTTCGAGACAGTGAGGAAGTCTTTAAGTTTCCGGCCGCTCTCCAAGGTAACAATGGCGGTAACGATTTTCGTTGTACTCGCCGGAGGCAAACGTAGATCCGGCTCTTTTTGGTAAAGGATCTTCCCCGTTGCTGCATCCATGAGTACGGCGGCGCGCGCCGTCAGATCTTCATCGGGTGAAAAGCACCAGACCGCAGAACGCGAAATTAATAAGAGGAAAAGAACCAGTGCGGGAGCGATTTGAAAGTGTTGGTGAGGGCGCAGCTGTTTGGACCTCCTCGTTGCTTGATGCCCGCTAAAGCGGTTAAACACCAAATAAAACCATTTTATATCATATCTTAAAGTTGTTGAAAAGCCTCAAAGAACTCGTCATCAAGTCTTAGGGGGTCTCTTTGCAGTTACTGCAAAGGGAATGCGATTTTGAACCGGCTAACTGCTCTAACTCTTGGTCGGCTTTACGCCGTGCTTGATTAGTTCCCGATCCGCGCGCTCGCTGATGCCTGCCTGTTCACCCATGGCCTCTCGACGAATACGGTCCTGGCAGGGTTCACAGATTCCGCCCTTGAGAGTGATGACTTGTTTTCCGCAGATCATGCATTTCATTTTAACTTCACCCACAGGCCCTTATTTTACTCCTAAAAAACTATTTGCCAAGTTCTAAGAAATTCAAATCTAGGCCTCGGAACCCGGTGGATTAATTCACAACTTTTATTTGTGCGGGAGTTTCTAAAATTACCTCGAGTCCATACTGGGGATGATCCTTGACCTCTCCGTGCAATTCTACTTCTCTTCCGTCGAAGCTTTTGGGTGAAAGCTTGTTTTTCTCGAAAAGCTCTGCGGCGGAGGCAAAGATTATAGCGGTGAGAGCCTCCCGCGAGGGGCCAAAATTAAGAAAATACGTATTGCTTTTCGCTGAATGACCCACGCGAAACACTCGTCCGCGAATGCGCGCTTGATTCCCCGCGAGCTCGCGAATCCTTTCCACGTCACGCGCCTGTAGAAGGGGAAGCTCTACCGGTTTATTAGCGGGCGCTGATAGCGGCACATAGGTCACCGGATAGGTCTGCGGCGTAAACATGAAGTTCTGAGAGGTGTTGCTAGTACTCGCTCCGACAATTTCTTGACCTCCCTCCGATGACAAGTTCCACCGTTGGTAAAGAAAATGCGAAGCGAAGCCAGCCATGAAAGTCGCTAGGAAGAGGAACGCCATGGTTCGCGGGAATGGCTTCAAGATTTTCTCTCCCACAGTCCGAGAAAAGCTTTGCGGTATTCTTCCGCCAGAAGGCCAGCATCGCGGAACAAAAGCAAATTTTCGTCGTTGAGATTGTCGGCGGAGTGCGTCCAGTTGTAGGAACCCGTGAAGACAAGCTTCCGGTCAATCACGGCAAACTTCTGGTGCATCAAACCCATGTCCTTCTCCAGCGCGTTGGATTTGATGCCAGAGACACGCCGTAGCGGTATCTTTTGCCCCTCCAGGAATTTTCCTTTTGATCTTTCATTGGCTGCATCGAATTCCCGATCGATGATGACCTGAACCGACACTCCGCGTTTTTTCGCTTGGACGACAGCAGCAGCCAGATCGTCACTCGTAAAGGCATACACGGCGATGAAGAGTTCTTTCTTGGCCTGATCGATCTCCCGAAGGATATGCGCGGAGCACCTTCCCTGAGGACTGAAGCACGCCTGCACGACCATTTCTCCGCTAGCCGGCGCGACCGATAAAACAACGAAAATAAGAAAACCCGTGAACGCCGTGGTGCCGCTTATCATATTCCAGCTCCGCTTTCTCGGGCTTTCTACCCCTTTCGCGCGCCTAAGCACATTCCGAGAATCAGTCTTTCCATTACGAGCCGAGGAGTGGTACCGCTTGATTTCAAGCGCAAATCGGCCGCGTGAATTTTCTCCATGGAAGAATGAAGTTGGTCGAGGGAAAAACTATCCGCCCTCTGAAAACACATGTAGTCGGCGTACGGATTGCGCGTTAGCAGCGGCGTTCCCTGTTGCAAGACCGACTGTTGAAATTGCTGATAGGTCATTCCATGCTTCCACTGCCTCCGCATTTCTTTTTCCATTAGTTGACGCGCGGCAAGCAGCCTACGCATTTCACTGGCAATCGTCCCCAAGAGCTTCAAGGGATGCTCTCCCTGAGCTATGAGGCGCGCCAACTGGGAAAGGGCCGTAACCGCATCATGATCGGCTAGCGCTCGCGTCAGATCGAAAATCCAACCCTGTCCCTGGTCCGCGAAGATGATCGCCACGTCTTGCACTCCAACGGACGAACGATCACCGACAAAAAGCAGCAGCTTGTCCAGTTCTTGCTGCAGTGCTCGTAATTCAGTGCCGGCACGCATGAATATCATTTCTCGTGCCTGCGCTTCCAACGTCTTTCCCGCTCGCTGTAAGCGCCGGTTGACAAATTCCAGCAGGAAGTCGCGGCTGAGTTTGCCGCCGCGGTCGCGCTCCAAGCCGAGAAAAAGCACGGCTCCCATCTCCTCAAAGCGTTTATAGAGACGTGTCCGGCGATCTACCTGCGGGGCGGTAAGCAGAAGAAAATCCCACTCAGGAAGTCCCTGATCGAGCGCCTCAAAAAGCCTGTGCCCCTGCGATTCTCTCCGCTTGTCGAGATCCATTCCTCGGCTCTTGCAGTAGGCCAAAAGCGCCTCGGTTTCTTCCCGTGCCTCGCGGCCATCGATGTCCAATAGCTCCCAGAGCCGGCTAGTCGACGCAGCGTCAAGCTGCTCCCATTGGTCTTGTGACCAACCCTCGACGATCAACAAGTCGATGAGGAGTTTGGCTGCGTCTTCTTTTTTACCTTCACTCCAGAGTTGAAGCACCTGTTCGCCAATCTCGTATTTTTGCTCTCGGGAAAAGAAATAGGGAGCATTTTCAACCCAGACCATTTTTTTGCCTGGGAAAAACGGCGGCGTCATGAGCGCCACTTCTACTTGATCCCACGCCGTCGAGCGGCCGTCAAAGCGTTCGAAGTTAAAGCCCCGCTTATCTTGAGGGACCAGGAGATCAAGGAGTGTTTTGGCCGCTTCCTGCACTTGGAGATCGTCGCCAAAAACAAGCAATAGCGGTAAGCCCTTACCGTTTTTGATATCGGCGCTGACGGCTGTTAGGTCGCGTTTCACGGGCAAGTAAAGAACAATAACAACGCTCTATCTTTTATTTTTGCTTATCGCGGTCAACATGCGCTAGCTTCACCACCAAAAACGCCGGCACGCCGCCCTTAGCGCTTCGGCACCCACATCTGGTTTTTGTCACTCCAGATATAATCCGATTTCCAAACCTTCAGTCCGATCGTATACTTTCCCCCTGACTTGGAAACAAAAACTTTCTCGTTGGAATGAGGAATCTCGGCCCGCGCCACAATAAAAACCTTCTTGGAAATGCCTTTATTGATTAAAATGCGATCGCCATCGCGCATGGCGCTGCGATTTTCTCTCTTAGGTCTCATGGACGAAAGTTATCACTGCCGTTTTGTTCAAGCAAATCTCCGCACAGCCTTAAATATCTTTGGTCAGTATTTTAACGTTATATGCCTGTTGGTCATTAAGCTTGACATTCATCCTCCCCTCCGGTAGCTCTCCCAAAAGCGCGCCTATTGTAGCGAACGAAGCGAATTCTTAACGGAGGAAACTATGCGATTAGTCACTTTCGCACGCAAGAACCAGCACCGCATCGGTCTAATGGGACCGCAAGAGCAGATCATCGATCTAGCCGAGGTCAATCGTCGTTATCTCAAAGGCGGCAATCCGCCATTTCTAACCAGCATGCAAGCCTTCATCGAGGCGGGCGCCAAGGCGCTGCAGGTCGCTCGCAAAGCTGAGAAATACGTAGCGGGAAAAACCACCGAGGAGCAAAAAAAACTCGCGGTTAGCGGCGCCTTGTTGAAATTGAGCCAGGTAAAACTTGACGCGCCGATCCCCTGGCCGAAAAAAAATGTTGTCATGCTGGGCATAAATTACCGCGAGCACGTCGACGAAGGGGCCAGAGCGCGGTCGCTCGAGATCAAGTATCCGGAACACCCGGTCTTTTTTACCAAGCCGGCTACATCGGTGATCGGCCAGCTGGGAAAAGTCATCCATCATAAGGCCACGGATAGACTTGACTGGGAGGTTGAACTGGCCGTGGTTATGGGAAGGAAGGGCCGCGATATTCCGAAGGACAAAGCTTATGATTACGTCTTCGGCTACACCGTCTGCCTTGACATGACGGCGCGCGACCTGCAGCGCATTCATGGCCAGTGGTTCAAGGGAAAATCGCTGGATACCTTTTGCCCCATCGGCCCGTGGATAGTTCACAAGAGCGCGCTTCCTGATCCGCAACAACTGCGCCTCGTTTGCCGGGTCAACGGCGAGGTCATGCAGGATGGTAATACGCGCGATATGATTTTTGATATCGCGACCACCATTGAGAGCTTGTCGAGCGGCATGACACTCGAACCCGGCGACATCATAAGCACGGGAACTCCGTCCGGCGTCGGTTTTGCTCGCGTACCGCCGGTTTTTCTCAAGCCTGGCGATAAAGTCGAAGGCGAAGTAGAAGGCATCGGCACGCTGCAGATTGAAATCGCCGAGCCGTAACATAAACTTTCGCTGGTCATGGATCGAATCAGACCTCCTGCCGTCGCAGGATCGTTCTATCCTTCTGACACCGGGGAACTTAATCGACTCCTCGACGAATGTTTTGCCTCAAGCCCGCTGGGGCCGAAAGGGACTAGATCCTCCTCGCCCGCGCTCCTAGGAGGAATGGTTCCCCACGCCGGCTACATCTATTCCGGACCGTGCGCCGCACATCTCTATGCCTGTCTAGACAGTTCGATGCAACTAGTCATACTCCTGGGCGTCACCCACCGGGCAGGGGGGGCAAAGGCTGCGTTGAGCCCGTGGAATGCATGGCGAACTCCGTTCGGTGATGTCCCCGTCAATCAGCAGGCGAGCGAACTTCTCCAAACCCGAGTCCGTTTCTTAAAGAAAGACGA
>Ga0335082_10006845_pt1 | contig 12419 bp, 10 predicted proteins | sample Lox_Sample_41_FD_206718 | JGI IMG/M metagenome (GOLD analysis project Ga0335082, IMG submission 206718) | Soil microbial communities from Loxahatchee National Wildlife Refuge, Florida, United States - Lox_Sample_4.1 | ecosystem: Environmental > Terrestrial > Soil > Wetlands | place: USA...
CCTCGGCCCTGTATTCCCTTGTTGCCACTGCCATGGTTATGCCTTCCTCAAACCTCAGCTACTAGCTCCTAGCTTCTAGCTTGTCCATGCCGAGATAGGCGTCGTGCCCACCCAACCGAACTCATCCCATATTGCTCTGCCACTGCCGGAACCGCCTCGGTCGATGCTAGAGGCCAGTAGCAGGCAACTAGAAGCTGTCTTTCTACGCCGGCTTGGCCGCTGCTTCGGTCGGCGCCTTGGTTCCGCCGGTGTGTCCCTTGAAGGTCCGCGTCGGCGCAAATTCGCCCAATCGATGACCGACCATGTTCTCCGTGACAAACACGGGCTGATGGGCCTTGCCATTGTGTACCAGAAACGTGTGCCCGACGAATTCAGGCACAATCATGGAGCGACGCGACCATGTCTTGATCGGCCTTTTCTCCGCCATGGTCATCGTCTGCACCTTCGTCATCAGATGATCGTCAACGAATGGACCTTTTCTCAGGGAACGTCCCATTATTTCTTCCTACGCTCCAAAATCAGCGCGTTTGAATACTTCTTCTTGCGGCGTGATTTGCCGCCCTTGGCGAGCTTGCCCCACGGCGAACACGGGTGATGCCAACCGCCACCGCCCTTGCTCTTGCCTTGTCCGCCGCCCATGGGATGATCAACCGGATTGCGCGCCATGCCGCGCGTGATGCCGCGCCGTCCGAGCCACCGATTCCGCCCCGCCTTGCCCAACGAAACATTCATGTGGTCGGGATTCCCCACCTGTCCAATCGTCGCGTAACAATCCGCATGAATCCGGCGCACTTCGCCCGACGGCAACTTCACCGTGACATACTCACCCTCGCTGGCCGTGATTTGCGCCGCCATCGCGGCACTGCGACAGAGCTGACCACCCTTGCCGGGTTTTAGCTCGATGTTGTGAATCGGCAAACTCGTGCCGACGGCTGCGATCTTCTTCAACGGCAGCGCGTTCCCCGGCGACAACTCGGCGTCAGGTCCGCTCATCACGGTCGCGCCGACCTTCAAATCCATTGGCGCAATGATGTACCGTTTCTCCCCGTCGCTGTATTTCAGCAGCGCGATGCGCGCCGATCGGTTTGGATCGTATTCGATCGCCTCAACCGTCGCCGGCACGCCAATTTTGTCGCGTTTGAAATCAATGATGCGATACCGCTGCTTGTGTCCCCCGCCGATGCCGCGCGCCGTCATTCTGCCGAGATTGTTGCGGCCACCGGTCTTGCGTTTGGCGACTGTCAGGCTCCTCTCGGGTTTTCTCTTCGTGACCTCGGAGAAATCCTGAAGCACGGTCCAGCGCAGCGACGGCGTCAACGGTCTGTATGTTCTAAGGCCCATGGCAGATTACGTGAGCTCGATTTTATCGCCTTCCTTGAGCGTGACGACTGCTTTTTTCCACGCGGGCGTGCGCCCGTACTGCATCGTGCGTTCACGGCGCGCCTTGCCGCGCACGTGCATCGTATTGACGCCAATTACCTTCACCTTGAAGGCCTGCTGCACCGCGTGTTTGATGTCCAGCTTGTTTGCGTGCTTGTCCACGACGACCTGATACTGGTTACTCTTTTCGGTCTGCATCGTGCCCTTCTCGGTCACGCGCACGCTTTTGATGACGGCGTAGGGGTCTTTCATCGCCTCAATCGCTCCTGCAACTTCTCGAACGCCGCCTTCGTCGCCACGATCTTGTCGAACCGGAGCAACTCATACGTGTTCACGGAATCCGCCCGCTCGATCTGCACATCCGAGACGTTGCGTGATGCCAACTTCAAATTGTTGTCCGCCTGCACGGTCACCAGCAACGTCGTGCCCGTCGGCGCGATCTTATCGAGCACGCCCACGAACTCTTTCGTCTTGTGGCTGGCGAGTGTTAATTCATCCACCACCACTATGTCGCCGGCAAGCAATCGTTCACTGAAAGCCTTGCGGAACGCCAGCACCTTCACCTTCTTCGGCACTTTGATCGAGTAATCCCGCGGCTTCGGCCCGAACACGACTCCACCGCCACGCCACAACGGCGACGCGAACGAACCCGCGCGCGCGCGGCCCGTGCCCTTCTGACGCCACGGTTTCTTGCCGCTGCCCGCGACCTCGCTGATCTGCTTCGTGCTGGCCGTCCCCTGACGTTGATTGGCGCGGTGCGCCACAATCGTATCGTGAACGGCTTGCGTGCCCTTTCCATTCTTGATCAGCAATTCATCGGCGATCTCCAATTCGCCCTTCGCCGCTCCAACTGCGTTGATGACGGAAATCTTCATTTCAGCTTCTTCTTTTTTGCATGACGCACGACCACAAACGCGCCCCTGTGACCCGGAACCGATCCTTCGATGAACAGCAAATTCTCCGCCTCACGCACCATCACCACGCGCAGGTTCTGTGTCGTCACGTTCACATGACCCATGTGACCCGGCATCCGCATGTTCCGAAACACCCGCCCCGGGAACAGGCGCTGCCCGATCGCGCCCGAGCGCCGATGCCAGCCTTTCGCGCCGTGTGTCGAGTCGCCACCGGCAAACTTGTGCCGGCGAACAACACCTTGAAAGCCCTTGCCTTTGGTCGTGCCAATAACGTCCACAAACTGACCGGGTTGAAATTCTTTCACCGTGAGCTTGTCGCCGACGTTCGCCGATAGCGCTTCGCTCGTCCGGTACTCGCGCACAAAGGCCGGCACCCCGGCGTTCGCCTTCTTGCAGTGACCGATCATCGGCTTCGTCGCGTTCCTCTGCTTCTTTGCGCCGAAACCAAGCTGCACCGCGTGATAGCCGTCCGTATCCGTGGTCTTCTTCTGCAAAACGGCGCACGGCCCGGCCTCGACGACGGTGCAACCGACTAGGTCGCCTTTCGCATCGAAGATTTGCGTCATGCCGATTTTTCTTCCGAGGAGTTCCATGGCTAAATCTTGATCGTGATGTCCACGCCCGCTGGCAAGTTCAGCTTCTTGAGTTCGTCAACGGTCTTGGCGGTGGGATCGATGATGTCGAGCAGCCGCTTGTGCGTGCGCATTTCGAATTGTTCCATCGACTTCTTGTCCGCGTGCGGTGAACGATTGACCGTGTGTCGCCAGATGTCCGTCGGCAGCGGAATCGGCCCGGCGACCTTCGCACCCGTGCGCTTGGCCGTCTCGACAATGTCGTGCGCCGATTGATCGAGCAACCGGTGGTCGTAGCCTTTGAGGCGAATTCTGATGCGCTGGTTATTCATTTCTTCTTCGGCCCGCCGCCGTTCTTGTCCAAAATCGCATTGAGAATATTGTCCGGCACCTTCTCGAAGTTGGCTGGCTCCATCGAATAACTCGCGCGGCCTTTCGTCAGCGATCGCAGCGCTGTGGCGTAGCCGAACATCTCGGCCAGCGGCACGTGGGCGTGGATGATCGTCGAATTGGCGCGCGGTTCAATGTGACTGATGCGACCGCGACGACTGTTCAAATCGCCGACCACATCGCCCATGTGCGCCTCGGGCGTGATGACTTCGACGTCCATGACCGGTTCGAGCATGATCGCGCCGGCTTTGCGCGCCGCTTCCTTGAATGCGAAGCTGCCGGCCATCTTGAACGCGATTTCCGAGCTGTCCACTTCATGGAACGTGCCGTCGATGATTTGCACCTTCACGTCCACCATCGGGTAGCCGCCAAGCACGCCAGTCTGCGCAGCTTCGAGGATTCCGTCCTCGACCGCCGGGATGTATTCCCTGGGAATCGCGCCCCCAACAACCTTGTTCTCGACCACGACGCCGCTGGTCTTCTCACCGGGCTCGATGGTGATGATGGCGTGGCCATATTGACCGCGTCCGCCGGACTGGCGGATGAACTTGCCTTCGGCTTCGGCCTTTTTGGTAATCGTTTCGCGATACGCGACCTGCGGTTTGCCGGCGGTCGCGCCGACGTTGAACTCGCGAAACATGCGGTCCTTAATAATGTCGAGGTGCAATTCGCCCATTCCAGAAATGATGGTCTGACCAGTTTCTTGGTCGGTGGTGAGTCGGAACGTGGGATCTTCTTCGGCGAGGCGCTGCAATGCGGTGGACATCTTATCGCGGTCGGCCTTCGTGTTCGGTTCGATGGCCATCGAGATAACGGGTTCGGGAAACGTGATGGATTCGAGCAGGACTGCGTGGTCTTCGTCGCATATCGTGTCGCCCGTCGTGATGTTCTTCAGGCCAACGAGCGCACCGATGTCGCCCGAGTAACACACGTCGATTTCTTGGCGATGGTTAGCGTGCATTTCAAGCAGGCGGCCGATGCGTTCGCGTTTGTTGTTGCGCGGATTGTAAACCGTCAGCCCTTTGCTGACTTTGCCGGAGTAGACGCGAAAGAAAATCAATTTGCCCGCGTACGGATCAGTCCAAATCTTGAATGCGAGCGCGCAGAACGGCCCGGTATCATCGGCGCAGCGGGCTTCGGGTTGCTTCGAATCGGGGTTTGTTCCAACTACATCAGGCACATCGGTGGGGGACGGCAGGTAATCGACCACGGCATCGAGCAAGGGTTGCACGCCCTTGTTCTTGAACGCAGCGCCGCAAATCACCGGCACCAGTTCGTTTCGAATCGTCAATCTGCGGATGCCGGACTGCAGTTGTTGCGCCGTGATCTCTTTGCCTTCGAGGTAGAGATGCATCAACTCGTCGTCCTTCTCGGCAACGGCCTCGACGAGTTTGGCGTGCGCCGTCTTCGCTGCGTCCTTCAACTCGGCGGGAATTTCGACGACATCGAATTTCGCGCCGAGTTCTTCTCCCGTCCAAACCGACGCCTTCAGCTTGACGAGATCAACGACACCCTTGAAATCGGCTTCCTTTCCGATGGGGATTTGAATTGGCACGGCGTTGGCGGCGAGGCGTTCGCGCATCTGGGCCACGGCGGCTTCAAAGTCTGCGCCTGTGCGGTCCATTTTATTGACGAACGCGATGCGCGGGACTTTGTATTTGTTGGCCTGACGCCAAACCGTCTCCGATTGTGGTTCGACGCCGCCGACAGCACAGAACACGGCGCACGCGCCGTCGAGCACCCGCAGGCTGCGTTCCACTTCGACGGTGAAATCCACGTGGCCGGGCGTATCAATAATATTGACGCGATGGTCCCGCCAGAAACACGTCGTCGCGGCGCTGGTGATCGTGATCCCGCGCTCGCGCTCCTGCTCCATCCAGTCCATCGTGGCCGTGCCTTCGTGGACTTCACCGACTTTGTACACTTTGCCGGTGTAATACAGGATGCGCTCGGTCGTGGTCGTCTTGCCGGCGTCGATGTGGGCGCAAATCCCGATGTTGCGGGTGCGCTCCAACGGAACGAGCCGTTCCGGCGACGAACGCGATTTCTGCGGCGTTGTCATTTTCGGTCTTTCCAGCACTGCTTCCATGTTTTCGTTCTAAATTCCTACAAAGCTCAAGCGACGATTATTCAACCCCATGATGGCACGTCAGGACTACCAGCGGTAATGCGCGAAGGCCCGATTGGCCTGCGCCATCTTGTGCATGTCCTCGCGCTTCTTGACGGCAGCGCCGGTGTTGTTGGACGCGTCAACGATTTCCGCGGCCAGCGCCTCGGTCATGGCCGCTCCCTTGCGCGCCTTGGCATAGTCAATCATCCACCGCAAGGCCAACGCCTCCTGCCGGTCCGACGACACTTCCACAGGCACCTGGTAGTTTGCGCCACCGACGCGCCGGGATTTGACTTCGAGCTTCGGCTTGACGTTGTCCATCGCCGCCTGCAACACGTCGGTCGGCGATTTGTCCTTCTGTTTCTCCGCGATGCGGTCGATCGCTCCGTACACGATGCGTTCGGCAATCGACTTTTTACCGCTCCGCATCACGGTGTTGATCATGCGAGTGACCAACGCGTTGTTGAAGCGCGCGTCGCCCAGTCGCTCTCGTTTTTCTGATCTTCGTCTACGCATACCAAAATCTCTTACGCTGCGGCGGCTGGCGCGGCCGGTTTGGGCGCGCTGCCTTCCTTCGGACGTTTCACGCCGTACTTCGACCGGCTGCGGCGCCGCTTCTCCACGCCCATCGCGTCGAGCGTGCCGCGCACGATGTGATAACGCACTCCGGGCAAATCTTTCACGCGGCCGCCACGCACGAGCACAATGGAGTGCTCCTGCAGGTTGTGGCCCTCGTCGGGAATGTAGGCGATGACCTCCACTCCGTTCGTCAGGCGCACCTTGGCGACTTTGCGCAGCGCCGAGTTCGGTTTCTTTGGCGTGCGCGTCATCACCTGAAGGCAAACGCCCCGTCGCTGGGGGCACTCCCCAAGCGCCGGCGCTTTCGACTTCGCCTTCAGTCTGGCGCGTCCCATACGAACCAATTGGTTAATTGTTGGCATTTCCTAACGAAATTTCTCCCCTTTGCGGTTCCGCAAAGAGCGCGAAAGCTAGCACACGCTCTCGGAGCGCGCAAGCCCTTTCCGGTAGCGGCGCCTGACCTAACTTGCCGCGGGAACAGGCTCCTCCAGCGGCTTCTCTTCCTTTACCTCCACCGGCTCAGCCAGTGGCACCAATTTCACGTTTCGATGTCTGAAATAACCCGTCCCAGCGGGGATCAGATGACCCATGATCACGTTCTCTTTAAACCCACGCAGGTGATCGACACGACCCAGCGTCGCGGCCTCGGTCAGCACCCGCGTTGTGTCTTGGAACGACGCGGCGCTTATGAAGGATTCAGTCTCCAACGACGCTTTGGTGATTCCGAGCAACACTGGTTGAGCCTCCGCAGGCTTGCCTCCTGCTTCGGCCACGCGTTTGTTCTCTTCCTCGAACGTGATCTTGTCAATCTGGTCACCCCACAAGAACCGGGTATCGCCCGGATCCACGATGCGCACCTTGCGCAACATCTGGCGCACGATAATCTCGATGTGTTTGTCGTTAATCTCGACGCCCTGCAACCGATAGACCTCCTGCACTTCGTTGACCAAATACTCCTGCAAGTCCTGTGGCCCGCAGACATCGAGCACTTCATGCGGGACAACCGGGCCTTCGGTCAACTGCTGACCCTTCTTCACCGTGTCGCCCCGGAAAACAATGATGTGTTTGGAGTGCGGAATCAGATGTTCCTCTTCGGCGTTCGTCTTCGGATCTTTCACTAGAATCCGGCGCTTGCCACGGGCGGTGCCCGCGAAATCAACGACACCATCGATCTTCGCGATCTCCGCCGCGTCCTTCGGTCGGCGCGCCTCGAAAAGCTCCGCCACGCGGGGCAGACCGCCAGTGATGTCCTTCGTGCGAAGCATCTTGCGCGGGGTCTTGGCCAACAGTGCGCCCGCCTGGATCTCGCCGCCTTCCTCGACGACAATGTGGGCACCGGCCGGAATTGCATAGAACGCCAGCAGCTCGCCCGCGTCGTTGGTGAGGTTGATCTGCGGGTGAAGGTCCTCTTTGTGTTCGATAACCACCGTGCCCATCAGTCCGGTCGTCTCGTCGTGTTCCTTCTTGATCGTAACGCCTTCGATGATGTCGTGGAATTTCACCTTGCCCGTCACTTCGGACAGCACCGGCACATTGTGCGGGTCCCATTGCACGAACACGTCACCTTTCTTGACGGCGGCGCTGTCGGCCACGGTCAACTCTGCGCCGACAACCACCGAGTAACGCTCCAGCTCGCGACCTTCTTCATTCTGAATCGTGATCTGACCATTCTTGTTGAGCACAATCCAGTTGCCCTCGACGCGTTGTACCGCGCGGACATCGTGGTAACGAACAATCCCGTCGTTCTTGGCCCTGATTTGCGGCTGTTTGAACACCTGGCTGGCCGTGCCACCGATGTGGAACGTGCGCATCGTCAGTTGTGTGCCCGGTTCGCCAATCGACTGCGCGGCAATGATCCCAATTGCTGAGCCAATCTTGACCATCTTGCCGGTGGCGAGATTGCGTCCGTAGCACATCGCGCACACCCCACGGCGGGATTCGCACGTCAACACCGAGCGGATCTTGACCTTCTCGATGCTGAGCCGTGCCACCGTATCGGCCGCTGCCTCGTCAATCTCGGTGTTCGCCCTGACAATCTTCTTGCGCGTCATCGGGTCGGTAATGTCCTCTGCGGACACACGACCGATGATGCGTTCGCCCAGCTTGACGATTTCATCCTCGCCTTCGTAGATCGGCTTGACCCAGATGCCGTTGACGGTGCCGCAATCTTCTTCGAGCACGATGACGTCCTGCGCCACGTCCACGAGTTTGCGTGTCAGGTAACCGGAGTCGGCTGTTTTCAGCGCCGTGTCGGCCAAACCTTTGCGCGCGCCGTGCGTAGAAATGAAGTATTCGAGCACGCTGAGACCTTCGCGGAAGTTCGCCAAGATCGGCCGCTCGATAATTTCGCCCGACGGTTTGGCCATCAAGCCGCGCATGCCAGCGAGCTGACGAATCTGTTGCTTCGAGCCGCGCGCCTTGCTATCCACCATCATGAACACTGGGTTCAATTCAGGCCTGCCGCCGTTGTGTTCCATCGCGGCGTACATGATGTTGGAAATCTTGTCGGTCGCGTGCGTCCAGATGTCGATGATCTTGTTGTAGCGTTCGCCGTCGGTTATGATTCCGCGGCGGTATTGCTTCTCCACCTCCGCCACATCCTTGAGCGAATCGTTGATAACATCCGACTTCTCCTTCGGCACGATCATGTCCTCGATTCCGATGGAGATCCCGGCGCGTGTCGCGCTGTCAAAACCCAGCGCCTTGAGTTTATCAAGCACCTCGACGGTGCGTTCATGCCCCGCCGTGCGGTAGCATTGCCAGATGATGTCACCGAGCTTCGTCTTGTCGACCGTCTTGTTGTAGAAACCAAGTTCCTGCGGCCAGATCTCATTGAAAATCACCCGTCCGACAGTTGTCTCGATCACCTTTGAGTGGGCATCGCCGTAGACCGTCGGCCGTCCGTAGTCGGGATTCTTCAGTCGGATCCGCTCGTGAATGTCAACGTCCTTTTCGTCGCGGGCGAAAAACACCTCCGGATCCGAGAACAGCTTGGATCGCTTGGGTGTATCGCGGTCCACCCGCCCGCCGTGCGTGAGGTAATACATCCCCAATGCGATGTCCTGCGTCGGGGTGGTGATCGGTTTGCCGCTCGACGGTGAGAAGATATTATTGGTGGCCAACATCAGCATGCGGGCCTCCATCTGGGCTTCGATCGACAGCGGCACGTGCACGGCCATCTGGTCGCCGTCAAAATCGGCGTTGTACGCCGTGCACACCAGCGGATGAATGCGAATCGCGTCGCCTTCAATCAGCAGCGGCTCAAACGCCTGAATCGACAAGCGATGCAACGTCGGGGCGCGGTTCAGCAGCACCGGATGCCCCTTGCTGACCTCCTCGAGAATGTCCCACACTTCGGGCGACTGACGCTCGATCATCTTCTTCGCCGAGCGGATCGTGTGCACCAGACCCATCTCGCGCAGCCGGCGAATGATGAACGGCTCAAACAACACCAGCGCCATCTTCTTGGGCAACCCGCATTGGTTTAGCCTCAACTCGGGTCCGATGACGATGACCGATCGACCTGAGTAATCAACCCGTTTGCCGAGTAAGTTCTGCCGGAAGCGCCCCTGCTTGCCCTTGAGCATGTCCGCTAAGGACTTGAGGGAGCGTCCGCCCGCGCCGGTTACCGGTCGGCCGTGCCGGCCATTGTCGAGCAACGCGTCCACCGCTTCTTGCAGCATGCGCTTCTCGTTGCGAATGATCACATCGGGTGTGCGCAATTGCAGCAAGTTCTTCAGCCGGTTGTTCCGATTGATGACGCGACGATACAAATCGTTGAGATCGCTTGTGGCGAACCGTCCGCCCTCCAGCGGCACGAGCGGCCGCAGGTCGGGCGGGATGACGGGCAGCACTTCAAGCACCATCCACTCGGGGCGCATCTTCGAGCTTAGAAAACCCTTGGCCAGCTTCAGCCGCTTGGCGATCTTCTTGCGAATCTGCTTGCTCTTGGTCGTGTCGAGTTGATGCTCCAACTCGTGACCGAGCTTGCGCAAATCGATCTTGGTGAGCAACTCTTTGATCGCTTCCGCACCCATCTTGGCCGTGAACCCGTCGCCGTACTGCTCGCGCGCCTCGCGATACTCCATTTCGGTCAGAAGCTGCTTTGGCTTCAGCGACGTCTTGCCTTCGTCCACGACGATGTAGTCCTCGTAGTACAACACACGCTCCAGGTCGCGCGCGGTCATATCCAGCATCAGCCCCATGCGGGAGGGCATCGCCTTGAAAAACCAGATGTGACTGACCGGTACCGCCAACTCAATGTGCCCCATGCGCTCGCGCCGCACGCGCGCCAGCGTCACCTCGACCCCGCACCGATCACAGATCACACCGCGATGCTTGATCCGCTTGTATTTGCCGCAATTGCATTCCCAGTCGCGCACCGGACCGAAAATGCGCTCGCAGAACAAGCCGCCCTTCTCGGGCTTGAACGTGCGGTAGTTAATCGTCTCGGGATTCTTGACCTCGCCGTGCGACCAACTGCGAATGGTCTCGGGTGAAGCAACGCCGATGCTCACGTGGTCGAAGACGTCGGTCTTCTCCAACCCCAGCGCGGCCCGCGCCGCCGCCGTCGCGGCAGCCGTCGATGCGAGTGTCGTTCCAGCAGCTTTGGTGGTGGTGGTCATATAATTACTTATCGCCTCCGTTCTTCCCGACGCGCACGTCGAGACAGAGACTCTGCATTTCCTTCATCAAAACGTTGAACGACTCCGGCGTGCCGGCTTCGAGTGTGTTGTCACCTTTCACGATAGACTCATAGATGCGCGTGCGCCCTTGCACGTCGTCGCTTTTGACCGTGAGCAGTTCCTGCAACGCGTACGCCGCGCCGTAAGCCTCCATTGCCCACACTTCCATTTCGCCGAAGCGCTGGCCGCCGTATTGCGCCTTGCCGCCCAATGGCTGCTGCGTGACCAGCGAGTAAGGGCCTACCGCGCGCGCGTGAATCTTGTCGGCAACAAGGTGGCCGAGTTTCAATAGATAGATATAGCCGACGACGACCTCCTGATCGAAGGTCTCGCCCGTGCGTCCGTCGTAGAGGCGGCACTTGCCATGTTCGGTCGCCCAAGTGAACCCGTCTATCTTGCGGGCGTTCTGCAGCATGTCCTTGATTTCCCTTTCGGTCACGCCGTCGAACACCGGCGACGCCACGTTAAACCCGAGCGCCTTGGCCGCAACACCGAGGTGAGTTTCCAAAACCTGTCCCACATTCATGCGGCTGGGCACCCCCAGCGGATTCAGGACAATATCCACCGGCGTACCGTCGGAGAGAAACGGCATGTCCTGCTCGGGCACGATCTTGGCGATGACGCCCTTGTTGCCGTGCCGGCCCGCCATCTTGTCACCCACGCTCAACTTGCGCTTGCTGGCGACGTACACCTTGACCTGCTTGATGATCCCCGGCTCGACGTCTTCGCCGCTTTCAAGCTGGTCGAGTTTGCGGTCACGCTCCAAGTCCAGTTCGCTGAACCGGTGCTCGAATTCGCCAATGATCTCCCGAATCTTGATGCGGATCGGCGACGGGTCAATCTCGATGTGGTCGTACACCCCGGCGAGCTTGCGCAGGAGTGTCTTGGTGATCTTGCGGTTGGCAGGAATGATGATCTCGCCCGTCTCGGCGTTGACCACGTCGAGCGGAATCTTTTCGCCGAGCAGAATGTTGCTCAACTTCTCGGTCAACTCCTCGCGCAACTCGGTCGATTTCTTCTTGTGATCCTCTTCAATCTGTTTGCGCTGGCGCCGTGTCTCCGTGGCCGTCAGCTTCGGCTTCGTCGGCTCTTTGCGCGACGACACTTTCACGTTCATCACTATGCCGTACGTGCCGCTGGGCACACGCAGCGACGTGTCTTTGACGTCCGCAGCCTTCTCACCAAAGATCGCGCGCAACAACCGCTCCTCGGGAGCGAGTTCGGTCTCACCTTTGGGGGTGATTTTCCCGACGAGGATATCGCCGGGCTTGACCTCCGCGCCGATTCGGATCACGCCATCATGGCCGAGGTTTTTCAGCGCTTCCTCGCCCACGTTGGGAATGTCGCGGGTAATTTCTTCCGGGCCAAGCTTGGTGTCGCGCGCTCCCGCTTCAAACTCGTCAATGTGAATGGAAGTGTAGACGTCCTCCTTGACGAGCCGTTCGTTGACGAGGATGGCGTCCTCGAAGTTGTAGCCGCACCACGGCATAAACGCGACGAGTGCGTTGCGGCCGAGTGCCAGTTCTCCACCGTCACAACACGGTCCGTCGGCCAGCACCTGTCCTTTCTTAACCCGCTCTCCCCTGTGGACGATGGGCTTTTGGTTGAAGCAGGTCGCCGCGTTTGAGCGCATGAACTTGCGCAGCTCGTAGACCCACACGTGACTTTCCGGATCGGTGACGATCTTGCGCTTGCCCTCGGGCAAATCGCCGCTCTTCGTGACCACGATTTGACGCGCGTCGACACTGGCCACAATGCCTGACTCCTCGGCGATGATACACACCTTGGA
>Ga0335082_10006848_pt1 | contig 12417 bp, 11 predicted proteins | sample Lox_Sample_41_FD_206718 | JGI IMG/M metagenome (GOLD analysis project Ga0335082, IMG submission 206718) | Soil microbial communities from Loxahatchee National Wildlife Refuge, Florida, United States - Lox_Sample_4.1 | ecosystem: Environmental > Terrestrial > Soil > Wetlands | place: USA...
GCCGACCTGGCCTGGCTCGGCGACGATCTGCGCACGCGGGCCACCTGGGTCGCTGGCGACCGGGTGTACCCGCTGCCTATTGCTCGCGGTGCACCTTGTGCTGCGCGGCCTGGGCCCGCGGGCGGATAACCACCAGATCCACGTTCACGTGGGAGGGCCGGGTGATCGTCCAGGTGACCACGTCCGCGATGTCATCGGCGGTGAGGGGCTCGGGCACCCCCGCGTAGACGGCGGCGGCCCGGTCGCGGTCACCTCGGTAACGGTTGACCGCGAACTCATCGGTGCGGACCATGCCGGGCGCGATCTCGATCACCCGCACCGGCTGACCAGACAGTTCCAGCCTCAGCGTGGCGGCGATCGCGTGCTCGCCGTGCTTGGCGGCGACGTACCCGCCGCCGCCTTCATAGGCGACGAAGCCCGCCGTGGACCCCATCACGACGATGGTGCCGTCGCCGCTGGCTATCAGCCGGGGGAGCAGCGCCTGGGTCACGTTCAGCGTGCCCAGCACGTTGACCTCGTACATGGCCCGCCAGTCGGCGGGATCGGACTCGGCGACGGTTTCGGCGCCGAACGCCCCGCCAGCGTTGTTGACTAGCACGTCGCAGCGGTCCAACGCCTGTGCGAAAGAGTCGACGGCGGCGCGGTCGGTGACATCGAGGACACGCGCCTGTGCCGAGCCACCATCGGCGCGTATCCGTTCCACTACGGCGTCGATCCGGTCGGCGCGCCGCCCGGTGAGCACCACGTGGTAGCGGGCCCCGGCGCCAGCGAGCCTGATCGCGGTAGCGGCTCCGATACCGCTGCTGGCCCCGGTGACGACCGCGATTGGCTGCATGTCCCTGCCTTACATCCCCGTCTCGGTTGCCATTGGGCTGTTGATGAATTCTGCCAGCCGTCCCTGGCGCCCCGGAGTTCCTTACCGTAGACGCCGGGCTATGACCGTAGGCGCCCGGGCTCCTCACCGGAGATGGCCTGCCTCTTCCCGGGTAGCCTGCCTCTTCCCGGGTAGCCTGCCTCTTCCCGGGTAGCCTGCCTCTTCCCGGGTAGCCTGCCTCTTCCCGGGTAGCCTGCCTCTTCCCGGGTAGCCTGTCCCTTCCCGGATGGCCTGCCTCATCCCGGATAGGCGGTGGGCCCGGTGGCATAGCCGCGGCGACTGGGATGATCCAAACCATCCCCCGCTCGGGCTGGGTGGGCTGCCATCCACGGGCCTGCTTGGCGCAGCGGTGGCGGCGGCACAGGTGGCGCGTGTTGTCCAGAATGACACGCGTACGCCGGACAAATATGGGGGGAGGGGACCTGTCTTATACGGGGCGCCCGGTACGGGTTATACGGCGCTCGGTACGGAGCGTATACCGCGTGGCGCCCGGGGGCCCCGTCCGTATAGGTGCAGTCGGCCCCGTCCCGGCCGGCGGGTTTGCAGGTCGGTGCGGGTCTGGTCGGTGCGGGCTCCGGGCAGGGCCGGACCACGGCCGGTACTGCCGGACAGCCCGCGTTGGAGTCTCCCGTCGCCCCGGCGCGGCGGCGACAGCTGCCCACGAGAGCGCCGCTCCTGCCAGGCGTCGACCACCCCGTAACCCAAGAAGCCCGACGCCGCGATGATCGCCGCGATCCCGTAGAGAACGGCCAAGGGCAGCAAGCTTTCCGCATTGAACAGGGCCAGGATCCCCACCAGGGCGAACGCGGTGAGCATGCAGATCCCCGACCGGCGGGCCGCTTTCGCCAGTGTCCGGACGGGTGTAGCGGCAGGTTCGGCGGCAGCGGCAGGTTCGGCGGCAGCGGCAGGCTTAGCGGCAGCGGCAGGATCGACGGCAGCCGACCCGGCGGGGATGTCGGCGGTGAGGTCGGCCAAGTCCGCATAGGTGCGCGAGGCGAGCGCCAAGCCCACCCGCGTGTCCAGCTCGTCTTGGGTCAGCCGGTCCTGTACGAACGCGACCTTGAGCAGCTCGATCACCCGCTCGCGGTCCGCGCGGGACGCCCGCAGGTGGCCGCGGCCGCCAGCAGCTGCCGCCCTCTCTTCCCCCGGGTCTGCCATATCCGGCACCTCATCCCGCGCGACGCGGGAACAGCGTAGCGCGGCTGCCTTCCCCGGGACCACCCTGCAGCTTCGCCATGACCGGCCGTGACCGCGGCTCAGCCGGGATACACGGTGGGCCCGGTGGTATAGGTGCGCCCAGCAGGAGTGTGCCAGACCAGCACGCCTGGCCCGGGCTGCTCCAGCCGCCAGCCTTCGGCCTGCTTGCACCTATGGTGACGTCTGCACAGCGGGGCCAGGTTGCACTCACACGTCCGGCCGCCCTGGTCGTAGGGAAGGGTGTGGTCTTCGTCGCAGCGGACGGCGGGCCGGCGGCAGCCGGGGAACGAACAGGTCGGCTGCCTGACCGTGATCAAGTGCCGCAGTGCGGCCGGCGGCCGGTAGGAGCGCGACTCCCGCAGATGGCGGCAATCACCCGTCTCCAGCCTGCTGATAGCGATGCCAGCCAGCCATTCGCTGACGTCGGCCGGCCAGCCCGGGGAAGTGGCGGCGCGGCGGGGAGATCGTCCGCTTCGCGGTGAGCGTCGGGGTGGTGGCCGGGAGCGCCCGCCCGGGCCGGGGCCGGTGCGGGCGCAGCCGTGGGCCACTGGCCTCCCGCCCTCGCCGGTCAGGGTGATGCACCAGCGGCTGCCGCGCTGCCTGGCCAGCTGGGCGGCAAGGTCGCGCGAGTCGTCGGCATCCAGCGGCCCGTATCCAGCGGCGTGGCCCGGGGCGTCAGACAGGCCAAGCCAGGTCGCGAGCGGCATGGTCAGGTTCACCGCGCCGGGCGGCCCGTGCCCGCACGTGCTCAGGCCGGGGCCGGATCCAAGAGGGCCGATGGCACCGGGACCGGATCCGCCGGGACCGGATCCACCGGGACCGGATCCGCCGGGACCGGTCCCGGCGCAGTTGCTGTCGGCCGGAGTCCCAGGCCCGGTCAGGTTGGTGATGGGTCGGCTGCTGAGGAGCGCCAGGTAGACCTGCGCGCGGAGCTGGTCCATGGTGCCTGCCACCCCGGCCCGCCGGAGCGCACCGGCCAGGGCGGAAAGGTTGTGGTCGGCGGCCAGCACATCGGCCGGTGGCAGGTCCCGGCCGGCCAGGGCGGCGGTACCAGCATGCTCGTCCCATCTCTCGACCCGCGCGTCGCGCGAGGCGCGCTCCTTGCGCTCGCGGGCAGCGGCCGGATCGGCGGCCAGGACCGCGCGGCGGGTGGCGGCGCGCAACTGCCCGGTGGTCTGGCCCGGGGCGTCATCGAGAACCTGCTGCTCGACGGCGGCGGCATGCTCGTCACCAAGGCCGCCGACCTCGTCGGCGATGACCGTTGCCCGGTAGCGGTCGATTCGCCCGGCGGCCAGCGCAGCCCTCGTAGCGGGCAGTCGGCGCAACGCGATCGCGAGATCCAGCAAGACGTCCGCCGCCCGTGCCGTCAGCGTCAGAGCGGCGGCGACCTCATCGCCGATGTGCTCCCCCGGCACTTCCGGCCCTGCTCCCGCCGCCTCGGCCTCACGGCGCGTGGCCAGGTCGGTCACCGCCGCCAGCTCGAGAGCGGCGGACCACGAGGCCAGCCTCCGGGCGGCCCGGAGCACCCCGATGAGCTCATCGTCGCTGAGGCGGTCCAGGCCAGCGGTCCACGCATCACCGGCGAGACCGGCCAGCACCGGCCCCGGCGGCAGCTCATCGGCGACCCCACCCGAGGCGAACCCGCAGCCGTCGCCCGGCTGCCGGGGAAGGCGTCCGGCCACGATCGCCTCCTGGCACGGCTGGTCCTCGGTGGCGGCCAGGTATTCGAACAGCAGCTCTGCGGGCAGATCGGCCAGCCACGCGTCTGCGCCGTCCGGCGGGCCGCACCTCGGGTCAGGAACAAGCCCACACAGTTCCCAGTCATCGGGTGGCGGCGTCAGGGCACCGGCAGCCTCCAGCGCGTCCATTTCCGCGGCCAGCCCGGCGTCCTGGCGTGACGCCGCCCGGGCGGCCGGACCCCATACCCGAGCCAGCAGCTCTTCGCGCAGGTCAGCGGCGCACGCTGCGGGCATGGGGCTCACCTCCCGCTGATGTGGTATCAACGTTTCTGGTGATTCGATACTAGTGACGAGGTCTGACAAGACAACATCACCTGACTCAAAACTAAATACGAATTTCGTTCTGGAACAGGTACTTCGTTCGCCAGGCAGATCGGTCCGCGTGGCGGCCGCCCGCCAGCCGTCGGGCAGCTGCCCGTGCGGGCCTGCGCAGCCTCCTTAGCGCGATATCCCGGCCCGGACGACCGGGGCGCACCGACCGGACGACCGGCGCATCCGGTCCGGGCGATGGGGCGGACCCACCGGACGACGAGGCGGAGCCCGCCAGACGATGGGGCGGACCCGCCAGACGACGGGCGGACCCGCCCGACGGCGGAGCAGACCGTCTGACGGCGGAGCAGACCGTCTGACGGCGGAGCAGACCGTCTGACGGAGCGGACCCGCCCCACGACCGAGTGCGCCCGCACCTGATGCGTGGCGCTTCGCGGCCGGTCCCTTACGCTCGGGGACGTGGATGACCCTCGCGGCGCGGCCGGCCAGACCCAGCCGCAAGCGCCCGGCGTGGCCCGCGCGTTCCGCGGCCTGATCACCGACTGGGGCGGCGTGATGACCAGCTCCATCCCGGCCGCAGTGCGGGCCTGGCTGGACTCCGACGGCATCGATCCCGACACCTATGCGGCGGCCATCAGGCCCTGGCTGCTAGCTGGTCACGACCCGGCCGCGGACGGCAACCCGGTCCACGCCCTGGAGCGCGGCGAGTGCAGCAGCGGCGAGTTCGAGCAGCGGCTCGCCTCGATGCTGGTCAGGCGCGACGGCGGGCAGGTGCTGGCGGAGGGGCTGCTCACCAGGATGTTCGCCGCGTCGCTGCCGAGTGAGCAGATGTATGCCGCCGTGCACGCCTTGCGCACGGCCGGCCTGCGCACCTGCCTGCTGTCAAATTCGTGGGGTCACGGCGCGTACCCGTACGAGGTCTTCGACGGCATGTTCCACGAGGTCGTCATCTCGGCCGAGGTCGGCATGCGCAAGCCCGAGGAGCGCATCTACCGGCACGCCATCGAGCTGATCGGGCTCCCGCCAGCCGAGTGCGTGTTCATCGACGACATGGAGGCCAACGTGCGGGCCGCTGAGGCCATCGGCATGTGCAGCATCCTGCACACCGAGCCCGAGGCGACCATCGCCCGGCTCGCGGAACTGTTTGGCCTGCCACTCGGCTGAGCGGGCCTCCCGCGCGCTCACCACGATGTGCCCTAGCCTTGGGCTCCGTGGGTGACTACCCAGCCCCATCGAGCCCGGGCCGGGCGGCCAACATGCGCGCCATCCGGCGGACCAACACCAAACCCGAGATCGCGTTGCGGAGCGCGCTGCACCGCCAGGGTTACCGGTTCCGCAAAGATCTCCGCCTGGTGCTTAACGAAGGTGCCAAGGTCCGCCCGGACATCGCGTTCACCGCCCGCCGGGTGGCCGTCTTCGTGGACGGCTGCTTCTGGCACGCCTGCCCGCAGCACGGGCGTGACCCCGCGGTCAACCAGTGGTACTGGGCGCCGAAATTGCGGCGGAACGTGGAGCGGGACCGGGCGGCGGACGCGGCGCTGGCCGCGGCCGGGTGGCAGGTCGTCCGGATCTGGGAGCACGTGGCTGTCACCGACGCGGTGGCGGCCGTCGTCGCAGCGCTCGCCCCAGGCGAGCGCCGCCCTCCGGGCTCCCCTCCCTGACCCAGACCGCGGGCGCTCCGCGGCCGGCGCCTGGTGCGCCGCATGCCCTGCTGCTGGGTCGGCCGTTGTTCTGCTGGGCCGGCAAGCTCTGCCGGGTCGGCACGCTCTGCTGGCCGGCACGCTCGGCTGGCCGGGCTGTTGCTCTGCTGGCCGGGCTGTTGCTCTGCCGGGCCGACGTTGATCCGCCGGCCGGCTGTTGTCCTGCTGGGCCGACGTTGCTCTGCTGGCCGGGCTGTTGTCCTGCTGGGTCGGCGCGTTGCTCAGCCGCGCCGACGCGTAGTTCTGCTGGTGCGGCGCTGGTTCTGCTGCCGGGTGCGGCCATCGGTGGCACACTCTGTCACTGGAAGGACGGTTTCGCCCGTTTCGTGCGGCGCCACCGGCCGTGACTGGGGAACACATGCGCGTATACCTGCCAACGACGCTGACGGCGCTCGGCTGCCTGCTGCGCACCGGCGCGATCGGTCCCGCGCCGGTGCGCGGGTACGCGGTGACCCCGGCGTTGCGCGAGTGGTACGCCACCGGCGACCTGGAGGAACTCGAGTACGTCGCGATGGCGCATGCAGCCCGGGCGTCGCTGCGGCTGCTCGCCGACGACCCGCAGGCGCCCCGGCGCCGGGTGGTGCTCGCCGCCGACGTGCCCGACGAGCAGATCGCACATAACGGCGGCTTCGACGAGCCCACCCTGGTCCAGGTCAGCGCGCCGGTCATGATGGACCGGGTGGTGTCCGCACACGTCGACGACCTGCTCGCGGTGGCCGACATCGCCGAGGCGGCGGCCGCGCTGCCGGCCGCCGACAAGGGCGACGACGACGCGCAGTTTGCCGTGGACGGGGCGGAGGGGCACGAACTGCTCTGGTACGCCTCCCAGGAGTTGGGCTTCTTGACGTAGCTGCGTGCCCCGGCCAGGCGGGCGGCGCAGTGCCAGGGCCGTGCTGGCCGGGCGTCGCCCATGACCAGCTGATATGTGTTCGCGAGGGCCGGTGGGACCCAAGCTTCTGTGGGTCTATTCGCAAAATTGACGCGGCATCAGGTGATCCTGTAGTCGCCTCCAGCCGTCCCATTCACATGAACCGGCCGTTAACGGACGTTGCATTAACGGACGTTGCACTGGCTCCGATCCCTGTGCAATGGGATGCGGGCCACGCACTCACGGCCATGTATAGCGACCACTACCGCTGCCTCGTCCGCCTGGCTTGGTTCTTGGTGCAGGATGTCACCACCGCAGAGGATGTGGTGCAGGAATCGTTCGTGGCCATGCACACCGCCTGGCTTCGGCTGCGGGACAGTGACAGGGCACTGGCCTACCTGCGTCGGTCCGTCGTGGACCGGTCTCGTTCGGTGCGGGGGCATCGGGCCTTGGTCGGGCGGAACGCGTCCCAACCCGGATCCGGCCCTCCCAGCGCTGAGCTAAGCGCGCTCCCCTCGCTGGAGCACGCGGCGGTGGTCCGGGCGTTGCGGTCGTTGCCGGCCCGGCAGCGGGAAGCCATGACGCTGAAGTACTACGGCAATCTGTCGGAAGCGCAGGTCGCTTCGGCCATGGGGGTGAGCCAGGGTGCGGTGAAGCGCCACGTGGCGAGGGCCATCGAGGCCCTTCGGGTCCTGATGGCGATTGACCCGTGACAGCGCGCGACGGCCAAGATCGGTATGACCCAGCGCGGGGGACACAGGTCCGACGCGACCTGGACGATGTCCTGCGCCAGGCGCTGCACGCCGCGGCGGACGCCGTTGAGCCTGCTGACGACGGGCTCATCCGGATTATGCACCGGCTCACCACGCCATTGGCGGTGCGGCAAGTGGCACTGCTGGTAACCGATTGCGTAGATCTGGCCCGGCTGATCACAATCTGGCTCGAACCGGCGTTCGCCGGGGCGATGCGCCTCAGGCGGCGCCACCACGTGGGGTACCGGCGCGGGTTTTCGCACCGGGCGACACGGGCGCCGTTGCGCCCGGCCGCGCCGTGGCTGCGGCCGGCCCTGGCGGTCGCGAGCGCCGTGACGATTGTGGTGATGGGAGTCGTCGTGCTTGGCCCGGTGCGCCAGCTCGTCATCCGGACCAGCCTGGACACCGATACGGGCGCAAGCACCCCTGCACATCCTGGCGCGCAACCCGCAGGCGGCGGCCATGGGCCATCTCCCACCACCAACCTCACCCAGACAGCTCCCGCCCGGCCGGGGACCGCGCCTGCCGATGCGGGGCGCAACACGCCGAACCCCAGCCCCCCGATCACGCCATCAGGGTCACCCGCTGCCAGTCCCAGCCAGAGCCCAGAGCCGACGCCCACGCCTAGCAAGACCAATCACGGACATCGCAAACCTCACCCGGGCAAGACGAAACCACCTCCCCCCGGGCACACGTGACAAGGAGTTCGTGACCAAGTGGCCCAGCCTCGGGTCTCCGTCCGGAGGTGAGCGTTAGTCTAACCTAGGTTAAACTAACCTTATGTACTTCGACATTCTGATGCTGCGGGTGCTCGCCGACGAACCGCAACACGGTTATGAGATCAAGAGGCGCGTCGAGCGGATCCTGGGCGGACGGTCGATCAACAACAACGTTCTCTATCCCGCCCTGCGGCGATTCGAGGAGCAGGGGGCGATCGAGCGGGTGGCCGCCGAGGCGGACCCGGGCCGGCCGCCGCGGAACGTGTACCGCCTCACCGACACCGGCCACGACCTGCTCCAGGCGATGATCAGGGACGCCGACCCCGCCCTGCTGGCCGACGACAACGAGTTCCAGGTGAGGGTCGCGTTCTTCGCCGATCTCGAACCGGCCGACCGGCTCAAGATCATCGCAGCTCGCCGGTCGATCATCGACGCGGAGATCGCCCACCTGGCCTCGCTGCGGCCAGAGGCCGCCGAGACCGACTGGGGGCTGCGGGTCCTGGACTTCAGCATGGACCGCTTCCGCCATGAGCGCGACTGGCTGGACGAGCTGCAGGCCGCCGCGGGGAGTGACGATGAGGGCGACCCGGGGCGGTGACGACCGCCCGGGCGGCCGGGACGGCCAGAGACAACAGGGCGGCCAGGCTATCCGGGGCGGCCGGGCTGAGAGGGGCGACGCCGACACCGGCGTGGCGGGCCTGTCCACGCTTACCCGGCTCGCCTTCCTCGGTGGGCCGATGCTGTCCATGATCGATTCCTCGGTGGTCAACATCGCGGTGCCCGACATCGTCACCGACCTGCACACCTCGCTGGGGACCGCCGCCTGGGCGGTCAGCGGGTACCTGCTGGGCCTGGCCGCCGGCCTGGCGGCCACCCCCTGGCTGGCCCGGCGCTTCGGTACCCTGCCCGCCTACCAGGCGGCGCTGGCCGGCTTCATCGCCATGTCCGCCTGCTGCGCGCTCGCGCCCACCGTGGGTGTGCTCATCGCGACCCGCGTCCTGCAGGGTCTGGCCGGAGCGCCGATGGTGCCACTGGCGATGGGCCTGCTGCTGGGCAAGGGGAACGGCGGCGCGCGGACCATGCCGGTCAGCGCCGGCCTGCTGCTCTTCGCCGCCCCGGCGCTCGGCCCGGCCATCGGCGGCCTGCTCATCAGCGAGTTGGGCTGGCGGTCGGTGTTCCTGATCAACCTGCCGGTCGGGATCGCTGCCTGGACGGGTGTGCAGCGCGGGCGCCGCGCCCTGGCCGGCGGCGGCGACCGCGACGCCCACCTCGACCTGGCCGGCCTGCTGCTGCTGGCTGCGGGCCTGGCCCTGGCCACCTACGGCGCGAGCCAGGGGCCCGGCCGGGGATGGCTCTCGGCCGCCGCCGCCCCGGCGTGGACGGGCGGGCTGGCGCTGATCGCCGGGTACCTGCTGTGGGCGCGACGCGGGGCCACGAACCGCACGCGGCCGCCCGCGGTCAACCTGAGCCTGCTCGCCTCGCCCCTCCGGTCGGTCACGCTCGCCCTGGCCTGCGTGGCCAGCGTCGTTCTGTTCGCTGTGCTTTTCCTCGCCCCGGTGTTCCTGCAGGATGTGCAGCACCGGTCGGCCACCGTCGCCGGCCTGGTGCTGCTGCCCCAGGGGATCGTCATGGGGCTGGCCAGCTGGCTGGGCAACGCGGTAGTCGAGCGCGGGAAGGCCCGGCCCGCGGTGATCGCCGCCAGCGTGTCGGCGGGCCTGGCGCTGCTCGCCGCCAGCACCGCCGGGCTGGTCCTGCTGACGGCCCAGACCCCTGCCTGGCTGACCGCGGTGCTGCTGTGCGGGCGCGGGGTCGCGCTCGGCCTCACCGTACAGCCGCTCGTGCTGGCGCTGGTCGGTGAGCTCGATGACGCCCGGATGCCCGACGCCAACACGCTGTTCAACATCGCCGAACGGCTGTCCGGGTCGTTCGGCATCGCGCTGCTCGCCACCTTCTACGCCACCCGGACCCAGATCACCGGCTCGGCGGTCACCGCGCTGCACGACTGCGCGCTGCTGCTGGCGGCCGTGTCCGCGGGCGGCGCGCTGGCCGCGCTCATGCTCCGCGGCCAGGGTCACCGGGCCCTGCCCCCCGTCCGCTCACCGTGCGACGATGGGTGAGCGCCGCCAATGATGCCGGGTAGGTCAGGGAGTCTCGTCATGGACGCCGTCACCAACGCTCCGCCGCCGCATAACGAGCCGGTCCGGCAGTACCCGCCGGGCAGCCCCGACCGGGCGGTGCTGGAGAGCAAGGTCAAGGAGCTGGCCGGGGAGCGGGCCGAGCTGACCGTGACCATCGGCGGGCGCCAGCGCCTGGCCGGCGGGGAGCCGGTCGACGTGGTCGCGCCGCACAACCACCGGCACGTGCTCGGCACCATGCGCGACGCGACCGCCCCGGACGTGGCGGCCGCCATCGACGCGGCGGAGGCGGCGGCGCCCGGCTGGCGGGCGCTCTCGTTCGACGACCGGGCCGCGGTCATGCTCAAGGCCGCCGACCTGCTGGCCGGCCCGTGGCGGGCGACGATCAACGCGGCCAGCATCCTCGGCCAGTCCAAGTCGGTGTACCAGGCCGAGATCGACGCCGCCTGTGAGCTGATCGACTTCTGGCGCTACAACGTCCACTACGCGCGGCGGCTGCTGGCGGAGCAGCCGGAGTCCAGCCCGGGGGTCTGGAACCGGATGGAGTACCGGCCGCTGGAAGGCTTCGTGCTGGCCATCACCCCGTTCAACTTCACCTCGATCGCGGGGAACCTGCCGACCGCGCCGGCGCTGCTCGGCAACGTCGTGGTGTGGAAGCCGTCCCCCACCCAGCAGCTCGCCGCCCACTACACGATGCGGCTGCTGGAGGCGGCGGGGCTGCCGCCCGGCGTGATCAATCTGGTGACCGGGAACGGGCAGGCGGTGTCGGAGGTGGCGCTGCCGCACCGGGATCTGGCGGGCATCCACTTCACCGGGTCCACCGCGACGTTCCAGCATCTGTGGCGGACGGTGGGGGAGAACATCGCCGGCTACCGCGGCTACCCGCGGCTGGTCGGGGAGACCGGCGGCAAGGACTTCGTCATCGCGCACCCCTCCGCCGACCCGGCGGTCCTGGCCACGGCGCTGGTCCGGGGCGCGTACGAGTACCAGGGGCAGAAGTGCTCGGCCGCGTCGCGCGCCTACGTGCCGCGCTCGCTGTGGCAGGGCATGCGCGACGACTTCCTGGCCCAGGTGGAGTCGCTCACCGTGGGCGATGTGGGGGCCGACCTGTCGCTGTTCATGGGCGCGGTCATCGACGAGCGGGCGTTCGCCAAGCACTCCCGGGCGCTGGCGGCCGCCCGCGGCCGGCCGGCCGTGCGGGTGCTCACCGGCGGGCAGGCCGACGACTCCGAGGGCTATTTCGTGCAGCCGACCGTGCTGGAATGCTCCGACCCGGCCGATGAGGTGTTCACCACCGAGTACTTCGGGCCGATCCTCGCCGTCCACGTCTACGACGACGCCCGTTACGACGAGATGGTCGCCCAGGCCGCCGACGTCGCGCCCTACGCGCTGACCGGCTCGATCATCGCCCAGGACCGGGCGGCGATCGCCGCGGCCACTGATGCGCTGCGGTTCTCGGCGGGCAACTTCTACGTCAACGACAAGCCGACCGGGGCGGTCGTCGGGCAGCAGCCGTTCGGCGGGGCGCGGGCCAGCGGCACGAACGACAAGGCCGGGTCGATCTTCAACCTGATCCGGTGGGTGAACGCCCGCGCCATCAAGGAACTGTTCGTCCCGCCGGTGGACTACCGCTACCCGCATATGGGCTGATCCGGGCCGGCCCGTTCCTACCGCACGACCTCGTACCCGGTCATGTGGAAGAACGGGCCGCCCTCCTTGGCGTTCGGGATGCCGGGCCTGACCTGGATGGTGTGCCGGCCCGGGTCGGGCCAGCGCCAGGCGAACAGGACCGAGCCCGGCAGGCTCCGCCCGGAGCTGGACTTGTCCTGCCAGATACCGGTCTGGTCGTAGGTGCGGGTCCCGTCGATGAAGACCTGGGCGTGGCCGGGCTGGCAGCAGATCTCCCCGATGGTGCCGATGATCGCGACCGCGCGCCCGGTGAAGGTGAACTGGACGGGGCGGCCGGACAGGCGCAGGTCGTGGCGGACGAAGGCGGCATGACGCCAGAAGCCGGGGTCGGCCGGCCTGCCGCGCGGATCGAGCGCGGCCGCCGCCAGCGCGAGGGTGAGGCCGCCGTTGACCTGCCAGGCGGTCACCGGTGCCCGCGGCGGCGGGCCGCCGAAGAACCGGCCGTAGGTCCCGCCGGTGGTGCTGCCGGACGCG
>Ga0335082_10006849_pt1 | contig 12416 bp, 7 predicted proteins | sample Lox_Sample_41_FD_206718 | JGI IMG/M metagenome (GOLD analysis project Ga0335082, IMG submission 206718) | Soil microbial communities from Loxahatchee National Wildlife Refuge, Florida, United States - Lox_Sample_4.1 | ecosystem: Environmental > Terrestrial > Soil > Wetlands | place: USA: Florida...
GTAGAAGCCGTGCACGCTGGACGAGGTGGCGTAGGCGTAGGGGGAGTTGTACAGGAAGGCCATGAACGCGTCGTTGGCCGAACCCGACTGGACCGTGTTGTACAGGTCCTGCCGGGCCGAGGTGGAGAGGGTCTGCTCCGCGTCGTGCGTGGCCTTGACCACGGTGGGGTTGTTGTAGGCGGTGAAGAACGACCGGGCCCCCGAGTTCGGGTCGACGCCGAACGTCGCGAGCTCGTCCGGGTCGGGGATGTCCATCGTCCAGTAGGTCAGCGTCATGTCGTACTTGAGGCTCTGCTGGTTCACGTTCGCCGTGTTCGGGTCGAGCTGCTGGATCTTCAGGTTGATGCCCAGCGGCTTGAGCTCGGACTGCAGGATCGTCGCGATCGTCACGTAGTCGGAGAAGCCCGAGGACACCAGGATCGTGGTGGAGAAGCCGTGCGGCACGCTGGACTTGGCCATCTCCTGCTTCGCCTGGGCCAGGTCGTACTGGAGCCCGGGGGTGGCCGCCTGGTAGTAGGGCACCTGCGGCGGGAACAGCGAGTTGGCCGGCTTGCCGTTGCCGAACAGCACGGCCTTCACCAGCGCGGCCCGGTTGACGGCCAGCGAGATCGCCCGGCGGACGTGCACGTCCTGGAAGGGCTTGCGCAGCTCGTTGAAGGCCAGGTAGTCGGTCCGGGTCGAGTTGAACAGGTTCATCGTGACGTCCGGCGTGGTCTTCAGGCTGGCCACCGTGGACCAGGCCGGGAACTCGTCGATCTGGGCCTGGCCGCCCTTGAGCTGCAGTTGCCTGGTGTTGTCGCTGGGCACGTCGGTCCAGGTCACGCTGTTGAGGTACGGCTTGCCCTTCTCCCAGTAGCTGGGGTTGCGTACCAGCTTGAGCGCGCTGCCCTTGTGCCAGTAGTCCCACTTGAACGGACCGGTGCCGACCGGGGCGTTGTAGAACTGGGTCTCGGTCTTGCCGCCGTAGTTGGCGGGCACGATCCCGTTGGAGAACAGCGACAGGTCGGCGAGCAACGGCGCCCACGGGTACTTGAGCGTGACCACGACCGTGGACGGCGTGGGCGCGGCCACGGACTTGATGGCCGTGTTGATGTAGCCCCAGCCCTTGGACGCCGCGCTCGCCTGGTCGATGGAGAACTTCACGTCCGCCGAGGTCATCGGCTGGCCGGTGGAGAACTTCACCCCGGACCGCAGGGTGAACGTGTAGGTCTTCTTGTCCGCCGAGACCGTGTAGCCGGTCGCCAGCAGCGGCTGGACCCCCTTGCCGTTCGGCGTCACGGTGTAGAGCGTCTGGAAGATCTGCTCGAAGATCCAGATCGACTCGTTGTCGAACACCGTGGTCTTGTTCATCGACTGCGAGTCGGCGGTCCGCGCGATGACCAGGTCCCCGCCGCGGACCGGGGCGCCGCTCGCGGCGGCGGCCGTGCCCGAGCTCGAGCCTGACGATCCCCCGCAGCCCGCCAGGGCCGCGAGCGCGCTGACCGCGATCAGGGTTATCGCTGTGGTGGTCCGGTGCTTCACGGTAACTCCCTGTAGTGTCCGGGCAGCCTGAGACCAGCGATGGCCGACCCCGCGGGCGGCTCAAGGCGGCGAGGAAGAACAAACCTTTGTCTAAGCCAAGATGATCGAAAATCGGCTGGTTGTAAATACGACTTCGGCACCTGAGAGAAGGTTTTACTTCGTTGTTACGCTTCATGCGGGTTCGTGACGTTCCGCTATCTGGTTACATGCTGTAGCGTTACGCGCCGTGTCCTACGTTGTCCTCGGCTGCGGCGCGATCGGCGCCACGGTCGCCGCGTGCCTGGCGCGGGGCGGTCACGAGGTACTCGTCAGCGACCCCGACCCGGCCGTCGTGGCCGCTGTTGGCGCCGGCGGGCTGCGCGTCGAGGGACCGGCCGGAAGCTTCACGGTCGCGGTATCCGCGGTCGCGCCGGACGACCTGCCGTCCAGGCTGGCCGGCCCGGTCCTGGTCGCGGTCCGGGCCCGGGACATGGCGGCCGCGGCCGCGCTCCTGGCCGCGCGCCTGGACGGCGCCGGGTACGTCGTGTGCCTGTGTCACGGCCAGGACGCGGGCCTGCTGGCCGGCGCCATCGGGCCCGGCCCCGCCGCCGCAGGCGGCCAGGTCAGCCCCGCCGCCGCAGGCGGCCAGGTCAGCCCCGCCGCCGCAGGCGGCCAGGTCAGCAGGGTCGCGGCGGCATGGGCCGACTTCGACGCGACCGAACTCGGGCCCGGGGTGGTGCGGGTCGGTGACCGGGCGACTCTCCTGGTCGGCGAGCTCGACAACCTTGATACCGAACGGGCGGGCCTGCTCGCCTCCCACATCCCAGGGGCGCAGCTGACGGAGCGCATCAGCGGCTGCCTGCAGTCCGGCCTGGCCCAGGACACGGTGCTGGCGGTCACTGGTCTCAGCGACCGGCCGGCCGCCGAGATCCTGGGCGATCCGCGCTACCGGCCGTTGCTGCTGGAGGTGGCGCGGCAGGTGCTGGCCGGGGCGCCGGTGCCGGCGGCGCCGGCCGGCTGCTTCGACCCCGCCGACCTGCCCGGTTCGCTCGCCCGGCTCGAGCGGGCCAGTCGGCGGTCCGCAAGCCCGCATTCCGAGGTCTACCTGGACCTGGCGGTCCGGCACCGCCCGGCCGACGTGCCCGCTCTTACCGGCGGGCGGGGCGGCGTCCTGCTGGCCCGGGCCGGCGAGCTCGTGCGGGCCGTCGAGCAGGGCCGCCGCTCGTGCTCGCCGTCGAACCTCGACCTGCTGGCAGCGCACGAACGGCTGGAACGGCTCGGCCGGCCGCTCAACGCGGTCTGCTCGGCGATCGGTGCGCCGGACCGGGCCCGTACCGGGCCGCTGGCCGGGCGCCCGGTCGGCGTCAAGGACATCATCGCGGTGGCCGGCGTGCCGACCCGCTGCGGCAGCCCGGCCAGCGATCCCCGGCCGGCCGCGGCGGACGCGGTCCTGGTGCGCCGCCTGCGGGAGGCCGGGGCCGAGGTGTTCGCGACCACCCAGTGCCTGGAGTACGCGGCCGGGTTCGCGCATCCCGAGGTCGGTGACACCCGCAATCCCCGCGACCCGTCCCGTACCTCGGGCGGATCGTCGGGCGGGTCGGCGGCGCTCGTCGCGGCGGACGTGTGCGACCTGGCCCTCGGCACCGACACCGGCGGTTCGGTGCGGATCCCGGCTGCGTACTGCGGAGTTGTCGGGCTCAAGCCGAGCTACGGGCTGCTCCCGCTGGACGGGGTCTTCCCGCTCTCGCCCAGCTGCGACCACGCGGGCACGCTCACCGCCACCGTGGCCGCCGCCGCGGGCCTCCTCGCCGTCCTAGCTAACCCCGACCCTTCCGGCCTCTTCGACCCCACCAGCCCCACCGAACCCGTAGTTTTCACGGTTGGGGTCCTTGCGGCCCAGCTGGCGGATCGCTCGGTCACACCCGCGGTGCGCGATGCCATCCGTGCCGCGCTGGCCGTGCTGGCCGCGGCGGGCTGGCGGATCACCGAGCTGACCGCGCCCTGGCTGGACGAGCTGACCGCCTGGGACGACGTGCTCGCCGTCATCGTGTCCCGGGAGGCGTACCTGGTGCACGAGAACCGGGATACCAGCCGCTACGCCGACGGCACGCGGGCCCTGCTGGCGTTCGGTGCGTCGGTCAGCGACACCCGCTACGCCGCCGCGCTCGCCCGCCGTGCCGAACTCACCGCCGCGATCGACGCCAGCCTGGCTCGCGTCGACGTCCTGGCCGGTCCCACCGTCGGATATCAGGCACCGGAACAGGACCCGCCGTTCGGGGCCGGTGACGACAACGGGGAGAGCCGGTTCACCGGGCCGTACAACCTCACCGGCCACCCGGCCGTGTCGCTTCCCGTGCCCGCTGCGGGCCTGCCGGCCGGCTTGCAGCTGGCCGGCCGGCGCGGCGCCGACGCTGCCCTGCTCCGCGTCGCCGCGGCGGCCGAGCGCCTGATCGCGGAACAGCACCAGCTACCGAAGGCCCAGTCATGAAGGCCGGCCATGAAGGCCCAGCCAAGGAGGTCCGACACATGCTCACGACAACGCGCCGTCACACGCTCACGCTGGCCGGGCTGGAGGTGCCCGTCGTCGAGGTAACCGGCGCCGGAGACGGCCCGCGCCTGGTCGTGCTGGCCGGAGTGCACGGCTGCGAGTACGCGTCGATGGCCGCCGTCCGCCGCTGGGCCCGCGGCCTCGAGGAACGGGAACTGCGCGGCCGCGTCGTCGCGGTCCCGGTCCTGAACCTGCCGGCGTTCCGCGCCCGCACCCCGTTCGTCGTTCCCGACGACGGCAAGAACCTCAACCGGTGTTTCCCCGGCGACCCGGCGGGCACCCTCGCCGACCGCCTCGCGTACGACGCGTTCACGCAGCTCATCTCCGGCTCCGACGCCCTGGTCGACGCGCACACCGGTGACATGGTCGAGGCCCTGGAACCGTTCGCGCTGTACGACACGGGTCCGGCCGAGGCCAGGGCGCGCGAGCTGGCCAGCGCGTACGGGCTCGGCTACGTCATCCGGCAGGAACCGGGCCCGGACCGGGCCGTCGGCGGTTCCACCAGCGCGGCCGCGGCCGCGGCCGGCATTCCCGCGATCATCGCCGAGGCGGGCGGGTGCGGCCTGGTCGAGCGGGCCGCCGTCGACGCGCACGTCCGCGGGCTCGACCGCATCCTCGCCACACTCGGCATGACCGGCCCCCCGCAGATCGAGGCTGGCCCCGCTCAAGAGCCCGCCTACCTCCGGCGTTTCCTGTGGCTGCGCTGCCAGGACGAGGGCTGGTGGGAGCCGGCCGTCAGCCCGGGCGAGGCCGTGGCCGAGGGGCAGCTGCTCGGCACCGTCAGCAGCCTCGACGGCGCCCGCCTCCTGCAGACGATCACGGCCCCCGCGGCCGGCGTGCCGATGTTCATCACCAGTTCTCCCGCCGTCGCCGCCGACGGCCTCCTCCTCGGCCTCGGCGCCGCCTAGCGACCCCGGCCCTCGCCACCCCCCGCCCTCGCCACCCCCGGCCCTCGCCACCCGCCCGCCCAGCCCCGCCGAGCCTTCACCCGGCCGCGCTCGGCCACGCCCGTCGAACCTCGTTAACCACACCTGACGCTCCCTAGACAGCAGCACCAGCGCACCGTGCCGCTGAACCACGGCGATGTGACTCTGTAGTGGTCCTGACCACGGCGATGTGACATTGTCGTGGTTCCGTCGCGTGGTCGCGGTGTAGATCTAGCTAACGCGGCGTAACCCCTGGGCGCGGGCGGCCGGTGTCAGCACGTCCCCGACGGCCTCGACCAGCAGGGACATCTCGTAGGCGACCAGGTCCGTGTCGCAGTCCGGGGCGGCGAGGACGGCTAGGCTCGACCCGTCGCTGATCGCCATCACGAACATCAGCCCGCGCTCCATCTCCACCAGGGCCTGCGTCGGCTGGCCCGCCTCGAAGATCCGCGCGGCGCCCGCCATCAGGCTGGTCAGCCCCGAGGTGATGGCCGCGAGCTGCTCCGCGAACTGGTGAGGGATGTGCTCCGACAACGCCAGCGGCACGCCGTCCGCGGACACCACGACCGCGTGCGCGACATCGGCCACCCGGGCGGTGAAGTCGGTGACGAGCCAGTTCAGGTCCTGGCGGTATGCGTAGCTCAACGATCGGCTCTCTCTCCTGCATGGGGTGTCTGGCCCTTGGCGCGGCGGGTTCCGCGTTGGAAGCCACTGAGGCGGCTGCGGGCCAGCTCGGGTGATCGCGGTGCCCGTGCGGCGGAAGCCGCCTGCGCTCCACGGCCATCGGCTGGGCGGCTATCGGCTGGCCGGCCGTCCGGCGGGCGGCTGGTCGGGCCGCTCCCGGCCCGGTGACCTCCGGCGGAACCGGGGATGAGGTTCGCCCGCGGGACCCGCACCGGCAGCCCTGCGGCCGTGTGGTCGCCGCGGACTGGGTCGGCGACGATCTGTGCGGCGTGCTTGCCCTCGGCCCACTCGTCGGCCCCGGCCCGCCAGTCGCCGCCCGCGGGCGGGGCCGCCGACGGCGATCCGCCGCTATCCGGCGCGGGGGACTGCGAGCTGCGGAACCAGTCCGACACCGCCGAGTCGGCGGCCTGAGCGGGCTCGCGCGGTGCGGCCGCAGCCTGAGCCGCTCCCGCGGCCCCCGACGGCATCGGTGGCATGGTTGGCGCAGCCGGCACCGGCATCGTGGCCGGCGTGGGTACGGCAGCGGCCTGCCAGCCGTTAGCCGCCTGGCCGCCCGCTGACCGGCTCGGCCGGCTTCCCGGCCATCCCGACCGGGCGGCTCCGCGCTCGGCTACGTTGTCCGGCAGCCACACCAGGGCGGTCAGCCCGCGCGGGGATCTGGCCCGGAGCCGGACCCGGACTCCGTGCCGCTCGGCCAGCCGGGCCACCGCGAACAGGCCCATGTGCCGGGAGACCGATACGTCAATGACGGGCGGGTTGTCTAGCCTCAGGTTCATCTCCGCCAGCCGGGCCTCGGGGATGCCGACCCCGCTGTCCCTGACCTCGATCAGCACGCCCCCGCTGGGTATTTCCTGGCCCGAGATGTGCACCGGGGTGTCCTTGGCGGAGAAGATCGTGGCGTTCTCGACGATCTCGGCCAGCAGGTGCACGACGTCGGATACCGCCGGGCCGGTGAGGGAGATTCCCGGCTGGATCTTCATCGCCACCCTGCTGTACTGCTCGATCTCGGACGTCGCGGCCCGGACCACGTCGGCGAGCGGAACCGGGGCGCTCCACTTGCGCGTGGTCTCGTGCCCCGCCAGCAGGAGCAGGTTCTCGGAGTTCCGGCGCATCCTGGTGACCAGATGGTCCATCGAGAACAGGTTGGACAGCCGGTCGGGATCGGCCTCGTCCTGCTCCAGGGAGTCGATCACCCGCGCCAGCCGCTCGATCAGCGACTGGCTGCGCCGGGACAGGTTCACGAACATCGCGTTGAAGCTCCTGCGCAGCATCGCCTCGTTGCCGGCTAGTCGCACCGCCTCGGCGTGCACCTGGTCGAACGCGCGGGCGACCTGGCCGATCTCGTCGGCGGACAGCACGTCGATCGGCGCTACGTCCAGGCTCACGGCCGGATCCATATCCTCGCCCAGTTGCCGGACCCGCTCCGGAAGCTGCACCGTGGCGATGTCGAGCGCGCCTTCCCGCAGCCTGCGCAGCGGCCGGACCAGGGACCTGGCCACGGCCAGCGTCGCGATCAGCACCAGGAACAGGATGACCGCGGTCAGGATGCCGTTGAACAGCGCGGACTCTTCCGCGCCCCGCCGCAGCACCAGGCTGCGCGCGACGATGTTCCTGGCTACCTGCAGCTCGACGGTCTGCATCTTGTCGATCTTGTCGGACATCGCCGAGTACCAGCGCGCGGGCGCCTGGTTCTGGCGGATGCCCTCTATTTGCGTGATGTCGGCCAGGTTTCCGTCGCCGAGGGTGAGATCTTCGATTTCCTCCGCGACGTTCACCCCCTGCCCGGCGACAGTGGTGGTGAAGAAGTTTTGTTCCGCGGGCGTGGCTGTCGCTTCGAACGACGCCTTGTCGCTGAGTTCCTCGGACTGCGCGGTGGTCAGCGCCTGCTGCTCGCCGTCACCGAAGAACTGGTCCGTGAACGTGTGGAAGAAGAGCGCGCGCTGCTGGGCGGCCTCGTCCTTGGCGAGGGACAGCGAGTTGAGCGTCCGGACGTCGTTGACGAGGCTGGGGTCGGAGATCCCCTGCGCGATCAGGTCGTTCAGGGTGATCATGTCGCTGATCGGGGCCGCGTAGTTGGCGATCACCGCCAGCGCGTCCTGGCTAGCCTGAGCCGTCTGGCGCAGGTCCCCGAGGTCGTTGATCACCGACAGTACGGTAGACACGCTGGCCTGGATGTTCGCCGGGAACGAACCGCCGACCCCGGCGGCCAGCCCCCGGACCCTGGCGGCCGCCGCGTCGGTCTTGTGGTACCAGGGCTGGAGTGCGCCGGGGTTACCGCCCGAGCTGACCCCGGTCGTCTCGTCGCGCTCGTCCTGGAGCGCCTGCACCAGGCGGGTGACCTGCTGCCCCAGGCTGGCGAGCTGTGATACGCGGCCGAACTCGGCCGCGCTGTCCGCCGCCGAGGCCACCCGCAGGCCGCCGAAGACCAGCCCCATGATGAGCGCCAGCACGATCACCGCGACCAGCCGCCAGAAGACCGGCCAGTCCCGCAGCGTGCGCCTGCGCGGGCTCCTCAAGTGGGACGCCGCCGGTTCCCTGGCGTGCTGGCTGGTCCTACCGGCGCTCAGTCTGGCGCTCGCTACTCCATGGCTTCCCATTACAACGTCCTCGCTGGCGATACGCTCTGTTTAAAACTGCTGTTCGAACGGGTGCACGGCCAGCGTAACTGATCCTCCGGACCAATGGCCTCCGGCGGCACACATCTAGAGCTACGTCACTTTAATGCGAGAGAGGATGAAATATCTGGCAGTTGATGACCTCGTCGCCCCGCGCGGCACATTGGATCTGATCTGGGCGGACGGCCGCGGATTCTGGCCGTGTCGATCATGCCGCGGCGCGGCCTCTGGATCCCGGCGCCAGCCCGGATTACGGCGGCTGGCCGCACCCGTCCGCGAGCCGGCCGGCCGCCTGCGGGAAAGACGCTAACGGCAGGAATTCCGGAAAATGGCGAGGATGATCGTGAACGACTTTCCGGTCGGCCCGGCGAGAGGTGGCCGGGCAGTACGCCGGCTCCGGCGGCCCAGATTGCCATGGTCGCCCGCGGGTTCGCTGCAAACGATACAACCTTGAGGTTCTCGCAATGTGATATCGGGGAACGGCCGCCGCCCCGTACTTCGCGCAGCCAGGAACCCCGCCAGGACATTCGAGTTCGCCGGCGCGCCGCAGGCCATTGGTCCGGCGTCACCCCCGGCGCTGCCAGGACCTGCCGTAAGGGCGAATTCCCGTCGGCAGGCTCCGGGTCGTTTCTCCCGTGTTCGGGTGAAATAATTCGCGGTGCATCCGGATTGGAATTCCTATTCATTAATGCTCGGTTCGGCTCGATCGGCAAGGTGCTGAATATAGCGTCGTGCGATAATGCGCACGACTCATTCGATGTGCGGAGCCTTATCAAAAAGGCAGGCAAGCGGCTGGCTGCGGTAGCCTTCCGCGGAGATCATGCCATTTCTGCGGTGGTTCCTGCCCGTTGACGCGCGACCGCGGACTCAGCCGGTCCAGGGCGGCTTCGTGGCGGTGATCGACACCGAGCCCGTGGTGGCGGACGGCAGGACCTGCCTGTAGTCGCCCTTCTGCCACTGGAAGACGAAGGCCGCCGCGGCCCCGTTCTCGCCCAGCGCGTCGAACTTCACCGGCCCCTGCACGCTGGTCAGCGCCACGCCGCTGTGCAAGTAGGCGATGATCTTGGCGTTGTCTGTGCCCCTGGTCGCGGCGACCGCCTGGGCCATCACCTGACCCACCGAGTAGGCCTCGGCCACGTCGGCGTTGACGCCGGACGCGGTGCCGCCGTACTGGGCCACGTACTCCCTGACCATCTGCCTGCTCGCCGGGTTGGCGTACCCCGGGTACCAGCCGTTCGGCACCATCATCCCGTTGGCGTTGCCGGTGCCGACCGCGGAAGTGAACGCGTCGCCCTGGTCCGGCCCGGCCGCCGCGATGAACATCTTGGGCGTGTAGTGCTGCTGCTCGAACGCCTGCATGAAGGACTGGACGGTCGGCACGTCGGTGGACCCGAGCACCACGAGATCGGCACCGCTCGCCGCCACCTGGTCGGCCGGGCCCTTGTAGGCCGCGACCTCCGAGGGGAAGACCTCCGAGTACATCGTCTGGACGCCGAGCTTCTGCAGTTCGGTCTTGGCCAGCTGGACCGGCGGGTCGGCGAAGGGATCATCGGCCATCGGGTAGGCCGCGGTCTTCGGCCGCCGGCCGGCTGGCAGCGAAGCGATCCACTTCACGAACGGGAGCATCTCGTCCGCGATCGGCAGGCTCACGTCGAACACGTTGTGGTCAGCCTGGTTGGACGGGGTGTCGAAGACCGACGGCGCGCCGCCCGCCCCTTCCACCAGCGCCATGCCGAACCGCGCCGCCACCGACGAAGCCGGGCTGGTGAGCAGCGAAGAGAACGGCCCGAAGGCCAGCTGCACGTGGTCCTGGCCGAACAGCGTCTGGTAGTTCGTGACCACCTGGTTCGGCGAGCTTCCGTCGTTGAGGATGGTCAGCTTGACCTGGCGGCCGAGAATACCGCCGCGGGCGTTCACGTCCTTGACCCACAGCAGGTACCCCCGCTTGAACGCCTGGCCGTCAGCGGAGAAGTCTCCGGTCAGCGACAGCGACGCGCCGATGGTGATCGGGCCCGTGGGCTGGCTCGTCGAAGCGGGAGTGCCGCCCGAGGTGCTCGAGCTCGTGCACGCGGCCAGGGCACTCAATCCGAGCACGGTCACGGCGGTCATGGCGAACACATGTCCCGGGAACCGAGGGTGACCAGGTCTCACGCCCAGTTCCTCCTTCCGCTTCAGGCCTAGTCGGGCAGGAGCCGGCAGGATGCGTCCGCGTCCTCGCCTCCGCTGGTTATACCGGCCGGGCGCGCTCCCCGTCGGCGAATACGGCGAATTCTCCTATTCCGGTAATACGGTCTCGGCCGCCGATCTTCATCTGGTCACCACACCGGCGGCATCCGCCGTCCACAGCACGCGGGTTGGCTTGGCGGCAGTGCCGATCAGCCCAGGGGCCGGCCAGGACCGGGCCGGCCAGCCCGGGCCTGCCGGCGGAAGGAGGCCGGCATGCCCCGCACCCGGAGGATCGTCGCGGGCGTCAGCGACAGCCCGGGCAACCTGCCCGCGCTGCGCCACGCCGCGGACCTGGCCCGCGTGGATGGCGCCGCCCTGACGTTCGTCCACGTCTGGCTGCCGTCCGGCCCCGAGTTCGCGGCCTGGCCGTTCCCCTCCGATCCGCTGGTCCTGCAGTGGCAGGACGCTGCCTGGCAGCGGATGTGGCACGCCCTGGACACGGCTTTCGGCGGGCTCCCGCCGGACCTGGAAGCCGAGCCGCTGGTCATGCGGGGAAACCCGGGTCCGGTCCTGGTCGGCGCGGCCCGCCGGGGCGGTGACAGGCTGGTCGTAGGGGCTGGCCGTCGCGGCACGTTCGGCCGCTTCCGGCACGGGAAGGTCAGCCGGTACTGCCTGGCCCACGCCGGCTGCCCGGTGATCGCCGTCCCGTCGCCGGTGCTGGACCGGGCCGCGGCCCGGGCGGCGCGCGCGAGCGCCATGCGCGCGTTCCGGACTTAACGACCGCTGGCCGGCCGTCCGGGGCCCTGGTTCCAATACCGTGGTTGACCACGGGAGGATGCCATGGCAGAGCTGCGATTTGGCGTGGTCAGCGAGTCGGTTCCCCAAGGGCGGGCGTGGCTGGACCACGCGCGCCGGATCGAGGACGCCGGGATCGACGTGCTGCTGATCCGGGATCACTTCTCGGCGGGCGCGTTCGGCCAGCAGCTGGCGCCGTTCACCGCCCTGGCCTCCGCGGCCGCGGTGACCACCCACCTCCTGGTGGGCACGATCGTGCTCTCCAACGACTTCCGCCATCCGGCGATCGTCGCGCACGAGGCCGCCAGCCTTCACCTCGTGTCCGGGGGACGGTTCGAGCTCGGCCTCGGCGCAGGCTGGTACCAGCCCGAATACGACGCCGCCGGGATCGGGTTCGACCCCGCGGGGCAGCGCATCGGCCGGCTCGAGGAGTCGCTCGGCATCATCGGGGCCCTGCTCGCCGGCACCGAGGTGCACCACGCCGGCACCTGGTACCGGATAGAGGGCCTGGACCTCGACGTGCTCCCGGCGCCGCTCAGTTCCCCGCGGCTGCTGGTCGGTGCGGGCGGCCCGCGCATGCTGCGCCTGGCCGCCCGCCATGCGGACATCGTGGGGGTGCTTCCCGCGCCGATCAGGAGCTCGCAGGACGATGACGACGACCCCGCCGACCGGCTGCCGCCGGCCTGGGACGCCAAGCTCGCCGTGCTCCGCGAGGCGGCCGGCGACCGCTTCGGAAGCCTGGAGATCAATGCCTTCGGCACGTTCATCATCACGGACACCCGGCGCGCCAGCACCGAGGAGCTGATCCGGCAGCGCGGCTGGAGCGGCATCGACGCGGAGACCGTGTGGGAGATGCCGACGATCTTCATCGGCAGCCCGGCCCAGATCCGGGACGACCTGCTGGCCCGCCGCGCGCGCTTCGGCCTGTCGTACCTGGTCGCCGCCGAGAGCGCGCTCCCCGCGCTGGCCGAGATCATCGGCGCGCTCTAACCCAGGCCGAACGCCCGCGTCACCCGCCTGGTCAGGTCGTCCTCGGTCATCGTGGTGTCGACGTCGATGACGGGCAGGCCGAGACCCGTGGCCTCCTCGCGAAGCTGGTCGGTGAACATCCGGTCACGTTCGAGCAGGTTGGCTAGGGCTTTTAGACGTCGCGGAGCCGGGCCCGCGACGTCGCCTGCTCCT
>Ga0335082_10006850_pt1 | contig 12413 bp, 11 predicted proteins | sample Lox_Sample_41_FD_206718 | JGI IMG/M metagenome (GOLD analysis project Ga0335082, IMG submission 206718) | Soil microbial communities from Loxahatchee National Wildlife Refuge, Florida, United States - Lox_Sample_4.1 | ecosystem: Environmental > Terrestrial > Soil > Wetlands | place: USA...
GGCCACCCGCCTGCGCCACGAAGTGGAGTCGCTGCGCGGCGAGGTCCGCCGCCACACCGGCTATCACGAGGTGGTGGGGGTCTCGGCCAAGATGACCGAGCTGATGAGCTTCGTGCACAAGGTTGCGGTCAGCGAGGCTACCACCATCCTCATCCAGGGGGAGAGCGGCACCGGCAAGGACCTGGTCGCCAAGGCCATCCACTACCAGAGCCACCGCCAGGACAAGCCCTTTGTGGCCATCAACTGCTCCGCCATCCCCGAGACCCTGATGGAGGCCGAGCTCTTCGGCCACGAGCGCGGCGCCTTCACCGACGCCAAGGCCATGAAGAAGGGCCTGTTCGAGGTGGCCGATGGCGGCACCCTCTTCCTGGACGAGATCGGGGAGCTCTCGCCCTTCCTGCAGGCCAAGCTGCTGCGCGTGCTGGAGGACCAGGTGATCCGCCGGGTGGGCGGGGTGAAGGACATGCAGGTGGACGTGCGCGTCATCGCCGCCAGCAATCGCGACCTGGAGCGCGCCGTCGAGGAAGGCGGCTTCCGCCGCGACCTCTACTACCGCCTGGCCATCATCTCCATCTTCATTCCCCCTTTGCGCGACCGCAAGGAAGACATCGCGCCCCTGGTGGAGTTCTTCGTCGAGCACTACAACAAGAAATTCCGCAAGAACATCCGCGGGCTGGCCGACGAGACCCGGCGCCTGCTGCAGAACCACGACTGGCCGGGCAACGTGCGCGAACTCAAGAACGCCATCGAGCGCGCCATGATCCTGGAAGAGGAATCCATCCTGCATCCCACCTACCTGCCCTTCAGCGTGGCCCAGCGCAACGCGGGCGTCACCGCCTTCCAGAGCGTGTCGTCGTCCAATGGCGACCACGACCTGCCCGGAGGGCGCTCGCTGCCCCGGCTCTCCATCCCCGCGGGCGGCACTTCGCTGGAGGAGATCGAGCGCGCCATGGTGGAGCTGGCGCTCGAGCAGTCCGGGGGCAACCAGACCCAGGCCGCCCGCCTGCTCGACATCAGCCGCGATGCCCTGCGCTACAAGATCAAGAAGTTCGGCCTCACCCACGGTGAGGAAGAAGAGTCAGCCGATTCCTCCACTACCGCTGGTCTCGCCTAGCGCTTCGCACTTCCTCTGCGGTCATTCCCAAAAGGGGGAGCCCGGTTCCCACGCCGGGGCTGGCGTCTGCGGGTCCGGGCTCCAGGGGCCGTCTGCTGGCCCGAAGGGGCGGGATGTTACTGCGGGAAACCTGTGCCGCTCTCGGCGTGCTTGATCAGCACCTCCACCTTCTGCCGGTCGGGGTAGTCGGGATTCAGCTCCAGCAATCTCTTCCATACGGTGATCGCGCCCTTGGGGTCCTTCAGGCCCTGCCACTTCACCACCCCCAGGTTGAAGAGGGTGTTGGCGTGTTTGGGGTTGATCTTGAGCGCCTTCTCGTACTCCTGCACCGCGCTTTCCGGCTTGCCCAGGTACCAGTAGGCGGTGGCCATGTCGCTGCGCACGTTGACGTCGTCGGGCCGCACCTCCAGCGCCTGCCCGTAGTACTGGATGGCTTGCTCGAAGGCCTGGTGGTCGTAGTAGAGGTTGCCCAACTGGATGAGTGCATCGGGGTCGTTGGGATTGCTCTTGAGCTTGGCCAGTTGTGGAGCGGCCATGGCCGACAGCGCGTCCGCCGACGGCATGTCCGGCGTTCCCGCCGGTGTTCCCGCGGCCGCCACCGTGGAAGGCGCCGGCTGCGTCGGCGCGGAACCGCGGAACAGGTAGCCCAGCAGCAGCCCCGACACCAGGCATACCAGCGCCAGCACGTACACTTGGACGTTCGTCCAGGTGCCTCGGGGCCGCTCTTCCTCCAAATCCATCTGTCTGCGCATGGTCCTCTCCTCCTAGCCGGCGACCGCAGTCCGCGGCTGTTCCGTTTCGCTCTCTTCCAAGTGAAACAACCGCTGCACCGCGCTGGTCAACTGGTCCTGCTCGACGCTGCTGGGTAGCTTCAACTCGCGCGCCAGCGAGCCCGACAGCCGGTGCACGATGCGCACCGTCAGCACCTTCATGGCCTGCTCTTCCGGGGTGGCCACCGGCCCGAAATCCTTGCGATAGCGCTCCAGCTCGTCCTGGCAGATCTGCTCCAGGCGGTTGCGCAGAGCCACGATGGTGGGCACCACCCGCTCCGCCGCCAGCTTCTGCTTGAACTGGTGGGCCTCGCTGTGCACGATCTTCTCCGCCTCGGCGGCGGCGGCGTTGCGCTCCTTGATGTTCTTGGAGATGACCTGGTCGAGGTCGTCGATGTCGTAGAGGAAGACGCCTGCCACCTGCCGCACCTCGGGGTCGATGTCGCGCGGCACCGCGATATCGATCAGGAACAGCGGCCGGCCCTCGCGCTCCTTGGCGATGCGCTCCGCGTCTTCCCGGGTCAGCACCAGGTGGGGGCAGCCGGTGGACGAGAGCACGATGTCGGCGCCCACCAGGTACTGCCAGCGGTCCTCGAAGCGCCCGGGGATGCCGCCCAGCTTCTCCGCCACCTCCGCCGCATGCTCGAAGGTGCGGTTGATCACGCGCACTTCAGCGGCCCCGCTGTTGACCAGGTAGCGCGCCGAGAGTTCGCTCATCTTGCCTGCGCCCATCACCAGCACCTTGCGGCCGTCGAGCGAGCCGAAGAGCTGCTTGGCCAACTCCACTGCGGCGTAGGGCACTGAGACCGCCGCGCTGCCCACCGCGGTCTCATTGCGCACCCGCTTGGAGACGGTCAGCGCCTTCTGGAAGACGGCGTCCAGGAAGCGCCCGGTGGTGCCCGCCTGCTGCGCCTTGGTCCAGGCGCCCTTCACCTGGCCCACGATCTCGGGTTCGCCCACCACCATGGAATCCAAGCTGGAGGTCACGCGGAAGACGTGCAGCAGCGCGGCTTCATCCATCAGGCGGTAGAAGTGCTTCCACTCGCACAGGCGCAGGCCGTAATGCTTGGTCAGGAAGTTGAGGACCGAGGTGGCGGCGGTGGCGAAGTCGCTGGTCCAGAGCACGAACTCGGTGCGGTTGCAGGTGGCCAGCACCACCACCTCTTCGATCCCTTCCGCCTGGTGCAGTTGGTGCAGGGCTTCGTAGCGCCGGTCTTCGCTGATCCAGAAGCGCTCGCGCACGGCCACGGGGGAAGAGCGGTAGTTCAGGCCGATTACCACCAATGTCGGTTCCAAGGCGGTCCTCCCTGGGAAAACCTTCTACGCCGGGAGAAAGGCACCCACCATGCCAAAGTGGCACCGCGCAAGAGAGGGTACTATTGGTCGTGTTTTCAATGTGTTAGGGGGACAACCCGGCGGGGAGTGGGCGGCTTCTTAGCTAGCAGGTTGCGGGATATGGCGCGGGAGAGCGGGGCATTTCCCACCGCCCACCGCAGCCGGATTCTCCATGGGGCTTGTAAGCTGTTGGTATTGCGATGAATATTTCAGCAGGCAAGTGGCACGACAGTTGCCCTAGAATGTAGCTGGGACGCGTCGTCCCAGTCGCGACTTCTTAAACGGAGACTCTATGAAAGCGATCGTGAAAGTGGCAGTTCTGTTGATGGTTCTGGGGCTGGTTCTCTCGACGTCGGCGCTGGCTGCCGGCCCGGGGGCCGACACCTTCAAGGCCAAGTGCGCCATGTGCCACGGCGCGGACGGCGCCGGCAAGGCCGCCATCGGCACCAAGGACCTAGGCTCGGCCGACGTCCAGAAGCAGACCGACGAGCAACTCACCGACATCATCACCAAGGGCAAACCGCCCAAGATGCCGGCCTACGGTGGCAAGCTGAGCGCCGACGAGATCAAGAACCTGGTGGCCTTCATTCGCAGCCTGAAGAAGTAAGCTGCCACGACATCCCAGCAAGGCGCGGGAGAAACCGCCCGCGCCTTTTTGTTTCTGCGCCCCCCGGGCCGGGGCCGCCGCCCGCGTCGTTTATAATGAGTGTCTGTTCTTCATGGTGGGGAGACCCCTGAAATGATCCGATTCCTGCAGACTCCCGGGCCGATCAAGAAGATCGTCCTGAGCGCCATCCTGATCTTCATCTCCGTGGCCATGGTCTACAGCCTGGGGGTAGGCAGTATGCTGGGCGACTTGTTCGGCAGCAACCCGAACCAGCAGGGCCTACTGGCGCTGGTGGGCGATGAGCAGGTCACCAGCAGTGATGTCGATCAGCAGGCGCGCTCCATGGCGCGCCAGCAGTTTCCCCGCGGCATTCCCTCGGCGCTGATGCCCTTCCTCCGCCAGCAGGCCGCTCAGGGCCTCATCGCCCAGAAGGCCATGGACCTGGAGGCCAAGCGCCTGGGGCTGAGCGTGACCGACGAGGAGCTCGCCGACGAGATCTGCCACGGTGTCTTCTCTTCCCAGCTCTGTCCCAAGGGCGTGCCCGTCAGCCAGGAGCAGTACCAGAACTTCGTGGCCACCTATTTCCCCGACATGGGCATCCCGCAGTTTGAGCAGGCCTACAAGCAGGATCTCCTGATCCGCAAGCTGCAGGCCATGGTCACGGGCGGGGTCACGGTCTCGGACGCCGAACTGCGCCGGGAGTTCGACCGCCAGCAGGTGAAGGTCAAGCTGGAGTACGCGGTGCTCAGCGCCGACGACGTCCTCAAGCAGATCAAGCCCAGCGACGCGGAACTCAGGGCTTACTACGAGCAGAACAAGGCGCGCTACGCCAACGCCATCCCCGAGAAGCGCCAAGTGCGCTACCTGCTGGTGGACCTGAACAAGTTGCGCGAGCAGACCACGGTGACCCAGGCCGACCTGGAGCGTTTCTACGACGACCATCGCGACCAGTTCCGCGTGGGCGACCGCGTCAACGTCCGCCACATCGAGATCAAGCTCCCCGGGCCCGGCCCCGATGGCAAGCTGGATCCCAAGGCGGTCGAGGCCGCCCGCGCCAAGGCCGAGGACATCCTGAAGCAGCTCAAGGCCGGCGCCGATTTCGCCACGCTGGCCAAGAAGTACTCCGAGGATGACGCCACCAAGAACAACGGGGGCACGTTGGGCTGGCTGGAGCGCGGGCGCACCTCCGCCGAGTTCGACCAGGCGGCCTTCGCGCTGGCCAAGGGCCAGCTCAGCGACGTGGTGCGCGACGCCCTCGGCTTCCACATCATCCGCGTGGACGACAAGCAACCTGCTCACGTCCAGACCCTGGACGAGGTCAAATCGCAGATCGAGCCGCAGGTGAGGGACGAGAAGGCCAGCCACGCCGCCGAAGCCCTGATGTCGGCGCTGCAGAATGAACTGCACACCCTGAGCCTGGAGCAGGCTGCCGCCAAGCACGGCCTGACGGTCGTGACCTCGGAGTATTTCAGCCACGCCGACTCGCTGCCCGGTATCGGTGCCTCCCCGGACTTCATGGAGGCGGTCTTTTCCGCTCCCGAGAATTCGGCCCCCCAACAGGTGCGCACGGCCAGCGGCTTCGTCTTCTTCCGCGTGACCGGGGTCAAGCCCGCCGCCGCCCCCGCCTTCGAGCAGATCCGCGCGCGCGTGGAAACCGACTTCCGCCAGGAACGCGCTTCCCAGTTGCTGGCGCAGAAGACCCAGGAACTCTCCGACCGGGCCAAGGCCGCCCACGATCTCAAGAAAGCCGCCAAGGAGATGGGCGCCACCCTCAAGACCAGCGACCTGGTCGGCCCCGACGGGCAGGTCCCCGATCTCGGCTCCCTGAACGGGCCGGCGGCGGTGGTCTTCTCCATGAAGCCGGGACAGATCACCGGGCCCATCGAGGGCGACCGCGCCGGCATCGTGGCTTCCATCCTCGAGCTGCAGCAGCCCTCGGACGCCGACTTCGCGGCGCAGAAGGATCAGGTGCGGGAGAGTCTGCTGCAGAACAAGCGCGGCCAGCTCATGAACCTCTATGCCGCCGACCTGGTCGATCGCCTGGAGAAGGAAGGGAAGATCCGCAAGAACCAGCAGGAGTGGGACCGCCTGATGAACGCTCGCGAGAGCCTGGGCGGCTGAAACCCGGAAGCGGTCCCTCGTCACTCATCGGCCGCGGGTGGAGTCCGAGGACATGAACTTCGAGCGCCTCTCCGGGATCCTGCTCCACCCGACCTCGCTGCCCGCGGCCGGCGGGATCGGCGACTTCGGGCCCGCCGCTTACGAGTTTCTCGACTTCCTCGCCGCCGCCCGCCAGGGCCTGTGGCAGGTGCTGCCGCTGGGACCGCTGGGCGCGGGAGGCTCACCCTATTCTTCCACCTCCGCCTTCGCGGGCAACCCCTTGCTCATCAGCTTGCACCGGCTGGCGGAGCGCGGCTGGATCGACGCCGCGCGCCTGGCCGCGCTGCCCCCGCCCGGCGCGCGCGTGGACTACACCCAGGTGCGCAGCTCCAAGCTGCCTTTGCTCTTCGAAGCGGCGGACAACTTCCTGGGGGGGCGGGATGGCGGCCACCGCTCCCGCTTCGAGCGGTTCTGCCGCGAGCAGGCCGGCTGGCTCGACGACGCCGCGCTCTTCGGCGCCCTGCGCCGCCGCCATAACCTGGTCTCCTGGAACCGCTGGCCGGCGGAGCTGGCGCGCCGCCAGCCCGCTGCCCTCGATCAGGCCCGCCGCGAGCTGGCTGCCGAGATCGACCGCACCCGCGTGCTGCAGTTCGCCTTCTACGAGCAGTGGCGCGCCTTGCGCCGCGCCTGCGCCCAGCGCGGCATCCGCATCCTCGGCGACCTCGCCATCTTCGTGAACTACGACAGCGCCGACGTCTGGACCCACCCCGACCTGTTCAAGCTCGACGCCGCCCTGGAGCCGGAGGTGGTCGCGGGCGTCCCCCCGGACGCCTTCTCCGCCAGCGGGCAGCGCTGGGGCAATCCCGTCTACCGCTGGGACGTGCTCAAGGCCCGCGGCTACGACTGGTGGGTGGAGCGCATGCGCTGGGCCTGCCGTGCCTGCGACATCATCCGCCTCGACCATTTCCGCGGCTTCGAGAAGTACTGGGAGATCCCCGCCGCCGAGCCCACCGCCGTCCACGGCCGCTGGGTGGCAGGTCCGGGCGACGACCTCTTCCAGGTGCTGGGGCAGGGGCTGGGCGAGTTGCCGTTCATCGCCGAGGACCTGGGCTTCATCACTCCCGAAGTCCACGCCCTGCGCCGCCGCCTCAACATCCCCGGCATGCGGGTGATGCAGTTCGGCTTCGGCGACCCCGGCGCGCATATCTACCTGCCGCACAAGTTCGAGCCCAACACCGTCGTCTATACCGGCACCCACGACAACGATACCCTGGTGGGCTGGTGGAAGACCGGGGCCACGGACGGGGAGCGCCGCGCCGTGCGCGCCTATTTCGGCGAGCCCGCCGACGGCATCCATTGGGCGTTCATCCGCGCCGCTGCGGCTTCGGTGGCGGAACTCTGCGTGGTCCCCATGCAGGACGTCCTCGGCCTCGACGGTTCCGCGCGCATGAACGTGCCCAGCCGTTCCGAAGGCAACTGGAGTTGGCGGCTGTCCCCGGAAGCGCTGACGCCGGAGCTGGCGCAAAAGCTGGCCGATCTGGCCACCGCTAGCGATCGCATCCCTTCGGTCCGGGAAGTCCCGCAGCGGCGCCGCGGCGAGACCGAAGAAGAGCCGGCGGCTTGAGCGGCTCACGGCCGCGGGCGCAAGGCGCAACTCGCTTCCGGCATGCCGCTGCCCTGGAAATACTCTTCCATGGCGGCGCCCACGCGCTCAAGTTCGTCCGCCGGCACCAGCGTCTGGCACGGCTCGAACAGATGGCGCTCTTCTTTCCGGATGTGGCCGGAGAGTATCTCCGCGAAACGCCCCAGCCCGGCGGCGTCCAGGGAGCGGGCCGCGGCCTGCTGCACCAGGGCGCGCAGACGAACGTGCTCGGCCAGCAATTCGTCCACCCGGATGCGCAACCCCGCCTGCCGCCGCGCCACCGGAAACAGGAGCTTCTCCTCCGCCTCGAAGTGATAGCGGATCTCGCTCTGAAAGAGCTGCTCGATCTCCGTCTGCCAGGCCGTCAGTTGTTCCGGGGCCCGCGCTCCACTCGCGAGGTCCCGCTCCAGCCGAACGCACAGCGCCAGCGCGTGCTGGTGCTGGCGGGAGAGCGGGATCAGGTTGCGGTCGCGCAGCATACCCTCATTCTAGCGCTTGACTCGCCAGGGAACGGGCGCTAGCATGCCCGCGCGTAGAGCTGTGAGGCCCCCATCCTTTCACCGAGGTGGCCGATGGCCGGAGTCAATCCCCGCAGGATCGTGCTGGGCGCCCTGCTGGGCGCCGTGGTGTGGAACATCTTGGGCTACATCGTAGACGGGGTGGTGCTGGCGCCACGTTATCCCGCCGCCCAGGCCGCCGGATACTACCTCAAGGAGCCGCGCTATCCCTTGTTCACGCTCTATTGGGTAGTGACCATTTTCCTCGTGGCCTACATCCTGGCGTGGTTCTACGCGGCCATGCGCGCGACCATGGGGCCGGGGCCGCGCACCGCCCTGAAGGTCGGCTTCTTCGCCGGCTTTGCCATCGCCTTTCCCGTGAGCCTGGCGGAGGCCGCCTGGCTACCCGTGGACCGCGTCTTCGTCTTCTGGCACATGGTGGACCTCTGGGTCGGCGCTCTCCTGGCTACCTTCGTCGCGGGCTGGGTCTACAAGGACTGACCCTCGAGACCGAGCCGCTTTACTAAAGCCCCGCCAGCGTCGAGAATGGTAGGTTGCATTCCGCGATCCCAGAGAACCGACGAGCGCCCGGGCGGACTCCGCCAGGGCTGGAGGAAGCCTCATGACCGTGGCCACCGGTGAACTCATCCGTCTCATGAATTACGTGGACGATATTTCCAGCACCTTGCGGCGCATCAACACCAGCCTGCCCTTCCTCAGCGACGACGAGAAGAAGCGCCTGGCCGACTATATGCGCAAGTCGGATCCCAACTTCGTCACCCTGCTGCAGACACTGGAGAGCGAAAGCAAGCGTGCCTGAGGTGTGCACCATCGCCGTCATCGGCGCCGGGCCGGTGGGGCAGAGCATCGCCCAGGCCGTGGCCCGCGCCGGTTACCGCACCCTGCTGGAGGACCTGCTGCCCGCCAGCCTGCGCCGCGCCGAGGCAGGGATCCGCCGCCTGCTCACACTGGCCGTGGAACAGGGCCGGACGACCCGGGCGCAGGCCGACGCCGCCCTCGCCCGCATCCAGTACACCCGCTCGCTGGAGGAGGCGGCCCGCGCCGCCGACTTGGTGATCGAGGCGGTTCCCGACGAGCTCGAATCCAAGCTCGAGATCTTCCTTCTGCTCGACAAGATGTGCCGCCCCCAGACCATCCTGGCCTCCAGCACCTCCTCCTTCAGCCCGGAGGAGATCGCCGCCGTCACCTGGCGCCCCGGCAAGTGCCTGGGGATGCATCTCCGGGATACGGCCGCGGACCCGCCGCGGGTCGAGATCGTCCCTACCCGGCAAACGGAGGAACAAGTCCTGGCCGCCGTCACCGCGGTGGCGCGACTCATCGACGGGAGCGCCGCTCTCGTCCCGGAATCCGCCGCCTTCGTCCCTGCGGGCACTCCCGAAGCCAAGAGCTAGGCCCACCACTTTCCCGATAACCTTTCTCTCTCTCCCCGGTCTAACCGGCAGGTTTTCGGAACTGAGCAGGCTCGTTTTTCGTCCTGATCGGATAGGACGCTCGGCCGCGAGTTCCTGCCCCTGGGGTGAGACCATGCGCATGCTGCTCGACATCTTCTCCCAGACCCTGCGCACGCTGTGGGCGCACAAGCTGCGCTCCTTCCTCACCATGTTCGGCATCGCCTGGGGCGTCTTCTCGCTGCTGCTGCTGGTAGGGATGGGCGAAGGCTTCCGCACCGGCAACAAGAAGCAGCTCGACACCATCGGCGAGAACATCATGTTCCTCTTCGGGGGGCGGATTCCCGCCGCTCCCGGCAGCCACACCGCCAGCCGCACCTTCCAAGTCACCTACGCCGACTACCTCAGCATCAAGAACCAGGCGCGCGAGGTCCGCTACGTCACCCCGGTGCTCATCCGCGGCGACATGCGCATGAACTACGACAGCCAGAGCACCAACGGGCAGATCCTGGGGGTCACGCCCAACTACAACCAGCTGCGCTTCATGCCCATGCTGGACGGGCGCTGGCTGGACGAAAACGACGACGCCGACCACCACTACGTGGTGGTGCTGGGCAACGAGCTCTACAACAACCTCTTCAACGGCAAGCGCGCCATCGGGGCCACCGTGCTGCTCAACGGCTACCGCTTCGTCGTGGTGGGCACCTGCCAGAAGATGCGCGGCGAGGCCAGCGCCACCGACATGCGCGCCTTCATCCCCTTCAGCGTGATGCGGGAGCACTTCCCGCTGGCCGACGCCGACCATCCCGACTCTCCCGACTCCATCACCTACATCAACTACCAGCCCAAGGACCCCGACCGTGACCTGGAGACGCGGCGCGAGGTGCGCGTGCTGGTGAGCCAGAACCACGGCGGCATCGATCCCGACGTGGACGACTACTGGTTCGACTGGGACACCATCGACCAGTTGCGCACCACCGGCAAGATCTTCGACGCCATGAACACCTTTCTGGGGAGCGTGGGGCTGGTCACGCTGCTGCTGGGCGCCATCGGGGTCATCAACATCATGTTGGTGGCGGTGGGCGAGCGCACCCGCGAGATCGGGTTGCGCAAGGCCCTGGGCGCCACCAACGGCAGCATCCTGACCCAGTTCTTCATCGAGGGCGCCTTCCTGACCACGCTGAGCGGCAGTATCGGCATCGTGGCCGCATGGCTGGCGATGATCCTGCTGGGCAAGCTGCCCACCCCGCCGGGCTTCGATCCCCCGCAACTGGTTCCTTCGTCGGCGGCCATCGCCGTGCTCTCGCTGTCGCTGGCGGGCATCGTGGCCGGGCTCTATCCGGCGCGCAAGGCCGCCCTGCTCACCCCGGTCGAGGCCCTGCGCCAGGAGTAATGAGGAGGTAAGGTCATGGTCCGCGATCTGCTCTCCGAATCGGTGGAAGCCATGCGCTTCAACCGCCGCCGCACCGCTCTGACCATGCTGGGCATGGCCTGGGGTATCGCCACCGTGGTGCTGCTGCTGGCCTATGGCTCCGGCTTCCAGCTCGCCGTCGAGAACATCTTCGCCAACTTCGGCACCAAGCTGATCGGGGTCTTTCCCGGACGCACCTCGCTGCAGGTGGGCGGCAACAAGGCGGGGGCCGAGGTGCGCCTCACCATGGACGACATCGATCGTCTGCGCACCAACGTCGCCCTCATCAAGCGCATCTCCCCGGCCTTCTGGAAGCAGGGCAAGATCGCCCGCGACGAGCGCAACTACGAGTGGTCGGTGGCCGCGGTCGCTCCCTCCTTCCAGCAGATCCGCAACTTCGAGGTCGATTACGGCCGCTTCTTCAACCAGGAGGAGGTCAACCAGCGGGCGCGGGTGGTCGTGCTGGGCTCCGACGCCAAGAGCAAGCTCTTCTCCGGGCAATATGCGGTCGGCGACACGGTGCGCATCGACGGCCTGACCTTCGAGGTCGTGGGCGTGCTGCGCCCCAAGATGCAGGAGGGCAACAACGACGATATCAACACCCAGGTCTATATCCCCTACACCACCATGGGCGACCTGACCGACACCCGCTACCTGGGCGGCATCTGGATGGACTACGAGGGCATGGATTACGACAAGGTGGAGCAATCGGTGCGCGCTGTCCTGGCCAGCAGCCACGGCTTCGATCCCCACGACAAGCGCGCCGTCTACGTGGCCAACGTGCTCAAGGACCTGACCCAGTTCCACATCATCACCACCGGGCTGAAGATCCTGCTGGCCTTCATCGGCACCCTCACCCTGGGCATTGGTGGCGTGGGGCTGATGAACATTATGCTGGTCTCGGTGCAGCAGCGCACGCGCGAGATTGGGACGCTGAAGGCGCTGGGGGCGCGCCGGCGCTCCATCCTCTTCCAGTTCCTGGCTGAGGCCCTGACCATCACCGGGCTGGGCGGGCTGCTGGGAGTGCTGCTGGCCTACCTCATCTCCCTGGCGGTGGGCTCGTTGACGCTGTACAGCGCGGTGGCCAAGCACGCCGACGCCGGCGACATCCGCCTGGCCATCTCGCCTACGTCGCTGCTGACCGCCCTAGTCATCCTGGGGCTGGTAGGAGTGGTCAGCGGCATGCTGCCCGCGGTCAAGGCCTCACGGCTGGATCCCATCGAGGCCCTGCGCTACGAGTGACCGCCGGTGGTGCGGCGCCAGCCGCACGCCGGCGTCAGCCTGAGGCCCTTTCAACGGTCGCTGGACCTCGGGCGCAGCCGCCCAGTCCCGACCGACCACACTCCCTCGAACTCGCAGGAGAAGCCCGCCCGGGGGACCTGACCGGGCCGGGGGGTTGCCGCGATCACCGCAGAAAGTCAAGGGCCGCTTCTGCTACAGTGAGTGCTGCAGCCGACGCCGTCGCCGGAACCGCGACGGCCTTTGCTTCGTATTGCTTAGCAGGAGCGGCCGACGCGCCGGGGATGGC
>Ga0335082_10006851_pt1 | contig 12413 bp, 11 predicted proteins | sample Lox_Sample_41_FD_206718 | JGI IMG/M metagenome (GOLD analysis project Ga0335082, IMG submission 206718) | Soil microbial communities from Loxahatchee National Wildlife Refuge, Florida, United States - Lox_Sample_4.1 | ecosystem: Environmental > Terrestrial > Soil > Wetlands | place: USA...
CACGTCGTGCCGCCGCTGGTGATCGTGCCGTACTGGAAGGCGCAGATGTCCCCGATCTCGCCGCAGTTGTTGTCGCCCCACGCTGCGGGACGCGCATAACCGTTGGCCTTGTCGTCCGCGATGTCCGTGTCGGTCACCGCCTCGGCCAGCTCGTGTGACGCGACGCCGGTGGCGTTTTCCAGCGCAGCGTTCGTGCCGGTGTTCAGGCCGCACCCGCCTCCTCCGCACGCGCCCTGGGTGACGTCCGGGAGGACACCGTACGGCACGACGATGCTCTGCCCGTTGAGCGTGTAGTGGAACCCGTAGTGGTACCCGCAGAATTGCACGCACGACGAACCGGACGAGCCGGGGCCGGTGATAGTCACGTTCGACGGGAAGTTGATCATGTAGAGGGTGCTCGAGAAGCCGTCGCAACCGAGCGTCGGCTTGGGCAGCGCCCCACTGTTGATCTGGTTCGTGAGCTCGGTCTGGATCTGCGCGTCGCTGACCTTGCAGTTCGTCGTTGCGCCGCACCGGCTCGGGGTCAGCGTGTACTGGCCGACGTAGGAGCCGAGCGTAATGCCCTGGTTGGAGCCGGCCTGCCCGTCGGCGCCGTTGACCCCGACCGTCTGGTACTGGTTCAACCACGCGAACCAGTTGCTCTGTACCGCCGCCTGCCAGAAGAGCGGCATGTTCGTGCTGAGAACGGCGACGACGTGGCTCGACCAGTTGACGTCGACCACGCCGACGTTCGAGATGACCTGTCCGCCGTAGTAGACGAGGTTCGGCTTGGCCCCGGGGTTAATCGTCGTCGTGCAGTAGTTGGAGCCGACGGGCGGCGCGGCGGGGCCGGCGGCGATCTCCGCGGCGGTCCGCATCGGCACGATGATGCCCTGGGGTACGGGGTGGTCCGGCAGCGACTCGAGCTCTTGGGGCGCCGGTGCCGGCGAGGACTCCGGCGCAGGCGTGCCCGAAGGCCCGGAGCTGCAGGCCGCCCCCGCCATCGTCAGTCCCCCGAATACAAGTACCCCCACACGCCGCAACGAGCGCGCTCCCATCATCTTCAGATCGTATCGTCAAGCCAGCTCTAGCGCGATGTAGGCGCCTGCCCGCCGTGGCCGTTTTCCTCGCACCCCGTTCAGGGTTACCTTGGAGCGACGATGCCGGAGGACCCGAAGGTCGCACCATCGGCAGGACCGCCGGCAGGACCCCCTGCTGCGCCGGAGGCGCAGGAAAAATCCAGCCCGGTCGCGAGCATCCCGCCGATAGCGCGGGCGAGCTCCACCCCGCCGCCGGTGCCCGCCGCCGGGGGCGACGACGAGGATCCGCTCATCGGCAGCGTGCTCCTCGAGCGCGTGCGCATCGACCGGCCCATCGCGCGCGGCGGGATGGGCAAGGTCTATTACGGCATGCAGGTGAGCATGAAGCGGCCGTGCGCCATCAAGGTGCTCGATCCGCGGCTCGCTGGCGGCGGGGACGTGATGGACTTCACGAGGCGCTTCCTCCTCGAGGCGAGCACCGCCGCGAAGCTCACGCACCCCAACGTGGTCACGATCTTCGACTACGGGGAGACCGCGGACGGACGGTGCTTCATCGCGATGGAGTACCTCGAAGGCCGGACGCTCTCCGAGGAGCTGAAGAAGAACGGCAAGGTGTCGTCCGAGCGCGCGATCCACATCACGCGCCAGGTCGCCCGGGCGCTGCGCGAGGCGCATGCGCTCGGCGTCGTGCACCGCGACATGAAGCCCGGCAACGTCTTCCTCCTGAAGCGCGACGACGACGACGACTTCGCGAAGGTGCTCGACTTCGGCCTCGTGAAGGAGACCACGCCGGGCGAGGCCGGAGATCAGACGCAGGTCGGCCAGATCATGGGCTCGCCTCGCTACATGGCGCCCGAGCAGGTGCAGGGCAAGGCGGTCGACGCGCGCACCGACGTCTACTCGGTCGGCGCGATGCTCTACGCGATGCTGGCGGGGCGCCCGCCCTTCGACAAGGCGACCGATCTGGCGACGATGATGGCGCAGGTCTCGGACGCGCCGCCGCCCATCCTGAGCGTCGCACCGGACGCGGCGCTCTTGCCCGGGGTCGAGGCCATCGTGATGAAGTGTCTCGCGAAGAACCCGGACGAGCGCTTCTCGTCGATGGAGGAGCTGATCGCGGCGATCAAGCTGCGTCCGGGCGCCGGGGGGACCATCTCGGACTCGGGCAGCAACCCTGCAGCGCCCCGGCTCGTGCCGCCCACTCTCTCTTACGGGGCGCCGACGGCGGCACCGGCGCGGCGTGGACTCACGGCGTGGGTCATCGCGCTGCTGGCGGTGAGTGTGGCGGGCACCGTGGCATTCTTGTCGCGCGACCGCGAGGACGCGCGACCGATCGCAGCGACGACACCGCCGTCGGCGGTGTCTGCTCAACCCCCGCCGCCGCCCCCGCCGCCTCCTCCACCGAAGCCGACCGCGACGCTCCACATCGACACCGATCCGCCCGGCGCCAAGGTGAAGGAAGAGGGCGAAACGATGTGCGAAGCGACCCCCTGTGACGTCGTCTACACCGGCGAACAGGCCGATCTGACCTACGAGCACCTGCTGACGTTCCTGAAGGCGGATTACAAGCTCGAGCGAAAGATCGTGAAGGTCAGCGCCTCTCCGCTCACCGTAAAGATGACGAAAGCGCGCTGAGCGCCGCCCTGGCGGGCGTGCGGATTGCTTGATCGAGGGCGCCGATGGCGCTCTCGCAGCCGACGTCTCCACCCTCGAGCGCGCCGGCTGCACGTTTGCCGTGCCCGCTGAAGATGCCACCAAGCCCTTCGCTGCTGAGGCGCGTCCGCTCCCTGGCCCTTCGCGGAACGGCGCCGCGCCTCTTGCCGCATGGCGTGCTCTTCACCAACGGCCGGCGCGACGTCTCGCGGCGACGCGTGGCCCTGACGTTCGACGACGGTCCCAACACCATGTCGGCGCGTTACCTCGACGTGCTGGCGCGCCTCGGCGTGCGGGCGACGTTCTTCCTCGTGGGGGAGAACGCGGCGCGCGCGCCCGGCATGGTGCGCGAGTACGTCAGGCGCGGCCACGACGTCGGGGCGCACGGCTGGTCGCACGCGTCCTTCTCAGGGATGAGCCGCGAGCGGCTCGCCGCCGAGCTGTCGAGGACGTCGGCTGCGCTCCCTCCGGCCCGGGGAAGACCGATGGTCCGGCCACCGTTCGGCCGCCTGTCGATCGTGTCGCTCTACCGCCTGGCGGCGGCCGGGTACACCACGGTCCACTGGTCGGTGGACTCCGACGACTGTCGCACGACGGATCCTCGCGTCGTCGAGGCCAAGTTAGCTCCCGAGCGTCTCGCTTCGGGGGACGTGGTGCTCCTGCACGAGGAGCAGCCGTGGACCCTGGAGGCCGTGCCGGGGATCGTCCGCGCCCTGCGCGCTGCGGGTTGGGAGCTGGTGACGGTCAGGGAGCTGATGGAGTGAGCTGCATCATGATCAACGAGATCGAGTCGCGCATCCGCGGGATTCTCAAGCGCGTGAGCCGGCTGGAGGGGGAGTTCAGCCCGAGGGCGGACCTCTTCCGCGATCTCGGTGTCCGTTCGGTCGCCGCGCTCGACCTGCTGCTGTCGCTGGAGGAGGAGTTCGGCGTGTCGATCGCCGACGAGTCCTTCGGTTCGGCGCGCAACCTCGAGTCGCTCGTGGCGCTCGTGCAGGGCCTGGGGCAGCAGGGGGGCGCGAGGTGAGGGCCGTCGAGTGCTCGCTGACGGTCTCGAGGTCCATCGATGGCGACCTCGCCGAGGAGATCGCCAAGCAGTCCGCCTGGGTCTCGCCGCACGTGCACGACGTACGCGTGTCACCTGACGGCGGCAGCGTTCTCTTTCGTGTGGACGACGAGGCCGACGCCGGCGCCGAGCGCGACCGCGTGGAGCGGTTCGTCGCAGACATGGTGCGGCGCCACCGCCCGGTGCCGAGGAAGCTCGTCATGCGGCGGGTGAGTGACCGCCGTCGACTCGTGGCCGACGCATACGGCGAGCTCCGGAAGCGCGGATGGGTCGTCGACCTCGGCCCGGGGCGCGTCTCCCTCCGTGGGCCCGCGCTGGCCGTCGTGCGAGTGCTCGACGACGACTGCGCGCGCATCGCCCGGTCTCTCGGCGCCTCCGAGGAGAGCCATCCGGCGCTCCTTCCGTCGCACGTGCTCGCGAGGTGCGGCTACTTCGCCTCGTTCCCGCACACGGTGTCGCTCGTCACGCACCTCACCGAGGGCTACGACGCCATCGAGCGCTTCCGGTCCGCGAACGCCGGGGCAGGGGACCTGGTGCAGCCTGCGCCAGAGTCTCTGGCGCCGTTCGCCTCCTGCATGTTGCCGGCCCTCTGCTACGCGGTCTACGCGGCGCGAGAGGGCTCGACGATCGACGATTCGCTCGCGGTCGTGACCTCCGCGGGTCGCTGCTACCGCTACGAGTCACGCAATCTCTCGGGCATCGAGCGCCTCTGGGAATTCGGGATGCGCGAGGTGGTCTTCCTCGGCGAGGTGGATCACGTCGCGCGGACCCGCATGCGCCTGCTCGAGGCGGTCATCGACCAGCTCGACCGATGGGCGCTCGACGGCACCATCGAATCGGCCAACGACCCCTTCTTCCCCGCCGCTCGCGCGGAGCGGGCCTGGTGGCAGCGAAGCGGGGACCGGAAGCTCGAGCTGCGCTTGCCGGTCGGTCTCGGAGCGGACGGTGGCCCGCGGGCGATTGCCTGCGCGAGCTTCAACCTGCACGAGCGTTTCTTCGGCGCCGCCTTCCGCATCGCCTCCACGTACGGCGATGCGGTCGCGAGCGGGTGCGTCGGCTGGGGAATGGAGCGCTGGATGCTCGCGTGCTTCGCGCAGCACGGGTTCGACCCGGACGGATGGCCCACGTGGTTGGCGGACCGGGTCTTTCGATGAGCGCCGCCGACCGGTGGCTCCTGGCGATCAAGCGCCGGGAGACGCCGGCGGCGCGCCTCGCCCACGACGCCTACCGGTGGCTCCTGCGCGCCCGCGTGCCGGACACCGAGCTGCTCCGCCGCGGCTACCGCCTCGCGGGGTTCGTCTACGACGCATACGTGGACGTCCGTGAGCTCGCCTGCGCGAAGCTCTTCTGGGAGCCGATGCTCCGTGCCCGGTGCGCGCAGGTCGGCGAGCACGTGCACCTGACGCGCGCGCCGTACATCCGCGGCCACGCGCGCATCGTCATCGGAGACGACTGCACCTTGTCGAGCTTCGACGTGCACTCGGGCCGCTTCTTCGATTGCCCGGAGCTCATCATCGGCTCCAACTGCCACGTGGGCTACGACAACCTGTTCGCGGTCAACCGTCGCATCGTGATCGGCCATCACGTGGGGATCTCCCAGCGCGTGGTGATACGCGACTCGGACGGCCATCCGACGGACCTGGAGCGCCGCCGGCGGGGCGACGTCGTGCTCCGGGAGGAAGACATGGCTCCCGTGCTCGTCAAGGACTACGCCTGGATCGGCCGCGACGCTCACGTGCTCAAGGGCGTCACGATCGGCGCAGGCGCCATCGTGGCGGCGGGCTCGGTGGTCACGAGCGACGTTCCCGACGGGGCGATCGCGATGGGGGTGCCGGCGAGGATCATCCGACTCGCGGCGTGATGCCGCACGGATCGGCGAGCGGCGTCAGCGAGAGCCGACGATCCCGTCCGAGCGCGGCGCGCCACACCGGGACGATCGTGATCCCGACGAGCCCGAGGGACCGGCGAGCGCCCTCGAGCTGATGCGCGACGAAGAAGCTGGCTTCCCACTGCTTGCCGCGATCGGCGAGGAGGCGCAGCTCCTCCACGAACGCGCGTCTGCGCAGACCGCCGCCGCGGAGATCCGGAGGGGTCCACGCGTCGTATCCGTAGGCCGTGTCTGCCGGCAGATCGAAGGCACACCCGGGCAGGTACGGGTACGCGCAGGTGTCGCGATCGTGCAGCCACGTGTACGTCGCGACGCGCCCTGCGCGGAGTCCGAGAAGCCACGTCTCGCCACGCCCGAGCCGGTCGCGGAAGTCGCGCACGTGCTCGTCTCCGTGGTGGGCCGGGTCGAGCAGCCCCAGGTGAGAGAGGTCGCCGCGGACGAAGCGAAGGTCGCGCGCGTCGCCGTCGGGGCTGCCGCTGGGCGGAAGTGCGTCCACGGCGGTCGGGCATTTGCAGAGGAAGACCTCGCGCGCGAGCACGATCATGCTTCAGCGACGTGCGGACGGCATGCCGAGAGGACCATGAATCGAACGACCCTCGCTACCGCGCTCGATCGGATGCGTGTCCCGCAGCTGCTGATGTCGCTGCGCGGCTCGTCCTCGCCGTGGCTCACGGTCCTGACGTATCACCGCGTCGGCGAGCCCGGCGTCGCGGGCGATCTCGACGACGGCGTCGTCGACGTGACGCCCGACCAGCTCGATCGCCAGCTCCGGTACCTGCGACGCTGGCTGGACCTGGTGTCCCTGCAGGACGTGCTCGCCTGGAGCCGCGGCTGGCGGGGGTTGCCGGCGAACCCCGTGCTGGTGACCTTCGACGACGGTTACCGGGACAACCACGACGTCGCGCTGCCCATCCTGCGCCGTCACGGTGTGCGCGCGACGTTCTTCGTGGCGGTCGACTACGTCCGCGAGCGCCGGCTGTACTGGTGGGACCGGGTCGCCCTCGTCCTCAAGCGGTCGTCGCGCGAGTGCGTGCGGCTGGAATATCCGGAACCGCTCGTGCTCCCGCTGCGCGACGCGCGGTCGCGAAAGAACGCGGTGCGCATTGCCCAGCGCATCGTGAAGGACCGGCGTGGCCTCGACCTCCACCGGTTCCTGGACGAGCTCGAGCACGCGGCCGGGGTCTCGCTCGATCGCGAGGAGGAGCGGCGCCTCGCGGAGCGGACCGTCATGAACTGGCACCACGTGCTCGCCCTGCGCGACGCGGGCATGGACGTGCAGTCGCACACGCGGTCGCACCGGGTGCTCCAGACGCTCGACGACGAGGACCTGACCCGCGAGCTCCGGGGCTCGCGCGAGGAGCTCGAGTGCGTCCTCGGCCGGACCGTGTCCGCCGTGTCGTACCCCGTCGGCAAGCCGCTCGGCGACGACCAGCGCATCAAGCGCGCGGTGCGCGAGTGCGGCTACGAGCTCGGGTTCTCCAACGGCACGGGGTCGAATCGTCTCGAGGCGTTCGACCCGTTCGATGCGCGGCGCATGTCTCTCGACGTGTCGCTCGCGGACGAGATGTTCCGAACGATGCTCGCGCTCCCCTGGCTGGCGTACTGACCATGCTGCGTACCTCCGTCTCGACCGATCCCGCGGACCTCGCACGTCTGACCCCACGCTGGCGAACCCTCCTGGGGAGAGCCGCCCACGCGCAACCCGTGATGACGCCTCTGTGGCAGTGCGCCTGGTGGAACGTGTTCGGCGCCGCCGAGCGCCGGACGCCGTGGATCGTCACGGTGGAGGACGGCGACGCGCTCGTCGGCATGCTGCTGCTCTCGTGGCGTGTGGCGGCGCATCGTGCCGGCATCCCGGTGCGGCGCCTGGAGCTGCTCGGCACGGGCGAGAAGGAGGCCGACGAGATCTGCTCGGACTACGGCGGCGCCATCGTCGCGCGCGGGATGGAGCGGGAGGTGGCGGCCGCCATCGCCGCGACGCTGCGCCACGGACCTCCGAATCGATGGGACGAGCTGCGCATGTCCTCGATGAGCGCCGAGGACCCGCTCGTGCCCGAGCTGGTCGCGGCCCTCGGCCGCAACGGCATCGTCACGTCGGTCGTCACGTCCGGCGAGTGTCCGTACATCCCGCTGCCTCGCACGTGGGACGGCTACCTCCAGGCCCTCGGGTCCTCGCGTCGGTACGCCGTGACGCGGAGCCTGCGCGAGCTCGACAAGTGGGCCGGGCCCGGCGGATGGGACCTCCGGAGGGCGAGGACGGCGGGGGAGCTGACCGAGGGGGTGCGCGTGCTCTCGGAGCTGCACGCCGAGCGATGGACGTCGGCCGGAAAGAGCGGCGTCTTCTCGAGCGAGCGCTTTCGACGCTTCCACGAGATCGTCATGCCGAGGCTCCTCACGGGGGCGGATGGCGCGTCGCTCGATCTGTCTTGGCTCGTCGTGCGCGGTGAGCCCATCGCCGCCGCCTACAACGTGGTCCACGGCGGCCGGCTGCAGTTCTACCAGAGCGGCCGGCGGGTCGACGTGCCCAAGAACGTGCGACCGGGCATCGCGATGCACGCCCTCGCGATCCGCACGAGCATCGACGCCGGTCTGCACGAGTACGACTTCCTCGGCGGCGCCTCCCGCTACAAGCGGGATCTCGCGCTCGAGGCACGCAACCTGGTGACGCTGCGCGCGATCGCTCCCGGCCTGAGGGCGCGTGCCGTGGAGACGGCTCGCGTGCTCACCGAGCGCGCCATCGCGCGTCTCCGCGCGGCGAGCCTCTGATCACGATGGGTGCGGTCCACCGTCGCTCCATCCTGATGCTCGCGGTGCGGGGCGTCGCGTGGACGATCGGTACGGGGGTGGGCTCACGCGTCCTGGGGCTCGTGGGGACGCTCGTCATCACGTACTTCGTCGCGCGAGACGCGCTCGGCGAGGTCTCGGACGCGTCCATCATCGTGCTGCTGGCCAACCAGCTCTCCACCCTGGGAGTCGGGCCGTACTACGTGTCCCGGCCGACGGCAGGTCGCGACGTCGCCTGGCACGCGACGGTGGCCCACGTGTCTCTCGGGCTCCTGTCCATCGCGGCTCTCTTCGCGCTCGAGCACCCGCTGTCGGCGTGGATGAAGGCGCCCGCGCTGGGCCGGTACCTGCCGGGTTTCGCCCTCGCCGGGCTGCTCGACCGCATCGCGTACATGCCGGAGCGGGTGCTCGCGCGGAGGATGGAGTTCCGGCGCATCGGTCTGTGCCGCGGTGCAGGGGAGGTCTCGTACACGATTGCGTCGCTGGGGTTGGCCGCTGCGGGCTGGGGGGCCATGGCGATCATCGTGGGGAACGTCGCCCGCAGCCTGGCGCGCCTGGTGACGATGACCGCCGGAGTGCCGCTGGCCGACTGGCTCTCGCCCTGTCGCATCCAGTGGAAGACGTTGCAGGCGATGCTGCGCTTCTGCGTGCCGGTCTCCATCGGCAGTCACGCGGGGTTCACCGCGCGCCGCATCGACAACGTGATCGTCTCCGGTCTCTTCGGGACGGAGGTCCTGGGCGGCTACAACCTCGCTTACAACGTGGCGGACGTTCCCGCCGTCCAGATCGGCGAGCAGATCGGCGACGTCCTGCTTCCGTCCTACGGGCAGCTGTCCCCGGAGGACCGCAAGGCTGCGCTGGTGCGGTCGACGGGACTCCTCGCGCTGGTCACCTTTCCGCTGGCGGTCGGGCTGGGCGCCGTCGCGCAGACCGTCGTCGACGCACTGCTTCGGCCGGAGTGGCGAGACGTGGGACCGATGCTCGCCGTGCTGTCGGTACTGAGCATCGTGAGGCCGGTGGGGTGGACGATCGGCTCGTACCTCCTGGCGCGGGACCAGCCTCGCCTCGATGCGAAGCTCGAGGTGTTCAAGCTCGTCGCGCTCGTCGTGCTGCTCCTGACCCTGGGCCGTCTGGGCCCCGCGTGGGCGTGCGTCGCCGTGGGAGTCGCCTTCGGCGCGCATTCGCTCGCCAGCATGATCGCCGTCCGCCTCCTCGATGGCATCCGCGTGCGCACGCTGGCCGTGCAAGGCGCGCCGGCGCTGGCCGCGTGCGTGCCGATGCTGGCCGCCGTGCTCGGCGTGCAGGCGCTGGAGTCCTGGGCAGGCCTTCGCGCCCCCGGCGTGCGGCTGATTGTCGAGATTGCGACCGGTGCGGCGGCGTATCCGGGGGCGGCTCTGCTCCTCGCGCACGACCAGGCCATGGACCTGCTGACGCTGGCCCGCCGGCTCCTGGGTCACCAGCGGCCGTCGTCGACCGAGAGCACCGTCTCCTCGAGCGACATGCTCGGCGTGAACCCGAGGACCTGACGGGCCCGGCGGTCGTCGACCATGCACACGTAGCGGATGTGGTCGAGCTCCGGCGGCGGGAACGTCGTGAGTCGCAGTGACCAGAGCCGGCGCAGGACGACGCGCGCGAGCGAGTAGGGGACGCTGACGCGCTGGCGGCCGAGGATCTTGATGAGGTGCGAAAGCGGCACCGGCTCGGGCCCGGCCAGGTTGAAGATGCCGCGGATGCCGGGGCGCAGCGCCAGCTCGATGGCCCGGACCACGTCCGACTGATGGACGACCTGCGCCATGGGGTCGTAGCCCATGACCGTCAGGACCGGGTCGAGCCGCAGGAAGTTGCTCGGCGCGTTGTGCACGCTCCCGATGATGTGCACGGGGCGGAGGATCACCGTCTCGGTCTCGGGGAGCTTCCAGAAGAAGCTCTGGGCGAGCATGTCGACCTCCACGAGGTCGCGGATGTCGCTGAAGTTCTGCCCGCCGAGCAGGGGCGCGTCCTCCCCGAGGAACTGGGGGTTGCTCGGCTGCGGCCCGTAGACGTTGGAGCTCGAGAGCACCACGAGCTTGGACACGTTGAACTGGGCGATGTACTCGAGGAGCTTGCCGAAGCCCGCCACGTTCCACGAGTGGTGCTCGGCCGCCGAGGCGCGCGGGTCGTGCATGACCCCGAGGTGCACGACCGCCTCGATGTCGTTGGCCCGGAAAACGTCCTTGAGCTTGGTGCGCCGGATGTCCACCTGCGCGTGATCGATGTCCTTGGGGCGATCGGTGAAGTCGCGGCGGTCGACCCCGACGACCCGCCGCTCGCGGTGCAGGACGCGAGCGAGCTGCTTGCCCAGACGACCGCAGATCCCGGTGACGAGCACCGCCCCCGGCTTCTTGGTCAGCGTGGAGTTGTTCCGGTTCGTGGTCACGCTCACGCTCACGCCTACCAGAAAATGTGCTTCCTCTCCTTGAGGCCGCGGTTGAGCATCGACTGGATGGTCTGCTTCACGAGCCACACCTTCTCGTCGATGATGGAATCGTCGTCGTCCGGGTCGCCCGAGAAGCGAAGGGGCTCGCCGAACCACATGCGGTACTTGGTCGGCAGGGGAAGCTGCCCGCCCGGGATGAAGAGCTGCGGGATGACCGGGAAGGCGGGCATGCGCAGGATCTTGGCGAGCGCCTGCATGTTGGCGACCGAGACGTACTGCTCCTCGGCGCCGATGACGGCGACGGGCACGATGGGCGTGTCGGTCTCGATGGCGAGGCGCATGAAGCCGAGGCCGAACTCGGTCAGCTTGTAGCGCTGGTCGAAGGTCTTCGAGATGCCGCGGGCGCCCTCCGGGAAGACGAGGAGCACCTCGCCCTGCTGGAGCAGGCGCTTGGCGTTCTCCTGCACGCCGACGACCTGCCCGACGCGGGCGAAGATCAGGGAGACGAACGGCAGGCTGACGGCCCACTTCTCGACCATGGCGCGGATGATGCGCGGAGGCTCGGCGTCCATGAACATCGCAGCGCCGATCATGGCGCCGTCCAGGGGCACCTGGCCCGAGTGGTTGGACACGAGCAGGACGCGCCCGGTCGGCACGTTCTCGATGCCGTGCACCTCGCTGCGGAAGTAGCGGCGGTGCAGGAACGCGAGCGTCGCGAGCGCGTACTTGGCCCACTGCGGGTCCAGGCCGAAGGGGTCGACTCCGGCGCCGCCGAGCGCGAGCGGGACGCGTTCGAGGCGCTCGTTGAAGCTCTCGCCGAGGAGGCGCTCCAGGAGCTCGTCGATGCCCTGCTCGGCGGTACCGAGAACGCGCCGCAGGAGGCCCGGCGTACCGCGTACGGCCGAGTCGATGCGTGCGAGCGCGCGGGAAGAAGCAGTGGCCACGGGGGGGAACACTGTCGTGCGCGCGTGCGCGGTCGTCAACGGCGATATGCTCTCGCGCGTGGCGCTCGTGTTCCCTCGGCCGCTGTCCCCGGGAGACCTGGTGGCGATCGTGGCGCCGTCGAGCCCGTTCCCCCGCGACGAGCTCTTGCGGGGCCTCGCGTGGCTTCGCTGTCGTTACCGGCTCCGCCTCGTGGCGGGGGCGTTCTCGCGCGACGGCTACCTCGCGGGAAGCGACGAGCGGCGCTCGAAGGAGCTCGCGGCGGCGATGGCCGACGACGAGGTACGAGCCATCGTCGCCGCGCGGGGTGGATATGGCGCCCTGCGCGTGCTGGAGCGGATCACCTGGGAGGGCTTCGCGCGGAGCCCGAAGTGGATCGTGGGCTTCAGCGACGTGACGGTCCTTCACGCAATGGCGTGGGTGTCGGGCGTGGCGTCGGTGCACGCGCCCAACGCGACGGGTCTGGGGCGTGACTGCACTGCCGGGGAGCGCGCCGCCTGGCTCTCGTGTCTGGAGAGGCCAGGCGACGGCCGCGTGTGGACCGGTCTGCGGGTCGTGCGGCAGGGGAGGGCGAGTGGGCCCATCGTCGGGGGCAACCTCGCCCTCGTGCACGCCATCGCCGCGGCAGGGCGTCTGCGCGTTCCCGAC
>Ga0335082_10006852_pt1 | contig 12411 bp, 9 predicted proteins | sample Lox_Sample_41_FD_206718 | JGI IMG/M metagenome (GOLD analysis project Ga0335082, IMG submission 206718) | Soil microbial communities from Loxahatchee National Wildlife Refuge, Florida, United States - Lox_Sample_4.1 | ecosystem: Environmental > Terrestrial > Soil > Wetlands | place: USA: Florida...
CATCAGAAAAGCCGGGCGGCCGGTGCGACGGTGTAGAAGCTCTACGAGTTCGGGGTTGGGCGCCAGCAGCACCCGGCCCAGCCGATAATATTCCAGGCTGAGCGCCAGAATGATCTTTTCCTCTGTCATCGCCGCGATCTTGTGGCGCATTCCCGCTGGAAGGAACCGCAACAGCTTCAAAAGCCTCCGAGCTCCAAACTCGTGAATGTTGGTGTGCCACGAGGCGACCATCGGCAGCTTCAGATCGTGAGCCACGATTGTGCCCAGCATTCCCACGTGACTCGGCCCAGTAACATGGACTAAATCGGCGCCGAACTTCTTCAGCAGATCAATCAACCGCCTTCGATGACGAATGAACAATAGATCGAAGGACATATCTGTTTCGAGTTTGAATCCTACAGCACTGGGTTCCAGTTCCAGCGTCCAGACCGGGCCATCTTCGCGCAGCTCGGTCTTGGGACCGGAGTGGATGTTCAAGAAGGGCACACCGCGCCGTCGCGCGAAGGCGTCGAAATGGCGGCTAGTATGCGCTACGCCATTAACTTCGTGGAAGGAATCTGTGAAGAACGCGACCCGAGGTATCATACGCGCGCCTCCTGTGGGTCCGCGAGCGCGAAGCGCAATGCCGCACGAACGCGCCGACTCCTCACTGCGTGCAACCCGGCAAGGAAACATTTCACCGGCCACGGTTCGTCCCCTTGCCAATACGCGGAAAGGGGTTTTACCATTCCGTCGTGCTGCCGGTAAAACACGCGGTCGCTCCAGCGGCGCCGGCCAACAGGAAGATCCGCATAGTTCCGGACAATGTCGCACATGGTTCCGATGAAACGAGCACGCAGCGGTTCGCGATATTGCGGCATGAACAGGATGTCGCTGATACCGTCAATGCGGATTTCAGCGACGAACTCCGCGAACGTTCCCGAATTGGTCAGGTTCACATTGGCATTCGGCTCGAGACCGTGGCGGTCGCCGCCAGAGATCAGGGCATGTCCGGAGTGTTCGGCCAGCCAAACGACGCGGCGATTTTCCCGCCACGGCCGCAACCCATTCAACTCCAGTGCGTGAACAAAGCCGCCGAAGCGTTCCAGAAAGCGGCCGACCAACTGCGCGTGCTCCACCGCACCGATGCAGGCCTCATCCCAGAGCGGATGATTCATGACGATCAGCACTTCGGGCATTTCGTCCAATGCAGCAAGCAACTCGGCCAGCCGGCTCTTCGATGGAGTTACCGTGAAGGTTGCGAGGTCCGACATGATCGGCGTCGCACAGTCCTGCGGGAGATTATGGACCCCCAGGTGAAAGAAGGACGGACCGAACGGTATCGTCCATTCCACAGAAATCGGCGCTTGTGGATCCATGACCCGCAGCATCGAACCGGCTTGAATGTCGTCGTGGTCGGTGAGGGAAATCAAGGCTTCGACATCAAGCCCATCCTGCAGTTGGCGCTTCTCGAGATCGTAGGCTTCTCGTGGCGCGAGTGGAGGGCGCCAGAACGCGCGGGAGAAATCCAGCGTTCGGCCAGTCTGCGAATGAAACCTTTGCTCCTGCAGGCGAATTGCGTGCCCGACTAGAGGGATACCGCCCGTATACCGAGGAATGAAAGCCAAGCTTTCTTCGGAATGAAGAGTGTGACTGTGAAGAGACACGCCGCTCCGGAACCTTGATTGCACTGAGCGATCGCGCCAGAAAAAATGGAGCCGGGAGCTTTTCATGTTTCCTCCGTGCTGAAGTTTGTTGGTCGAGTCTCGGCCGGCTCGCATTCGAGGCTGAGTCGCAAATACGAGCGCGGCTGAAACTCGATCCGCAGGGGCAAGTCAGATTGATTGTCGAGCCAGAGGCGGAACGTGGAGAGACGGTGCGCGGAAGCAGCTAGGATGCGTCCGGTGAATCGTGTGATCGTTGCGCCGGTGTGTTGCTCGTTTGTCCGCTCCCAATCCAGCCGGTATTCGGTTGCGTTGTGCACGTAGCCGATCTGCGAGTGAGACTCGGGGGAGCGAACTGCCGACAGGACGGAATATAAGAATGTCGAAACCGCGGAGCTGCCCGGTGTCTGCAGTTCTGTAGAGATGCGATCGGCGGCGTAGAAATTCTCGCGGATCTGCTGGATTAGTTCCGGCAAGCTGCGGTGTTGGTCGGGCAAACTCACCGATGTTTTTTCGCAGCGGGCGGAGCCAACGGTGTGGACTCCCTGGGCAGCGGTATAACCGCCGGAAGGTTTCGCCTTATCCAGGATCCGCTGCCGCGCCTGTTCGAAGTTTTCGTCCTTGGAGTGCGTGACAAAGCCGAAATATGCAGCCTGCGTCCGGCTGGAGGCTCGCTCGACAATGGCTTCTTCCACCGATCCGCCATATCGGAGCCCATGGGTTCTTTCGGGATTCGCGCCACCGGCGAACTGCAACGCCACGATCTTCCGGTCGCCGTTCACAGCTTCCCGGAGCGTGGCAAACGCGGCGCCGACCGCTTTTCGCGAGAAGATGGGTACGCCCAAGAGCGTAACAACCACATCGACTCTATAGTGTCGAATCGCTGGATCCGGGAGACCCAGTGGACTCTCTGCCAGCAGGGTATCGACAACAAGCCTGGAAACGGCTGTTCCAAACATTTTCGGCCCGCTCAGTACCAGTCCGATAGCCGCACTGAGGAGGCGGCAAACTCCCCGCCTGGTTGGCATGTTGTAGCCCGAGCATACGAACACAAAGTGTTTTATTGATCACTTTTGTATGAGAAATGTATTAAACATTTCTAGTACGGACTGTTCTTCGGTCCCAGCGCGTCGAGATCTCGACGCTTTTTGACTGGATTGTCACTTTGGGGATTGGACAACGCTTGTAAAACTCCCGACCAGTAAGCTATTCTGCCCTGGAGCATGCGGAAATGCCTAAGCGAAGTACTGCGTGTTCGGAATGACTTGGCTGAGGTTTCGCGCTCCCAGGAAGTGTTTGCGGGACTCTGCGAAGATTGGCACCTTCCGCCTGATCTCGAAATGCAAATCGGCCGTCTGAGCGACCATATTGAATCACTATTCGTGATGGCAGGGGTGCAGCCGAATTAGCGTTCGTTATCGGATCTCGAACACGCCGAAGGCTACGCCCAGTTCGCGCGAGTCCGATGGTGCATGAAATGTGCGGTTCAGATCGAGCGCTATTCCTATCGATGGATGCCCAATCAAGTTCGCCGGCAAGTCGAATACGAATGAGAATTGCCCAGCCTGGCGGATCCAAGAAGGATTGAGCTTCTCACCGTCGATACTGGCTTGGATCTCGATTGGTCCTGCGCTGAGGCAGGCCTCCGGGCAGAAGCCGGAGAGGTAGAGTTTTTCCCCAGGTCCACGAGGTCCGCGGAGCCTGACGGTGGCGCTCTTGGGCATCCATCGATAGCCCCCTTCACTCGGATACCAAGTCGGACCGAGTTGCGAGGAGAAGATGTCGTTGCCCACGTCTACTCTCGACGCTACGTTGCTCGTTTCTTGAAGGCGCGGCGAGGCAAGATATACAGCCGTGACATCCTGCACCTGCCCGCTGCCCACATCCAGGACCATCGCTTTCCCGCTTTCCAGCGCGGGCTTTGCAATCGCCAGGTCTATGAAATACGGTTGCGAGTTCCCCTGGGGATCGGATGCAATGTTGCGCGCGTCTTCCGGCACCACGTACACTTCACGAATTCCAAACAGGCGAAAGGCTCGGTGGTAGACAGCACACCAGAATAATTCTGTGTTCAGCCCCTTCAAGAGGACCACCTTGCCGGGCGCCTGGCGGCTGAGCGCGTTTACTCCGAGAACCATCGTTTGAATTCGTTTGGCGCGAGCGTTGTAGGACAGGGTGATGGAGCGAGTTATCGGGACGTTGACCGCAACATAGATGCTCAACAGCAAAACTACGGCGATTTTTCCAGCGAATCCACCGCGCCAGCCGGATACCAGAGCCCATGCGCCCCACATCGCTAAGCCAATTAAAGGGACGGGCAAATACGTTTCGTGGATGTGGTCGCGCAAGGGCAGCAATGGCGCCAGTACGATTACGAACCATCCCGCGAAAAATGCCGCGATCCATTCGCGGCGCCAGAGCTTCCATAAGAGAAAGCCAATCAAGCCCACTGTTAGCAGGGCGGCCATCGCGGATCGCCAATGAGGTGGATGCCAACTCAACAATACGAGCCGGCTCGGCCCCAGCGCCCACTTCCAATATGTCGTGAGTGTCGCAAAGACGCCGGCATCCCAATATGTTCTGTACGGGCCGGTGGCGGGCAGAGGCGAGACCATCAGATGCAGCACCATATACAGCGCGGAACAGGCGAACAGAGGCAGGACCTTGGTGAGAATGTGGCGGGCACAACAGAGCGCGTAGAGAGTCGCCAAAGCAGGATAGACCACGTTCAGTTCGAGGACGCCGAAACCAAGGACGAAGGTCACAAACTGGGCGACGTAGTAGCGGCGCTCGCCGGTATCGACATAACGGAGTAGCAACCAGAAATTCAGGACGAAGAAGAATGAGCAAAGCAGTTCGTAATAGACAGCTGTCCAGGAGAGCACGGCGGCGAGTCCGCTGTTCACGGTCCAAAGAACGGCGGCCCAAAAGCCTGCGGCCCGCGATCCTGTCAGCCTGGTGCACACCGAACTCAACAGCGGCAGCGTCGCGGCGAAGGTGAAGAAGGCCCAACATCGGAACGGCAGAGCGTGCATGCCGAACAAGGTTGTGAACGTGAGGTAAAACACCCGCTCGCTCAAGGTTCGAATTGTTCCTTGGGCCAGCGGGGCGAACAACGCCCACCAGATGCCGCGGCCACTGCGCACGAGATCTCTAAGGCCGAGCCAGGCGAAATCGTCCATCTGGAACCAGGCGGTCAGGCCGGGCCAGTAGAGGACGAGTCCCAAGAGAATGGGAGCGGCGAAATATCCGATCGCCAGCGCGCGCTGGGGGACGTTACGGCTGGGAGACAAAAGCCGTTACTCCCCGTGCTTCCTTCGATGGAAAGACACGCTCGACACTGCTGACGAAGTAGGGACAGTCGCGGATGGGCAGGAATCCGACGTTGCTTCTTCCGACGACGGTGAAGACCAGGATCAAAGTGATGGGGATCGCCTGTAGCAGGATGATTCCGAGAATCGCGGCCAGGTAGACCGACATCGTCAAGACATTCGGACTGGGTGCGAAGCGCACACTGATACCGATCGCCACGGCAAGAATCTCCAAAATGAGTGCCAGCGCGATCGCGACCAATAGCCTCGCCCCGACGATGTCGCCGTATACGAAGAAGGCGCTGAGCCCATGCAGGAGCAGCGCGATGAAATTCATCTTCGACTCGCCGACGAGGCGCTTGCCACGCGAGATGGGAATGGTCTCGAATCGAAGGCGGGAGCGGATGACAGCCGCAGCGTAATGATTCCAGATTTCAGGGACGACGACCAGCCTGCCGAGGCTCTCGAATGGAACGATGCTGAAGTTTCCGACGCGAACCGGGTCGCCCGTGAGCAGCCAGTGGACCATCCGGTAGACGCGGTAGAGAACGCGGAAGAGCGGGCTTTCGAGACGCTTTGCGCGCGCCGCGAAGACGATGGAGCGCTCACCGAGTTCGTCGAATTTAGCCGCCAGCGCCTTGATGTCCGACGGGCGATCTTCACCATCGGCGTCCATCACGACTACGGCCCGGCAGGGGACGTTCTGGTACACGTGCACCAGTCCAACGGCGATCGCCCGCTGATGGCCCAGGTTTCGGCGCAAGTGCAAGATGTCGACCGCCCGCAATCCCTTGAAGCGCTCCGCGGCGAATCGGTCTGGCATCGGCAACGTCGAGCCGTCGTCGATGAATAGCACTTCGGCGTGCAACGGCGAATCCGCCAAGGCCTGGTCGAGATCGCGAAGCAGCAGTTCCGCGGCTTCCCAATCGTTGAACATCGGAATCAGGATAACGGTGCGGTCCTGTTGAGCGTTCATGCAGGCAAGGCCTATTATTCCAGATGAGACGCTCGGCTCGTTGCCTGCATGCGGATGACGGCTGTGGCCAAAAGCAGTGCGCCGACCAGGTAGACCGAGGCCGCCAGCATGATCGCCGCGCTGAGGCTGGATTGTTTCGCCACATAGCCGACTGCGAGGGGCGCAACGCCGCCGCCCAACCAACCGACCATGTTCATCAGGCCTGCCGCTGTACCACGCGCCTCGGGTCGAACTACGTCGAAGACCGACGCGAAGATGTTGGCATCGTAGATTCCTTTGAACAGTCCCCAGGCGGCCAGGGCAACGATTAGTACCGGAACCGACTGAGTCCAGCCGCACAGCACTACGAAGGGCGCGCCACAGACGAGGCCGACGGCTTGCACCAGCGCGCGTCCGCCCGGCATTTTACGGCGCATCGTGTCCGCCAGCCAGCCTCCCATCGGGGATCCGGCCATGCTGGCCAGTTGGACGAAGAGTGTCGCGGCGAGTCCCGAGGCTGCCAGGCTCAAATTGAATTTCTCGTAGAGGAATGCAGGCATCCACGACAGCAGGACTAACGCCACGAAGTTTGCGCAGAGGAAGGCAGCCATCAGCAAAACGGCGGTGGGATTGAGAAAGTTCTGAGCGCGCTCCTCGGTGCTCTTTGAGCGGGCAGGCTCGATCAGCCATGTGTTCAAAGCTAAACCGAGCAAAATCCCCAGCGAGCCGAATACGACGAACGACCAGCGCCACCCGTAGCGTTGCCCGATCAAACCGGCGAAGAATCCGCCGGCGATGGTGCCGATGTAGACGCTCGTTTGGTGAAAACCCAGCGCGCGGGAGCGAGTGTCGGGGCCGTGATAGTCACTCAACAGCGACATCGATGCCGGGAAGTAGAACGTCTCGCCGAGAGCTTCGGCGCCGCGAAAGAACAGCAGCGTGCCGAAGTTGCTCGAGATCGCCGTCGCGCCGCAGATGATGCTCCAGATGTGCAGGCCGCCGAGTATCGCCCGCTTGCGGCGGACGCGATCTACGATGGCGCCGGCGAAAGGGGCGCTCAGGCCATATACCCAGGCGAACGCCGATCCGAGCAGGCCGAGTTGCACGGTATCGAGCACGAATTCTTTCTTGAGCAGCGGGAAGACGGAGAAGATAGCCTGGCGGTCGGCGTAGTTGAAGAACGCGATCCACCAGAGCATGGCTACCACGTACCACTTGTAGTGCTTGGACATCCTAATTGCGGCCGCTGTTGAACGCGGATGAACGCGGATCAGATGTCGGCAATCTTGACTTCTCCGAGCGATTGGAAGAGGCTCTTGGCGCCTTGCGACATCAGGCCGATTTCGGTGGCGGTTTGGAAAAGTTGGAAGCCTTGTTGGCGGTATTCCGCGATCTTCTCGGCGGCGCCTGCGGGGCGGCCGAGGTACTTGCCGTGCTTCTTGCCCGCTGCGACCACTTTGGCGACTGCCTCACGATGCAGCGGGTGATCCTGCTTTCCGCGAAGGCCGAGCGAGAAGGACAGGTCGCTGGTGCCGATGAACAACACGTCGATGCCGGGTGTGGCGGCGATCTCGTCGATATTCTCCACAGCACGAGCTTCTTCGATGATTGCGATCACCACGACGTTCTCGTCGGCGCAATCGTGGTAGCTCGCGACTTCGGGCCAGCCGAACATTGCCAAGCCCGCTCCAGAGCCGCGCCGGCCTGCTGGTGGATAGCGGCACGCGGCTGCCGCCTGCCGAGCCAGTTCCGGGGTACTGGTGAACGGGAACATCACGCCAAAAACACCGGCGTCGAGCACGCGCTTCGCAGTCCAGATCTCGTTAACAGGCACGCGTGCGAAGGGAACCGCCGGCAGGCCGCGCGTCGCCAGGACCATGTTGCGGAGCGTCTCCAGCGTGATCGGCGAATGCTCCATCTCGATCCACAGCAAATCGAAACCCATTCGCGCGGCGTGCGCGGCTACATCAATGCTGTTCACAGTGATGGTGACGGCTAGCACCGGTTCCCCAGCCGCGAGCTTCTTCTTTACGGGGTTACACCAGGGCTCTTGGGTCATTTTTTCATCAGCCAAACTTCCGAGACTTCGCAACCACGGCCGTTGCCGCCTTGTCCTGGTTCGCGCGTCCAAGCGAGGTTTAACTCACCCGTGCGTGTTGCCTCGCGAGGGATGTCGAACTCGCTGGGACGGTACGGTGCAGGTTTTACGATGTAGCCGTGGATCTCGATTGAACCGTTGGCAACAAGCCGAATCTTTTGGCGCGCACTATCGCCGGCGTACACAACCCGTATCTTGTACTCGGCGTTCGGATCGAGATCGCCGTAGTGCATCCGCAAAGGTTCGTCGTTCAAACTCGCGGCGTGAGTCCAGAAGGACTTGCGATACGATCCAACTGCGCCGAAACCGATATGGGGTGAATTGAGAAATGCGGGATCGGAAGCGTAGTCCGCGTTGCGAACCAGGTGCGGCTGCGCGGTGGCATCTCCCAAGTCGTCGTAAAAGCCGCCCGGGCCGGGATTGGTCCAGTTCAGAATCAGGTCGATGGCGGCGCGGCGGTCGGCTTCGTTCTCCATTTTGCGAATTCCCGCGAAACCCTGCTCCAGCCAGCGGCGGTTGTTCAACGGAGCATCGATTGTGTCGAGTGTCGCACCACGATCGACCGAGATGGCTTTATATTTCTCGACGCTCAACTGCATTCGAATGCTTTGGAACAATGCCTCAGCCAATTCGAAGACGCGGGCACGCCATTCCTTGGCCGGATGATCGAACGAACGATCGAGGATTTCTTGCGCGCGATCGATGGCCGGAAGGGCGCCCATCACTTTTGCATCGCGAAGCAGCTCCATGGCCGATTCTTCCAGCGCTGTTTCATAAAGCAAACGCCGGCGCGTGTAGGCGTCGTAATAGGCACGATAGAGTGCTTGCTGAAAACGCCAGTTGGCGCGCGTTGCAGGCGAGGAAGCGCGCTCCATGGTTTGAAACTGTTGGAGTGTTGTTTCGACGCCCGAGTTAGTCGCTAGCGGGCCGCGCCAGTTGCGTTCCAGCGCGAGCAAGCCCTGCGCGAAGGAATCCTCGAATTCAGCGCCGATGAAATAGCGGCTGTATTGCCGGAGAATATCAACGACCTTCGCTTCCGGATCCCAGCCGAGTCCGCTCCAGATGAATTTGTTGACGTCATCGTTGCAGCCTTCCGAATACGTGAGAAAACCGACCGTGTAGGGTTGCAGCCGTCGGAATATGGCAGCTTGGTCGACCGGACGAGGGTTGATCACCTCGCGGTTCTCGGTGACGGCATAGGCGACATCCCAATCGGGCACGGGGTATTGCGACTGCAAGCTGTGGGTGATGTCCGGATAGTGCCGAATCGGATAGCGCTTCGGAACTTTCGAGCGCAGCTCGGCGAGGCTCATGCGAACCTGCGGGCCGAAGACGACGCCGCTGAGCCAGGCGGGCTGCTCACGATTCAGAATGTCGAGAAATTCCTCCATCCACTTCTGGTCGAAGCTCTGCGGCGACACCCACATCTGGGCCTTGGGGTGATAGTGATGCAGCGACCGGGTCTGTTTTTCGAGAAGCGCCAGGAGCACTTTGGGCTGGGTATGGCCGGGGTCGCCACCGGGCACGAAGATGGCGTCGACGCGCGGGAGTTTCTGATAAACGGCAGCCCATTCCTTAAGCGCGAATTCGACCGTTTGGGGATCGGAATAATCCTTATCCATGGCCGGATACCAGATCCAGACGTCTAGTCCGTACTCGTCGAGCAGCCGGGACATCTCGATCATCATCTGCATGGGCGGCAGCGGAAAGTGCGGGCTGTCAGCGGCGTCGTCCGAGCGTGGAGGGATTAGCTCGGCGGCGTTCGTCCCGAAGACTGCCAAGTCACGGATGTATTGCTCCCAAACCGGCACCGACCATCCATCGTAGGAATTGGTTTTCGGACGGTAGCCCAACTGATGACCGCGCAACGGATACTTCGGCGCGGTAGTGATGTTGAGGTCATCGGCGATGGTGATGCTATCGCGGCGCATGCGCATCTCACGGAGGAGGCGTCCGATGCCAAACAGAATCCCGCGGGAATCGTTGGCGGTGATCGTAACGTGTCCGCCGGTGGTTTTCAGCGAATAGCCCTCGGCGGGGCTACTTCCGCGCGAGATGGTGATCGACGGACCGGCCGCCGCGCCGCCGATCGGGAAACGGATGAACGAGCGCTTCTCCGCCTCGTCTCGAAGCATTTCGACAGCTTTGGCTTCCGATTTCGACAGTCCAGCCGGGAGGGTCAGACGGGCTTGAGAGAGATCTAGTTCCCCGGCCAGCGTTCTACACAACAGGAACAGGGCAATGAAGGAACCGCGGAGCAGCACTTCACAGATTATATGCTGGTTGGTCTACTGGGTTTTATCGCCGAGCTTGCCTGCACCTTTTTCCGTGCCTCGGGCGAGACCGTGAACGCCTTTCTTGGTGCCCTTGGCGACACCCTTGCCGGCAGCTACTGCACCCTTTCCAGCGAGTTTTCCCGTCGCTTTGGCTCCTGATTCCGCGCCTTGACCGGCTTTCTTCAATCCGTCGGTGATGATATTGGCGGTCATCACGTTACCGGCCAGGGCCAGAATTCCCATGCAGAAGATACTGAGCCGTCTGGGCATGTCTCCTCCCGTACTCATTAAGATGATTCGTCTGCCGGTCGGCTCGTTTCCAGTTTCGTTCAAAGAAATTGGAATTGGGTGCAGAATAAGGCATTGCCCTCCGGCTAGGAAAGCAGGGCTTCGATCGGGCCGGAGATTGCCGTGACTCCCTGTGGGCTGGTCCTTCGCGGTGCACGCGGCGATCAGATCCCGGAGTTGCGTCGGGAGTTGCATTGGACCGTGCGAGAAGATCTCATCTACGGTTTGCCCTTCGAACGTGCGGTTGAGCCCTGCGATCCACGGCGCGGTAGACCTCAACCACCCGGCCGTCAAGGAATTCGAGCACCTCGTACTTTCCGATGCGGCAGGGACGTACGGTTAATCCTGATTATTCAAGGATATAGCTGCTGTATGGGGGTTGGCGCGGGAGGCGCTTGAGTGCATTTCGTCTAAACATCGGTGCTCATCCGCCGATAAGACGTTAGAGTAAGTTGGCTCGCGCAAAGGATCATTATGTCCAAAGGCAATATGCGTCGTCACGATCGGACCGTTGTTCGCACTCTGATTCAGCTCATGTGGCGCGATCCTAACGGGACCGAGAAATATAGCAACGCACATACGATCGATGTGTCCGAGTCCGGGATGCGGATCGAGGTTCCGGAACAGATACCGGAGAGGTCGTACGTAGTGATGCGCGCCGATCAACTGGCCTTGAGCGGCACGGCATCGGTCCGCAGTTGTGTTCGTAAGGGGACCAAATACGTCGTCGGCCTGGAATTCAGCTCCGGCATGAAATTCAAGCCAAAACCGCCGAAAGCCGAGCGCGTGGTCGCGTAAGATTCCGGCCTTCCGATAGAAACTTTCTATCCATTCAATAGAAGAATCCATTGATCTCTGCCCATAGTGGTGGACAATCATGGAATATGCACTATCGTCTTTGGGTGGCGCTGCTTGCGCCTGCGCTGGCGCTGGCCCAGTCGGCACCGCCGTCAACCGAAACCCGCATCGCGAATCTGGAAGCTGCGGTGAAGTCTGCACAGAGCGCCGGTGACAACGCTTGGATGCTGGTCAGTGCGGCTCTGGTTCTCATGATGACCGGTCCCGGACTGGCGCTTTTCTATGGCGGACTGGTGCGGCGTAAGAATGTGCTTGGCACCATGATGCACAGCTTCAGCCTCATGGCCGTCGTGAGCGTGATCTGGGCCATCGTCGGATACAGCCTGGCTTTCGGTGAGGGCTCCGTGATTCTCGGGGATCTTCGCTATCTATTTTTGAACGGAGTTGGCGCCGCGCCGAACTCCGACTATGCCGGCACGATCCCACAGCAGACGTTCATGATTTATCAACTCATGTTCGCCATCATCACGCCGGCATTGATCTCGGGCGCTTTCGCCGAGCGCATCAAGTTCAGCTCGATGCTGCTGTTTACCGTGCTCTGGCTTTTTATCGTGTATTTGCCGTTGGCGCACATGGTGTGGGGCAAGGGCGGTCTTTTGAATGCGTTCCTCGGCGGCAAGATTCCGTGCCTGGATTTCGCCGGGGGCACTGTGGTTCATATCAGTTCGGGTGTTTCGGCGCTCGTCTGCGCGCTGTATTTGGGGAAGCGTAAGGGCTACATGAGCGAGCCGATGAAGCCGCACAGCATCGTGCTGAGTGTCATCGGCGCTTGTCTGCTGTGGGTTGGTTGGTTCGGATTCAACGCCGGTAGCGCGCTGGCGGCTTCGGCGCTGGCCACAAGCGCTTTCGTGGCAACTCACTTCGCGACTGCATCCGCGGCTCTCGGTTGGATGTTTGCGGAGTGGATCCGGAACGGCAAGCCGAGCATGTTGGGTGGGATCTCGGGCGCGGTCGCGGGATTGGTGGCCATCACGCCGGCGTC
>Ga0335082_10006853_pt1 | contig 12411 bp, 14 predicted proteins | sample Lox_Sample_41_FD_206718 | JGI IMG/M metagenome (GOLD analysis project Ga0335082, IMG submission 206718) | Soil microbial communities from Loxahatchee National Wildlife Refuge, Florida, United States - Lox_Sample_4.1 | ecosystem: Environmental > Terrestrial > Soil > Wetlands | place: USA...
TCGTCTTTCTCGTAGACGCACAGAATCTCCGCGCTCTCCTTCGGCTTCAGTTCCGAAAGCAATACCCCTCCCTGCTTGCGAAGTTCTGCAATTCCTCCGTTCATGGGAACACCGTGCGGGCAGGTGGTGCGCGCGGCAAACTTCTTCAAAAGAAGCGCCTCTACCTCCGGCGAAATAGCATGTTCCATGCGTTCCGCTTCCGCATGAGCTTTCGACCAGGACAATCCAATCACCTCGGTCAGCAGCATCTCGGCCAGCTGGTGCCTGACCATCAGGTGTTGAGCCGTTTTGCGGCCTTTCGTTGTTAGGTGGATTCGTCCCCCGCGCTCGACCTTCACATGCCCGTCGCGGGTCATGCGTTTCAACGCCGCGGTCACCGCCGGCGGTGTGACGTTCAACTCTTCCGCCAGCCGGGCACTGATCGGCACCTGGTCCTCTTCCAGCATCTCCCAGATGGCTTTCAGGTAATCTTCCTGCGAAACACTCGTCTGCCCCGGTCGCACTTCGTCTCCTCTATTCTCGTTTGCCTCTATCCCGATGTTCTTCTCGCAAGCGGTCCGCCAGACCTCTTACGCGCACTTGGATCTCTTCCAGAATTTTCTGATAAGTGGCCTCATCTTCGCCATAAGGATCGGCCACTTCCCATCGCTCGACAAGCGGATAACGAGCTTCCGCCACTGGCCCGGCAATGCCGCTCATGTTGATGACCAAGTCTACATCCTGCGGCGCAAATTCCCGCAATCCCTTGGAAGCCAGACCCGCAGTCGGATATTCATTCACTTCCAGTACGACTCGCGTCGTTTCGCTGATCATTCCGAGCGGACACAGGCCTGCGCTGGTAGGCTCAATCACGTCGCCGGCTTCCTTTCGTGCTATGGCCTCCGCCATGGGACTCCGGCAGGCATTGCCAATACACACGAACAGAACGCGAGTTTTCCCTCGCTGCATCACAATTTCAATTTATAAGGAATTTTCTTGAGGTGCAAATTAGCGGGCCGCGGCTGCGGCGGCCTGATGCCTTCCAGCCATCGCCAGAAAATGCTCGTGGATGGTGGCGTCGTCGGTCAGCTCGGGGTGGAAAGTGGCTGCCAGCACATTGTCCTTTTCGACTAACGCGGGGTTACCCTCGTGCTTCGCCAGGACGGTAATTCCCTTTCCAACCTGCTCGATAATCGGGCCGCGGATGAAGACCATTTCGAGCGGCTCTGGCTTCAAAGCGGTTTTGCCCCAAAAGACGTCACTGGCCAATTGCCGCCCATAGCCGTTGCGCAGAACGGTCATGTCGAGCAGGCCCAGCGATTCCTGTTCCGGATTTTTCACATGCGTCGCGAGCAGGATGGCTCCCGCGCAGGTTCCAAAAATCGCGCCGCCATCCCGCACGAACTTCCGAATGGCGTCATACAGGCCCTCTTCCTTGAGGAATTGGAGCTGGGTTGTGGATTCGCCGCCGGGCAGTATGATTCCGTCGCACCCTTCCAGGTCTTTCACTGTGCGCACTTCCGCGGTCTCGGCGCCGAGTTTCTGCAACATAGCTGCGTGCGCCGCAAAATCTCCCTGTATTGCCACAATCCCGATCTTCATGGGCCCTTTCTTCTTCCCCGCTATAGATAAAGAGCGCGGCCGGGCGTGGGCCGCTTTCGCCGCGCTCCGCCCAGCCGGTCTCGTGTTGCATTTCTTCATTACCAGCCGCGTGTGGATAACAGTTCCTTTTCCTCGAGTTGGCGCACGTCGATTCCGGGCATGGCTTCGCCTAGCTCTTCGCAGGCTTCCAGAATGGCCTTAGGATCTTCGAAGTGGGTGGTGGCCTTCACGATGGCCTTGGCGCGCACTTCCGGATCGCTGCTCTTGAAAATGCCGGACCCGACAAAGACCGCCTCCGCGCCAAGTTTCCGGACCAGCGCCGCATCCGCCGGAGTGGCGATGCCGCCCGCCGAGAAATTCGGCACCGGAAGCTTCCCGGTCTTGGCGATCTCGCGCATGAGGTCGAGTGGCGCGCCCATTTCCTTCGCCACGCGCATAATCTCGTCGTCGCGCAGCGTGGTCAGCCGCTTCATTTCGGAGACAATCGTGCGCATGTGCCTCACGGCCTCGACAACGTTGCCGGAACCCGCTTCGCCCTTGGTGCGAATCATTGCCGCGCCTTCGGCGATGCGTCGCACGGCTTCGCCGAGGTTGCGCGCACCGCAAACAAATGGCACGCGGAAAGCGTGCTTCCAGATGTGATTCTCTTCGTCAGCAGGGGTGAGCACTTCGCTCTCGTCAATAAAGTCCACTTCCAGCGCCTGGAGCACCTCGGCCTCCGAGAAGTGGCCGATGCGCACCTTGGCCATCACCGGAATCGTGACGGTATTCATGATCTCGCGGATTACCTTGATCGCCGCCATCCGCGCCACTCCGCCTTCTTTGCGGATGTCGGACGGCACGCGCTCGAGCGCCATTACCGCGCACGCACCCGCCTTCTCGGCGATGCGCGCCTGCTCGGCGGTGGTCACGTCCATGATCACGCCGCCCTTGAGCATCTCCGCCAGGCCGACCTTCACGCGCCACTCATTCGAGCCCTTCACCTTGCCACCGTGCCCGTTGCCACTTCCGTTCGTCTTCTTCGATTGCATGTTCCTTCTCCTTCGAAAATTTCTTTACTGCGAAAGCCTTCTATTGCGCCGCGCGCAGGCGGTCGAAATGCCGTTCATCAATGGCCACAAAGCGGGCCTTGCCGCGCGCCAGCAAATTTCCCGCCGTATCGCGAATCTCGGCCACACGAAACCGGTAGCGGCCTACTGCCTGCACTTGCCAACCCTCTACGACAATTTCCTTGTCCACCGGCACGGGCTTGCGATATTCGACGCTCAACTCCGCGGTCACCGCCTTCTCTTCGGTGAGCTTCGAAAGCTTCCCCATCGCCTCGTCCAGCACCACGGCGATGATACCTCCATGCGCAAAGCCGGCGCCGCCCGCATAATTTTGCCCGAGTACGAATCGCCCGCGGGTACGCTGCTCGCCAAAATCCAAGTCAAACACCAGCCGCATGCCGGCGGAATTGTCGCCACCGCAGCCAAAGCACTGGTTCGCTGCTTGCGTCTCGAGCTTGAGGACATTCGCCATGTTCACACCAGGGCCACGTGCGCCCGTTCGGCCCGGCGCGTGCCACGCTGCCGCTTGCGCATCTCACTCTTCAAAAGTTCGGCAAGAACCAAAACGCCACGCGCCAGCTCCTTTTCATTCAGGCTGGCAAAGCCCAGCCGCAGCATGTTCGGCATCGGCGATTGCACATAGAAATAGCGGCCGGGAGCAAACAACACACCGCGCTCCCGCGCGTGGATCATCAACTCGCTGGCATCAAAGCCCGGTGGCAATTCAAGCCACAGGCACATGCCGCCTTCCGGCTTGGTCCAGCGCACGCCTTCCGGCATCTGCCGGCGCAGCGCCTCATCCAGCACGCGCAGGCGCTCCGCGTAAAGCTTGCGCATCTTCGTCAGATGCTTTTGAAACAAGCCCCGCTTCAGGAATTCCGCCAAGGTCGCCTGGGCCAGTTGGTCCGTGTGCAGATCGGTCATCTGCTTCACTAAACGCAGGCGTTCGATCGCCGCCGCTGGGGCCACAATCCAGCCCACGCGCAAGCCGGGGAAGGCCACTTTCGCAAAGCTATCAATGTGAATCACCAGATTGTGGCGGTCCAACTGCTTCAGCGATGGGATTCGTTCCTCACGAGCATTCAGCCGGGCGTAAATGTGGTCTTCCACGACGGGCACCTGGTGGCGCGCAGCCAGTTCCAGCAAACGGCGCCGCGATGCCAGCGGCATGGAAGTGCCAGTCGGGTTGTGAAAATCCGGCGTCAGTACAAGGAGTTTTACGCGATTCGCCGCCAGAGTAGCTTCGAGAGCTTCCAGATCCATCCCCAGGGCGCTCCCGGGCTCTGCGTGTGTCCGCACCGGCACGCCGAGGCACCGCGCGCGAACGCCATGAAATACAGCGGATGCGCCGGGATAGGTGGGATTTTCGAGGACAACGGTGTCACCAGGGCGAACGAAGGCCTTGGCAATCAAATCCAGCGCCTGTTGGCAGCCATCGGTGACCAGCAGTGTCTCGTCCTTCGCCGGGATGCCATCCTGGCGCAGCATTTCGAGCAGCGCCTCTTTAAACGGTGCGTAGCCGTCCGACGCGCCAAGGTTCAGAATCTCCTGCCCCTCGCGCCGCAAGGCCGCATGGGCACAGGTCTGGAGCTCCTCGACCGGAAAGAACTCCTCGTCCGGCCGCGCCATGACGAACGACAATGCATTCAGCGGCGCAGTCGCGGTCAGCCGGCTCAAAATCTCCTCGCTGCGCTCGTCTGCAAACAGCAACTCCCAGCGGAGCCCATCGCCATTGGACAAACTGGCTGGAGCCGGCGGTGTAATCTTCAGCCCATCGCCATTGTTGCGGATGAACGTGCCACGTCCAACGTGCCCCTGGATCAATCCTTCTGCCTCGAGTTCCGCATAGGCGTTGGCCACCGTCGTCCGGTGAACGCCGAGCATGTGGGCCAATTCACGGCTGGCCGGGATACGATCCCCGGGACGCAAATCGCCCGCATGTACCAGCGAGCGCAACTGGTCCCGCAACTGAATGTAGAGGGGAATGTGGCTTTCGGGCTGAAGGTGCAGTGGCAACATTGTCTCTCACCTCTAGCCAATTCTATCAAAGATTGGCCTAGTGGAAGAGCCAATTTGTCTGCCGCCAAAATGGCCACGCTAACTGGCGTTCATTGTGGCCGGTAGGCGCCGTCGCCGTTCTTCTCCCCGGCCTTCAGATCGCGAATACATAGTCTTATCCAATCCGCTGGATCGCACTGGTAGATCTGCTTCAGCGGCAAATCTTCATCCTGCACTTCATATGAGCCGAATTGCATGTCTTCGCTGTCGTCATCGGAAGCCACCACCACGGGGCTCCCTTCCTTCACGCGAACCCGGAACTGCTTCGTTGCCGGCTCATAATTCGAATACAAAAAGCAGTGTCCAATACACGCGCGATCCACAACGTGAATCGTCGCCACACGAAAATCGTCCGGTTCCAGGATGGTCGCCAGAACGCGGGTGCCGTACGGCAACCGTTGCGTAATCCTCTCCGCATTTTCTTCCAGGCGTTCCGCGAGGCCCGTGTCCCGGTAAAGGAACGTGAAGAACACCGCGGCAAACGCCGCCAGCCCAACCAAGTGCCAGGCGCGGGGCCGAAGCGTCGCCAGCCATCCGAAGGCGAAAATGGCGCTGATCAAGGTCAGCCGCGAAACCAGCATTCCGATCCACCCGGCGTTTGGGTCGGGCCGCAGGCTTTCCGGCAGTAGGGACGTCAGACAAAACGCCACTGCGTAAAATTCCGGAAAGAGCCGGCGATCCTTGCCGTTGATCCGCTCCGTTTTCCTCGAAGAAAAATCCAAGGCACTCGCCAGAATCACAAACGCCACGATGGCCATTTCTACGTAGCGTGTCTGCGCCCGGAAGATCCAGAACTGGTCCGCCCCATTCCATTGCACGAACGGCGATTCCGGCCAATCCGCTTGCCATTCCGGATGGCGCAACAAAACCCAGCGGACAATCAGACCAATAGCGATCGCTCCCGCGGGAGGAAGCCACTCCATCCAGCCGCTCATCCGCGGCCAAAGCAGGCGATACGCTCCAGCGGTCAACAACCACAAAAATCCCAAAGGATGCGCGAGCAGCGTAATCGGGGCCAACAAAATGGCGATGCCAATGCCACGCTTGCTGCCGCGCCAAAGCGCGGCCATGCCAAATGAGGCCAATCCCAGGGACAGGTAAAAGTTCATAAAGCCCATGTGGAAGACATATCCGTAGGTCAGCATCGCCAAACCGGGCAAGAGAAACCAGGGCCTCCGCCGGGTGGCTACGCTCGCCAAAGTAAAAACGCCCCAGAAAAATACCAGCACGCAAAGGCTGACCGTTATCTTTTCCGCCGCGCTAAATCCAAGAATCTTGGCGAACTGCAGCAGCATCAGGTCAAACAGCACATTTTTCCACTGCCAGACGATGTAAACTCCCGGCGCTTTTCCCTGCTCCACCAATTGCGCCAGCCAGGCGTTGTACACATGGCTCGCCACGTCTCCCGCCTGAATGTGGCGGTGCCAGAAACACGGGATCAGAATCGCCAGCGAGACCAGCAATCCCAATCCGACTTCTTGTTTGTTGCTGAACTGTTTGTTGGGGAGTCCTTCGGCCGTCTCAGACGCCATGCCAATCATTGTAACAATGCCAAAACAAAAAAAGGCCCGCCTCGGTAGGCGGGCCTCAAGAATCCTTCGGCTTACCGCATGGGCTGCGCGTCGCCCAGTTTCTTCAGCCGGTCGCGCAATTTGCGCTGCAGCGGGCTCGGCGTGTTCGGATTGAATGCCACCAGGTACCAAAGTGGCTGCGTCTTGTCCTTGCTCAGATAGGTAAGCGTAGGCGCATCGGCGTTCGGATGCCGCGCCACGTTCTCGCGAATCGCCCCATAAGGATGCTTGGCCAGCTTACCCAAGGTTTTGGCATTCGTGCGCGGATGCTCGCTGATCAGCCGCAGCATGTAAAAGTCTTCCATAGGAGCCTGCTTCGCCAGTTTCTCCAGCATTTCCGGCTTGGCTTCGGCGCTGAGTACCAACCCAATTTTCTCGTCCCACGCGGTGTTGATCTGGTTCAATTCCCGGGTCCGTGCATGGATCAATTCTTCCAGTGTCCGGCGCTCCTGCTGCATGCGGGCGATGGGAAGCTGCGTTCCTTCGAGCGAGTCCAACACTCGCAACAAATGCTGGCGTTCGCCAAAAACGATCTGGGACGTGCGGTCAATCCGCCCGTTTTCCTTTTCCTTATGCTGCACAAGATCCGAACGTCGCATGTTTGGATGCTCCCAATAGCCTCCGGGCCTGTCACCAAAAGGAACAAACTCTCTACCGGCCTGATGTGGAAGGCTCATAAATTCGGCGCTGCTTTCTGGGCTGGGCCGCGGCTCGATTGGATTATCAGCCCGCTCTACGGCAGGGTAAAGATTCGTGGCTTTTGGCTGTGCCCGATGTGCAACGCCCGATGCAAGGGGCTAATCTTGCTATCCTTAGGATGGGCCAAGGAACTCGTGCCACGGGCCACGAAAAGGAGCCTCATGTCTGCCTTCAACGAACATCGCGAGGAACTCCAGCGCTCCGAACAGCGCTTTGGCCGCGACCGCGGGCGCCTCGCCGTCTCCCTCGACCGCATCACCAACGCGCTCGTGCTCGTCGGCCAGCATGGCGTCTACTGCACCAGCCAGCGCAATCCCACCGTTCCGGCCATGGACTTGCGCACGGTGACCCAGGAACTCACCCACGCCAAAGAACTGATTCAATCGGTGATGGAAGAACTCCGCAAAGCCCGAGAGTCAACCCACTGATTCCAGGCTTATACGCCCAACATAGCGAAAGGTTCGACAATAGATCGCGCAACCGCGCAAGTGCTTTCACTTCAAAAACGGATTCGTTTCCTTCTCTTCGCCGATCGAGGTGGTAGGCCCATGGCCGGGATGCACCAGTGTTTCTTCGGGCAATTGCATCAACTTGTCGGTCAGCGATTTCATGATCTGTTCCATCGAACCGCCCCAGAGATCGGTTCGCCCGATGCTGCCCGCAAACAAGGTATCTCCCGCAAACAGCTGCGGCTGGGCCAATTTCATCTTGCCGCATTCCTTTGGCAAATAGAGGGAAACACTCCCGGGTGAATGTCCTGGAGTGTGAATAACGTTCGCCTGAAATTTTCCCCAAGGCAGGACGTCGCCCTCCTTCAGCAACTGATCCACCTGCGTCAATTCCGGCGTCGGCACGCCCAGGAATGCGGCCTGCACTTCCATGCCGTGATAAAGCGGCAAGTCGTCGCCGTGCATCATCACCGGTGCGCCCGTATACTGGTGCAGCTTCGCCAAGCCACCGACGTGGTCAATATGCGCGTGCGTGCTGATGATCGCCTTGACGGTGAGCTTGTAGCGCCCGAGCATGCTCAGGATGCGTTCGACCTCGTCGCCCGGATCTACCACCAATGCTTCTCGCGATTTGGGGTCACCAATAATCAGACAGTTGCACTGCAGCATACCCACGGGGATGCGCATGTAGACCATTTCGGGGTCCGCCGCGCCCGGCGTCTGCATCATCTTTTGCGGGGCGTCCATACACAGGCAGTATATCCAGATTGCGCAAAATGTGGCACTGGTACTCCCGACTGGCATCGCAGTGACTTCGTGCGGCGCTTCAGGACTCCTTGCTACACTGGTCTAGCCATGAGCAGTACCGCCAATTCCCCGGTCCAGCCCCTTTCTACGCCACTCGCCGAGTTCCACCGGCAATCCAATGCGGCGCTGGGCAAGTGGTTTGGCTGCTCCCTGCCTGATCATTTCGGCGACTGGCTCGCCGAATACCGCCAACTTCGCGAAGGCGTCGCGCTGCTCGACAAAAACTACCGCGCCTACCTGGACTTCACAGGCCCGGATCGCGTCCGGTATCTCAACGCGATCCTCACCAACGACATTAAGAGCCTGCGCGAAAACCACGGCACGATTTCTCTCTTCCTGAATCCGCAAGGCCATATTCTCGCCGAGATCGAAACCTACGCCCTGCCCGAAAAAATCCTGGGCGTCTCCTATGCCACGATTCGTGATGCTCTAATCCCGGCGCTCGACAAATACATCATCATGGATGACGTCACGTTGACGGATCGCACGGCCGATTTCGCAACGCTGGCCTTGGAAGGCCCAAAGGCTGCTTTGGTCACGGAAGAACTTACGGGCATCGCCATTCTTGACCTTGCCGAACTCGAAACGCGTCTCGTCCAGGTCGGGTCGATCCCCTGCCGCCTCGGCAAACGCTCTCCTGGCGGGACAGCCAGCGCCGAATTCCTGGTTGATGTCGCGCACGCCGATTCGCTCTGGAAAATACTCGATCGAGCCGTGCGCAAGTACGGCGGCGCGCCGGTGGGCTATACGGCGTTGAGCGCTTTTCGCCTGGAACTTGGCGCGCCCTGGTTCACTTATGATTTCGGCGAAAAGCAAATTCCCCACGAAGCCGGGCTCCAGGACTCGCACATCAGCTACACGAAGGGCTGCTACACAGGGCAAGAAATCGTCGAACGCGTGCGCTCCCGAGGCAATGTCAATCGTGTGCGGGTCACCCTGAAGTATGATTCGCCGGAGCTTCCCACGCCCAGTACCCCCCTGGTCTCCGATGGAAAAGAAGTTGGCTACACCACGCGCTCTGCATTTTCTCCAACGCTCAATGCCCCCATCGGCATGGCCTATCTGCGCCGCGAAAAATCGACCCCGGGTTCCATCCTTGAGCTTCCCAACGGCGCTCGCGCCACGGTCATCACAACTCCAATTGCCTAGCCCGTTACCGCGGGCGTAGACTTCACCCTATGTTCGAGCGCTACACGGAACGAGCCCGCAGAACTATCTTTTTCGCCCGCTACGAGGCAAGCCGATACGGCAGCCCATACATCGAGACCGAGCACCTGGTGCTCGGCCTCTTAAGGGAAGACCCGCAAGTGGCGAAGCTACTTCCGCGCGAAATAACTATGCAAGAAATCCGCGGGGAAGTTGAGAAACGGATCACCATCCGCGAGTGGATTTCCACTTCCGTCGAAGTTCCGCTATCCGCGCAATGCAAGAAGGCACTGAATCTGGCCGCCGAGGAGGCTAATCGTCTGGCGCACAACCGCATTGGCGCGGAACATTTGCTACTGGGGCTTCTTCAGATCAGCGATGGACTCGCAGCGCAAATTCTGCGCGTGGAGCGCGCGGACCTCCAGCACCTACGTAAAAAAATCCATGCGAACCGTGCAAAGGAATCCGCGGCTCGCGGTGCGTTCAAACCTTATGTTGCTCCTCAGTTCGACGAAGCGATGGAAGCTTTCCTGGCGGCACTTCGGGATGGGAATCGGGACAACCTGGAAGAGGCCTTCGCGCCTGACTGTTGTTTCGTGGATGCTAGTGGGAAACTATGGCGGGGCCAGAAGGAAATCATGGCCAATTCCGAACTCCTGCTTGCACCTTTCGCCAAACGAGGCACAAAACACGTTTCCGTGACGAGGACCACCAGCAATGAAGCCGTGTGGGTGACTACCCTGATATGGGAAGATGTCCATTTACCGGCGTTCTCCCCATTGGATTTGTTTCGTATGTCAATTGTGCTTGTGAACGAAGATATGGTCCCGCTCGTCTATCTGATTCAGGTTACGCCCATAGGGCGCGAGGAAGCGGGTAAAGCGGCAGCTCCTTAAGCTCCCTGCGCCGACAACTCTAAATCGCGCAATTGCCTCACCAGGCGCCCGCGGTCTTCGGGATCCATGGCGATAAATTGCACGGCGATTCCGAAGTGCTCCTGATGGCGGCGCACCACGCCGCGGCCGCGGACCTGTCCCATGGGCATATCCAGCAGGACCTGCACCAGGCTGCGAAGAGCCACCTTTTTCTTGGTCCGCAAAAAGATTCCGCCGAGCGCGAGGCTCTCGACATAGGAAACGTCGCGCTGCATCCCGGACCGCCAGGCCGCGAGGATGGTTTTCGGCGGCTTCAGGCGTGGGAATTGCCGATTTTCAACGACACCCATACGAATTTCCTTAAGTGCGGAGAATTACCTGGGGGCTGGGGGCTTGCCTCTGGGGCGAAAGACTACAACCAGAACCAAACAACGTCCAGCAAAACTTCAGTCAAATTCGCGTTTCGGCGAGGCCTGTTCGGCGCCCACGCGGCCAATGGCAATGTCGGCCTTGAAGTAATTTTCGCCTTTGATGGGGATGCCCGCCATGCGCCGCAGCATGGCGATTTGCCCGACATGGTTGAGGGTATCCGCCACCGGTCCCTGAAAAAGCTTCTCGGGGGAGGTGTGCAGCGCCTCGCTGCCGGCAAGAAAATCATCAAACCGCTTCACGGCCGCAAAGAAGCGCTCCACCTCCTGCTCCCAGGGCAGCGGCTGTGAGTCCTTCCAGGCCGGATTGCCGCTGGCCATGGAAAGCGCCCAATCCTGCAGGTCGCCCATGTGCGCGAGGATCTGCTCCGGAGCCCGCGTCTTCTCGGGTGGCTGAAACTTGGCAAAAGAGGCAGGAACGTCGCGCAGCACCTTGCCGGCTCGATAGGCAATCGTCGCCAGGCAATGCCGCAGCAAATCCCTCGCGCTAACTGTTTCTGGAATGGGCGAAGCCATCGGAACCTCCTGGAAAGGAGCCGGCCGTCAGATTCAGGTATCCAGCAGATCAGGCGAGATTCAGCGCCCGCTTGAACGAACCCTTTTCGCCCTCGATCTTTTTCTGGAGTTGCAGAATCGCGTACAGCACCGCTTCCGGCCGCGGTGGGCAGCCCGGCACGTAAACATCGACGGGAATGACCTGATTGCACCCCTGCACAACCGCGTAGTTGTTAAACACGCCGCCCGAGGTGGCGCACGCGCCCATCGAAATCACCCATTTGGGCTCGGGCATTTGGTCGTAGAGCTGCCGGATCACCGGGGCCATTTTCTGCGAAAGGCGCCCAGCCACAATCATTAAGTCGGCCTGCCGTGGCGAAGGACGGAAGACTTCCGCGCCAAATCGCGCCACGTCAAACCGCGAAGCCGCCATGGACATCATTTCAATCGCGCAGCAGGCCAAGCCGAACCCAAGCGGCCAGATCGAACTCTTGCGCGCCCAGTTCACGGCCTTGTCGAGTTGCGTGAAGATGATTCCCTCATCCTGCAGCAGCTTCCCAAAGTCATCCGGCTTTGTCAGGGTAACGTGCTTCCCTAAACTCGTTTCCATGGTCCCCTCGCTTCCCTACCATTTTTGCACACCGGCCCACCCGGCACAATCCACTCAAGTAGCGCGGGCTTTAGCCCGTGTTCTTCTCTGCGTCCTTGCCGGCCACCCAAACAAGATCCCGCGACATGAGTCATTTTCCCGTAAGCATTACCGCCGTTTTCGAACTTCTCCCCCCAAAGTAACTTGACACCCCTGACACTCCTCCGATTACGATAAGTTGAGCGAACAGCTCACAAGCAAATACCTTCTCGGAGATTTCGGTGCCATGGCAACAGATGACACAAAACGCGCTGCTCAGGAATTCCTCGCCGTACGAATGTCGGAGGAAACAGAACAACAGGAATCAGAATTAAACCGCGAGGCGGCCTTGCGCCTGGCTCCCAAGGTCTGGAAGCAGGTTGCGGAAACCTTTGTATCTCAATGCAAGGCGTGGAACGAGATCCTCCATGAAGAAGCCTTGACCTGCAAGGAAACCATTCTTGGCGACCTGCGCATTCGCTGCGCCGGAAAGCCGCACCACATCAGCGTTCACTACGATTCCCGCAAGCTGCAGGTCACCATCAAGAACACCGCTCGCCCGGAAAACGAAGGGGATTCCGTTTTCTTCATTCAAGGTTGGGCCTCCGGCACGGAAGCGCATCTA
>Ga0335082_10006855_pt1 | contig 12410 bp, 13 predicted proteins | sample Lox_Sample_41_FD_206718 | JGI IMG/M metagenome (GOLD analysis project Ga0335082, IMG submission 206718) | Soil microbial communities from Loxahatchee National Wildlife Refuge, Florida, United States - Lox_Sample_4.1 | ecosystem: Environmental > Terrestrial > Soil > Wetlands | place: USA...
CCGCGCGGCGAGGATCTCAAGGGCACGCAGGCGGCGATCAACGACGCCCTCGCGCGGATGAAGCTGCCGCCGGGCGTGAACGTGACCTTCCGCGGCGCGGTGGCGGCAATGCAAGCGTCCTTCGCCACCTTCGGCTTCGGCCTGGCCACCGCCATCCTCCTGCTCTACCTCGTCATGGTGGCGCAGTTCCGCTCCTTCATCGATCCGTTCATCATCATGTTCGCGGTGCCGATGGGGCTCGTCGGGGTCGTCGCCGTGCTGGTGTCAACCGGCACCACCCTCAACATCGAATCGTTCATGGGCACGATCGTCATGGTCGGCATCGTCGTGTCCAACTCGATTCTCCTGGTCGACTTCGCCAATCAGCGCTATCGCGGCGGGCAGGAGCTCCGCCCCGCCATCATCGACGCCTCGCGGATCCGCATGCGCCCCATTTTGATGACCGCGCTGGCGACCGTGGTCGGCCTGCTCCCGATCGCCATGAAGCTCGGCGCGGGCTCGGAGGCCTCCGCGCCGCTGGCTCGGGCCGCCGTGGGCGGCCTCGCGGTGTCAACCGTGCTGACGCTGGTCCTCGTGCCGGCGATCTATGAGATCATCTATTCGCGCGTCGCCCGACCGGAGCAGAAATGACCACGAGGCGCGCAACTGGCTGGCTGGCTGTGCTCTGCGCGATGGCGGCCGCGGGGTGCACCTCCGACGGCCACGATCGGTCACCGGAGGGCGTGACTCCCACGGTCGCCGTCGTGCAGCTCCGCCGAGTGGATATGGTGCGGTCGATCGTGCTACCCGGCGATCTGGTGGGCTTTTCGCAAGCGGACCTGTACGGCAAGGTGAGCGGCTACCTGAAGAGCATCAGCGTGGACAAAGGCGACGCGGTGAAGGCCGGACAGGTCTTGGCCGAGATCGAGGTGCCCGAGCTGCAGCAGAAGCTCCGGCGTGCACGGGCCAATCTCGAGATCAAGCGCCTGACGGCCGAGCGACTGGAGAAGGTCTGGCAGCGAGACCAGCGGCTGGTGGCACGCGAGGACGTCGACATCGCCGAGGGACAGTTCGAGGAGGCGAAGGCCGAGGTGGAAGAGCTCGAAGCCCTGGTTGCGTATACCCGCATCGTGGCGCCATTCGACGGCGTCGTCACCGGACGTTTTGTGGATCCCGGCGCGTTGATTCAGGCGAGCGGTTCGCAGTCCGGGTCGGCGCAGGGCGCGACGGGACCGATGAAGGCTGGCGTGTCTCCGGTCGTGAGCGTGGCCGATCTGAGCAAGCTGCGCGTCTACATCTACGTCCCCGAGGCAGAGACCAGCCTGATCCGGATCGGCATGCCGGCGGCGCTCACGCTGAGCGAATTCCCCGGCCGCCAGTTCACCGGCACCGTGGCGCGCTTCGCCAAAGCCCTGGACCTGTCGACGCGGACGATGCTGACGGAAGTCGACCTCGACAACCCTCGCCATGAGCTCTACCCCGGCATGTACGCCGAGGTGAGCCTCGAGCTGACGCGTCATCCCGACGCGTTGCAAGTGCCGGCGACGGCGGTAGGCATGCAGGAGGGACAGAGCTTCGTGTATGTCGTCGCCAAGGGTGACGAGTTGGCGCGCGTACCGATCACGGTCGGCCTGAGTACGCCAACGCATGTCGAGATCACCTCCGGGCTCAGCGGCAGCGAGCAGGTGATCAAGAACTTCAACCCGGCGCTCAGCGAAGGCGAGGTCGTGCAGCCGCTGCCCGTCGAGCGGCAGGTGCAGGCGCGCGCACACCCATGACCGTCGACGCGGTTTCGGCGCCGCACATCGGACGAGGCGTCGAACACAAGGTCAAGCGGGAAGCAACGGTCCCATCGACGACTGCCGGAACCGCTGGTCCATGCCGATGAAGCATCGTGCCGCACTCCTCGCCTGCAGCGTCTACGTCCTCGTCTCATCGACGGCAACGGCGGCCGATGTGCCGCTCGTACCCGGGGAACAGCTGACGCTCCACCGCGCCATCGAGCTCGCGCTGCAGTTGCATCCCGCGCGCCTGTCCGCGCAATCCGAAGCCGCGGCGGCTCACGAACGCATCGGGCAGGCGCAGGCCTCTCTCTTGCCGCAGGTGTATGGCGGCGCCCAGTACCTGCGCGCGACCGACAACGGCATCGGCGATACGGCCTATCTCTCCACCCCGGGAGTGCCGCGGCTGCCCACGACCGGCCGGAACACCAACTCCTTCGAAACGTTCGACAACTACCTGATGAGCGTCTCCGCGTTTCAGTATCTCTTCGACTTCGGGCGCGTGCGCGGACTGATCGACCAACGGCGCGCGGAAGCCGATGTCGAGCAGGCTCGTCTCCACTTGGTCGAGATCGGGCTCGTGTTCGACGTCACCAAGGGCTACGCGAACCTCGTCGGGGCGCAGCAAACTGTGAAGGTGTTCGAGACCGCGGTGGCGCAGCGCGAAGCACACGTACACGAGGCGGAGGTGAAGTCGCAGGCGGGCCTGAAGCCCGAGATCGACGTCTATACCGCCCGGGCGGAGCTCGCGCGCGCACGCCTCAATTTGGTCGACGCGCGCAATGCCGCCGCGACCGCCAAGGTCGCGCTCGATAACGCCATGGGGCTCGGGGCCAACGCGCCCGACTACCAGCCGGCGGACGTCCTCACCTATCAGGAGATCAGTGAGCCGCTCGAGCGTTATCTGCAGCTCGCCTTCACGCAACGCCCCGACTTGACGATGCTCGAGGACGAGGCTCGAGCCGTGGGAGCGCAGATCCGTCAGTACCGCAGCGACTATTGGCCAACTTTCGGCGCCACCCTCGGCTACAACGCGCGCGGCCAGGACCTTCCAGCCTCCAACAACTTCGATGCGGGCGTGTTGATCACGTGGCCGATCTTCAATGGTTTCCTGACCGACCACGAAGTGACCGAGGCGACCCTTCACCAGGAAGCCATCCGCCACAGCATCGAGGACATCCGGCAACGCATCTTCCTTCAGGTGAAGAGCGGATTCCTCGACTGGCAAGCCTCCGTCCAGCGCATCCACCGCGCCGAACAAACCGTCGCTGCCTCGCGCGTGGAGCTCGAACTGGCGGAGACGCGCTACGATACCGGGCTGGGCAACATCATCGAGCTGACCGATGCGCAGCGTCGGTTCACGCAAGACGAGGCCGACTACGTGCAGGCGCTGGCGGTCTTCTCCATCGCCAAAGCCGCGCTCGATCGCGACACCGGCAGCGGCGTGCCGGTGCGGTAAGCACGCGTCATCGCGCCGTCAGCGAACGCAGCAGATCCCAACCGATCATCACCACCGTGCCGGCCACCAGGAAGGCGAAGATCAGCCGCAACACGCGATTCGGCAAGAAGTGCGTCGTGAGCGCCCCGAGCTGCGAGCCGACGGACGAACCGATGAGGATGGCCATCGCCAGCTTGAGGCGCACGTAGCCGCGCAGCGCCTGCTCAAACGTTCCCAATGCGACCGTGACGAAGAGCAGGAGAATCCCCGTCCCGGCGGCGTTCCGGACCGAGAGTCCGTAGCCATACAGGAGGATGGGCATTAGCAGAACGCCGCCGCCGATCCCCATCAACCCGGACGCCATGCCCAGCACAAAGCCGATGTACCCGAGGAGCGGAACGGAGACGTGCCGCAGGTGAACGTTCGGCAGGTCGATGTACGGCGGTAGACGGAGACGTGCGAGCGGGCCCGGAATGGTCCGGTCGCCCCTGCGCTCGCCGCTCCTGAACGAGCGCCACGCGTCGCGGAACGTGTACAGAGCCGTGAACGACAGCAGGAGAATGAAGAGAATGTCGAGGATGAGATTGATGGCGGGCACGCCGGGACCGTTGCCGATCCGCCACGTCCCCAACGCGGTCAGGAAACTGAGCAGACGCGTTCCGGCGTCCACGCCCAGCACGCTGCCCCCGAGCATCACCAGGTCGATGCGCGGCTCGCCGCGCTCGAGACGGCGGTATTTGAGAAAGGAAGCGATCGAGGTGCCGCACTTCTGACAGAGCGCGGAACCGACGGCGATCGGCGCGGGGACGCCGAACCCGTACATCAGCAGCGGGGTGAGGAGGAACCCACCGCCGACGCCGAACATGCCGGCGACGTAGCCGATGAACAGGCCCACCGCCGCCAGCGCGGGAAGAGAGACCGCATGTCCAATGCCCGCGCCGAGCCGGAGCGCCAGCATGCGCCAAGATCCGAGCGAACTAGATGTGGTACTCGATCGGGCGCGCGCGTTTGCGGCGGCGCCCGCCGCGACGGGTGCGCAACAACAGCGCGTCCATCCGGTTCGAAATCCAAACGACGATCAATCCCCAGACGACCGGAATCATCACGCACGCAAGCGAGTAACCGACCAGCTGCCAGTCCATTTCGATGCCCTTCCGGTGCACTCGTTCATATCACCGGGGGCAAGAAACGCGAGACATTACCGCGGATGACGCAGATTGGAGCGCGAGTTCGCGGATCGGCGATCGAAGATCGGCTTCATCCGCTGAATCCGCGTCAATCCGCGGTATGTCCTTCGAATTCACACCAGCCCGTGCACCTTCGCGAACGGATCCCAGCTCGGATCCCGGTGCCAATCGTACTCCGCAAGCATGGCGAGGTTCTCGCTCGCCTGCTCGCCGAGCAGGCGCTTGATGACGGCGAGCGCCATGTCGGTGCCCGCCGACACGCCCGACGAGGTGACGAACTTGCCGTCCTCGACCCAGCGGGCTTCCTTGATCCATTGCACCTTCGGCCCCTCCGCGGCGACTTCGTGGAAGAACATCTTGTTCGTCGTCGCGCGGCGCCCGTCGAGCACCCCGGCGCGGGCGAAGAGCGCCGTGCCGCTGCAGACGGTCATCGCCACCTCGGCCTCCGCCACCCGCTCGCGCAGCCAGCCGATCATCACCGGATTCTCGACCTCGGTGCGCGAGGCGAGCCCGCCCGGCACCAGGATGAGGTCGAGATGGGGGCAATCGTCGAAGCCATGATCGGCGACGACCCGCGGCCCCTGCGCGCTCGGTACCGGACCCTTCTGCTGGGCGATCATCTTCACCTCGACCATGCCGGGAAGATTGCCGAACATCTCCAGCGGCCCGAATACGTCGAGCAGCTCGAAGCCCGGATACAGAATCGTCCCCAGCGTCCTCGTTCTTGGTTCCGTCATGTGCTCCTCCCTTGGAGACAGAGATTCGAGACAGAGACAGAGTACTCGCCATCAGACGTTCAGCTGCAATGTGAGTTCTCTGTCTCTGTCTCGAGTCTCTGTCTCGTCGATCAGCCATGCTCGAAGCGGCGCCGATAATCGTGCGGAACGATCCGCAGGTGGCGCTGAAACGTGCGCCGCATGCGCTCGGCGTTGCCGAATCCGCACTGGTGCGCGACCGTCTTCAACGGGATTCCGCTATCCTCGAGGCGGCGGCGCGCATGCTCCACTCGCGCGCGCTCGACGAACTTCGCCGGCGTCGTTCCCATCTCCCGGGTGAAGACCCGGGCGAAGTTCCTCGGGCTCATCGCCGCTTGCGCCGCCAGCGCGTCCACCGACAGGTCGCCGTCGAGATGCGCCAAGATCCACTCGGGCAGGTCTCCGAGCGGGCCGCGTGGCGCCGCTTGCACCGCCAGGTGCGTACTGAATTGAGACTGACCGCCCGGACGCTTGAGAAACAAGACCAGGTGACGGGCGAGCGTCAGCGCAATGCGGTGCCCCAGATCCTCCTCGACCAGCGCCAGGGCCAGGTCCATGCCCGCGGTGACGCCGGCGGACGTGTAGATCGAGCCGTCGCGCACGAAGATCGCGTCCGGCTCGACGGTGACCCGTGGATAGCGGCGCGCGAGCGCGCCGGCCGCCGCCCAATGCGTGGTCGCGCAGCGGTCGTCGAGCAACCCCGCCTCGGCGAGGATGAACGCCCCGGTGCACACCGACGCCAGGCGACGGACCCGCGGGCGCATGCGGCGCACCCAATCGATGAGACGGCGGTCGCGCAGGGCGTCTCGCACCTCGCCGCCCCCCGCAAGGATCAAGGTGTCGATTGACGTATGCACTGCAGGAAACGCGCGGTCCGCGACCAGTCTCACACCCGAGCCCATCGTGACCGGTCCAGCCGCAGAGGCCAGCACCTCGACCGAGTACGGCGGCGGAGCCGCGGGATCCTCGTGCGCCCGCAGGCGGGTTGCCCCGGCAAACACCTCGAGCGGACCGACGACGTCGAGGGTCTGCCCACCGGGATAGGTCACCACGGCAACGCGCCGCGCCGGAGGTTCCCGAATCGCAGCGGCGCCCGCCCCGTTTCTGCCCATGCGGCAACCCTACGGCGAACCGCGGATGGCTGCAATGACCAAGAGCAGGCAAATCCTGCCAGAGCAGACCGAGATTTGAGACCGAGACAGAGTACCCGGAGATGCTCGCAGGCAGAATCCCGTCATACCCGCGCAAGCGGGTATCCAGGTGGGGTTGTGGCGAGCCCCTCGATACGCACCTCCCCTTCGATACGCTCGCTCGGCGAGCTACTCAGGGTCGGCGCTACTCGGGGATGACGGAAAATCGAATACCGTCCGCCCCGAGTAGCCCCCGGAGGGGGCGTATCGAGGGGCTCGGTCGCGTTTATCGACAACCTCTTTCGCGGTAATGCGAGTACGTTGTTCGAGTCTCTGTCTGTCCTCAGCCGATCTTGAAGCCGATCGCGAAGCCGGTGGCGAAGCCGGCCCCGAAGGGGAGGTTCGCGATCAGGATCTCCCAGGCCCGCTGGGCGAGCGTCACGCCTTGCGCGTCCTGCCACGTCGACTCGGCAACCTTTTGCACCTGATCCCAGTGCACCTCGACGAAGCCCTCGTAGGCCAAGATCTGTACGAGGATGAACACGCCGCCGAGGACGAGGGCGGCGAGCTTGGTGACCTTCTTCGCCGTGTAGCCGACGATGGCCCCAGCGACGCCGCCAAAGCCGAGTGGCGCCAAGGGACCGTTCAGAAGCTGCCCGACATCCATCACCGCCCGCCTCCGTCTCGGAGGTGAACCACGCCGTCGCCGACCGGTCAAGCGACGGAGCTAGTTCGAATAGCCCAACGCCCGGAGTCGTTCCTCGGTCTCTCGATCGAGCTCGTGACGCCGCCCCGGAGTGGTCACGATCGCCCGTTCCTGATGCGCCCGGAGCGCACGCGCGAGCTCGTCGGCGAGCTGCGGGTTGTCGGCGAAGCGATTCTGCTTCTCTGCGCCGTCGCCAGGAAGGTACAGCTCCTCGGCGTTCAGGACCGGCACCTTGCACACTTTGCCTTCGCCCAGTTGCACCTCCGGATCACGGGTGACGATCAGCTTCCCGGCCGCGGAGAAGACGCACCCGCGCGCCGGGCCGTTACGGACGGCCTCGGCGAAGAGCGTGCGATGGTCTGCAAAGGTCCTTCCTTCGAGCAGCGGGCTCACGTCCATGCCCTCCACATCCGGGGGAGCCGGGAAGCCGAGCCGCGCCAGGAGTGTCGGCATGATGTCGACGAGTCCGACGAGCTCGCTCCGCGCTCCCGGGGCGGGAAGACCCGGCTCATACCAGATCAGCGGCACGCGTAGCAGCTCGTTGTAGAGCGTGTGCCCGTGATACGCCGCCCTGCCGGTGTGATCCCAGAATTCCTCTCCGTGGTCACTGGTGATCACCACGATCGTCCGCTCGGATAGCTGCGCCTTCTGCAGCGCGGCGAGAATGCGGCCGACCATCTCATCGGCGGCCGCGACGCACCCGTCATACAGACCGAGAAGGAAGTCCTTCTCCGCACCGGAAAGAACGAGATCGCCGCAATAGAGGAGGCGGTGCTGGTAGATCCATGCCGGTGCCTTGCCCTGGTAGAGGGTGGCCAGCTGTCCGCCATCGAGCGCCTCTACGTATCGCCGATCGCGATAGGGAATGTGCGTCACGTACGTATGGAAGAAGAGGAAGAAGGGCGTGCGGGCATCTCGCTCGATCCAGCCGACGGCGTCGTCGGCCGTTCCGACCTTGAAGGTGTCGAACCCGGTGTCGGCACCATAGGTCGCCGAGACGTACCCGCCGGCGGTGACGGCAGTCGTTTGATACCCATGCTGCTTCAGCACCGTGGACACGAGCGGGGCGAGCTTGAACAACGGATCGTCGAGGTTCGAGGACAGCGAGGAAGGGTAGCGACCGGTCAGCATGGTCGCATGCGCCGGCAGCGTCCACGGCGAGGAAGTGAACGCGTTCACGAAGTGCACCCCGCGCCGGGCGAGCGCGTCGATAGCCGGAGTCGTCTGCCGCGGCCCGCCGTACAGCGACATGCGATCCGCGCGCAGGGTGTCTATGGAGATGAGGACGACGTTTCGCGGCTCCGGCGTCCGCGAGCACGAGGAACAGATGAGGACGAAAATCGCCGCCGTGTGGATGGCTGTGCGCACCTCTGGCATCACAGCCGGAGCGTCCGGCTTTTTCAACAACCGGGGAGGAGAGAGGAGTCAGCAATCAGAATCCAGAAGCCAGAATCCCCATCCCCTCCTCCCCCGACGGCTGTTCCGATCTCCGAGCGTCCGAGACTCGCCCGCCGAGCGCCGGGGTGGGCCCTTTCTCAACCTTGCTTGCCAGACGCTCGTGCTCGGGAGTATTGAGCCCAGTGGGCGACAAACAAAGGGGGGCGAATCAATGTATATCCTTTGGGCCATCATCGTCGGGTTCATCGTTGGCGTGCTCGCCAAGTTCGTTCACCCAGGGCGCGAAAACATGGGCTTCATCGCCACGACCCTGCTGGGGATCGGCGGCTCGCTCCTCGCTTCGTATGGGGGGCAGGCGCTCGGGATGTATGAGCCCGGGCAGCCCGCCGGTCTCATCGGTGCCGTGATCGGCGCGATCGTCATCCTCCTTATATACGGCCGCCTGAAGAGCCCTGCCGCTTGAGGAGGGCGAGAGCCGCCCTCACGGTTGCAGAGATTTGACTCACCTGAACCCTCTGAGCGACCTGCCGACGGAGCTGGGCGCGGTTGCCAAGGCGCTAGTCGAGGAAGTGGCTCGTGTGCCCGGAGTCGAGGCCATCGCCCTCGGCGGCTCGTACGCCCGCGGGACGGCACGAGCGGATTCGGACGTCGATCTCGGCGTGTACTATTCCGAGCGCCGGCCGCTCTCCGTTGTCGCCGTGCGCGCGCTCGTTGATCGCTTTGCGCCCACCGAAATCGCCACGGTGACGGCGCTGTACGAGTGGGGGCCATGGGTCAATGGCGGAGCATGGATACAGACCGCCGCCGGAAAGGTCGACCTGCTCTACCGGAACATCGACCAGGTCGAGCGCGTGATCGAAGCGGCCCGCCGCGGGGAGCTGGAGTGGCATTTCGGGCAGCAGCCGCCGTACGGGTTTCACGCGGTGATCTACCTGGCGGAAACCCACACCTGCCGGCCCGTGCATGACCCGCACGACGTCCTCGGTCCATTGAAGCGCGCCCTGGACTCATACCCGCGCCAGTTGCGCGAGGCGATCGTGCGCGAATATCTGTGGAGCACGGAGTTCACCCTCTTCCACGGCCGGCACTTCGCCGCCCGGGGTGACGTCTACAACGCGGTCGGCTGCCTCACGCGCGCCGTCTCACTGCTCACGCAAGTGCTGTTCGCCCTCAACGAGACCTACTTCATCACCGACAAGGGTGCGCTCGAGGCCATCGACGCCTTTGCGTGCCGCCCGGCCGGCTACAGCGGCGAGGTATGCGCCCTGCTCGCGCGTCCCGGGGCGACTGCGGTCGAGCTCGGCGCGACGATGCAGCGGCTCGGCGCGCTCTTCAGTCGCGTCATCGCGCTGGCGCCCGGACTGTACCAACCGAAGTATCGGCTCTGAATGTAGCGCGCGGACATGGCCGAGATCGTGATCCGTCGCGAAGCATCCGCCGATCGGGCCGCGGTCAGGGACGTGAACGAGCGTGCGTTTGGACGTCCGGACGAGGCGCGTCTCGTGGAAGCGGTCGGCCGAGCCGAGCCGATCATATCGCTCGTCGCCGAGTCGGACGGGACGGTCGTCGGACACATTCTGTTCACGCCCGTCGCCATCACCGGTGCGCGGCCGCAGGCCCCCGCCATCGCGCTCGGACCGCTCGCCGTACACCCCGACAGCCAGGGCCGCGGCATCGGGTCGGCGCTCGTCCGCGCCGGGCTGACCGCTTGCCTGCAGGCAGGCCGGCCCGTGGTCTTCGTACTGGGGCATTCACGCTACTATCCGCGTTTTGGTTTTGAGCCCGCAGCCGCGCGCGGCCTGTACTACCGGGACCATCGCTTCGACCACGCCTTCATGGTGGCCGAGCTGATACCGGGCGCTCTCGGGGGCCGCGCCGGCTGGGTGAAATATCTCCCCGAGTTCGACGCCGTGTGATAGTCGAAGTGCAACTCCCCGTGAGGAAGGCGCATGCACGTCAAAATCGGTATCGGCTTTGGACTCTTCGCCGGCGGGCTGCCCAGCCCCGAGACGATCTGCAACTACGCCGAACGCGCCGAGGACCTCGGCATCGACTCGATCTGGCTCTCCGACCACCTGGTCTCGCGGCGGCCGGCTCTGGAGATTGCCACGGTGATGGCCCTATTCGCCGCCCGCACGAAGCGGATCAAGATGGGCCCGAGCGTGCTCACGCTGCCCGCTCGGCATCCCGTCGAGGTGGCGAAGAGCTACGCCACCCTCGATTACCTCACCGGGGGCCGGCGGCGCGTGATCATGGCGGTCGGCCTCGGCAGCGATCCGCAGGACTGTCTCGCCTGCGGCGTCCCCGCCGCGGAGCGCGCCGGACGACTCGCGGAAGGCGTCACGATCTTACGCCGCCTCTGGACCGAGGAGCACGTGACCCACAAGGGCAAGTTCTATCAGTTCGAGGACGTGACGATCGAGCCGCGGCCGGTCGGTGGCGCCCTCGACATCTGGATCGGCGGCCGTAGCGATGCCGCGCTGCGCCGCGTGGCGAAATACGGCGACGGATGGTTTCCCTCGTTCGTCTCGCCCGACGGCTTTCGCGCCGGCATGGACAAGTTGACGGCGTACGCCAGCGCGCTCGGTCGCCCGATCGATCCCGGCGAGGCGGGCGTGGTCCTGCTGACGCACGCCACGCGCGACCGGGCAACGGCCACCGCGCTCGCCCAACAAGTGGCCCAGGTGTTCCGGACCGACCCCGAAGCGATGGCGGCACGCTCGGCGATCGGCACGCCCGAGGAGTGCGTCGAGCGCATCCGCGCGTACGTCGCCGCCGGTTGCTCGAAGTTCGTGCTGTTTCCGCTGGCGACCGCGGAGAGCCTCGTGCCGCAGATCGAAACCTACGGCCGCGAGATCATCCCGCGAGTCTAGAGTGTGCCGAATTCCCACGTACCCGCGAAAGGAACTATCGATAAACGCGCACGAGCCCCTCGATACGCACCTCCCCTTCGATACGCTCGCTCCGCGAGCTACTCAGGCTCGGTGCTACTCGGGGAGGACGGAAAATCAATACCGCTTGCCCCGAGTAGCCCCCGCTAGGGGGCGTATCGAGGGGCTCGTGTGGAACTGCAGGAGATGCTCATGCCGTCCGACCCCTGCATCCGCATTGAACCGGCAACGCCGAGCGACGTCGGGCTGATCCTCTCGTTCGTCCGCGAGCTGGCGGCGTACGAGCGTCTGTCCGGTGAGGTCATGGCGACCGAAGAAGACTTGCACGATGCGCTCTTCGGACCGCGTCCGGTGATCGAGACGCTCATCGCCCGTCTCAACGACGAGCCGGTCGGATTCGCCCTCTTCTTTGTCAACTTTTCCACCTTCTCCGGCCAGCGCGGACTCTACCTGGAAGATCTCTTCGTCCGCCCCGAGGCGCGGCGGCTGGGTGTTGGCCGACGGCTCCTCACTGCCCTTGCGCGATTGGCTCGCGACCGCGGTTACGGGAGGCTCGAATGGTCGGTCCTCGACTGGAACGAGCCGGCCTTGCGCTTCTATGCTGATCTCGGCGCGCGGCCGAAGGAGGAGTGGACGACTCACCGTCTTGCCGGAGAGTCGCTGACGCGCCTGGCCGACGAGATGGAGTAGGACACGCGCCGACGAAGATCAGTTCGTGATCTTGCGGTCGCCCACCGATCGCTGATAGCTCAGCGCAAACGAAGGGACCCATCGCATGACGTACGATCCGTTCGCTCGCGGGGCGTTCCCCGTCGGCGTGCGTACCGCGCAGCTGACCGACAGCAGCCGCGCTCGTCATCTGCCGATCGAGGTGTGGTATCCGGCGACCGACCGTCATGCCGGCCAGGACACCGCCGAGGCCTCGCGTGATACCTACGAGCTGCTGCCCGGTTTTGCCCCGGGATGGCAGGATGCGGTTCGCGACGCCGATCCGCGCCCGGGCGCCTATCCCCTGGTCGCCTTCTCGCACGGCTACGGCGGCCACCGGCGTCAGAGCACCTTCCTGTGCACGCACTTGGCCAGCCACGGGTACGTCGTCGCCGCCGTCGATCACACCGGCAACACGACATTGGACGTCATGCAGC
>Ga0335082_10006856_pt1 | contig 12409 bp, 13 predicted proteins | sample Lox_Sample_41_FD_206718 | JGI IMG/M metagenome (GOLD analysis project Ga0335082, IMG submission 206718) | Soil microbial communities from Loxahatchee National Wildlife Refuge, Florida, United States - Lox_Sample_4.1 | ecosystem: Environmental > Terrestrial > Soil > Wetlands | place: USA...
AAATCATTCTTGCCGATCTGACCATCGACGGCCAGCTTCGCCATGTCTTGATGCACGCGCCGAAGAACGGCTTCTTCTACGTTCTGGATCGTCAGTCTGGCAAGCTTCTCAGTGCCAAGCCGTACACTAACGTAAATTGGGCTACCGGAGTCGATCTGCAAACAGGGCGTCCCATCGAAACCCCACAAGCCTCCTACGAACGCAGCGACAAGCCGTCCGTAATTACTCCCGGGCCCGGCGGCGCGCACAGCTGGCAGCCAGTTTCCTTCTGTCCACAAACCGGCCTCGTGTATTTTCCCGTGCTGGAATCTGGTTTTCCCTACAAGTCCGCGGAGCGCTTCAGTCACAATCGCCTGGCCTGGAACACCGGAACCGATCCTGTTGCTGCGGAGCTTCCTCAGCTTCCCGAGGTGAAGAAAGCCGTGCTCGGCAGCGTCAAGGGCCATCTGGTCGCCTGGGATCCCGTCCATCAAAAAGAAGTGTGGCGCGCGGAGCGCCCAGTCCCGTGGAACGGGGGAGCGCTCTCGACCGCGGGCAATCTGGTTTTTGAGGGCACCGGAAGCGGCCAATTCGAGGCCTTCCGCGCCACCAGTGGCGAAAAACTGTGGTCTGCTTCCACGGAAAGCGGCGTCACCGCAGGCCCGATCACTTATTCCGTGAACGGAGAACAGTACGTCGCTGTCATCGTCGGTTGGGGTGGCGTGCTTCCACTCGCGGCCGGGGAAATCGGTTTACAGAGGCCGCATATGGTGAACGTGCCGCGGATGCTGGCATTCAAGTTGGGAGCCAAGGCAACGTTGCCGCCTGCACCTGAAGTGAAACCGCCGGTGCTGACTCCCCCAAAAGCCACGACCGATGCCGCGAAACTAAAGCGTGGCGAGGAGCTCTATCAGCGCTATTGCAGCGGCTGTCACGGCGATGTTGCGGTCAGCGGCGGTGTCTTGCCCGACTTGCGTTACTCGGGCACTTTGAAAGACGACCAGTGGTTCCAGATTGTGCTCGAGGGAATGTTGCAGCCGTACGGCATGGTCTCCTTCGGCAAGGAACTTTCCAAACAAGACACGGCGGCGATTCGCGAGTACGTCATCCTCCGTGCCAACCAATCCCTTGCAGAACAGTCCGCGCCGAATAAATAGCAGCCCTTGAACAGTGTCCAGAAATCCGCCACGCCGTCGGAATCGCATGGAGTATCACTTCGGAAGCTTGTGCACGGCCCGATCGCTCCGGTTGTTTCCCCGGCACAAGTGGATTCCAAGCGTGCCCCCCGCGCGTTTTGCCACCGATGCGTTCAGTAATTCGCTCAACTTCTTGGCCCGATCTCCTTCATCGGGCTTCCCTCGAGCCGGCCAAGGCTCATCGCCAGTCGTGCTCCGATCTCCGTCACCAGCGCGACTTTTTCTGCCAGTTCCTTCCCCCGGAATCGCAATGTGGGTCCAGCGATTCCCACCCCCGCAATCACGCGTTCGTGAGCGCTCAACACCGGCGCGGCCACTCCGCTCAAGCCGCGCTCCAATTCCTGATGGTCGACGGCATATCCCCGGCGACGGATCAGTAGCAAATTCTCTTTGAGCGCAGACATTTGCGTGATGGTAAACGGCGTGAACTGCCGCAGGCCGTGCCGCTTTACGAGATCCTCGATTTCATCGTCGGCCATGTACGCCAGGATGGCCTTTCCCGCAGCCGTGCAATGCGCGGGAAACATCGAACCAACCGGCGTGCGCACGGTAATGATCGTGTGCGGCGAATCCAGCCGGTCCAGGCAAATCACGCCTCCGGGTGCGGGAGTCGCCAGACTCACGGTTTCCCGGGAACGGCGTGACATTTCCAGCAGTAAACGGTGCGCTTCCGTTCGCAACGTTCGCGACTCCACCGCCCGGCTGCCTAACTGGTGCAGCTTCAGCCCCAACCGGTATCGTTCTGTATCTACGTTCCGCTCGATCAGGTCGAACCGTTCCATCGTTGTTAGCAAACGATGCACCGTTGCCTTGGTCAATCCCAGGTCCGAAGCGAGTTCCGTTACCCCGGCCTCCGGCGCCTGTTCCCCCATATACACCAAAATACGCAACGCCTTCTGCAAGGACTTGCTGGAACCCTCTTCCCTCTGGAACCTCCTCACGGCCCGCTGACGAAGCATTCTCGCAGTAGCTGGCATTCTTCCCTCCCGCGCCGCGCGCTTTCCGCTCGATTACCAACTGGCATCTCGCGGCGTTCCCTCTTGTTACCCGCGAATTCTAGTTAAAATTCGGATGCTGTCAATATGAAATAGTGTTCCGCATTCTGAAACACTCGAGAGAGGACCCGTGTCGTCGCTGAGAAATGATCAGTGGTCTGTCGCCCGGGATCACGAAGTCAACCGCGCGCCGTTAGACCGGACTATTTACCGAACAGGCGGGACGTCAGTCGCAAAGAATAGATAACTAGCAGGAATTGTGTGCGGAGATTTCCGTGACAAAGAGCGGCCTTCTTTGAAATGGCGGATGAGCCATGTAAGCCGGAAACTTCGGCCACCTTTGCCGATTCAACAAGTTGCGTAGAATTAACAAAAACCCGCTGCGTCGCTATAGTCAATCTTGGCACCCAAAACAGGATTTGCGTCACAGTTATGGCACAGATTCATCCCTTGTCGTCCCCCATAGTTCAGTGTGAAACGCGTGTTCCGTCAAAGTAAATCAGTTGCAGTTCTGCGTTCTAGCCAGGTGGGATCTACTGTTTGCCCTCAGGATGCTCCTGCTCGGTGCCCGACGGCGGACTTATAGTGGCGCCTTGTGCCTTTTCCGCACGTTTGGCGGCTTTCCTCTGCTCACGCTTTTCCGTTTTCGCCCTTTGCTTTTCTTGACGCTTTAGTTCCTTCTGACGCTTTTGGAAAGTCATACTCATAGCTTGCCTCCAGCAGTTCGGATCTATCGTACATTCCTCGGCCTAACAGAATCGTGTCACCAGGAGCCTTCAACAAACGTGCGGACATGGCTGGAGCGGGACGGGTGGCGCAGCTTGCGCAGCGCTTTCGCTTCAATCTGGCGAATGCGCTCGCGCGTGACCGAGAACACCTGGCCGACTTCTTCGAGGGTACGCTGATTGCCATCCTCAAACCCGAAACGCATGCGGATAATGCGTTCCTCGCGGGGACTGAGCGTCTTCAGCATAGAGGCCATCTTCTCGTTGAGGCTCAAATTCATGGCTGCCTCCGATGGAGAAACCACGGCTTTGTCTTCGATGAAATCACCCAGATGAGCGTCCTCTTCTTCGCCGATGGGAGTCTCGAAGGATATGGGTGTCTGAGCTATCTTGCGCGTCTGGCGCACTTTTTCGAGAGTCATATCCAACCGCTTGGCCAGTTCCTCCGAAGTAGGCTCGCGGCCAAGCTCCTGTACCAGCTGCCGAGTGCATCTGGCGAGCTTATTGATGACCTCAATCATATGAACGGGTACTCGGATGGTGCGCGCCTGATCGGCTATGGCACGGGTGATTGCCTGACGAATCCACCAGGTGGCGTAAGTCGAAAACTTGTAACCGCGCCGCCAGTCGAACTTGTCGGCGCCTCTCATTAGCCCGAGATTCCCCTCCTGGATCAGATCCAGAAACTGAAGGCCGTAATGCGTGTACTTCTTGGCGATGGAAACAACGAGGCGAAGGTTGGCCTGGGTTAGTTCGTTTTTGGCCTGCTGCGCCTGAGCCTCGCCCCGCTGAATGAGAGTGAGCGTACGTTTAAGGACGCTCAGCCCTGTCTCGCTCGATTGCTCGATCTCCGTCAGCTCGGCGCGACGTGTGCGTAGCTCTTTGCGAGTTTCGGCGGCGGCATCACCTGAGGCAGCGGCCACGCGGCGCTCCAGGCGGTGCGCGTCGCGTTCGACGGCGTGCAAACGCTCAACCGTTGAGCGCAGTTTGCCAACCAAACGGAGCCTTTCACGCCAGTGCAGGGATATCTCGCGGATCGAAAGAGAGATTTGGATGCGGGTGCGCGCAAGGGCCCACTTGGCCCGAACGTACGGCTGCTTCTTTAATTTCGGTATCTCACCAAGCTTATCAGCCTGTTTCAGCGCAGTTTCGTAGAGCTCCGCGATTCTGTCGATGTCCTCGAGCGTCTGCCTGGTTTTTTTCGCGATCCTCGCTTCCGTCAGTTCTTCCTCGGTAAACTGGACGACTTCCTTGATGGATCGCGCGCCCTTGCGCAGCTCCTCGCCAACCGCAATCAGTTCCTTGATCACAATCGGTGAACGCGTAATTGCCTTGGTCACCACCAGTTGTCCGCGTTCCATCCGCCTGGCGATGGCTACTTCTCCTTCGCGAGTAAGCAACGGCACGGAGCCCATTTCCCGAAGATAGACGCGAACCGGATCCTGGGATGTCGTGTCTATCTCCGAACTCAGGTCAAGGCTCGTTTCGGAGGCGAGTTCTTCTTTCAGGTCGGTTTCGGGGCTCTCCGCAGCATTCGCAGCGGTACGTGCCGTGTTTGCGGCCGCCAGATCTTCGTAAACCTCAATTCCCTGGCGCTCCAGGATCGACAAAACGTCATCAATCTCCTGCGAGGAAATTACATCCGCGGGCAGACTTTCGTTTACTTCATCGTAGAGCAGATAGCCACGTTCCTTGCCCAGCAGGATGAGCTGCTGGATATGGCCAAGCTCGTCTTCAATCGGTCGCGCCAAGCATTCTCCTGAATGAGGTGCGTGCCATCAAAATTCTTGGTTTTTCTTGTAAGCAGAGGCACCCGGCTTTGCTTTCGGGTGATGGGCATCCATGTATTCGGCCAGTTCCGCATCGGTAACGGAGAAGCGCGTAGACGGAGGGTGGTCCGCCCGCGAGGCGAACTCCCGGTGAAGCCGGAGAGAACAAATATCCGGCCCATCCTGATAGCGCACGCGATGCGCTACAAAAGCAGCATTCGCAATGGTCACAAAATATTCGGTGGATGTGCCGCCCGACCCGCGAAGCGTGAAGGCGTACTCGCGCACTGCGCCCGTGTTCTCAAATCCAACGTACTGTAGGGAAATCGGTTCGCTCACAAGCACCCGCCATTTCCAAAGAATGGAAAATCGTCGCAGGTGTGAACTTAGGCGCCTCTGAAACGAACTGAGAGGTTCCGGAAGAACAACAATCGCGGCAACTTTAATAGTCGCACACTTATGCGCTTTGGCCTACGTTCATTTCCAACTAGTGGATAAACTAGCAGTCCACTTGCGCCTGCAAGATCTCCCCGGGCAAACGAACCATCCTGAGCCGGGGAGTTGCCGGGCGGCGGTCTGCATCACGCCGATGGACGCGCGAGCCCTCCTCGCGTGATCCGCCATTGCGGGAAACCCGTTCCATCCGGATCCCAAGGGTCCGTTCCAGTTCGAACAACTCCGTCCGCTGGTCCCGGACGAAGAGCGTCGAAGCCACGCCACGCTCGCCTGCGCGTCCCGTGCGGCCGACGCGGTGAATGAAGTTTTCCGCTACGTCGGGAAGATCATAGTTAATGACGTGGGCGATGTCCTGCACGTGAATGCCGCGGGCCGCTACATCCGTCGCGACAAGCACGCGGTATTGACCTCGCTGAAATCCCGTTAAAGCCGCAGTTCGCTGGGATTGCGAACGATCCCCATGGATCGTCGCGGCATTAATTCCCTGGCGGTTCAAGCTCTTTGCAATTCGCTCTGTTCCGCGTTTCGTCCGAGAGAAAATCAGGCACCGCCCGTTCTCCCGATCCAACAAGTTGAACAGCAGTTCTGGCTTCTCGCCGTCTGCCACTTCAAACGCCTGTAGCCGCACATTTTCTGATGGTTTGAGCGTTGAGCCAAACGACAAGCGAACCGGGTTTCTCGTGTAATCCCTCACCAGCTGGGCGATAGCTCCGTCCATGGTCGCAGAGAAACAGAGAGTCTGGCGTTCGGTGGGCAGCGTCGCCACAATCCTGCGTATCGCGGGCAGAAATCCCATGTCCAGCATGCGATCCGCTTCATCGAGCACGAGCGTCTTTACGCCAGCTAGAGATACCAGCCTGCGCGTCATGTAATCCTGGAGGCGGCCTGGCGTTGCCACCACCAGCCGCGCACCTCCTCGGATCGCATCAAGCTGCCGTCGTTCCGGTAGTCCGCCGACCACTAAGGCCGCCGGCGGCGATTGTTTGCTCCTCAGCGCGTCGTACTGCGCGACCACCTGCATGGCGAGTTCGCGTGTTGGTACAAGCACAAGCGCGGCAACTCCTGCCGCACCTTGTGCGGACAGTTTTTCCATCACCGGAATCAAAAACGCCAGCGTCTTGCCGGTTCCTGTTTGGGCGGTGGCGATGACATCGTTGCCCTCGAGGGCCTGCGGAATGGAAGCTGCCTGCACCGGCGTCGGCGTCGAAAACCGCGCCGCTGCCAGCCGCTCCTTCAAGGAAGGAGATAGGTTTAATTCTGAAAAATTCTGCATTTTGCTTTCTTGCTGGCCGGAGTTGGCGGGCACACTCCGCAGAGATGCGGGCTGCCGCGGCAATGTCCATTGCCAGTCTTGTTTTTGAATTACGCTGAAAACGAACGGAGGGATCGAAGGGCGGGTATTCTCAGGTCAATTCGCAGAACCAAGGGACCGCACTACACAACCGAATGCATTAAGCGCATAAAGAGCATACCATGGTATAGGAGTTTGTGCCAATCCCGTTTCGTTTTCATGTGCGGCGGGCGATCGATTCGATCAGAACAGAGGAAATATGACGAAGCTTTACGTAGGAAGTCTGCCGTATAGCATTACCGATGAGAGCCTGCTGCAGTTGTTTTCCGAGAGGGGTTATAAGCCGGTCTCTGCCCGCGTCATCAACGACAGGGATACCGGCCGATCGAAAGGCTTTGGATTTGTGGAACTCGGGCCGGAAGATGACGCCTCAAAGGCCATTGGGGAATTCAACGGCTTGAGTATCGAAGGCCGCGCTCTGGTTGTCAACGAAGCGCGCCCGCAGGAATCGCGCGGCGGTGGGTACCGTTCCGGTGAGGGACGAGGAGGGTTTTCTGGCGGACGCTCTGGCCGCGGCGGCCGTAGAAACTACTAGCCCCCTCAACCCTCGGTCCTGGGTGAACGAGCTGCTCGTCCACTGTTACCGCATGCTCCGCGGCTTGCCGGACGCCGCGGACGCGGTGCAGGAGACGTTGCTTCGTGCTTGCCGGCATCGCGACAGCGTGAAGGAAGGCGCGCCGATGTGCCCCTGGCTCTACCGCTTGGCTACGAATGCCTGCCTCGAAAGTATGTCTGTGGCGTGGCTCCCAGCATCGTCCGAAACATTTCAATGAAGGCACTTACACTGTCGTAACCGACCGCGATAGCGACCTCGGTGACAGATTTCTTTTGTGCCAGCATCTCGAGGGCAGCAAACAGCCGCGCCTGCTGTCGCCAACGGCCGAAGGACATCCCTGCCTGCGCCGAAAACGCACGCATGAACGTACGGCGGGCCATTCCGGCAACCTGCGCCCAAGCGTCCAGAGTGCGGTCATCCGCAACATCATCCAACAGAGCATCTGCAACTCTGGCCAGTCTTTCTTCTTTTGGTATGGTCAAACGCAAAGGCCACTGGTCAGGCTGTCGAATCTCATCACGCAGCGTTGTGATTAAATGCTTTTTCGCCGAGTTGAGCGGCTCGCGGAGATCCCAATCGACCATGCGATGAACGATCGCGAACAATAGCTCCGATGAGTTGAACACGCAGGGCGTCTTGGGCAGTCCGCGGCACATCTCCGGAGACAAGTCCACCATCGCGCCAGCCGCGCCTCCGACCGAACGCGCTGCGTGCCGACAATTTGGTGGAGTCCATGCGCAACGCCCGGAGGGAAACATCCATCGTTGGCTTTCTGTTTCTACGATGAGTAACCCGTGGGTCAGTGCGACGAGTTGCCCGCGCTGATGACTGTGCTCTGGCGTCCAACCCTCGTCCGTCTGCCTCTTGAAGGCATAAGCCAGTACTGGCGTGTCGCTGTCGTAGAGACGGCGCAATTCTTCAAAATTTTTCAATGCCCGGAACATGGATTTGCGGGGTTGACCCTTTTCCGACATAAATCGCCACTTTCCCGTTAGCGGAACAACCGAAACATAGCTAGAGTACGGGCCAGGATTACGAAAGACAACACGCGTGGTAACCACACGATGCGTAAGAACATCAGGGCACGGTAATTCACATTCGAAAGGCAGAACGAAAATGACCGCGAAGTTTCTGCAGAGGCAAAGCACACGGCGCGAAATGCTGCGCAATTCCGCGGAGTTTGCGGGAGGCGCACTGTTGGCTCAACTGTTTCCGGCGAATCTTCCAAGCGTCTGTGTTCCTGAGCTTCAGCAGCAGGCGGCGCCGGCTGCAACGGACCGTCTGACGGAAATGCGGGCGCAGATGGGTGGTGTACCTATCCAATCGCAGCCGCTCGCGGAAAATCTCACGTTGCTTTCCGGGCCCGGGGGAAATGTCGTAGTGTTGCACGGGCCGGATGGCAAAATCGTGTCGATACGTTTCTTCTGCCGGCCTGGCCGAAGTTGAAAGAAACTCTCGGTGAGCTGGGCAATGCGCCGGTAAAGATGGTGATCGACACGCACTGGCATTTCGATCATACGGACAATAACGCCAATCTACACGCCGCGGGCGCCACGGTTTTGGCCCACGAAAACACCAAGACGCGTATGGCCGAGCCGCACGACAGTGCGCTTTTGGGTTTGCACGTTCCGGCATCGCCTGCGGATGCTTTGCCGCAGCAGACATTCAGCGCCAGCCAAAAACTGCAGGCCAACGGCGAAATCCTGATGCTGCAATATTTCCAGCCGGCGCATACCGACACGGACATCTACATTCACTTCCAGAAGGCCAACGTAATTCACATGGGCGATACTTTCTTTAACGGCTTTTACCCGGTCATCGACGCCGACACCGGCGGAAAAATCGACGGAATGATTTTCGCGGCCGACAAAGTTCTGCCCCTGGCCGACAACAACACCAAGATCGTTCCGGGACATGGCCCGCTGGGCAACAAAACCGATCTGACCAGGTTCCGGGATATGCTGATTGTGGCGCGCGATCGGGTGCGAAAACTGAAGACCGAAGGCAAATCGGCCGGCGAAATAGCGGAAAGCAAACCGTTTGCTGACCTGGAGGCCACATGGGGCAAGGGCTTTTTCACGGGCGATGTTTTTGTGCTGATGGTGTATTCGACGCTTTAAGTCGGGATACTCAACGGCTCAAGGGCACGGTCGCTCTGCGGTAGGCCGACTGCCGCTGATGCAGGTGAGGCTCCTCTGAACGGCTACTCGCGATACTTTGTGAGCATCCTACGTCGAACCCTCATGAGCGCGGGCGCGAAAGAGGGGGTCAGGACAATTCAATGAGAAATGTGATCTATGCAATCAACATCACTTTAGATGGCTGCTGCGACCATACGAAAATGATTCCTGATGAAACGGCGTTTGAATACTATATGCAGCTCCTGCGAGATGCCGACCTGCTCGTCTATGGGCGCAAGACTTATCAACTGATGGTTCCTTATTGGCCTGATGTCGCAAAAGACCAGTCTGCAAGCAAAACGGACCGCGATTTTGCCCAGGCGTTTTGCTCGAAAGACAAGGTAGTTTTCTCGCGATCTTTGGAGCATGCGGAAGACAATACTACGCGAATTGTTCATGGAAACCTTCGCGATGAAATCCTGAAATTGAAACAAGAAAGCGGCAAGGCGATTTTGGCCGGCGGCGTCGATATCCCTTCCCAACTGATCCAGCTTGGTCTGGTGGATGAGTATCGTTTTGTCGTTCATCCAATCGTTGCAGGAGAAGGCAGACGGTTGCTGGAAGGCGTCAGCCTGCCCGAGAAATTGCCGTTGAAGCTGGTTGAGTCGAAGCCTTTTGAATCAGGATGTGTTGCACTTCATTATTTGAAACAGTGAGAAAGAACTCTGCAAGGCGCTGCTGCTGCCTCCCGGCAACAAAAGATGCACTCTGAGTTGTCGGCAATCCGGAAGTTGGCCATAAACGCGAAAAGCAGTGGCGATCCGGGTGGCTCGGAGTGCGACACTCGCAACCTCGCTAGCCATCAGTCCCCAGATTGGCCGAGAACTCGCAAAATTTGCCCTCAATCGTCTGTATCAAGAACGGGTCGGGAACCATCAAACCGGTTGCCGCATTCGCAAGGAAGCTTGTCACACGGCCACGCGTTGAACACAGAGGAGGGAAACATGACGAATTACCGCGAATTCGAATTCAGAACACAACCTTGGTTCGATCAGTCCTGGTTCGGCCGGTCCAACTTTCAGGGATTCAGCCAGTTCATCCCGATGAAGACCATCGTGATCCACTGCTTTGATCCTCGTGCGTCCGAAATCCCCCAGGCGGTAGCCGATTATCTTATCTCGGAGATGAAGTTTATCCAGGCGAGAACGTTCTCGACGCAGCCGGGAACCGGATCGGCAACACTCGGACGCTGTTTGCCGTCTCCAACGCGGGTGGCCGCGCCCTATCGGCCCTGCAATCGATTGCAACGATGGACTATTTCTTCAAAGTTCAGAACGTCGTTGTGGTGCACCATTCGTTCTGTGGCGCCACGGCCTTCACGCCCGAGATGCTCATCAGCGAGTTCCAGGATCACCATCACGCCGACATCTCGACGATGTTCGATCACGACAGTCTGGCCATTTCGCATTTTGAGGAATCGATCAAACATGACGTCAAGCTGCTTCGCGCCAGCCCGGCAGTGCCCAAGAACGTCAAGCTCTACGGCTTCTTCTACGAGATCAATTCCGGCAAGTTGACCGAGATTGTACGGGACATTCCTGCGCAAGCCGCCGCACACGCTGGATAGTGCAGCGAGCAAGAGGCGCCAAGATCGCCTCGGGCTCGTTGGCGTAAGTGATTGAAATATGGCGGGCAAGCCTATAAGCCGGATGCAACTCCGCCGCACTGCAAACGCAGAAGTTACTGAATTCATTCGAACGAAACATGTCAACGATGTCAGTTTTGTCAGCTAAGTCAGGTTTCTCGCCACAACCCTGCCACAGTTTTTGCAATCTCGAACGCACGAGACACGGACGCCATCGGCGGCGAGTATGCAACTAAATGTGCCACCGTCTCCTCCAGCCCGAACTCCGGGCTAACCTAGTGGACACGTACCTCCCATAAAAAGTAGAGTTGCCGGCAGAAGGAGTTCACGCATGAAACCTAATCGTCTGGCTGCACTCGCTCTGGGCACCATCGCAATTTCTCTCTCGCTATGCGGCTGTGACAGTTTCACCATTGTGGAGAAATCCAAAGACGTTGTCTTGCCCAGGGCCGAGTATGAACAACTTAAAACGCTCGCCCGCGAACCGAGCCAGGTGGGCCGGTATCAGCTCCATCACGACAGTGGCCGGACTTGGCGGTTGGATACGGCGACTGGGCGAATTTGCCTAATGCTGACCTCGGACGAGGATTGGAAAAAGGACACCTCTCAACAATCCAGCTGCGTGGCTGAGGACGCCATTGCGGCCACTGAGCGCCACAACCTGTATCCGGCAACCTACGATCCGCAAGGGAGGCCAATTCTCCAGGTGTTCAATCTCGGGCAGCCGAAGTAGGGAGATGATGCCGAGAGACTTGCTTGGTGATTTGCATCGCAGTCAGGGGTCCATGGCAACATTAATTTATGGAAGTTTACAAATTTCTTCGGCTCCGATTCGATAAAACCGCGAATCGTCTTTCTTGGGGGGCATCGAAACTTCGTGGCCTTGTTGACAGGTTGCTTTGCCCCACATCTGAAGGGCATGGACGTGCAATTCGTCGGTACTGGGGCCGTCATCCGTTATTGTATGCACTACTACAGGAGCTTCGCAGCTTTCTTGGTCACATTGAAACGCTGTGCGAAATGCACCTTTATCGGCGTGGCGTTGATCTTGGTCCGGCATTCGAGATTCTTCCCAACGGCAATCTAGTGCCGTGTAGTCAAACACAAAGCCGCATATCCAGCACCAAAAAGCTACATGCTCAATTTCCTTGGAATTCTCCGGTCGATCTTCAAATTTTTCTTTTGGGATGGAATGCCGCAATCGAAACGACTCCCCACATTTCTTGTTCTTGCAGACGATCACCAGATCAAGGTTCGCCATCCGAGTTTGCTCCCGTCAACGAATCAACCCCTCCAACTATCGTAACTTGTGTCTGACTCCAGCTACCATCTTACGCGCGAATGAATCCAGCATTGGCGAAAGTGTAGCGCAAGAGCCGTCTGCAAGTTGACCCAATTGAATTAAGTGTGGGTGTCCCAGAAAACGTCAAAGGGCAACTAGGAGTACATCTCGTTGCTTGTCGAGGGCCAGGATGCTATCTACGCGAGGGCATTGCATGTGACGCCGTCTGCAACTTCTGAAAACAACTTGGGAGTTGTCAGGCTCATCGCCAATCTCCCTTTCTATCGTCGCTTCTTGCGTCCGCCTTCAACTGGTCGGGTAGGACCGTGGCGCGA
>Ga0335082_10006857_pt1 | contig 12409 bp, 12 predicted proteins | sample Lox_Sample_41_FD_206718 | JGI IMG/M metagenome (GOLD analysis project Ga0335082, IMG submission 206718) | Soil microbial communities from Loxahatchee National Wildlife Refuge, Florida, United States - Lox_Sample_4.1 | ecosystem: Environmental > Terrestrial > Soil > Wetlands | place: USA...
CCTGACCCCTTTTTTCGTCTTGGCGAGCGCCTTGGCGTCGATCAGGTTGCGCGTCGAGTCCGTCAGCGGCGTGTGCAGGGTGATGAAATCCGAGCGCGCCAGCAGCTCGTCGAGCGTCACCTTCTGCACGTTGAGGTCGCGGGCGCGCTCGTCGGAAAGGAACGGATCGAAGGCGACGACGCGCATCTTGAGGCCGTGGGCGCGCTCGGCGACGATCGAGCCGATGTTGCCGCAGCCGACGATGCCGAGCGTCTTGCCGGTGAGCTCGACGCCCATGAAGCGCGACTTCTCCCACTTGCCGGCCTGCGTCGACTTGTCGGCGGCCGGGATCTGGCGGGCGAGCGCAAAGATCATGGCGATGGCGTGCTCGGCAGTGGTGATGGAGTTGCCGTGCGGCGTGTTCATGACGACGACGCCGCGCTGGGTCGCCGCCGGCACGTCGATGTTGTCGACGCCGATGCCGGCGCGGCCGACCACCTTGAGCCGCGGAGCGGCGGCGAGGATGTCGGCGGTGACCTTGGTGGCGGAACGCACGGCGAGCCCGTCATAGTCGCCGACGATGGCCTTGAGGGCGTCGGCCTTGAGGCCGGTGCGCACCTCGGCCTCGACGCCGCGCTCGCAGAAGATGGCGACCGCGCGCGGACTCAGTTCATCGGCAATCAGAACCTTGGGCATGAACGCTCCCCGTCTGCCATCCGCAATAAACTGTCATGCCCGCGAAAGCGGGCATCCAGGAGCAGGCGTTCCGTCGCTGGCCCTGGACCCCCGCTTTCGCGGGGGTGACATTGAGAGGAAGCATAAATCTCTTCATTTCCGCACCTCGGTCCAGGCCCAGTCGAGCCAGGGGAAGAGGGATTCGAGATCGGCGGTCTCGACCGTGGCGCCGCCCCAGATGCGGAGGCCGGGCGGGGCGTCGCGGTAGCTGCCGATGTCGTAGGCGACGCCTTCGGATTCGAGGAGGTCGGCGATGCGCGCGGCGGCGGGGCCCTGCGCCGGGTCCCTCGTCTTCAGGCACACGGAGGTGCAGGAGCGGGTCGCCGGTTCCTCGGCCAGGAAGGCGGGCCAACCGGCCTTGTCGACCCAGACTGCTATGGCGGTGAGGTTGGCCTCGCTGCGAGCGATGAGGGCCGGCAGGCCGCCGATGGATTGCGCCCAGCGCAGGCCATCGAGGGCGTCCTCGGTCGCGAGCAGCGAGGGCGTGTTGATGGTGTCGCCCTTGAAGATGCCGTCGATAAGCTTGCCGCCCTTGCTCATCTGGAAGAGCTTCGGCAGCGGCCAGGGCGGCGTGTAGCTCGTAAGGCGTGCGACGGCGCGGGGCGAGAGCGCCAGCATGCCGTGCGCCGCCTCGCCGCCCAGCACCTTCTGCCAGGACCAGGTGACGACGTCGAGCTTCGGCCACGGCAGGTCCATGGCGAAGACGGCGGAGGTGGCATCGCAGATCGTGAGGCCTTGCCGGTCCGCCGCGATCCAGTCGCCGTTCGGAACGCGCACGCCTGACGTGGTGCCGTTCCAAGTGAAGACGATGTCGCGTGCCGCGTCGGCCTGGCGCAGGTCCGGCAGCTTGCCGTAGTCGGCCTCGAAGACGCGCACGTCCTTGAGCTTCAGCTGCTGGACGACGTCGCCGACCCAGGTCTTGCCGAAGGCTTCCCAGGCCAGCACATCGACGCCGCGGGCGCCGAGCAGCGACCACAGCGCCATTTCGACGGCGCCGGTGTCGGAGCCCGGGACGATGCCGAGGCGATAGTCGGCCGGCATGCCGAGGATGGATTTGCTGACGGCGACCACCTCGGCGAGTTTGGCGCGGCCGGCGTCGGAGCGGTGCGATCGGCCGACGCAGGCATCCGCCAGCGCCGCCGCCGACCAGCCCGGCCGCTTGGCGCAGGGGCCCGAGGAGAACTGCGGCCGGCGCGGCCGGACGGCTGGCTTCATGCTGGACCCGCACCTGATCGATGAGGGCGCGATCCTAGGAACTATGCTGCACCGCGTCAATGCAGCGCAGCATCGGGGCCGGCTAGGGGCGCCAGAACGGCTTGTCGTACTCCCGTTCCACGTCGACGCGGGAGATGCCGATGTCCTTGAGCATGTCGTCGCCGAGCTGAAGCAGGTGACGGCGCTCGCGCGCGCGGTCACGCCAGACCCAGAACAGCTGGAGCAGCAGCGTCGCCCAGGCAATTGACGGCAGGCGCGGCCGCGGCGACGGCGCGTGGTTGACGGTGGGAATGATCGACCGCATCGGCATCTCCGTTCGCGCTGTTGATGGAGCGGGACACTAGATACGCAGGCGCTGGTCCGCTATCCGCTGCTTGTCTCCGAATCTTGCGCGTCAGCGCGCGAGGTCGAGCGCGGCGTAGAGCACGCCGGGCAGCGGGTTGTCGTAGTAGGCCGGGATCGCGCGGAACCCGAGGCTGTCATAGAGGCCGCGGGCGGCCTGCATGGTGGCCAGCGAATCGAGGACGAGCGAGCGATAGCCGGCGGCGCGCGCCTCGGCGATGACGGCTTCGGCGAGGCGGCGACCGAGGCCGGTACCGCGAAAACGGGGCCGGAGATAGAGCCGCTTCATCTCCCCGCGCTCGTCGTCGAGCGGGCGCAGGCCGACGCACCCCGCGACATCGTCGCCGCGGCGGGCGAGCAGCAGGCGCCCGGCGGGCGGTGCATAGGTGCCGGGCAACGTCGCCAGCTCCTCGTCGAAGCCCTGGAAGTCGAGGCTGACGCCGAGCCCGTCGGCGTACTCGCGGAAGAGGTCGCGCACGACCGCGATGTCCGCCGCCCCTTGCGCGGGCGCTATGCGGAACCGCGCGTCGAGCGCGACGTCAGACATGGATCCGGCCCTCGAGGTAGAGCACGGCTTTGCCGGCGACGCTCACACGGTCGCCGCGATCCTCGCAGGCGAGCTCGCCGCCGCGCTGCGAAATCTGTCGGGCCTGCAGCGCTTTCTTGCCCAGGCGCTTTGACCAATAGGGCACCAGCGTGCAGTGCGCCGATCCCGTGACCGGATCCTCGGGGATGCCGGCATGCGGCGCGAAGTAGCGCGAGACGAAATCGCAGTCGCGCCCGGGCGCGGTGGCGATGACGCCGTCGCGATCGGCGTCCTTGACGACGGCAAGGTCAGGCTGCAGGGCGGCGACCTCGGCCTCGCTCTCGTAGACGACGAGATATTTCTTTGCCGCCAGGACCTGCGCCGGCTTGCGGCCGAGGGCGTCGAGAATTCGCGCGGGCATGGTCACGGGCACCGGCGGTTGCGCCGGCAGCTCGAGCGCGAAGTCGTCGCCGCGGCGCGTGACCACCAGCAGGCCGCTCTTCGTGTGGAAGCGGACTTCCTTCCGTTGCGGCGCCAGGCGCGTCATCACGACGAAGCCGCTCGCGAGCGTGGCATGGCCGCAGATGTCGGTCTCGATCGTCGGCGTGAACCAGCGCAGGTCGTAATCGCCGTTGCGCGGCACGAAGAACGCCGTCTCCGACAGGTTGTTCTCGGCGCCGATGGCCTGCATGGTCGCGTCCGGCAGCCATTGCGACAGCGGACAGACGGCTGCCGGATTGCCGGCGAACAGGCGGCTGGCGAAGGCATCGACCTGATAGAGCGGAAGTTCCATGGCTGACCTCTCGATGTTTCGACGCCGATGCCTATTCGCGCCAGAACGGCTTGGCCGCTTCGAACGCGATGTCGGCGCGGGAGAGGCCGATGTCCTTCAGCATCGCGTCGTCGAGGCCGGCGAGGGCCCGGCGCTGCCGCGACCGCGCCGACCAGGTCACCAATGCCCGCAAGACGCCTCGCAGCCGACTGGCGCCTGCCTCGAAGCCCCGGGCCGCACCTCCGGCCGGCCGGGCTATTCTCAAGATTGTATCCATACAATCCTCCATTGATACAGTTGTCGCCACACAATGCGAATATTGTCTTGACATTGTGCCCATGACAAGCGAAACATTGTCACCATGACAATTTGGCAACCCGACCTCACCCAGATCCCCGGCCCCCGCTACCTCGCCATCGTTGACGCACTTGCCACCGACCTCCGCGGCGGACGGCTGCGCGACGGCGACCGCCTCCCCACCCACCGCGATCTCGCTTACCGCCTCGGAGTCACCGTCGGCACGGTCACGCGCGCTTATGCCGAAGCGGAGCGGCGCGGCCTGATCCGGGGAGAGGTCGGCCGCGGTACCTATGTGCGCGGAGTCCAGCCTGGGAATTCATACCTGCCCGAGCCGAGAGCCGACGGCCTCATCGATCTCAGCATGAACTATCCGGCCAGCACCGATGCCGATGCGGTGCTGGCGGCCGCCTTGCAGGCGATGGCCGTGCGGCCGGGCATCGGCCGCGTGCTCGAGTACCAGCAGAATCGCGGGCGCGACACGCATCGCGCCGCCGGCGCCGCCTGGGTGAAGCGGCACGGGCTCGAGGTATCCGCCGAGCAGATCGTCGTCACCGCCGGCGGCCAGCACGGAATGGCCGTCGTGCTCGGAGCGCTCGCCGGCCCGGGCGACGTCGTGCTGACGGAAGCCTTCACCTATCCCGGCGTCAAGGCGATCGCCGACCTCTTCCGCTTCGAGCTGGTCGGGCTCGAGATGGACGGCAACGGCATCCTGCCGGACGCCTTCGAAAAGGCCTGTCGCGGCGGCCGCGCGCGCGCCCTCTTCTGCATGCCGCGGCTGCAGAATCCGACCGGCGCCCACATGCCGGCCGAGCGCCGGCGCGAAATCGCGGCGATCGCGCGGCAGCACGGCATTCCCGTGGTCGAGGACGACATCTACGGCTTCCTCATCAAGGACGGACCGCCGCCGCTGGTCAACCACCTGCCCGAACTCGGCTTCTATCTCGCGAGCCTGTCGAAGGCGATAGCGCCGGGCCTGCGCGTCGGCTACGCCGTGGTGCCGCCGGCCTATCTGCAGCGCGTCAGCGCGGCCGTGCGCGCGACCACCATCATGGCGTCACCGGCGACGGCCGAACTTGCCGCGCAATGGATCGCCGACGGCACCGGCGACCGCCTGGCGGCGCAATACCGCAACGAGGCCATCGCCCGCCAGGGCATCGCCCGCGACATGCTGCGCGAGTTCCCGTATGCGGCGCATCCGGCGGCCCTGCATGGCTGGATGACGCTGCCGGCGCATTGGGCGCCGGCGCATTTCACGGCCGAGGCGCGTCAGCGCGGCATCGTGATCACGCCGGCGGAAGTCTTTGCCGTCAACGGCGGCCGCCCGGCCCGCGCCGTGCGCATCTGCCACTCGGCCGCCCGCGACCGCGACGAGCTCCGCCGCGCCCTCGGCATCATCGCCGACCTCGCCCGCGGCGCCCCGGAGTATCAGACGGGCATCGTCTGATACTCGGGCGCCGCAACGGGACTCAGCGCTCGACCACCTTGCGATAGAGATGCCAGGTGGCGTGGCCGAGCACGGGCATGACGACGATGAGCCCGAGGAACACCGGCAGCGAGCCGACCGCGAGGCCGACGGCGACGATCAGTCCCCAGATCGCCATCGGGCCGGGGTTGGCCGCGACGCAGCGGATCGACGTCCAGACGGCCACGCCCAATCCCACGTCCCGATCGAGGAGCAGCGGGAACGACACCACGCTGATCGTCAGCACCAGGACGGCGAAGAGGAAGCCGATGCCGACGCCGAACACGATCATCGCCCAGCCGGCGCCGGTCGTGAACACGTCGCGCGCGAACGACCCCATCGAGGCCGGCGGCTGCGGCCCGAGCGTGACGTCGTAGAGCGTCGCGGCGACGAGCAGCCAGAGCCCGAAGATCACCAGCAGCAGCAGGCCCAGCACCAGGATGGCCCCGAACGCGGGGGCGCGGACGACGCCGAAGGCGTCCGCCCAGGTGATGGCGACGCCCTGCTCGCGCCGGCGGCTCATCTCGTAGAGGCCTACGGCCGCTATGGGGCCGACGAGCGCGAAGCCGGAGGCGAGCGGGAACAGCAGCGGCAGCATGTCGTAGCCGAACGCCAGCCGCGCCAGCACGAGGCCGACGACCGGATAGATCACGCAGAGGAAGACGACGTCCGTCCGGTATGCCGCGAAATCCGCGACGCCGCGGGTGAGCACGTCCCGCAGGTCGGCCATCCCGATGCGATGCACCGCCGGGAGCGGCGACCCGCGGGCCTCCTCGCCACGCCGCAAGGAGTGGCTCGCCGATCCGACCGCGAGATTCGCACGCTTGAGTGTCGCCCATCCGTACTCGATGGGATTTCGGATAGGGGTTCCTGTAGCCATGTTCGCACCTCCCGAACCGTTGGTTCGAGGGGCCGCGGGCCATCCGTGACTCGACGCCCGATCCGGCCGCCAGTCACGCGAAGCCGCGACCCGCCGTGAGGTGAATCATACGCCGACGGCTCGCCGCCGTCTCTTCACATCTCGGGGACATACCGGCGGTTCTCATTCCATGATTCCCCCGCGAAAGCGGGGCCCAGGGGCAACCGACGTGCCGCGCCCCCTGGCCCCCGCTTTCGCGGGGGAATCAATGGGAGTGAGACGGCGGCAGCGCGAAGGTGCCCGCGCGGGACCGCATCACCCGGCGACGCGGCGGATGGCGGCGGAGATGTCGTCGATGACGCGGCCGATGAGGACTTCGTCCTCGCCTTCGGCCATGACGCGGATGACGGGCTCGGTGCCGGACTTGCGGACGACGAGGCGGCCGGCCTTGCCGAGGGACGACTCGCCGTCGCGGATGGCGGCCTTCACCTTGGCGTCGTCGAGCGGCTGGCCGCCGTTGAAGCGCAGCGAAACCAGGCGCTGCGGGAAGGGGGCGAAGACGCGGCCGACGTCGCTGAGCCGGCGCCCGGACTGCACGACAACGGCGAGCAGCTGCAGCGCGGCAATGAGGCCGTCGCCGGTGGTGGCATAGTCGCTGAGGATGATGTGGCCGGACTGCTCGCCGCCGAGGTTGTAACCGTCGGCGCGCATGCGCTCGACGACGTAGCGGTCGCCCACGGGCGTGCGCGCGAGCGCCAGGCCGAGGCCGCCGAGGAAGCGCTCGAGCCCGAGGTTCGACATCACGGTGGCGACGACTCCAGCCTTTGCCAGCCGCCCGTCCGCCGCCCATGACCGCGCGATCAGGGCCATGAGCTGGTCGCCGTCGATGACCGTGCCGGTCTCGTCGGCGACGATGAGGCGGTCGGCATCGCCGTCGAGCGCGAGGCCGAGATCGGCGCCGTGCACCATCACCTGCTCGCGCATGAGCGTGGTGGAGACGGCGCCGCAGTCGCGGTTGATGTTGATGCCGTCGGGCTCGACCGCGACGGGCACGACCTCGGCGCCGAGCTCCCACAGCACCATCGGCGCCACCTTGTAGGCGGCGCCGTTGGCGCAATCGACGACGATCTTCAGGCCGTCCAGGCTGAGGCCCTTGGGGAAGCTGTTCTTGACGAATTCCATGTAGCGGCCGGGCGCATCGTCGATGCGCTTGGCGCGGCCGAGATGGCTGCCGGTCGGAAGCGGCGTGCCGTTGCCGGCCGCCATGCGCGCCTCGATCGCCGCCTCGATGGCATCGGAGAGCTTGTAGCCGTCGGGGCCGAACAGCTTGATGCCGTTGTCATCGTAGGGGTTGTGGGAGGCCGAGATCATGACGCCGACGTCGGCGCGCATGGCGCGGGTCAGCATGGCGATCGCCGGCGTCGGCAGCGGGCCGGTCAGCAGCACGTCCATGCCGGCGGCCAGGAAGCCGGAGGTCATGGCGTATTCCAGCATGTAGCAGGAAAGCCGCGTGTCCTTGCCGATGACGACGCGGTGGCGGTGCTCGCCGCGGGTGAACTGGGCCCCGGCGGCAAGGGCCACCTTGAGGGCCATGTCGGCCGTGATCGGCTCGACATTGGCGGTGCCGCGGATGCCGTCGGTGCCGAAGAGCTTGCGGGTCATGGGCAGGCAGATTACACCGAGATTCGGGGCGAGAAGAAGGCAGAGCCGCGCGGGCCAGGGGCGGCGCCGGCGGGGTCGTTCATCCTTTCGAAACCTTAACGTTCGAAGATCGCAGGGAAGGGTCCTCGCCTTGCGCGACGAGACCCGCAACCAAGCGGAACAGGGAATGCGTACGCTGTCGGCCCGGATCGAATTCGCCGTCGTCGTCACCGGCGCGTTCGGCTATTTCATCCTCGGCAACATCCTCACCCTGCTGGACCCCAATCCGGGGCCGCCGCTCTCCGACGCGGGGCTGCGGTCCCTGGTCGTGTACGAAGGCGTCGTCCTGGCCGCCCTGCTGACCTTCCTGCGCCTCAGGAACTGGCCGCTGCAAAGACTGAGCATGCGGCCGACCCCGCAGGGAACGCTGATCGGGCTCGGCCTGGCGGCGGCCGCCTATGTCGCCTACGCCGCGGCCCTCCTCATCGCCGCCGGCCTGTCGTCGCAGATCGCGGCAGAGGCGTCGAACATGAAGCTCGTCGCCCCCGGGCTCGGTCTCGGCGTCATCGCCGCGGTTTCGATCGTCAATCCGATCTTCGAGGAGGTCTTCGTCTGCGGCTACGTCGTCTCCACGCTCCAGGAGAGCCGTGGGTTCTGGACCGCCGTCAATGTCAGCATCGCGATCCGGCTGGCCTACCACCTGTACCAGGGACCGATCGGCGTCCTCAGCATCGTGCCGGCGGGGTTCATCTTCGCCTACTGGTACGCGCGAACCGGCCGCCTCTGGCCGGTGATCGCGGCGCACGGGATCTTCGACTTTCTCGGCCTCTTCCTCGGCAGCGCCCGCTAGCGCCGGCGACCGCCCCTAGGCGGCGCCGAGCGACGGTATCGTATAGACGGTGGCGCCGAGGATCATGTTCACCGCGCCGCCCTGGTCCTGCAGCGGCAGCATGCAGTTCTCGAAGTTGAGCCACTCCTTGTTTCGCACATAGAGAGTCTTGCCGGAGACAAAGAGAGGAATTCGTTCCTCGACGACGCGTGTGGCGTGGCGAACGGCGCCGTCGGCCGGCCCGGGATCGAGCGCCTCGTGGAAGGTGCGTCCCGTCAGATCGCACCCGTGGACGCGCGCCAGCTCGGTGCCGAAGAGGCGGAAGCGGAAGCGCCGATGCGGCTCCTCGTCGCGCCGGACGTCCATGAGAAAGATGTTCGGGAGGATGTAGGGCAAGGCCACCGGGTCGATGTCGGCCCGGGCGGGGAGCCGCCCCTCGACGCATCTGGACCGCCAATACTGGACGAGCCGGCAGATCGATTTCTCCGACGGCTCGCGCGGCAACACGTAGCCCGGCTGATTTTCCAACGCCGCCCCCACGCGACACCTTGGCGCGCGCAGCCTACAGGCGGAAGCGTTCGCGGCGCAACCGCGGTCCGGCCGCATGGACAACCACGCTTTCCCTGCCGCGACCTTGGCACGGCCGCCTGCGGCCGGCATGATGCGACCCACGCCACAAGGGGATCGCTCTTGCGCATTTTCGCCGCCGGTCTCGGCACGGAGACCAACAGCTTCTCGCCGCTGCCGACGGGCATGCGCGGATTCGAGGACTACCTGCGCCTGCCCGCAGGCCAGCGCCTCGAAGCGCCGCAAGAGGCGAGCGCGGTGCCGTGGGCGGCGCAGGAATACGCCGCGCGCAACATTGCCACGGCGATCATCGGGCCGACCTCGTTCGCCATGCCGGCCGGGCCGACCCTGCGCCATGTCTACGAGTCCTTGCGCGACGAACTCCTGGCAGCGCTGAAGGCGGCGTTGCCGGTCGACGTCGTCGCCTACTCGCTGCACGGCGCCATGATCGCCGAGGGGTACGACGATTGCGAGGGTGACCTCCTGGCGCGTACGCGGGCGCTCGTGGGGCCAGAGGTGGCGCTCGGCTGCCTGCTCGACCTCCACTGCCACGTTTCGCCGCAGATGGTGGAGAGCGCCGACGTCATCGTGCTGTTCAAGGAATACCCGCACATCGACTTCGCCGAGCGGGCAGAGGAGCTTCTCGACCTCCTGGCGCGCACGGCTCGGCGCGAGATCAGGCCGCACATCGCCGTGCATGACTGCCGCATGATCGACCTCTTCCACACGACCATGGAGCCGATGCGGAGTTTCGTCGCGGACATGCAGTCTCGCGAGGGGCTCGACGGCGTGCTGTCGCTTTCGGCGGCGCACGGCTTCCCCTGGGGCGACACGGCCGACGCCGGCACGAAAATGCTCGTCGTCACCGACGGCAAGCCGGCGCTCGGTACGCGGATAGCCGCGGAATTCGGCGAGCGCCTGTTCGCGATGCGCGGCAAGGGGCAGAAGCAGCCGGTATCGATCGCGGCAGCGCTGCAGCAGGCGGCCGAGGCGAACGCCACGCCCATCGTCATCGCCGATACCGCCGACAATGCCGGCGGCGGCGCGCCCAGCGATTCGACCTTCCTGCTGCAGGCGGTGCTCGAGCGAGGCTTGCGCGACGTCGCCTTCGGCCCGCTCTGGGACCCGATCGCCGCCGGTATCGCGATCGAGGCCGGCACGGGCGCCAAACTCGACCTTCGCATCGGCGGCAAGATGGGGCCGACCTCGGGCCAGCCGCTCGACCTCGACGTCACCGTCGGCGGCATCTGCCGCAACGCGATGCAGTCCTACGGCGCGTCGCGCGAGCCGCTCGGCGATTGCGTCGCGCTGTCGACCGCCGGTGTCGACATCGTGCTGAACACGCTGCGCACGCAGGCCTTCGGGCCGGAGCTGTTCACGAACGTCGGTATCGATCCGACGCAAAAGCGCATCGTCATCGTGAAGTCGACGCATCATTTCCACGCCGGCTTCGCGCCCTTCGCCGCCGACGTGATCTATGTCGGCGGTCCCGGCACGCTGGAGCGCGACCTCAAGCGGTTGCCGTTCCGCAAGATCGCGCGACCGAAATGGCCCTTCGATACCTAGAGACGCGGCGTTGTGTCACACCGGCCGCGATCCTTGACAGGCGTACGACACGGGCATAACGGTTCGCCGTCGATTCGTGCAGCGTCGTGAATAGGTTGGCGCCCCGGCGGCGGGAGGACGATATGACCAGCAGGCAGATCGGACGACGGGCTTTTCTTCTCGGCAGCTGCGGCGTCGCCGGCGCCGTTCTTGCTCTTGCGGGTGTCGCGCGCACGGCGCGCGCGTTCACCATCGTGGACATGGATCCCAATACGCAGGTCGGCCTCGCCTACGCGAATCGCTGCAAGGTCGCGCCGCAGCAGGGCCACGCCGATCTGCTCGCCAAGCTCGCGGCGGACCTCGCCACCAAGACCGGCGCCCAGGGGACATACATCTACGAGACTGCGGTATGCCCGATCTGCGGCTGCCCGGTCACGGCATCGCGCTACATCAACTGACGCTTTCTGCAAAGGCCTGAGGGGGCGCCGCGATCAGCGCGGGCGATGCCGAGGCCGACGCGCAACGCGAGAGACACCGAGGATATTCCGGAGACATCCACACCCGTAGATTCAACCTCATAGGGGAGGCCAATGCCGCAGACGCGCCGTCGGGGGAACCGGCGTCATCCGCTTATCCGTCATGCCCATCTGCCCATCGCTCTCGTCTTCAGCCTGATCCTGTCGTCGACCATCGCCGCCGGCAGCCGGGCCGAGGACTCCGCCCATCGATCCGTCACCACCGTCAGCGTCGTCCTGAAGCCGGGCGACAGCTTCGAACATGCCGTCGTTCAGGACGGCGTGTCGCCCGGCGATGCGCTTGCGGCCGCGCATGCGGTCGGCAATCTCTATGACCTGCACCGGCTGCAGCCGGGGCAGGCCATCACGCTATCGCTCGGTCCCAAGGCCGGCGCGGACGGCCACCGGACCCTCCTGGCCGTCCACATCGAAGCGGCGCCGGGCGCAGACCTTACGGTCGTGCGCACGGAGGACGGCAGCTTCGAGAGCGGCAAGACGATCGCATCAGGCAGTCCTTCGGTGCATCAGCAGACCGTCGTCGTCACCGCGGGCCTGCAGGAATCCCTGGCGGCGGCGCGCATCCCCGCCGGCGTGGCGGCCGAGGTAGGGAAAGCGGCCATCTTCGACCCCGATTTCCCGGAAAAGCCGAAAGCGGGCGCGAGGCTCACCGTCGTGTACGAGACGTTCGGGCGCTCTCCGGCAGACGATACCGGCGCCGTGCTGCGCTACGCCGCGCTCGACGACGGCCACAAGCGCCATCAGGTCTATCGCTACGCCCTCGCCGATTCGCTCGTCGCCTTCCTGACGGAAAACGGGCTGGGCGCGGCGGCGCTGTCGCTCGCCGATCCGGTCGACGACGCCCGTGTCAGCTCGGGCTTCGGCTGGCGCGTGCATCCGATCCTCGGCGTCTGGAAGTTCCACAACGGCATCGACTACGCGGCGCCGCGCGGCACGCCCGTGCATGTCGCCGCCGACGGGGTCGTGGAGGACATCGGCTGGCACGGCGCCAACGGATACTATGTGCGTGTCCGCCACGGGCCGCAGCTGGAGACGACCTATTCGCATCTCCAGCGCTTCGCGGCCAACATCCGGCGCGGCACGCAGCTGCACAAGGGCCAGGTC
>Ga0335082_10006858_pt1 | contig 12408 bp, 11 predicted proteins | sample Lox_Sample_41_FD_206718 | JGI IMG/M metagenome (GOLD analysis project Ga0335082, IMG submission 206718) | Soil microbial communities from Loxahatchee National Wildlife Refuge, Florida, United States - Lox_Sample_4.1 | ecosystem: Environmental > Terrestrial > Soil > Wetlands | place: USA...
TTCGTCACCTTGGTGACGCGACCGCACGAGATGATGCAGGCGAAGCAGCCTTTCGGCCGCTGCAGCTCCTTCTTGCTCAGCGACTCGCCGCCGATCTTGTCCGCGTCCGGGGAGTAACCGTCCTGGAAGTTCCGGACCGGATGCGCCCCGGTCTGATTGATGATGTTCGCCAGGATGTCCGACCCGTACAGGCGCAAGCCGGTGCCCCCGGTCGGGTGCGCCTGAATCATCTTGCGCGCCTTCCACACGGCGGCGGTGAACGCCTCGGCGTCGGCGCAGGTCACGGCCCCGGTCCCGATGACGGCGACAGCCTTCAGATGCTTCGCTCCCATGACCGCGCCAACGCCGCCGCGCCCCGCCGCCCGATGGAGATCGTTCATGATCGCCGCGAAGAGTACTTGATGTTCCCCGGCGGGCCCGATGCACGCGATGTGAGCGTCCTCGTCCGTCTCGGCGCGAATGGCCTCGCTCGTTTCCGGCACGATCTTGCCCCACAGATGCCCTGCCCCTCGAATCTCCACGCGGTCGTCCTTGATCCACAGATAGACCGGCTTTGGTGCCTTGCCCTCCACGATCAGCGCGTCGTAGCCGGCGTATTTCAGGGCGGGGCCCCAGGTCCCACCGGAATTGGCGGCGGCGATGGTCCCGTTGAGCGGCGCCTTGGTCACGACGTTGTATCGGCCGGCCGACGGCGCATACGTCCCCGTGAAAGGGCCGGGGGCGAAGATCAGCTTGTTGTCGGGCGAAAGCGGATCCACTCGCGGATCGACTTCATCGAACAGGACCTTTGCGCCAAGGCCGCGCGCGCCGATGTAGTCTTTCGCAAGCGCGGGGCCGAGAGGTTCCTTCGACACCTTTCCCGTGGTCAAGTTCACGCGCAGGATGTTGCCGACCCAGCCGTGCATAGGCTCCTCCCCTCCTCGGACGTTCACTCCGTGAACGCTGCCTTGAACTTGGCCGCGAAGGCCCGCTTGCGCGACTGCGTGGCCGCGACGTCGTCCACCCACTGGATTGCCTGGGTGGGGCAGAACTTGGCGCAGGCGGGGTCACCGCCGCAGTAGTCGCACTTCAGGATCTTGTGGGACGCTTCATCCCACACCGAGTTGCCGAACGGGCAGGCGTGCACGCACATCTTGCAGCCGATGCACTTGGCCTGGTCGAGGTTCACCCAGCCCGTCTCGGAGTCTCGGGTCATCGCGTTCACCGTGCACACCGGAATGCACGGCGCGTCGCGGCAATGCTGGCACATCATCGGCACCGAGAAGCCTTCCTGCTCCCACGTGTAGACGTGAACGCGAGCCGCCGAGATTCGGAAGCTCGCCTCGTGCGTCATGGAGCAGGCGAGCATGCAGTTGTGACAGCCCGTGCACTTGTCGGCCTGGATCATCAGCATATTCGCCATGGCACTGTCCCCCTCTCGGACCCCGCTACGCGCGGACCGCCGCGACGGCCCGGCGGTCCGCCAGCCAGCCGTACCAGGCCGGCAGACCGTCGCCCCGGATCGCCGAGACGCGAATGACCTGCGCGTCGGGATTCACGTCATGCATGTTGGCCTCGAACCGCTCGGCGTCGAAGGGCACGTAGGGCAGCAGATCGCACTTGCTCAGGACCACGAGATCGGCCGTCTCGAACATGTACGGGTACTTGACCGGCTTGTCGTCGCCCTCCGTCACGCTCGCCACGACGACGCGCGCCGCCTCGCCGAGGTCGAACATCGCCGGACAGACGAGATTGCCGACGTTCTCGATCATCACGACCGTTCCCGGCGCCGGGTCGAGCCGCCGGCACGCGTCGGCGACCATCTGGGCCTCGAGGTGGCACATGGTCCCGGTGTTGATCTGGACGACCGGCACGCCACAGGCGGCGATCCGGCGGGCGTCGTTGTCCGTCTGCTGATCGCCCTCGATCACCACGCAGGGCCATGCGCCGGCGACATCCCGCAGCGTGCGTTCGAGCAGGGTCGTCTTCCCCGCCCCGGGCGAGCTCACGAGATTCAACGCGAGCAGCTCCCAGCGCGCGAACCACTCGCGGTTGGCGGCCGCGATGATGTCGTTCTTCGCCAGCAGGTCGGCTTCGATATTCACCGTGCGCACACCGCCCATTCCGCTCCCCCCCTCACTCACCGTCGAACGACGTCACCCGCAGCTCACGTCCGCGCACCAGCTCGACCCCCGACCGCGCGCACGCGGGACACGGAGCCAGCACCGCCGCCGGCTCGAACTCATGGCCACAGCTCCGACAGCGAGCCCGCCGCGGCACCTCTTCGATCACCAGCTCGGCGCCGCGTGCCGCCGTCTCCTCCACCACGACGTCCCAGCAGAACCGCAGCGCCTCCGCGTCGACGCCCGCGGCGGTGCCGACCGCCACGACCACCCGGGTCACCGTGCGCATCCGCTCGGCCCGCGCGCGCTCGAGCACCAGGCCGACGATGCTCTGGCTCAGCGCCAGCTCGTGCATCGTCGACCGCCGTCATCCGCCGGCATGTTGACTCCTATCCACTGTTCGGCACCTTGCTCGGTTCGGTTCCGTATCGCCCGGCGCCCTCCGCCCGGATTCCGACAAATTCGCATCCCACGTTTCGAGGATGCGAGCGCATGCTCGGGCACACTGGCGGGGAAGATCAGCAAGAAATCGACATGGCGGCAGATGCAGGAAGAAGGAGAACCTCTCCCTGAGCCGGACAGTGGCGCGATGAGCGAAGCCCAGGCGCTGTCGCGCAACGGCGGTGCCCCGGCGGCGCGGTTCCGGATGCCGTACGCCGCGGCCCCGCGCTCCTCCGCGGCTCCCTGGCCGCCTCCGCCCGGGGTCCCGGCTGAGGCCAGGCTACGCGGCCGGATCTGCTCCTCGCGGGAGGAGGGAGCCCGTGCGGTATACGAGGCGGAGGACGCGCTGGGAGCCGTGACCGATGCGCAGGCCGCTCTCGCCAACAGTCCCGGCATCCCGCCGACGGCGCTCAGGCGCGTGGTCTAGGTGTAGACTTCCGGGCAGCCGTGGAAGCAGGACCACCGGCCGCCAGCCTTCAGGACACTCGGGCACATACGGGTAGTACGCGCTGGCGCTCGCGCAGTAGTACCAGTAGCCGGAGGGTGCGACGACGGCGGGCGGAATATGAGGATCCGGATGCGGATACACGGGCGTCGGGTAGAAGTACCAGCTCTCGCCGACAACCCACCACCAGCCCAGCCGTCCCAGATGCTCACCATGCAACCAGTGACCGCCGTGCCAGCGGTCCACATCGATGCCGTGGCCGCCCCACCGCCAGTCTCCGCCCAGGTGGCCGCCGTCAAAGTGGCCGCTTTTCACAGCGTAAACAACGCCACTTGAAAGCGATGCGGACACCATCAGCGCCAGCGCCACGGCGATCTGCGATCGATACGTCCTCATCCCTTGCCTCGATGCGGCGGTTCAGCGCGCGGACGGTGCGGCGGCGGTGCACACCCCGGGCCGCGGAGCGGCGCCGGGCACCTGGTTGCCGTTCGCGTACATGCACTGCTCGCGTGCGGCGTCATAGCCCCGCTGGACTTCATTGGCCGCTCGCTGACCGGCGCCGGTCGTTCCGTCTTCGCTGTTTCCGACGGCGCCGGACCGACTTCTGTTACTGGGGCCCTGCGCAATTTCTCGCCTCTCTTGCGCCTCTCGAGGCTCCACGCGCGGACCTGCCGGATTTCAGGACCTCGTTGGCCATGGACGATCGCGCGCTGGGGCGCCACGCTCGGATCAGCTCGCGCCAGCTTGCGGAAGGGGAGCGAGATCACCCACAATCCTGGTTCCGACCTGCCTCATGACCCTCGCCATCGGCGCTTACTTCTTCCTCATCGCTCTCGTTCTCGCGCACCTCGAGATCCAGATCGAAGGGCCGCACGGCTGGGCCGAGAAGCTACCCACCTGGCGCTGGGACGGCTCCGGGATCCGCCGGTGGTTCGGGAAGCCGGTCACGGGATACCACCTCTGCCTCGTGACGTGCATTCTGCTCTTCCTGCACGTACCCCAGTTCTACGGCGGCTCCTGGGAACGTGAGGCAGACCTGCTCGCGATGTTCTTCTTCCTCACCGTGACCTGGGACTTCCTCTGGTTCGCGTGCAACCGGCATTTCGGCGTGGCCAGGTTTCGCAAGGGGCAGATCTGGTGGTTCCCGGCCTGGGTGCTCGGCGTTCCCCGGGAGTACTTCGTGGGAATCACGCTCTCCCTCGGCGCCGCGCTAGCCCCTGCACTCTGGACGGGAGCGTGGGCGGATCGGGCTCAGCGCTGGGGTCTCGTCCTCGGCGAATTGCTCGTCCTGACGACCGCCGTGACCGCCTTCACGCTCCGCCCGCAGCACCGCGCTTGGGCCCTCCTTCGCAGGGTCCGTGGCGCGGTAAGGGCCAAGTCCAAGTAGACCCTGTCGTTGCAACGGCTGACCTAGCCGTCGAACCTTGCGACCGGCCCCGCGCTCCCGGAGCCCGGGGGCGCGTCGGCGTCGCTGAGGATGACCCCGTGGCGTCCGGGCTTCACTCTCGGCAAGAGCTCGGCGAGTCCGGCCTGCAGGGCCTGTACGGCGTCGCCGACCAGCTCGCTCAGCTCCGCAACGAGTCCGGGCTGCCGGGGGCCACTCCAGTCAACGTAGCGGTACGGACGTACTGCGTGCCCCAGGTGAGCGACGCGGTGGCAGTCTTCGCAGAGGCGTACGCCGCACGTATCGCAATGGACGACGGCCAGGTGGTCCGGATTGGACGAACAGCTCATGGCGAGCGCCGGGAGGTGACGCTCGATCGATTGGACCGCGAGCTCCACCCCGTCGGTTGCTCGCAGTCGGGCGCCGAGCTCCCTCGCGCGCTCCTGGATCTGCGGCCGCCGGCACGCGTCGAAGGCCGCCACGAGATTGTCGACGCCGAGCCGGCGGATAGGAATCGGCTCCGGGCCGGCGCCCGCATCCGCCACGATCCGCCCCCAGAAGAACTGATCGCCGAAGAACGGCACGACCACCGTCGGCAGCCCGGCGCGTAGGCCCGCGGCCGTCGTCCCGGCTCCGCCGTGATGGCAGACCGCCCGGCATCGCGCGAACAACCAGTCGTGCGGACAGTCGCCGATCACGTAGACGTGCGGCGGGGGCGCATCCCCGCCCAGGTGCGCCCAGCCCTCGGAGACGACGCCGCGCGCGCCCGCCTTCTCCAGGGCCGTGAAGATGGTCCGGGTGAGAGCGGCCGGGTCCTCGGCCACGACCGAACCGAACCCGACGTAGATCGGCGCCTCGCCAGCCGCGAGGAAGTCGAGCAGCGCCTGCGGCGCCTCGTAGGTCTGGGCCTGCTCGTACTGGATGAAGTTCGCCAGGTCGATGTGCGGGCCCCACTCCTTTGGCTTCGGCACCAGGCTGGCCGGCCACAAGTAGGTGAAGGGCACCTCGTGGTCATCCAGAAGCGCCGCCCCGTCGGTGACCGCCAAGGGCTGCAGGCCCAGAGTTCTCGTCCGAAAACCGTCCACCAGGTCGCCGATGCCAGCCGAGACGAGCAGGTCGATGATCCCGTAGGAGAGGAAGTTCTCGAGCGGCCGATGGGAGCTTGGGTCGATGTGGGCGAACGGATGCGGAAACGCGCACGTGGCGGTCCACGGCATGGTGAAGATCATGTGAAGCGGGACGTGCAGCGCCTCGGCGCAATGAACGTGCCCGTAGCTCGGTGGGTTGGCGACGATGGCATCGGCCCGGAAGGGCCGCGCGCCGGGCTGCTCGGCATCCGCTTCCGTACAGGCCCGCCAGGTGGAGGCGAGGATCTCGCCGATCATCGCTCGTTTCTTCGGCACATCCTCCCAGAGCTGGCCAGGACGTGTCGGAACGATGCGACCGCCGGTCTTGACGATGTACTCCATCAGCTCGTGCGGATCACCCGCGAGCGGATAGAACTCGAGTCCGGCACGTTCGACCATGGGGCGGAACTCGCGGTGGGTCGCGAAGCGCACGCGGTGCCGCTCCGCCAACCGTCGCCCGACCGGAATGAACGGCTGCACGTCGCCGCGCGACCCGACCACCATAACCACGATGGACAACGACGGCGCCCGCAGCAACTCGCTGGGGGGCACGGGCGCGGCCGCTAGCTCGCTGGTGTGTGCGTCCAGCCACGGGGGGACCTGAGCAAAGGAGCCCGCAGTGTGATCGAAGTCGATGTGCAGATCGCCGCCGGCCTCGGGCGAGACCATCGTGACGCTGCGCACGGCCGCGGCGCGCAGGCGCCGACTCTGGAGCCGCCGTCGCAGGAAGGCGGTGGAGACCACGTCCAGGAGACCGGGGCTCACGTCCTCGCTCACCGCATCTTCTTCTGGCTCTTTGGCCTCTGCCTGAAGTAGCTCGTCCAGATCGCGGGGCGCGCGGAGGCTATCAGCGAGGCACTTCGTTTCATCCGCCGTGTCCCGCCCCGTGCCTTCATGGCCTCGCCTCTTTTTCTTCCCATCGGAATCGCGTCGAGCCTGAGCTGGGCGCGTTGCCCGACGGCGCTGGCCGCATGTCGACCGACCACGAGCATTCCGTCGATCCACCGTTGGGACGCTCACCGAGGAGAAAGGTGACAGGAGCGGCGGTGAACCGCCGCGAGAAGCTCTCGAAGCTTCGACCCCGGCGGGCTTCGAACCCGTGTTTGCCGTCCGCCAGGCGCTTTCAATACACTTTCAGAGAGTTACATGGTGTTGACTCAACACCGTGGTCACCGGGACTCAAATTCCGGAGGTGTTTTAATCCCCTATAACGGACCCGGTGTACCTGAGCCCTCGTCGCACTGAGCTGGGCCCAGGAGCGCCGCAGGCCTGATGGTATCGCGGGCCCGCAACCACCGAAATCGACTCGCCTCACCTTCGAGATTGACGTCGTCTGCTGGCCGGCTGTGCCACGGCCCCGGCCGCGGTCGCGTTCGGGAAGCCGGGCGTGGCTGCGTCCGAGCGCGAGCGGGACGAGAACGCTTGCCTTCGCACCTCCATCGGGATCGAGGACCGGGGCTACATCCTGCTGCCGTTCGACGTCGACCGCGTAGCCTATCGCCGCTGCATGGAGGGGCGCGGCTACGCGGCCGGGCCGGCACGATGAGCCCGCTCAAGCCCATCTTGGGGAGCACGTGCCTCCTGGCCGGTGGCGGCCGGGCCCAGCGGGAGCGCTGCCGAGAGCTCCTCCACGGGGCCCCTCCGCGGGTGCAGTGGGAGGCGTGGTCTCTCGACGGTGAGTGGCGACGCGACGGTGCGCCCCGCCCGTCTCTTTCGCAAGATTGCGACAGCCGGCATGGAGCCGTGGGTCGGTCTCCGGTCGTCGCAAGGTCAGACATCCGCAGGCGGGAGGGTGAGGCATGCGCGTGTGGCTCAAGAAGTGGCTCAAGGTGGGGACGATCATCGCGCTCACGGAGGGCGCACTGTGGCTCTTGGCCGAGCGCAACCTCGGCGTGTCCGCCCTGTTGAGGAGCGCCGAATGGGCGATCATCGTATGGCTCGCGTGCGGCCTCATGTGGATAGGGTTGCAGTACGGCCAGGCGTATGAAGAGCGACGCGAGCAGCTCCGATGGATCGACGAGGCCGACAAGCAGAGGACGGGCGAGCTTGGGTGCTATTCCGCAGAGACCATCTGGGCGCGGACCGCGGAGCAGATGGAGCCACCACACCCGTCAGAATCAGGGCGAGCCTTCGTCTCGCCCTTCGGAGGTTCAGGATTCAGAAGGAGAGAGCGGACGAGGAATTGACGGCCTCTGAGATCTGCGAAATCGACGGCGGCTCGCGCTCCGGGCCGGCGGCAGGGCGCTTCAGGAGAGGCTCGTGCTCGACCGGTTGATCGCGAGCCAGGAGCCGCGATCCGAGATCACGCTCCTCCTCGGTCAGGTGCGCGGCCTGCTTCGTCAGCGCGACCTGCGAGTTCGGCCACGCGGAATCGCTGTGCCGAAAGTCGTTCGCCCACATGACCCGGCGGACATTTGCACCGGTCCCTCACCTGGAAGGCCGCTGAGTCGTCCTGGAACGTCGTGTAGACGTGCTCGCGGAAGCACGCGCTGGGCAGCCTGGTGATCGCGCTGCCGGTGAGCCAGTGGCGGCGCCGCACGTAAGTGTGGTCCACGCGGCACATGAAGTGGGGCCCCGAGCCGGCGTCCTGGCAGCCGCGGATGATCGACAGGAACGCGTTGAGCTTGGGGCCGCGGGTCTTCGTTGTCCTCTGCCCTCGCGGGACCCACAGGACAAGGTTCCAGAGCAAGCGCTCCGAATCTATCCCCTGGCGACCATCGCCAGCGGGACGCGTCGTTATGCCGATGCAGGGCTGTTCGCCGCGGGAAGCTGGAAGGAGAAGATGGTCCCCTCCCCGCGGGTGGATTCCGCCCACAGGCGGCCGCTATGCGCCTCGATGATCGAACGGCTGATTGCCAGGCCGAGACCCATGCCGTGCGGCTTGGTGGTGTAAAACGCGTCGAACAGTCGATGCATTTCCTCGGGCTGCAGGCCGATTCCACGGTCCGCGACGCTGATCGTGACCCCCCAGCCCTCGTCGGAGGTCTCCAGACGCTCCTGACTCCCGCGGATCTCGAGCCGGCGCTCCGGCTCACCTACGTCGGCCATCGCATCCATGGCGTTGACGACCAGGTTCAGCAACACCTGCTGGAGCTGCACCCGGTCGCCGACCACGACCGGCAGGTCCACGGGCACGTCGGTGCGGATCGAAACGCGGCGGGCCGCCACGTCTCCGGCGGCCAGAGCGAGGACGTCATTCACGAGATCGATGGGCCGGACTTCGACCTGTTCTTGCGCCGAGCGCTTCGCCAGGGCCCGCACGCGCTCGATGATGTCATTTGCCCGCTCGGCGCTGTTCACGATGTTGGCCAAAATCTCGCGCACCCGATCGACTCTGTCGCCCCTCGCGAGCAGGTTGAGACACGCGCTGGCGCTGGTGATGATCGCCGCCAGCGGCTGCTTCACCTCGTGGGCGATCGAAGCGGTCACTTCCCCGAGCGTCGTTACACGGGTCACATGCGCGAGCGCCGCATGTGCCTCTCGAAGAGCCTGCTCCGCTTGCTTTCGCTCCGTCACGTCCCTCACCGTGCCTAGGAGTTCGACAATGTCTCCGGCGACATTCGGGACAGGGTGGCAGGTTGCATGGACGTGTTTGACGGTTCCGTCGGGCAGGAGGATCCGGTAATCGTGCTCGAGATCGCTCTTCTCACGGACTGCCGTCTCATGGATGGCGTGCACCCGCTCGCGATCGTCTGGATCAATTCGCTGCTCGATGGCCTCTCGGGACGGTTGTCCCTGCTGGGGATCGAAACCAAACAACCGCAACATCTCCGCTGACCAGGAAATCGTATTCGAAGACCGGTCCCACACCCAGCTGCCCATGTGGGTCAGCCTCTGTGCTTCAGCCAGATTCGCCTCACTTCGCCTGAGTGCCTGCTCGGCCCGCTTGCGATCTTCATCGGCAAGCTCGACAAGCCGCGCCTCGAGGGCGTCCCGGTCGAGCGCCGCGGCCAGGAGCGCCCCCCACATGGCCATGTTGTTGGGGCGCTGGGCGGTGTATGTCCCATAGGTTTTCTCGAACGGCCCGCAGAGAACAAGAACGCCCCAATCGCGTGACGCGCTGGCTACCGCCAAGAGCATGAGCACGTCGGCGTTGACGTCCGCCCCCGGCTCCGGGAACCAGTCCGCGGGTGGGAATGCGCCCGCGACGAACTCCGCGCCCGGGCTCGGCAGGGCCGGCCCCGACCGGCGATACGTGCCAGCGACCCTGAGGATGGTCTTCGGAGTCCGCGTCGCGTCCGCATACAGCGCCAGGCATCCCCAGCGGATCGGTGTGAGCCGGAGCCAGTCGAGCTCCTGGGCCTGGCCGGTCTGGCCGGAGAGAAGGGTCATCGCCACCCTCGGGGAGTTCTGGGTCAGCTCCTCCAGATGGGCCATCTGCTCTCGCTCGTAGCCCAGCCGGGCGTGCCAGCACTTGAGCTCGGACCGCCCGAGGAATGCCGCCACACGGTGGGCCCGATCCGGATCGGGCGGCGCGGTGGCCAGGCGCTCCTCTGCGGCGCGGGCCAGGAGGGCGCTCATCGCGCGCAGGACATCCAGGTCCGGTATCAGGCGCACCGCCTCCTGCCACGCTTCGGTCAAGGCCGCTGGGGCAGGTTCGGAGACTCCGGCCAGGGCGGCATCGATCCCGCCGATCAGTGTCTGGACTCCTGGCCAGACCTCTTCGGGCGCCCGGCTCGGCTCCGGAGCCATGGGGAACAGGGCCGTCCGCACGAGCTGGGCAGCCAGGGCGCGGTTCGAGCCGGAGGCCAGGGGCTCCGCGCCCGAACGAAGGGCCATGCTATCGGCCATGTCGCAACCGCACGAGCGCCGGCGGATCAGCGCGACCGGTACGCGATGGGCACGGCGCGGAATCGCGGTCCCACCGATCTCATCCAGGAGCAGGTTGGCGGCTCCCCGCCCCAGTTCATCGAAGCGCGTGCGGAGCGTCGTGAGCGGGGGCTCGGCGAACTGGGCAAGGTTCAGATCATCGAAGCCCACCACGGCCACATCTACCGGGACGCGGTGCCCGGCGGCCCGCAACGCCTCCATGACGCCGATCGCGTTCCGGTCGGTCCCGGCCACCACCGCCGTGCAGGGCAAGCCGCCCCCCTCCAGGAGTTTGTTGGCGCCCGCCCGGCCACTCACCCACTGGTTGTCCTCCACGCGGACGACCAGCTCGGGCGGGCAGGGCAGGTCGTTCTCAACCAGCGCAGCGCGATAGCCCTCGTACCGCTCGGCAATGGCCGGATAGTCGAGCCACCCGACGAAGGCGATGCGACGGTGGCCGTGGGCGATCAGGTGACGCACGGCCTCCCGGACGCCGTGCACGTTGTCGGCGAGGACCCCGGGACAGCCCACCTCCGGATCGTGATAGGCGACGGTCACCAGAGGGAGGCCCAGGTGGGCGAGGGCCGGTAGGCCAGCGGTCGAATGAACCGCAATCCACCCTCGGACCTCGCGCGCAAACGGCGCGGCAGCGACATCGCCCGGTGTCCCGCGGAACACCAGGACCCGGGCCTTTCGTTCGCGGGCCACGCGCTCGATCCCCCCGAGAATGGCCCCGTAGTACTCGCCTCCCAGGACCTCCATCACCGCGCCGATGGTGAGATCGGTCATTGGCAAGAATCGGGCAAGACCCTGCGGGGCCGAGCACCAAGAACTCGGAGAAAAAGCGTTCGTCCGGTGGCCACTCGCTTCCCAGACACCCGCGGCTCACCTCCTCATCGAGGTCGAGGACTTTGACCTGAGGCGGAAGTATAACAAGTCCCGCGCCTGCGGGCTGCCGTCTGGTCGAGTTCGCCGGCGCCGAAAGGTGGCGCGGCGGTCGTGGACATCGGGTATGCCTGGACGCAGGTGCCCGCCGGCACGTTCCTCCCGCTGGCGCGCCCGACGGGCGTGCTGTGCGAACAGGCGATGATGCAAGCCACCAATGGCGTCAACACCCACAAGGGCGCGCACCGCGCTCCGATGGTTTCTCGTCGACTCGCCGCTTGCTCTGCTTTACCTCGGGGTGGTGTTCCGGCTGCACCGCGTGACGGCCGTCGCGGCTCCCGAGGAGGAAAGCTACTAGAGATCTCGGACGTCGTGTGGTCGGCCTCCGTCATCCACCTCTCGGCGAGCCAGCCAGCGTCTCTATTCGCCGCCTGGTCTGCTCGGTTGATCCGGAGCAGCGGCTAGGGCAGACTGGATCAGTCGCGCGCGCTCCAAATCCACGTTGGTCTTCAGCACCGTCCCGCCCAAGCCGCGTATCGAATGCAATATCACGTCCATCTCGCCCTCTGAGTCCAAGACAAAGAGAGCAGACGTCCCTGGCTTCATCAGACTCTTCACCTCCTCGACGAAGTCGTCATCGATCCCGACGGCGGCCGAGGACGCGGTGCCAGCGCCCCCCACCATGGCGCCGACGGTCGCGCCGATGAAGGGCGTGCCGAGCACCAGGCCCGCGAGGAAGCCCACCATGGTGCAACCCAGAATGTTGGACGCGGCCGGGAACCGCTCCCGTTCGAGCGTGAACAATCCGTCCGGATGGCGCGCGACTACCGCCACGTCCTCGAGGATCAAGTAGTGCTTGTCCCAACCCAGCTTGGTGATTTCGTCGCGGGCATGATTGGCCTGCCTCATGTCGTCGTACCCGACAGCCCACAGGTTGCCCTCACTCCTCATTGTCGATCCCCCCTGCTCTTCCGGCCCGACAAGAACGCTGTCCAACGGAACCTCATCGCGTGCTACCAGCCGAGTTGGCGCCGAAGGCTGGAGGAGCCTCCTGGTGCGCATTGGCGCCTCCCATGGGCCGTCGACAGCCTTCGTGCATTGAGATGGGACGAGGCAGGCGAAAAGTTGCGCAGGTCACGTACCCGTTAGTGCGGGTTCAGGAAGTGCTTGAGCGGGAAACGGCGCGGTCGGCCCTGCTCCTCCGACGAATCCTGG
>Ga0335082_10006861_pt1 | contig 12403 bp, 13 predicted proteins | sample Lox_Sample_41_FD_206718 | JGI IMG/M metagenome (GOLD analysis project Ga0335082, IMG submission 206718) | Soil microbial communities from Loxahatchee National Wildlife Refuge, Florida, United States - Lox_Sample_4.1 | ecosystem: Environmental > Terrestrial > Soil > Wetlands | place: USA...
GGCTTGACGCTATGGCTGGGAGTGGTTGAGATTCGAGCATGATCTGCCTTCACGTCCGGATTGTTTCGGTTGTCGGGATGAGCGCCGCGCTCGCTGCGCTGACGATTGCAGCACTGGCTGAGCAGAGCCCGGGCAGGGACGCGAGCCTCTCCGCCGGCAGCTTTACCCTCAACCGGTTCGACCAGGCGGCGTTTTCCGAGCCGGCCGCCGTGCTCAACGCGAAGCAGCGCCAGGCGTTCATGGTCGGGCGTAACGTCTTTCACCGCAAATGGGCAGCAGTCGTCTCGCTCAACGGCGACTGGGGGCTGGGGCCGACCTTCAACGCGACCCAGTGCTCGGAGTGCCACGTCAGAGACGGGCGAGGCACTCCGCCCTCGCGGAGCGACGAGCAACTGCTGTCGGTCCTGGTGCGCTTGTCGATCCCGGGTGAGGACGAGCATGGCGGCCCCAAACCGCATCCCGACTACGGTGACCAGTTCCAGAATCGGGCGCTGCAGGGCCAGAACGTCGACTTCTTCTACTCGCACGAGCCAATTCCCGCCGAAGCGGAGCTGTATATGGATTGGGAAGAGCGGCCGGTGATCTTTACGGATGGCGAACGCGTCGTCCTGCGCCAGCCTCGGCTGCGCATCGAGAAGCTCAACTTCGGCCCACTCGACCCGGAGGTCATGACCTCGGTGCGGATCGCGCAGCCTCTCGTCGGTTTAGGGCTGTTGGACGCTGTGCCAGAAGAGACTCTCCTTGCATTGGTCCGACGGCAGAAGGACCAGGGTCTCAACGGGCATGTCAATTACGTCTGGGATGCCATCAACCGGCGGATCGTCCTCGGGCGTTATGGCTGGAAGGCGAACCAGCCGAGTCTCAAGCAGCAGGCCGCCGCCGCCGCGATCAGCGACATGGGGGTGAGCTCCAATCTGTACCCGGACCAGAACTGTCCGCCGGTGCAGGAGCTCTGCCGCCGCGAGCTGCCGGGGAACGTGCCCGAGATGATCAATCACGAGCTCGACGCGCTGGAGTTCTGGCTGCGAGGGCTGGCGGTGCCGGCACGCCGCAACATGCAGGACCCAGAGGTGCAGCGTGGGGAGCGCTTGTTCTCGGACGCACAATGCGCGCTGTGCCACGTTCCGGAAATGAAGACGGCGGCCGCATTTCCACCGCTGCCGCAACTGGCCAATCAGACCTTCCGCGCTTACACCGACCTGCTGCTGCACGACATGGGCGAGGGGCTGGCTGACGGCCGCCCCGACTTTCGCGCTGGCCCACGCGACTGGCGTACGCCGGCGTTGTGGGGATTGGGGCTGTCGCAAACGGTCAACGGGAGCACCGCCATGCTACACGACGGCCGCGCGCGCAACGCCGCGGAAGCGATCCTGTGGCATGGCGGCGAGGCCGAGCCGGCGCGGGAAATCTTCCGCAACATGCCCAAGCCGGACCGCGAGGCGCTGGTCAAGTTCCTCGAGTCGATCTGAGAGATTCCCATCCTCACGCCCTAGCGCGTGAGGCTCGACTGCGCTGCTCAATTTCCCCTCCGCCGCGTGCGGCGGGAGCGCAGGGGTGCAAATGCCCTCTGATCAGAGCGAAAAGATCTTTCCCGGGTTGAGGATGTTGAGCGGGTCGAGCGCTTGCTTGATCTTGCGCATCACGCTCACCGCTTCGCCGTGCTCGGCGACCAGGAACTTCTGCTTGCCGAGTCCAACGCCGTGCTCGCCCGTGCACGTCCCGTCCATGGCCAACGCGCGCATCACCAGGCGCTCGTTCAGGCGTTCCGCCTCGGCCAGCTCGGCCGGATTGTTGCGGTCGATGAGAAAACCCAGATGGAAGTTGCCGTCGCCCACGTGCCCCACCAGCGGCGCGATGAGGAAGCTCTGCTTCAAATCCTTCTTGGTCTCCAGGATGCACTCGGCGAGACGGGAGATCGGCACGCACACGTCGGTGGCCCAGATCTCGGACCCGGGGCGCAGTGCCTTGTTGGCGTAGGTGACGTCGTGGCGCGCCTGCCACAGGTGCGTGCGCTCCTCTTGGCGCGTGGTCCACTTGAACTCGCCGCCGCCGTGCTCCGCCGCGATCGATTGCACCAGCTCGGCCTGCTCCTTCACCCCCGCCTGGGTGCCGTGGAACTCGATGAACAGCGTGTCCTTCACGGGATAGCTCAGCTTGGAGAATCGGTTCACCGAGTCCATCTGCACCTCGTCCAGGAGCTCGATGCGCGCCACCGGAATGCCCAGCTGTATGGTCTGGATCACGGTGTTGACCGCCCCTTCGAGCGAGTCGAACGAGCACACCGCCGCCGCCATCGCCTCCGGAATGCCGTACAAGCGCAGCGTCACCTCGGTGATGATGCCGAGCGTGCCCTCGCTGCCCACGAACAAGCGCGTCAAGTCGTAGCCGGCCGCCGATTTCCGCGCGCGACGAGAGGTGCGGATGATGCGTCCGTCGGCCAGCACCACGGTCAAGCCCAGCACGTTCTCGCGCATGGTGCCGTAGCGGACCGCGTTGGTGCCCGAAGCGCGCGTCGCGGCCATTCCGCCTAAAGAGGCATCGGCGCCTGGATCGATCGGGAAGAACAGTCCCTGGTCGCGCACGTAATCGTTGAGCTGCTTGCGCGTGACGCGCGCCTGGACCGTCGCATCCAGATCTTCCGCGTTGACGCTCAGCACCTGATTCATGTTCATCAGGTCCGCCACCGCGCCGCCCTGGTGCGGGATGACGTTGCCCTCGAGCGAGGTGCCGGTGCCGTACGCGATCACCGGCGTGCGGTGCCGCGCGCAGATCTGCACGATCTGCGACACCTCTTCCGTGGTGTTGGGAAACACGACCGCGTCTGGGCGATGCGGGTGGTGCCAGGATTCGTCCTTGCCGTGATGATCCCGCACGCCGGTGCTGGTGGAGACGCGATCACCCAGCAACGCGCGCAGCTCGTCGATCGCCGTCTGCGTGCTTGCGGCAGCTAGAGCCATTTTTCTCCCCTTCTCGTAGGGTTTGGCAGAGGCCGATCGGCCTCTACGACACGCGCTATTCTCTCAGATCCGCGGAAGCCGATGGAAATTCTCGCGCTCCTTTGCGGCCGTGTAGTTCACGATCGGAGTGAGAGCGCCGCTACTTCGCGGCTACAACCTCCAGCTCGATCAGCATATTCGGCCACACGAGTTCCGGGACAAACACCAGCATCGACGCCGGCCGGCACGAGCCGAGATGACGCGAGCGGATGTCGCGGTACGCGGTCAGATCGTCTCTGCGAATCAAGTATTGAGTGAGCTTGACGATGTCTTCGACGCCCATCCCCGCCTCGGCCAAGATCGTTTTGACGTTCTTCCACGCCAAGTCGGCCTGATCGACGAAGGACTCTGGAAGCTGTCCGGTATCGGCGCTCAGACCCGGAGTGCCGGAGACATACAACATGCGCTTCCCTGGCGCTATCTCCACGGCGTCGCTGTAGGTTCCCACTCGCGCTGCAACGCCGACGTTTATAATACGGTTCATATCGTTTTCCTTCCGTTCGGCGCAGGCTGATAGCCAACAAATCAGAGCTCAACCCGGCGCCAAACTCGATGTCGGGCTCAGTATGCGCTCCCATCCTTTCGGGTGTACGACAATTTTCCGTCTGCGCCGCGCGTGACTCGCAGGTCATCATCCGGGTAGACAGCCTCGTCGCCTGCAGTGCGGTCGCCTACCTCGAGATATAGGACGTCTTCGCCGCTGCGGTTGACGAGATGATGAGCATCCCCCGTCCCGGCTCGAAACCCGGCGCACATTCCCGGTTCGAGCTGGGTCGCGCCCGCGTCTGTGACCAAAGTGGGATGCCCCTCCAGAACGTAGATGAACTCGTCTTGCTTCGAGTGAGCGTGTCGAATCGAGGAGACTGCGCCGGGTCCAAGGCGCGTGAGGTTGACGCCGAAGTTGGTCAGGCCGAACAGATTACCGAGCACGCGCTTTTCTCGTCCGGCTACGCGAGAGGCGAACGGTTCCGGATAATTGGTGGTCCTGGCCCGCGGCGGTACATCTGAGGCGTGCACAGCGGTGGGAGATACAGGAGATTCCATGGCGAATCCTCCACTAGTTAAGGAAGCTCAGAATTTCTCCTGGCCGGGGACGCGCGTTGCATCGGGAAAGTCGCGATAAAGAGCGAAGAAGATGTCCTGCACCTTCGAGTTCACCGCGTGATGCAGGCTCTCGACCGGATCCGCACGCGACGACACGTTGTCGAAGGCCGTCTGCATCTGCGTCATATCTTCGAACTCCAGGGTGATGTGAAACTCTCGCAGCTGCGGGGGCCTGAAGCCGAGCTTGGCTCGAGTGATCCGATAACCTTGCAGCTGGCCCTTGCCGCGCAGGTGATCCAGATAGCACTGCACGCCTTCGACGAACTCCAGGTCGTGCACGCCCGGTTTGAGGTTGCACCAGATGTGATAGATATCCACACGCCGCTCCTGAACTCACGCGACCATAAGATACACCGCAAGGGCCAACCCGATCGCCGCTACCGACACGGCCAGAAGTGACGTCAGCCAGGGCATCGGCAGTTTGGGGACATCTTGCGGGGAAAGAGAGCGAACGAAGAGTCGGTGATTGCCTAGAGCGCCCAGTATCACACCTGCGCCGAGGATCAAGAGACCGATGCCAACCAGGCTCGACAGCCAATGGCTGCGATGCGCCTCGGAAGGAGGGACAGTCTGAGCGGAAAGGAGGGTCAGAAACAGCCCGAACCTCGCCACCACGAAACCTAGAGCCATCACGGTGAGCCCGGATCTGACCCAGGCCAAGAGCGTGCGCTCGGCTGCAAAGAAAACGCGTGGATCCGGCACCGTTGGCTTCTACGTATTTCTCGGACTGATCGACATTCGCTCGCAGACGTCAGCTCGAAGATTGGGACCTGACCTGGTCACGGCGTTCAGCCAAAGTCATGGCTCGATGTTCTTGCTGTCCCCATCCATCAGCCACTTCTCGGCATCGGCTGCTGTTGGAAAGAAAACCACAGGCATCCCGCGATTTACCGCCACGGTCTCCGCAAACTGCATCAGGTCGCCGTCAGCATTGACGTCGACATAGGCAATCGCCGTGAACTTTCCTCTGGCTTTGCGGCTTCCCTGCAACACGATCTGGAACACATCCATCGCCCCCAGGCGGGGCCCTTCGAGCCGCTCTTCTATTAGGACTCTGAAACAGCTTCGAGCAACGCATTCACTATGAATCTCCTGCAGGTATCGTGTCACAGTCTCTCTGCTGTTCCGGCCGGTAACCACAGCGTGCAGAAAAGTAGGCTTCTGGCTGATGGTTAACTGGTAGGTCACAAGCAACTCGGTGAAATCATCGGTCGTCCGACTAGATTAGCGAAAGCGGACTTACAGACCGATTACAGATTGAAGTGACATGCAGCGAACAAAGCGTGCACCATCCGGTGACGCTGCCGATGCGCTGGACGTCCCGCCCCGAGCGGTCGCCGGGTCACACCGCGTAGCGCTTGACCGCCTCCTCGTTCCAGGTGATGCCGGCGCCGGGGCGGCCGGGGATGAGCACGTTGCCGTCCTTCACCTGGACCGGGTCGGAGAGCACCGGTGCGGCCCAGTCCACGTACTCGAGCCAATGGCAGGTGGGCGTAACGGCGAGCAGGTGGCAGCTGTACTCGGGAAAGAGATGGCTCGACATTTCGATACCGTGGGCATGCGCGAGAGCGGCGGCGCGCAGCCATCCGGTGACGCCGCCGATGCGTTGGACGTCCGGCATCACGTAGTCGAGCGATTCGAGCGCGATAGCGTCGGCCATCTCGTAGGTGTCCACCAGGTTCTCGCCGGTCTGGACCGGTGTCTGCAGCTCGGAGCAGATGCGCGCGTACCCGACGTAGTCGTCGTGCCGCGTGGGTTCCTCGATCCAGTACAGGCCTTCGTCATCGAGCATGCGCCCGCGCAGGACCGCTTCGTTTACGCTCAGGCGCTGATTGAAGTCGGACATCACGCTGACCTTGTCGCCGACGCGCTTTTTCACGGCACGCGCGGCGGCTAGATCCTGCCCAGGATCGTCACGGCCGACGCGCAATTTGATGGCCGAAAAGCTGCCTTCGGCAACGAGCTCGTCCGCTTCATCCGCGAGCTTCTCGACCGGTTGGATCCATAGGCCGCAGCTGTTGTACGCGCGAATCGGCCGCACCTGTCCACCCAGCAGTTTCACGAGCGGCACGCCGTGGGCCTGCGCCAGCGCGTCCCAGGCGCACATGTCTATCCCGGCCAGCGCGATACCCACCAATCCTGGCGTACCGAGCAGCGTGAGGCGCTTGCGTAGCTTGGCTTCGATGTCGAACGGTGCCAGCGCATCGCCCTTGATCATCTCCGCCATCGCATCCAGGCAGCCGATGATGGGTTTCACGGTCCAGGGTGCGTAGCCGAAGACATAGGCGCGCCCGACGATGCCGCCGTCGGTCTCCAGATCGATGAGAATCAGCGCTGCCGCTGGCAGTGTGCCGCTCGCGCTCACCGGTGGGCGCTTGAAGGGCACCAGCACCGGGCGGACTCGGACGTTCTTGATCTTCAGGTTAGTGGTCATGGGCTGGTTTTTTCGCGCTGCATCAAAGCTTGGGCGTGCGCGCGTCGGCGGGACGCCCGTTGATGTAATGCTTCAGCGCCGCAAGGATGAAACTGTTTGCCGGCGTCGGTACTTCCCGCTCTTTCCCCATCTGTACCACTCCGCCGGAGAGCCAGGGCAACTCGAGGCGATTGCCGCGCTCCAGATCGCCGAGCATCGACGCGACCATCGTGCGGGGGAGACCGTCCACGTGCCGCATCACCTTGTCCACGAGATCACCATCGAGGCGCACACCTCTTGCTGTTCCGACGGCGACCACCTCGGACATGAGCTGCTGCGCGAGAGCACGCGTGTCCGGGTCTTCTCGTATTGGCCCCAGCGGCAGCCTCGTGAGTGAGGTCATGCCGCTCAGTGCAACCAGACCGACGTACTTCTCCCAGATGCTCTTGCGGATGTCGTCGCTGGCGCGGGCATCGATGCGTGCCTTGACGCAGGCATCGACGAACTTCTGCACGCGCGGCGACGGCTTGCCTTCCAGCTCACCCACGATGAGAACCGCCATCGTTCCGCTGTGGCGGATCACGCCCGGTTTTTCGATCACCGCGGCGATCTGCGCCACGCCGCCCAGCGTGCGTGGCTTGCCGTAGAGGTTGGCGATGGTGTCGGTGGCCACTACACCGTTCTGGAACGAGACGACCGCCGTGTCCGACCCGACGAGCGGCGCGGCGTCCCGCAGCGCCTGCTCCGTCGACCACAGCTTCACGGCCACGATCACCAGATCCGCCTGCCCGACCGCTGCCGGGTTGCTGGTGGCGCGGGCCGGCTTCACCAGAACATCGCCGTTGGCGCTGAAGACCTGGAGGCCGTTGTTCTGGATCGCTTCCAAATGCGCGCCGCGTGCTATGAAATGGACCTCTTCGCCGCTGGCGGCGAGCTTGGCCCCGAAGTATCCGCCGACACCGCCGGAGCCCACGATTGCGATTTTCATGGCTCAATGGTAGCGGCTTCAGGGACACGGTGCTACCCGCCTTGATGTTTGCCCGGTGTTGGCCTAGCCTTTAACTTCTTATGCAGCCCCATCTCACCGGACGCATGACGTGAACCTAGCCGAGCGCCTTACCACCGGCGCCGTACCACGCGCGGCGGCTCGCATGGCCGAGATCGAGCCGTTCCACGTGATGCAGATCATCGCGCGGGCGAAGGCGCTGGAGGCGCAGGGTCGCAGTATCGTCAGCATGGTGGTGGGCGAGCCGGACTTTCCCACCGCGCCGCTGGTGCGCGACGCCGCAATACGCGTGCTCGAGACCGGTCACGTGCACTACACGCCGGCTCTGGGCATCACTTCGCTGCGCCAGGCGATCTCCGACTGGTACCGAACGCGCTATGGCGTGCAGGTCCCGGCGGGGCGCATCGCCGTGACGACGGGCTCCTCGGGAGCGCTGCTCCTGACCATGGGAGTGCTGCTGGATCCGGGCGACGAGGTGCTGCTGGCTGACCCTGGCTATCCCTGCAATCGCCACTTCGTTCGCGCCACCGACGGGGTACCCGTGGGTGTGAACGTCGGGCCCCAGACGGCGTACCAGCTTACCGCCGAGTTGGTCGAGCGGAACTGGACGCCGCGCACCAAGGTGGTTCTCGCCTGCTCGCCGTCCAACCCGACCGGGACCATGATCTCGAAGCAGGCGTTGCACGAGATCCACGAGGTCGTGCGCAGCCGCAGCGGCGTGCTGATCTCGGACGAGATCTACCACGGGCTTACCTACGAGAGGGCCGCGCCCACCGCGGCCGCTCTGGGCGACGACGTCTTCGTCATCAACAGCTTCTCCAAGTACTTCGGCATGACTGGGTTCCGTCTCGGGTGGCTGGTGGCGTCGGACGCGTTCATGGTCGACGTGGACAAGCTCGCCGGCAACCTATTCATCTCGCCCCCAGACATCGCCCAGCGCGCTGCGCTCGCGGCTTTCGAACCGGAGACCGTCGCGCTGCTGGAAGAGCGACGCGAGCTGTACCGGCAGCAGCGTGATTTCCTGGTGCCGGCGATCAGAGCGCTCGGGTTCGAAGTGCCGGTAATGCCGGAGGGAGCGTTCTATGTCTACGCCAACTGTGCGCGCTTCTCGAACGACAGCTACGCTTTCTGCTGGGACGTGCTCGAGAAGGCGGGTGTAGCGATCACGCCGGGTCTGGACTTTGGCCACAACGATCCGCGGCACCACGTGCGCTTCTCCTATCCCAAGCCGCTCGCCGTACTGGAAGAGGGGGTGCGCAGACTGAAGGAGTACCTCGCTTCGACATGAGCTCCGCTCATTTCATGACCGGGATGGAGCAGCGCGTGGTTCGCGCCAACGGCATCCGCATCAATGCCTGGCTTGGAGGCAGGGGCGCACCGGTGGTGATGCTGCACGGCTATCCTCAGACCGGGCAGATGTGGCGCAAGGTCGCCCCGCGGTTGCTCGACGAGTTCGCGATCGTCTGCCCCGACTTGCGGGGCTACGGCGATTCCGACAAGCCGCGCGATGGCTACGACAAGCGCACCATGGCGCGCGATATTCATCTGCTGATGGAGTCGCTCGGGCATAAGCGCTATGCTGTGGTGGGCCACGATCGCGGCGCGCGAGTGGCGCATCGAACGGCGCTGGATTATCCCGAAGCGGTGAGCAGGCTCTGCGTGCTCGACATCGTGCCGACGCACACCGTGTTCCGCGACGCTGGACGAGAGCTGGCCGCCGCTTACTGGCATTGGTTCTACTTCCAGGTGCCCGATCTGCCCGAATTGATGATCGGCGCGGCGCCGGAACCCTTCCTGCGCCACATGTTGCGCGGATGGACTTACCGCGCCGGAGCCATCGAGGAGCCGATGGTGCAAGAGTATCTGCGCGCGTTCACCCTCCCTGGAACGATCCGGGCTGGGCTGGAAGATTACCGGGCGGCCGCTACCCGGGATTTCGAGGACGACGAGCGGGATCTCGCTCTGAAGGTTCGCTGCCCGGTGCTGGCGATCTGGGGCGAATACGCAAAGATGCACACTTTGTTCGACGTGCTGGCCAGCTGGCGCGAGAAAGCGCCCGATGTGCGTGGCCACGCGCTGCCCTGCGGTCACTTCATCCCCGAGGAGGCGCCCGAGGAGTTGACGACCGACTTGCGGGCGTTCCTGCGCGGCTGATCGACGCCGCTTTTCCCTCGACGCGTCCCGCCTACGGCCTATTTCGATGCTTCACATCACCAATGGCGATATGGCGGTCGGTGCGCTCCGTGCCGCCGAGCTGCCCGGCACCTACCTGCCCTGGCGCGATGTGCTGCACGAGGGCCCTGTGCCTGCGGGAATGAGCCTGGGCGAGCTTTCGCGTCTGCGGGCGGAGTTCATCGTCTCCTGCGGGTGGGGCAAGGCCGAGGAGGTCAATCGTCAGTTTCACACGCGCGACGCGGCGCTGGAGGCCTCGCTCGGCGAAGATGAAGTGATCCTGTGGTTCGAGTCCGATCTCTACGATCAGCTGCAGCTGTGCCAGGTGCTCGCGTGGTATCGCGAGCACCGTTCGACGCCCGCGAAGATTGCGCTCATCTGCATCGACAAGGACGCCGACGGCACCTTTCGAGGGCTGAGCCAGCTCAAGCCCGACAGCATCAAGGCACTGTACGAATCCAGGGCGCCGATCCGCGACGCGCTGATCGCGCTCGCAGGGCGCGCCTGGGATGCCTTCCGCGCGCCCGAGCCGGTGGCCCTCGACGCGCTGCGAGCCAAGGGCACGCCGGCTCTGCCGGTCCTGGCCGCGGCGCTCGAGCGCTTGCTCGAGGAACTCCCATCCAAGGCCAACGGCCTGTCGCGTACCGAGCAGGCGGCGCTGGCGGCGGTCGCGGACGGCGCGAGGGCGCCGGCAGAAATCTTCGTGGCCGTGCACACGCGCGAAGAGCGGCCGTTCATGGGCGATTGGGCGTTTTGGCGTGTGCTGGCGCGGCTGACGAGCGGGGCCAAACCCATGCTCGAGCTGGCGAGCGGTGCGCGCCCGCGTTTCCCACCCGAGGTGCCGGCAGCGGCATCCTTCGGCGCGCAGCGCTTCCGTCTCACTCCGTCTGGCCGCGAAGTGCTGGCGGCGAAGCTCGACGCCGTCGAGCTCAACGGCATCGACCGTTGGCTGGGCGGCACACACCTGCAGAAGGGCGCGAAGCTCTGGCGCTGGGACCCGGCGGCCGGGAAGCTGATGCAAGGTTGAGGCGTGCGCAGCACACAGCCCACGCTTGGAGTGCGGAGTGCACGGCCGTCCTGCAAGCAGTATCGTTGCACCCAGTACGCCCGGCAGCATACGACAACGCAAGGCACCGATCGATGCACGCTACGCTTCCACTGCTCAACCGGACGACGTTCCCAGCGATAGACCGCCGCCGCCTGGACACCCTCCAGGTGAACATGGGGTACAGGTGCAACCAGAGCTGCATGCATTGTCACGTCAATGCCGGGCCTGCGCGCACGGAGATGATGGCGCGCGAGGTCGTCGATGACGTGCTTGCCTTCCTGCGCTCAGCGCGCCTGCCTACGCTCGACATCACCGGTGGCGCCCCCGAGTTGAATCCGCACTTCCGCCGTCTCGTAACCGGCGCTCGCGCGCTCGGCATCCACGTGATGGATCGGTGCAACCTCACCATCCTGGAGCTGCCTGGCCAGGAGGACCTGCCCGAGTTTCTCGCGGCCAACCGGGTCGAGGTGATCGGGTCGATGCCCTGTTACCTGGAAGACAACGTCGACCGCCAGCGCGGCGGCGGCGTGTTCCAATCGAGCATCCGCGCGCTGCGCAAACTGAACGCCATCGGCTATAGCAACCCGGCCAGCGGCCTCACGCTCAATCTGGTGTACAACCCCCAGGGGGCGTCTCTGCCTCCCGATCAGGCCAAGCTCGAACGAGACTACAAGCAGCACTTGGGCGAGCGCTACGGCATCGCGTTCGATCATCTGTACACGCTCGCCAACATGCCGATCCAGCGCTTCGGGAGCTGGCTCGTTTCGAAGGGGCAGTTCGGCGCTTACATGCGCTTGCTCAAAGACAATCACCGCGAGGACAACCTGGACCAGGTCATGTGCCGCACGCTGCTGTCGGTGGACTGGCGCGGCTACGTCTACGACTGCGACTTCAACCAGATGCTCGGTCTGCCGTTGCGCCTGGCTGGCAAGCCGCGCACGAAGCTCTCCGATCTGATCGGCAAGCAGCTCGACCGAAACCCGATCGTGGTGGCCGACCACTGCTACGGCTGCACGGCCGGGCAGGGCAGCAGCTGCGGCGGGGCGCTGACCGGCTGAGACATTGAGCGCGTGCACGGCAGTGTCCAGCGACGACCTGCCTTGCCCGTCGCAGGCGCGGCGAGAAGCCCCATGACAAGAAGCCGCTTGCTGCTTTTGACCTTTATAGCGGCTCTGGTCGTGGTCTATTTCGCTTTCGATCTCGGCCGCTACTTCAGCCTGGACTTCCTCAAATTGCAACAGAGCGCCTTCGATGCCTGGTACCAGATGCATCCCCGGCGAACCGCGCTCATCTACTTTCTCGTCTACATCGCGGTGACGGGGCTATCATTGCCCGGCGCCGCGATCCTGACCCTGGCAGGCGGCGCGATCTTCGGATTGCTGTGGGGCACGCTCATCGTGTCCTTCGCCTCGAGCATCGGCGCCACCATCGCCTTCCTCGCCAGCCGTTTCTTGTTCCGTGACGCTGTCCAGCGCCGCTTTGGCGACAGGCTGCGCACCGTCAACGCCGGCGTGGAGAAGGAGGGAGCGTTCTATCTATTCACGCTGCGGCTGGTTCCGGCGTTTCCGTTCTTCGTGATCAACCTGATCATGGGCCTCACGCCGATGAAGACCCGGACCTTCTACTGGGTGAGCCAGGTCGGGATGCTGCTCGGTACGATCGTC
>Ga0335082_10006862_pt1 | contig 12401 bp, 6 predicted proteins | sample Lox_Sample_41_FD_206718 | JGI IMG/M metagenome (GOLD analysis project Ga0335082, IMG submission 206718) | Soil microbial communities from Loxahatchee National Wildlife Refuge, Florida, United States - Lox_Sample_4.1 | ecosystem: Environmental > Terrestrial > Soil > Wetlands | place: USA: Florida...
GTCGTCCCATTCCGCAATAAAATCATTCCGAAGAGAGGCCAGATAAACCGCAAACGTCACGATGGCAATGAAACCCGCGAGATAGTATGTAAAGTTCTGCTTTTTTTGCACCACGACCTCCACGCTGCCACCAACAGAAACTGTTTGCTCACCTATGTGAAGCTAATGGTCTGTCAAAAAAATCGAGATAATCACGATATGTGGTGTCCAGATCCGAGCGAGGGATAACATCTTTTCGAATACAAAATGTCCTTGAGTCCCATCAATTGGATACCTGCAATAACTCGTTTAGATCCTACGATAGAGCCGTGTCAGTGATGGGAAAAATCTTGAGATAATTGGAAACCCTACGGTTCAAGGGGAAAATCCTCGCTCGACCAAGGGTAGTCTGCAGCCCGTCATTCCCTAGTCCTTGAGCATCTCTTCGATCGTGATCTTCACCGAATCACTGAGCGCGGCTGAATCGTAGCCGCCCTCAAGGACGAAGACCATGGGCACGGACCAGCTGGCAAGAATGCTCCGGACAATGGCACGGATACCTTCATGCGAGACCCGGATGTTGGCGTGACGGTCATTGATATGGATATCATAGCCCGCTGAGACAAGTATGATATCTGGCGCGAAACGGGTGATGAGCCCTGGCAGAATGTCCTGGTATACGGTGAAAAAATCCTTGTTCCCCGAGCCCGCCGGAATGGGAACATTATACGTGTACCCTTCGCCCCTTCCCTTGCCCCGGTCCATGTCCTTGCCCGTATCAGGATAGTAAGGATGTTGATGAGTGCTGAAGTAGAATACCGTATCATCCTCTTCAAAGATATGCTGGGTGCCGTTCCCGTGGTGGGCGTCAAAATCGATGATGAACACCCTGTTGTACCCGATTGTCTGAGCATAGCGCGCGCCAACGGCTACATTGTTGAAGATGCAGAAACCCATGGCCCGGTCCGCCTCGGCATGGTGACCCGGTGGGCGGATAAGACAGAAGGCGCGCTCGATTGCTCCCGTTCTGCACCGATCAACCGCCTCCATGACGGCTCCGGCCGCGTACAGTGCGGCTTCAAGGCTATCCTCTGACATATAGGTATCAGGGTCGAGTTCACCGGCCCCAAACTTCATGATCCGGTTTATGTACTCCGGCGTGTGCACTCGCGCCACATCGTCAAACTTCGCCCTGCGTGGTTTTATATGCACCACGTTCGACCAGGTACCCGATGCCTTGAGCGCAATAATGACGTCTATGAGCCTGTCGCCCGAGTCTGGATGCCATATGGGCGGCACATGCCGTAAAAATACTTCGTCATAGACGAGACCAACGTTTCGCATGGGGAGAAGTATACTGATATGCCGTGGATTCACCTGATAATACGAGTCGCAACTTGTGCGCATACTCGTTTCTTACGCGGTCTGTTGAGAGCGAGATCCCGCTTCGGTCTTCAACGGGTTTCTTTATAAGCCGAATTTTTCATTTCAGGAACCTTCTGCAGTTATTTACGTAACCTTTGTTCCTGCGGATCCAATTTCACTGCCTTCTCACGATTCACGAGAGCCTGATCCCTTCGTCCATTTTTTTATATGGAATCCCGAGATTTTGGTAATCGTTCGCAAAATCAGGCTGCCGTTTTATAATAGCCTGACGCTGCTCCAAGCGCATACCTCTCATTCAGAGCATGACGTTATATCTTCTCACTCGCCGTCGAATCATTCTTACCTGCTCTTACGATTCATTGCCTGACGGAGCAACTTCATATTTTCGAGCGCCTCGGGGAAATCAGGCTTGAGTCTCAGGGCAGTTTGATACTCCCCGGCTGCATCGTCAAAACGTCCTTTTGTGAAATAGACATAACCGAGATTGTTATGAATCTCGGCAACACGCGGGGCGAGTTTTATCGCCGTTTGGTACTCCTGAATAGCCTCGTCTGGCTGACCTAGTTTGAAATAGACATAGCCGAGGTTATCATGGGTCAATGGGGCATTCGGGTTGAGACGGACGGCCGTTTGAAACTCCTCAATCGCTTCCCTGAGGCGCCCCTGGTTCAGATACGCATTCCCCAGGTTGTTATGAGCCGCAACATCATCCGGCTTCAGATTGATGGCCGCTCGATAGTTCTCTGCCGCCAGATCGAGATCCCCTCGTGCTTCGTATTCCTTCGCCAGATTAAACCGGGGCCTAAACTTTGTGGGGCTTTTTAAAATTGTATCCCGCCACAATGGTACCGAATCCCGCCAGAGGGTGTTCCTCGAAAATGTGATACTTGAAAAAACAATGATTACCAGGGCCGCGGCCAGCGGGATGACCGCGCCGTGTCGCATCTCTCCCCGGGTCTCTGTCCGGCATGATTTTTCTCTCCCATTCTTGCCCATGACGAGTTCGAGAAGGCGGCGCATTGGCTCCCACTAGCCCCGCAAGAAGAGCGAGAGCGCGACGAATGAGCTGCGCTCCCGCAAGCAGAGGTCTTCAGACATTACCCGGTTCCGAGGAGATGTGTCAGGCCGTAATTATCGGCGTTCACTCTTTCCTGTACATCTGGACGCGGTTGTTACCGCGGTCCGCTATGAACACCTCACCCTTTTCGTTCAGGCAGATATCGGAAGGATAGTGGAGTTCTCCCTCCTTCCAGCCTAATCTGAGCTTGCGACCTTTAAAGGAGCCGTCCTTCCCCAGAACCACGATGCCACTGCCGAACTGATCAACAATATAGATATATTGTTTGTCTGCTGTGAGCGCGGTCGGGAACGTGACATAGTCTTTGAGCCCCTTCGTCAGCGCGGAAAATGCCTTCTCATCGGGGCCGGCAGTATAAACAGTAGCAGTGACGCTGTTGAGTATAAAGATCCTGCCCTGGGGATCCACGGCCAAGTCGGAGAAAAAGCCGTCGGCGGTCGGGAGCCCGATCTGTCTCTGGAACTTGCCTTCCGCGCTCACGACGAGCACTCGTGAAGAAAATACGTCAAGTATGTAGACAGTATCATCCGTACCGATCGCAAAGTTTTTCGGAATCCATGTTCCCGGCTCAGGCACTCCTTCTGGCTCGAAATTCCCTTTAAGCTCGCCTGCGGCGTTCAGGCGCAGAATCTTGCGCTGCTTGCCGTCGAGCACAAAGATATCTCCTTTCGAATTCAGCCGGACGTGCATGGGGTAGGGCACTTTGATCTCAGATCCCGGTCCCGGCTTGATGGTCCCGTCATCCTGGACGGTATAGGGCTGGAGACGGCCGTTTGCAGTATCAGACACGAGAAGAAGGGATTTATTACTGCAGGCAACCCCTTCGGGCTGATTGATTTTAATTTGTGCAGCTTCTCGCCCAGTTCCAGTCTCTCCAGTATATATCGAGGCCACATGCCGCAACTGCATGACCTCGGCGCTCATTGCGGGGACTGGCAGCAGCAGGATCGCTATCAGAACGATATTTTTCATCATCGTATTACCTCCTAAGTTGGACATGGCACTGGACGCACAGATCCGTTGCCGTCGGGTAGTAAAGCATGTGTTTGTTCTCCGTCCCATGGGTCCCGTGGCAGCTCGTGCAGGCGACCGTGACATTATTATTCCTCGGGTCGAGGGCTTTTTCTCCAATGGGATGCGTTGAGTGCAACCCATAGTTATGGCAGGACATGCACAGTTCGATCACGGATGCCTGCTGGAACAGGAACACGTTATCCGAGGCATGGGCCGCATGGCAGGTGGTGCACATGCCATCTTTTACCGGCGGGTGTTTTGTTTGGGAGCGGTTCTGCTGCTCCATGGCATCGGCATGGCACTTGCTGCACACGTCGACCAACTTGGCCTTCAGAAGCTTTTTTTCGGGCCCTGCATGGGGAGCGTGGCAATGGATACAGCCTTTTTTATCCGCCACGGGCCAGTGGATCCGGTTCTTGCTGAACACCCCGTTGACCATCTGGCTATGGCATCCCCGGCACAGCTCATACCCGGGCTTTTTGGTTGCAAAGGGATTCGGGGAAGATGGACTTTCATGGCACTGATTGCACATCTTATTGGCAACCGGCTGGTGAACGTTCGTGTAGAGCACCCCTGCCCTATCAGAACCATGAGGATCATGACAGCTCGTGCAGCGCGCTTTCGCGACGGGATAGTTCATGTGCTGTTTCTGGAACGAAGGCGTTGCCGTCTTGTGGCACTTCAGGCAGAGAGCCGGCACCTCATCCTTTAACAGCTTGGCGGCCTGATTAGAGGCATGGGGGTTGTGACAGTTGAGACAATCCCTCTCTACTGGACTGTGCTTGAATTTTACCTTTGTGATGGTTTCGCCCATATCCTTATGGCAACTGAAACAGAGGTTTTTCCCGGCCTCCAAGAGATTGAACTTGTTCTTTGATGCGTGAGGGTCGTGGCATTTGATGCAATTTCCTTCTGCCACGACCTTATGGACGCTAGTTGCCTTTTCAGATATCACATTGGGGTGGCATTTGAAACAGATTTTATTGGCATCCGCTGCCAAAAGCTTGCCGTGGGAGGAAGCATGGGGGTTATGACAGCTTGCGCATTCTCCGGACTTTACCGGCGTATGGACGGAAGGTAGCTTGAGCTTGTCCTGGAAATCTACGTGGCAGGTCAGGCAATTCTTCCCCTGCGCTCCCGGCTTCAGTCTGAACTTATTCTCCTGCGCACTGACAGACGCTGCGGTCCAGAGAACACAGGTCGCAACAAGCGCCAGGAAGAGCCAGTACCGTATATTCATGCCTTCTTTTTTCATTTCTTTTCTCCTATATGGCAATCATCGCACGACCGTGCGGCGAAGGGGGGATGTTCATTCTCTTTGAACAGTTTCGGGTCCTTCGAAGCATGCGGATCGTGACAGCTCTTGCAATCCATGACAGCAGCTTTGATATTGATGTGGGCCTTCGCAAAAGAGCTGTCGTTCAGGTCATGGCAGTCACCGCACAATGCTGGAATCGGCTGCGCCATGAGCGAGGGATCCTTCGAAAAATGCGGAAGGTGGCACCGGAGGCAATCCCTCTGCGCCGGCGGATGAGGGATATCCGTCCCTAACCGTGCCTTGATGTTCTTATGGCAGGTAAAACACAGGTCGGGACTTTCCACAAGGAGGAGTTTGGCCAACTTTGACTTGTGGGGGTTGTGGCACTGGGTGCATGCGCCCGTCATCACCGGGGCATGCTTGCTCTTTCCGCTCCCCATCTCCTGCTGTAGCTTCGTATGGCACTGGAAGCAGAGCACATCCTGTTTCTCAGCGGTCATCCCGCTGTTATTGCTCGCGTGGGCATCATGGCAGGTAAGGCACTGCTCGTCCTTGAAGGGAGGATGGATGGACCCTCCGCTGGTTGCCTTTGATAATAGTTCGCCATGACACTGAGCACAGAGGGCAGCTCCCGCCACTTTCAGGAGCTTCCCTTCACTCGATCCGTGGGGATTATGGCACACATAGCACGCTGCATCGCTTACAGGCTTATGGGTATAGGCTTTCAGAAACTTCGTCTCAGCGTCGATATGACATGAATAGCAAATCGTGTCCATCCGGTTCTGCGTCATGGCATAAAAATCGGAACCGTGAGGATTGTGGCATGAGACGCACATATTCTGGGCAAATGGGGGATGGACGTCTTTCGCCTTCTTCATCTCCTGGGTCTTTGTGTGGCAGGTAAAGCAGATATCCCCTTCTTTAGCAATCAGGAGGTTCTTGTTCTTTGCCGCGTGGGGAGCATGGCAGGACAAACAGCCCTTCCCGCTCGTGACCGCTGGATGGCTAAAAGCTTTTTGCGCCTCTTTGTCCGGATGGCATCCGAAACAGAGCTTATTGCCTTTCTCGGCAACCAGCTTCGGGTTCTCCGAGGCATGTGGATCATGGCAGGAAAGACACATCCCGCCATTGAAGGGTGGATGCTCGATCGTGCCTCCACCCTTCAGCGCCGAAGCGTCATGGCACTGGTAACAGAGTTCGCCTCCCTGCTGTGTTGTATCAAAGGGTTTCTGGGACCCTGCCGGGTTGTGGCACGAATCACAGCTCGAGGAGGCAACAGGGCTATGAACGCTCGCTTTCAAAAGCTTTGGCTCCGACGAAGCATGGGGGTTATGGCAGCGAGAGCAGGTTTTGCCATCCACGGGATACCCGTTGTGCGCCTTCTTGAATGACGATGAGCCGCTGCTGTGGCAATCGAGGCAGAGGGCAGGCTCCGCCTTGGTAAGCAAGTTGTCCACATCGGAACTGTGGGGACGATGACATGCTTTGCAGCCGTCGGTCTTCAAAATCTTATGTGTAACTTTCTTCTCGTAGTCCTCCTTCTGGTGGCACTGGGTACAGACAGCCGCACCTTCCTGCTTGAGCAAGTGGCTCGCCTGTGACGCATGGGGATCATGACAATTCGTACATTTGCCTTTCTGAACCGCTGTGTGCACTTTTTTTGACTTGTCCAGACCCATCTTTTCCGGGGTGTGGCACGTATAGCAGAGATCATTCTGGGGTTTCTTCAGAAGCAGTTTGGGAACCTTGCCGTGCCGGAGATGACAGTCCTCGCATTTTTTTTCTTTCACCATGCGGTGCACATTTTTCATGTCAAGATACTTGTCCGCAAATTTTTTATGGCAATCGAGACACTCTTTCTTTTCAAATTTCCTCTGCGCAAGCGCCTCTGTGGTCGCAGTGACCAAAACCGCTCCGCCCAGAATAAGAAATATTGCAAGTAGAAGAATTTTCTGTTTTGAATGTATGATTTGCATGGTTCTCCTCGGACTATCTCACGGTATTTGTTATTTTTCGGGACCTGCCAGATAAACCTTGATATCGGCGGATTCTTTCAGTTTGCGGATCCACTCTTTTAGTGCTTTATTCAGCTTGATAAAGAACACTTTATTCCGGACCCCCTGCTGGACCTGCTCGAATGGCTCCTGCATGGGAGGCACCATTTCTGTTATATACAGAATATAGAAGTAGCTCTTTGGGCTTTCATACATCCGAAAATCCTCGGCATTGACCCCGGAGAGGGCTTTCTGCACATCCGGATTGATTGTATTAATCGGCACCAGCTGATCCTCAGGGATTACCTGATCATCTGAGTCTGGGTCGATCTCTAGTCGACCTTCGACATTGGCCTTGATCCAGTTAAAATCCGCGCCCTTCCTGAGCTTCTCGAGCGCCGTTACTGCATCTGCCTCCTTTCCGAATGCGAGACTCCGAACCTTGATCCGTTTGGGGGACTGGTAATCGCCGGCATGATCACGGTAGTAGGCTCTCAGATCCTCATCCGGCAATTTCACGTCACGCGCAACGACCTTCTGGACGAATGCGCCCCACAACATCTCCCGTTCGTTCTCCTCTACCATTTTTTTGTACGTCGCTGTTTTGTCCAGCCCCCGCTTCCTTGCCTCCATGATGAACAGCCGCTTCTCTATAAGGCTTTCCAGGACGTCATGCTTGGCTGTGAGTATCTTCTCTTTTTTCAGATTTTTCAAGCCATGGTAGAACTTTTCCTGCATCCCCTCGGACAGTTGCGCCACCGTAATTGGCTGGTCTCCCTCGATCTCGACAGCCACCCGTTGGTCCTCCAGGAGCTTCTCAAGGTACTCGCCCTTCGGTCCGTAATCCAGGCTTTCAACCAGCTTCTTATCCACTTTCACATGTTTTTTGTACAAGGATTCCCGCAACGTGTCCATGGCTTTCTCTGTCTTGCTCTGAAGAACTGTTTGCCGTGCCTGCTCTTTTGCTTCAAGGCTTTCCGGATAGCGGTTATCTTCGAGCCTGAAAACGGCAAAGTATGTTTTGCCGTCTCCCAGCATGATCTTCGTAACGGGGCCTATGGAACCAACTTTCGTTGTTGAAAGAGCTGTTGCTATCACCGGGTTGAGATCTTTGAATTTTATATACTTCCCCGATTCGGTCGTTTTTACCGTTCCGGCCTTTTTCCCTTTTTCGATCACCTCGTCAAAGCTTTTTCCTGCCTTGATCTCCCGAGCGGTCTTCTTCGCATCTTTCTCCTTTTCGAAAAAAACCGTATTCGTCTTCACTTCCCTTATGTTCTCTCGATAGATTTTCTCGACCTCGTCTTCACTTGCCTTAATATCTTTCGCAACATCCTCCCTCAAGAGGCTCCGCAGGGTCACACTTGAGAAGATGCGCATGGGCTCCTTGACTTCGGGCAGCTCATCGAGGCCGATGGCCTTTGCCTCCTGGATGACAAGCTCCACATTGATCAGGCGCTGCAGAAGTTCATTAAAATCAATTTTTCGGGCGTGCGTGGGCCTGTCCGTCTTGTCCTCATCCCCCTCTCCCTCTTCATGGGAGCTTTCTTCATGGGCAGCGGCAATCGAACTCTTGAGATCCTCAACTGTAACCGGCACATCGTTCACCACAGCGACAGGGAGATCATCGTGTTCAGTGGATGCCAAGGGAACCGTTACCGTCGTGGATGAGCGGGGATCGTTCACGATGAGGACCATGCCTCCTGCCGGTGCCACCTCATTCTGTGCTCCGCCAGTTTTATCTGCAGGATTCACAGGCTTCTGGTCTGATGAAAATCCCGGCGCCGCGGCGACCAGGAAGAACATCAGCACTCCGGTTGTTAAGAGCCATTTCTTCAGCATTGTTTCACCTCTATGGTTTGTCACATGACAATATGCACAAAATCGCAATATTATATCCTGAAACAAAATAAATTTCAACAACTGCTTACCATGCTAGCACCTTCCTTCTGAGGACGTGCACCATCTCGGATACCATCTCATTTGCTGAATTGACGCTTCCCCAATCGAACAGGGTTACCGCGTCATTTCCCTTATTGTAGCTCGTGGATGCCCATATGATCTTTTTGCTCGACCTATCAATCAGCATGACAGAAAAAGACACTTTCGGCTGGCCATATAGCGCTATGTCGTCCTGGTAATCCATTACCTTTCCTGTCAGGATAAGATCGGCATTGATGTTGCTGGCGATCAGATCGATATCGGCAGATGAAATCCCTTCATACATGATGACCCTCATGGTCAAAAACTGCTCCCTGACAACGCCCGGCTCGACCACCGTAAAGTCCCCCAGTTTCTTTAATTCTTTGACAAACTGGAACATCATGATGTCGCCGGCATTCTTCTTCGAGCTTCCGTTGAAAAAAGGAGTAACGGCAATGGTGGGATTGGTATCCTTCACCATGACCAGGCGGTAAAGCCCGGGCGACCCGAGGAATGCGTTGTCCGGATTCAACAGCTTCACTTCGATCGTCTTATCAGCTTCGACCAGGACGTTGTCCTTCATGGTTATCGCGATCTCGGCACTCCGCGTCCCCGCTTTGATCACGATAGGGCCCGGGGTGATGGCGAAGTCTCTTCCTTGACTAGCCGAGCCGCCGACCGTGAAAGGCACAATCACGTCTTTCCCCGAGACTTCTGACAGCTGGACGGTGATTTCCACTCTTCCTGCGCTATTTCTGAGGCGCTCGTTTGCGGACCGGAACGTCACTGTCGGCTTAGGATGATTGTTGATTATGGTGTAGGTATGCACCGTGCCGCTTCCCAGGACAGCGTTCTTGGGGTTCTTCAGTGCCAGTTCAAAAGTCCTGTCGTCATCATAGTTCCCATGGTTCTTGATATCGACCATGATCCCCCTGGCTGTCTCGCCGGAAGCGAAGGTCAACGGGCCTGCCTGCAGGGCGTAGTCCTTCCCCCCTATCGCCGTGCCGCCCTTGACCTCATACTCCACCGTCACTGGCCTGCCGCTCGCCGCAGAGAGCTTCACCTCAATACGTGCAGGGCCCGACTTCTCCTCCCCGCTAGAGTCCGCGCTCGCAAACGATACCGTCGGCGCAGGATTGGTGTCGATGATGGTCACGGCGCTCGTGGTCGTCTTCCCCTGCACCGCGTTCGTCGGCACCCCCATGCTCACCACCACCGTCTTGTCGTCCTCGATCACCCCGTTGTCCACCACGTTTACGGTGATTGCCGTGCTCCGCTCCCCTGCCTTGATCACAACCGGGCCCGGCGTCATGGTGTAGTTCCCGGGGGTCTTCGCCGTCCCGCTCGCCATGAGCGGCACGGTTACGTCCCTGCCAGAAACTGCCGAAAGCTCAACCCCGATGGTCGCAGTCCCCGCGTTCTTCTTCACCTGCTGGTTCGCTACTGTGAACGTGACCGTGGGTTCGGGGTTGGTGTTGACGATGGTCACCGTGCTTGTGGTCGTCTTCCCCTGCGACGCGTGTGTCGGCACCCCCATGCTTACCACCACCGTCTTGTCGTCCTCGTTCAACCCGTTGTCCACCACCTTCACGGTGATCGCCGCGCTCCGATTCCCTGCCTTGATCACCACCGGACCCGGCGTCATGGTGTAGTTCCCGGGGGTCTTCGCCGTCCCGCTCGCCATGAGCGGCACGGTCACGTCCCTGCCAGAAACCGCCGAAAGCTCCACCCCGATGGTCGTCTTCCCCGCGTTCTTCTTCACCTGCTGGTTCGCTACTGTGAACGTGACAGCGGGTTCGGGGTCGTTATCCATGATGGTATAGGTATGGACCGCCGTACTGCCCAGGACCGCGCCCGTCGGGTTCTTCAGGCTCACCTCGACGGTCTTGTCATCCTCGTTTATGCCGTTATCCTTTATCCTGATCTCAATAATCTTGACCGTCTCTCCGGGTTTAAAGGTCAGTTTCCCGTCCTTCAGCGTGTAGTTCATACCGGGAACCGCTGTGCCGCCCGTGACCCCGTACTCCACCGTCACCTGCTTTCCACTTGCCGCGCTAAGAGCCACGGGAATCTTGACGGAACTCACATTTTCATAACCGCGGGTCCTCGCGTACAGGAAAGCTACTGCGGGTTTAGGAGTCCGCGCTCTCCGCTCATCTGTTTTGGCCGCGATCAGTACCGGTATAATTGTGGAGTTCCCGGGAGTGTCTGCCATGGCAAGCATCGTGAGCGGCATGGTTGTCCTATTTTTCGCTGTCCCTGTCTCCACGGTTTTCTTGGCCTGCTGAACCGCCGGCGAGATGCCCCCCGTCTGCTCGGACTCTCCACTGATGATGATGGTATGGGTATGCACTGCCCTGCTGCCCAGGGCCGCGTTCTTCGGGTTCTTCAGGACCACCTCAAAGGTCTTGTCGTCGTCGTAGATACCGCGGTTCTTGATGTCGACCACCAGGGTCTTGCTCGTCTCCCCCGGCTCGAAGATCAGGGACCCTCCCGGAAGGGCGTAGTCCTTCCCCGGGATCGCCGTACCGCCCTTGACCCCGTACTCCACCGTCACCGGCTTCCCGCTCGGAGCGGAGAGCGCTACCGCAAGCCGCGCCGGGCCGGACTGCTCCTCCCCGCTCGAACTCGCGCTCATACCGGACTGCTCCTCCCCGCTCGAGCTCGCGCTCGTGGTCACGGCGCTCGTGGTCGTCTTCCCCTGCACCGCGTTCGTCGGCACCCCCATGCTCACCACCACCGTCTTGTCGTCCTCGTTCACCCCGTTGTCCACCACCTTCACGGTGATCGCCGCGCTCCGCTCCCCTGCCTTGATCACCACCGGACCCGGCGTCATGGTGTAGTTCCCGGGGGTCTTCGCCGTCCCGCTCACCATGAGCGGGACGGTCACGTCCCTGCCAGACACTGCCGAAAGCTCAACCCCGATGGTCGCCGTCCCCGCGTTCTCCTTCACCTGCTGGCTCGCCGTGGCGAACGAAACCGTGGGCTCGGGGTCGCTCTCCATAATAGTATAAGTATGGACCGCCATGCCGCCAAGGACCGCGCCCGTCGGGTTCTTCAGGCTCACCTCAAGGGTCGTGTCGTCCCGGTTCACCCCATCATCCTTCACGGTGACCTCGATGTCCTTCGCCGTCTCCCCCGGCGCAAAGGTCAGGCTGGTCCCTTTCACCACAAATTGCTTCCCCGCCGCCGTCCCGCCTGTCACACCGTACTCCACCGTCACCGGCTTCCCGCTCGGAGCGGAGAGCGCTACCGCAAGCCGCGCGGAACCAATCTTCTCGGCACCCCGGGAACTCGCGTACAGGAACGCCACCGCGGGCATGGGCGTGGTGTTCACCAGGGTGTGGGTATGGACCGCGCCGCTGCCCAAAACCGCGTTCTTCGGGTTCTTCAGGACCACCTCAAAGGTCTTGTCGTCGTCGTAGATACCGCGATTCTTGATATCGACCGCGATCTCCTTGGCCGTCTCGCCGGGAGCGAAGGTCAACGGGCCTGCCTGCAGGGCGTAGTCCTTCCCCGGGATCGCCGTACCGCCCTTGACCCCGTACTCCACCGTCACCGGCTTCCCGCTCGGAGCGGAGAGCGCTACCGCAAGCCGCGCCGGGCCGGACTGCTCCTTCCCACTCGAACTCGCGCTCATACCGGACTGCTCCTCCCCGCTCGAGCTCGCGCTCGCAAACGATACCGTCGGCGCAGGATCGGTGTCGATGATGGTCACGGCGCTCGTGGTCGTCTTCCCCTGCACCGCGTTCGTCGGCACCCCCATGCT
>Ga0335082_10006863_pt1 | contig 12400 bp, 8 predicted proteins | sample Lox_Sample_41_FD_206718 | JGI IMG/M metagenome (GOLD analysis project Ga0335082, IMG submission 206718) | Soil microbial communities from Loxahatchee National Wildlife Refuge, Florida, United States - Lox_Sample_4.1 | ecosystem: Environmental > Terrestrial > Soil > Wetlands | place: USA: Florida...
GCGACCGCGAAGGTGACGCTGAACATCTCCGCGGCCGCCTTCACAGGCTTCAATCACGTCACACCAACCCGCTGCACGCTGCAGTTCTCGGTGACCTCACCGGGCAACAGCGATCCGGTGCCGGGCAACGACGCCGTGCCGATGGAGCTGAACGTCATCGACCACACCGACCCGGAAGGCAGCGCGGTGCACGAGAGCTACCTGAAGAGCCTCGCGCCACTGACGTTGACCATCAAAGACAACAAGAGCAGCGCGACGAAGAACAGCCACCCGGGGGCCGGCAACGGAGACATTCTGCCGAGCCCGGAAGATCCTGGCGATGCACTGACTGTGACGCCGAACGACGGCACCTGCCCAGGAGGCACCGTGGGTATCGTCGACATGAACCCGACGATGTCAGGCACACAGAACCCGGTGACCGTGAAGGGCGGGAAGACAACGCCCGGTAAGCTGCCGGTGACCGTCAGCAGCACGCTGGTCACGACCAACAAGAAATCGCCGACGCGCTGCATCGGCACCGTGACGGTCGCCGGCCCCGGCGGCGATACGGATGCGACGAACAACACCAGCAAGCTGGTGATCGACGTCTACGACAAGAACGACTTCTGAACGTGCTGGGGACGCTGAACATCGCCGACACGCGGCGGGACGCGGATTGTCGTGCCGCTCGGCAGCAAGAAGTCGAAGCGCATCGGCTTCAAGCTGGAGACGCGCACGACGGTGCCGCTGGGTGCGAGCAAGCCGCTGGTCGATGCCGATACGATCACGCTGAAGTGCGTGGCGCCGTGAGCGTGCAACGCACCGAAACGCATTCAAAAGGAGCTGAAATGCTGATGCCGATTCGCCGGTGGTACAAAGTTTCTTTGATTGTCTGCTTCATCCTCTTGCCGATGGCTGCCAAGGCCGACCCGGTCGGCACCGGCACCTTTCGTGTCGAAGCGAACCTGGCGACGGGGGCATTCTGTGTCCTCGAGACGTGGGACAACGTTACGCTGAACGTCTTCGGAACCTCCATCAACCTCGGCACCAGCGCCGCGCAGGTTTTCTGCAGCGGGACGAAGACGCTAACATCGATCACCGGCCACTGCGATTCGACACCGGACAACGCACAGATCAGCTACGACTTCGCCGTGACCTCGCAAGCGCCGGTGCCGGGTGGATTCGCGTTCATCACCAGCGTCGAGAATCTCACCGGCGCGATCCCCTCGGCGATCGGCAGCGCCACCTATACCTCCGACGGCGTCGGTGGCGGGTCGCTGCCGTTGTCGTCGCCGACTATTCCCGGGTGTGCGGCGGCGCCTGACGTCTACTTCACCGGAACGATGAGCTTGAATGCGTTTCAGTCCACCTCGACGCCAAGCGGTGCCGGGATTGATCCGGTGATGATCAGTGCCAGCCCAACGTACACCAATCCCAACACCGGCCTGCCGGAAACGCTGCCCATCGACATCACCTTCGCCGACGTGACCATCGGCGGCACCACCACCGTCACGGCCACTTCGAGCGTTGCCGGTCAGATCCCGCCGGCCTTCAGTCTCGACCTCGGTGGCTACCGACCGTCGTTCTTCGACGTCAGCACCGACGCCTCGATCACGCCGCCGATCACCATCTGCCAGCACTACGCGGACAGCGCTCCGGATGACGGCATCGTCGACGGCACCACGATCAGCGAGGATCTGCTCACGCTGCTGCACGGCGAGGGCGATCCGGTCGTGTTCGCCGACGTCACCACCAGCCGCGATCCGGTCGGCAACGTCATCTGTGGCCAGGTCGATCACCTGTCGCCGTTCATCGTTGCCGCGGTGATTCCGACGAATCACGACTCGGCGGTTCTACCGCTGGCGCCGGTCAAGGTGACCATCGGCGACCGTGGCGCCACTGTCACCAAGAACTTGAAGGTGAAGGTCCAGAACGCCGACCTCACCGAAGCTGCCGGCCACCAGATCCAACTGACGGTGAGCAACTCGACGTGTCCGGTGAGCCTGTTGCGCGACGCCATGAGCCAGCCGGTGTCGCCCGACTTCGACCCGAAGAACAATGGCGTCGGCGACACCATTACCGTCCCCGGCGGCAAGACCAAGACGGCGACCATCCCGCTGCGCGTCGTCGCCGCGGACTACACATCGCCCAACGCCAAATCGCCGGTGCGCTGCGCGCTCACCCTCACTGCCACGTCGCTCGACAGCGGACCGGTGGCGGAGGTCAACGCGTCGAACAATTCCGTCAGCGTGTCGGTCGACGTCGTGGACAAGAGCGATTTCTGAACGGCATGGCGCTGGGTGGCTGATGGCGCGCGCCGCGCGCCTGGCGGCTGAAGGGATGGCTCAGAACTACCGCGGCCAGGGACGCCTGCAGCCGCACTCCGCCGACTCGGACATGCCGCCCGGACTGCCGGCCGGCTAAGGTTGACCGCGCTCCACAAATCGGTCATTGAAGATGCACGTTGGGTGGAGTGGAGAGGGCCATGTCGTTCGTTCACCTGCACGTCCACACGCAGTACTCGCTGCTGGACGGCGCGAATAAGATTGACGCACTGATCGCCAAAGTGAAGGCCGCCGGCATGCCGGCGGTGTCGATCACCGACCACGGCAACATGTTCGGCGCCGTCGAGTTCTACAAGAAGGCCATCGACGCGGGCATCAAACCCATCCTCGGCTGCGAGGTGTACGTCGCGCCGAAGAGTCGCAAGGACAAGGGCGTCAGCCGCACCGACGACTTCGAGGCCGGCGGCAATCATCACCTCATCCTGCTGGTCATGAACCAGGAAGGCTATCGCAACCTCTGCCGCCTGGTGACGCTCAGCTACAAGGAAGGCTTCTACTACAAGCCGCGCATCGACAAGGAGCTGCTACGCGAGTTCAACAGCGGCCTGATCGCACTCTCAGGATGCTTGGCGAGCGAGGTCAATCAGGCGCTCGCCATCGGCAGCATCGACCGCGCCCGCGCCGTCATGGATGAGTACCGCGCCATGTTCGACGACCGCTACTACGTCGAAATCCAGGACAATCACCTGCCGCAGCAGGAGAAGGCCAACGTCGAGCTCATCCGCCTCGCCGGCGAGCTCGGGCTGCCGCTGGTGGCGACCAACGACTGCCACTACCTCGAGAAGGAGGACGCCAAGGCGCACGAGGTGTTGCTGTGCATCCAGACCGGCAAAACCTTCAACGACACCAAGCGCTGGCGCTTCGAAACCGATCAGCTGTACGTCAAGGACCCCGACGCGATGTGCGCCGCGTTCCCCGAACACCCCGAGGCCATCGCCAACACCCTCGACGTGGCGGCACGCTGTGATCTCGAGCTGACCTTCGGCAAGTACCAGTTCCCGGTCTTCGCCACGCCGAACAACGAGAGCCTCGACGACCACCTTGATCGCGTCGCGCGCCAGGGCCTCGAAACGCGGCTCACCGTGCTACGCAAGCAGGAGGGGTGGAACGCGGAGCGCGAGGAACCCTACTACGAACGCTTCGACGTCGAGCTGAAGACCATCAAGAAGATGGGCTTCGCCGGCTACTTCCTCATCGTCGCCGACTTCACCAACTACGCCAAGCGCCAAGGCATCCCGGTCGGGCCTGGCCGCGGCTCCGCCGCCGGCAGCCTGGTGGCCTACGCCCTCGGCATCACCGACCTCGACCCGCTGCCCTACAATCTGCTGTTCGAGCGCTTCCTCAATCCCGAGCGCAAGTCGATGCCCGATATCGACATGGACTTCTGCTTCGAACGGCGCGACGAGGTCATCCGTTACGTGCGCGAGAAGTACGGCGAGGACTGCGTGGCGCAGATCATCACCTTCGGGACCCTGAAGGGCAAGGCGGCGATCAAGGACGTCGGCCGCGTCCTCGAGTTCTCCTACGCCGACACCGACCGCATCGCCAAGCTCTACCCGGCACCCAAGCAGGGGAAGGACTTCCCGCTGAAGGACGCGCTCGAGATGGAGCCCCGGCTCAAGGCCATCCGCGAGCGCGGCGACCGCGAGGGACAGCTCTTCGACTACGCGCTCCGCCTCGAAGGGTTGATGCGCCATGCCTCCAAGCACGCCGCCGGCGTCGTCATCGCCGAACGCCCGCTGATCGAGAGCCTGCCGCTGTTCGTCGACAAGGACGGCGCGGTCATGACGCAGTACCCGTACAGCGACGTCGACGCCATCGGCCTGATCAAGTTCGACTTCCTCGGCCTCAAGACGCTGACCATGATCCACAGCGTCGTCCGCCGCATCGTCGAGGGCCGCGGCGAGCACATCGACGTCACCACGCTGCCGCTCGACGACCGCCCGACATACAAGCTCATGGCCAAGGGGGACACCGTCGGCATCTTCCAGATGGAAAGCGGCGGCATGCGCAAGGTGCTCACCCAACTGCGCCCATCGACGTTCGAGGACGTCATCGCCGTGCTCGCCCTGTTCCGTCCCGGTCCGCTCGACAGCGGCATGGTGGATCAGTTCATCAAGCGCAAGCACGGCAAGGAACCAATCAAGTACCTGCATCCGGCGCTGGAGCCGATCCTGCGCGAGACCTACGGCGTCATCGTCTACCAGGAGCAGGTCATGCAGATCGCCCAGGTGCTCGCCGGCTACACCCTCGGCGACGCCGACAATCTGCGCCGCGCCATGGGCAAGAAGAAGAAGTCGGAGATGGAGCGCGAAAAAGAACGCTTCATCGCCGGCGCCGTGCAACGCAAGCTGGCCGAGAAACTGGCGCGCGAGATCTTCGAGCAGATGGAGACCTTTGCGGCCTATGGCTTCAACAAGTCGCACTCCGCCGCCTACGCGCTGGTGTCGTATCAGACCGCTTACCTCAAGGCGCACTTCCCGGAGGAGTTCATGGCCGGGCTGATGACTCTGGAGATGAGCGACACCGACAAGACGTACAAGAACATCGCCGAGTGCCGCGAGCGCGGCATTCCCATCTTGCCGCCCGACGTGAACGAGAGCCGCGAGGACTTCACCGTCGGGCATCCGGGCGAGCACGGGCGGCGGCCGATCCGCTTCGGGCTCGGTGCCGTGCGCGGCGTCGGCTCGAAAGCGATCGAGGCCATCATTGCGGCGCGCGCCGACGGCGCCTTCACGGCGCTCGCCGACTTCGCCAAACGGGTGCAGTCGCAGCAAGTGAACAAACGCGTCATCGAAAGCCTGATCAAGTGCGGCGCCTTCGAATTCGCCGGCGAGCCGCGCCGCCGCATGCTCGAAGGCCTCGACCGCATCTGCCAGTGGGCCGGGCAGGGCGGCCGCGCCGAGGACCTCAACCAGATGGGCCTCTTCGCGCCCGGCACCGTCGCCGTGACCCCGAGCCAGCCGCCGCCGTTGCCCGACGTCGGCGAGTGGGACATGAAGGAGCTGCTGCGCCAGGAGCGCGACGCCATCGGTTTCTTCATCACCGGCCATCCGCTCGACAAGTACGAACAGGACCTCAAGCGCTTCGCCGACGCGACCACCGCCGACCTGCGCAACCGTGGTCAACAAGACAAGGTCAAGCTCGGCGGCGTCATCCTCACGCGCAAGCTCAAGAACAGCAAGAAAGGCGACCGCTACGCCACCTTCAATCTCGAAGACCGCTGGGGCGCCGTCGAGGTCATCGCCTGGCCCGAAACCTATCGGCGCTGCGAGGCGGCCATCGAGTCGGACGAGCCGGTGTTCGTCACCGGCGCGTTGGAGGTCAGCGAAGAGCGCTGCCAGATCATTGCCGACGAGGTCACGTCGCTGCTCGACGCGCGGGAGAAGTCGGTGAAGTCGGTGCACTTCGCCTTGCGCGCCGAACGCGTCAACGAGGAGCACCTGCGCAGCCTGCGCGCCGCCCTGACGCAGCATCGCGGCGCCTGCAGCGCCTTCCTGCACCTGCTGTTGCCGAATCGGCTCGAAACGGTGATCGCGCTGCCGTCGGACTTGAAAGTCGCGCCGACGGAGCGCATGGTCGAGGACGTGGAACGTGTCCTCGGTAACGGAGTGACGTCTTTCTTGTGACCCCCAACGATCGCGACGCAGCCGCACCCCAACGGAAACGGCGCCGCGCCCCAGATGCGGCGGCGACGGCCTCCACCGGACGGCAACCGGAACGCGCCGTGCTCGTCGGCACCATCCACAGCGACGGCGACAACCTGAGCGGCGAGGAGTCGCTCGCCGAGCTCGAGCGACTGGCGGACACCGCCGGCGTCGCGGTCGCCGGCAAAGCGCTGCAGAATGTGCGCCGCATCAACCCGGCGACGTTCATCGGCTCCGGCAAAGTGGAAGACGTCCGTACCATGGTGCGCGACCTCGACGCCAACGTTGCCGTGTTCGACGACAGCCTGTCGCCGGCGCAGCAGCGCAACCTCGAGGGCGCCCTGAAGGTCAAGGTCATCGACCGCAGCCAGCTCATTCTCGACATCTTCGCGCAACGCGCCCACAGCCTGGCGGGTAAGCTGCAAGTCGAGCTGGCGCAGCTGCAGTACCTGCTGCCGCGCCTCACACGGCAGTGGCAGCATCTGTCGCGTCTCGGCGGCGGCGTCGGCACCCGCGGACCCGGCGAGACGCAGCTCGAAGTGGATCGCCGCCGCGTCCGCGAACGCCTGGGCGCGCTGCGCCGCCGCCTGGAGCAGGTCTCGCGGACCCGCGGGCTGCACCGCCACAGCCGCGCCGATGTGCCGTACGCCACCGTAGCGCTCGTCGGCTACACCAACTCCGGGAAGTCCACGTTGATGAACCGGCTGACCAGCGCCGGGGTCTTCGTCGAGGACAAGCTGTTCGCCACTCTCGATCCGACCGTGCGCCGCCTGCTGCTGCCGAGCGGCACCGCCGTGCTGCTGATCGACACCGTCGGCTTCATCAACAAGCTGCCGCACGGCTTCGTCGACGCCTTCAAGAGCACCCTCGAAGAGGTGCGCACGGCGGACCTCCTGCTGCACGTCGTCGATGCCAGCAACCCACAGGCCGGCGAGCAGTGCGTGGTTGTCGAGCAAGTGCTGAGCGAGCTGGAAGTGAAGCAGACCCCGCGCATCACGGTCCTCAACAAGCTCGATCGGCTGCCGCCCGGCCAGCGTCCACTGCCTGGCGACGGCACACGTTGTGCGATCTCGGCCCGCACCGGCGAAGGGATCGAGGCGCTGCTCGTCGCCATCGACCACCAACTGCAGTCCGTTCACGAACGCGTGCAGCTGTCGATCCCCGCCAGCCGCGGCGACCTGGTGGCACGCTTGCACCGCGCCGGCACGGTGCTGCAGGAAGAGTATCGTGACGGTCAGGTTGAAGTGACCGCCCTGGTGTCGCCGAAGCTCGCCGGCCAAGTGCGCAAAGCGCTGCGCGACACCACCGTGCCGGCGTAAGCGGCGCACCATCGCTCAGCGTGCGCGCGCCGCGACCCGAACCAGGAGCGCACCGGTGGCCGCGATCAGGAGGAGTTGCCCCGCCGCGAACGAACGATGCGCCGGAATGCCGAGCTGTGCCTGCAGACATCGCGTGCTCTGGAAGCACAGCAACGCCAACAGAGCGAGCAGCGATTCGAGCCGATCCTGCGGCTCGACCAGCAGCAGCCAGAACGCCGGAATCAACAGCGCGGCGTGGTGCAGCCAGACGATGTTGGGCGCGACCACCATGCAGACGTTGCAGGTGACGAACAAGGCGACCGTCGCGGAACGTGCGCCCTGACGGAGCACATAGATGACATAACTCGCCGCCAGCAGCGCCACGAGCATCGCCAACTTCACGGTATGCACCGTGGTCCACGACAGATCGATGTGCGTGACCCGGCGCAGCATCATCGGAATGATCACCGAGAGACTGTAGTTCCACAGGTTGTCGACGTACTCGGCGCTCGCCGCGCGCAACGCGTGCCAGAACGACCAGGTGACGTGCGGCGCGGGAATGAGGTACTCGGCGAGGCACAGCCATCCAAGCACGCCGAGCACCAGCATCAGCGGCGCGGCACGCTGCCCCCGCCTACAGAGCAGCGGAACGAACGCCAGCGGCGTGGTCTTCAAGCAGATCGCAGTGGCGAGCCAGATTGCGGCCAGCCGTGGTGCGCGGCGCTGCCAGCTCCACCAGAACAGCGCCACGAGCAGGACGACGAAGCCGTTGATCTGGCCTATGCAGGTCGACTCCAGCATCCCCGCCGAGCTGAGCAGCAGGGCACCCACGACGACGGCGCGCCAGCTCATGCTGCCGGCGAGGACAGCGAGGGCGATCAACACCGCGGCGACCGACAGCGCCGTGAACGTCTGACCCGCGTTCCAGCCGGACGGCGTCACGCCCGCCGTCGCCTTCAACAAGAGCAGCGCCGGTGGCGGATAGAGGTAGGCCCAGCCAATCTGCCGCGTCTCGTACGGGTTTTCGCCGTGCCACGCCTTGTGGACCGCAAGACTGTAGACGAAGTGATCGGAGCCGAACGTGGCGGTCGCTTGGAAGGCGCGGAGCTGGCACACCGCCAATGCGACGAACAGGCCGACCAGCGCCACGGCTGCCCCCGCCCGGATCCTTGAACGCGTGCCACCCATGCGGCGCTCACACCGACGGTGTGGCGAACGGATCGCTGCGGCGGCGTGCCACCCACAGCAACACCGTCGCGCCGGCGGCGCTGCCCAGAGCAATCAGCGCACCGCGTCGTGCCGACAACGGCGCATATCGCAGCGTGAGACGATGCGCGCCAGGGGCCACACGCACGCCTCGGAAGAAGCAATCCGTCCGCACGATCCCGGCGATGGCGCCGTCAACCGTCGCCGTCCAGCCCGGATAGAAGGCATCCGTCAGGACGACGTAGCCTGGCTCCTCGGCACGGACTTCGAGGTCGACGCGCGCCGGGTGATAGGTGGCGATGCGCACCGCCGGCGGCGGCCCTGCTGGGGCTGCGGTTGCCGGCGCTGGCGCGGCCTCGTCCACCAGCAGATCGCGGCGCGGATCGAAGCTCGGATGCTGCAACCGCGACACGCAGTCAGCACCGGCGGCCCGGGCGCCGGCGGCGCCGACGAAGAAGGCGCGCGGCATGGCGGCGCGGTTGTCGTAGACGACCGCGGTGTCGGGCCGCGGCGTGCGCCGTAGATCGACGTCGGGAAACCATTGCGGCAGGAGCGCCGCGCTGTGCGCGTCGGCCAGCACGACGCGCACCCCGGCAAGGTTGAGCAGCCGGGCGTCGAAACGCGGGTTCGGCGGCGACACCTCGCCCATGAACACCGCCCACGCCCAGCTGGGATGCGGCCCCGTCAGCGCCGCGACGAAGCTCTGGAAGTCGCGCGTCGACAGCGGCTCCAGATCGGTGAGCACCGGCACCTCGAAATAGGTCCCCAACTTCGCCCAGGTGTGCCCGCCGGCGATCGAGACGAGTGAGAGCACGCGCGCCGGAGACTGTGACCGCAGCTCCTCGAAGAGCGGGGCATAGGGACGGTAGATCTCCGCGATGCGCCGCGGCGAGAAGAAGTCGGGGCCGGTGAAGCGGAGAGCTGATGGCGCGGCGCAGAAGAGCGCCAACGCCGCGGCTGGACCGATCCGTCGCATTGCCGCGGCGCCACGGTCTGCCGCCGGATACGTCATGGCGAGCATCGCGACCACCGGCAGCAAATCGAAGGTGGTACCGATGATCAGCGTGCGCGCCACGTCGGCGTGCGCCAGGACGAGGCGGCACAGGAACACCAGCAGCGCCACAGCGGCAGCCGTGCGAGCCACGCGCCGCCAGTCAGCAGCCGCACCCGAGATCAGCGCGTCCGCCCCGGCTGCAGTGAGCACCGCGACACCGAGCGGCCAGAGGTTCAGCCAGCGTCCGGGTGCGCGGAACCACTCCGCCGTCGGCAGCAGCTTGAGCAGCGCGAAGAAGGGCGTGGATGGCCCCGCCGCCAAGAGCAGCAGCAGCACGGCCGACGCCGCGAAGAACCACGCGCGGCGCCGCTCACCCCACAACCACACGCCGAGCAACGCAATCGCCAGCGGCGCGCGGGCACTCGGCGCATCGAAGAACAGGCTGGGCGGATCCGCCAGCCCCAACGCCTGCTGCGCCGCGGTGAGCGCCCCGATCGTCCGCACGCTGCGCTGCACCAGCTCGAGCGTCGGCATCCACTGGAACGCCGTCAGGCCGGCAGCCAGCGCGGCAGCTGCCGCACAGGCCAGCGCCAGGCGCAACGCCGTCGTCGGCGCCCGCCGCACCGTGGCCACCAACTCCACGGCAACGTATGCACCGAGCAACATCGCCGCATAGGCGATCGTCTCCGGATGACCACCGAGAATTTGCATGCCCCAGACGACGGCGAGCGTCGTCACCGCCGCCGCGCTCGGCCGGCGCAGCAGGTGCACCGCGGCGGCGAAGAGGCCCGGGATCCAGGCGAGACAAATGAACTGTGGCTGATCGAAGACCTTCGGCAGGACGAGCATCGAGAACATGTATGACGCCGCGCCGACGACGGCGGCAGATGGAGAGAGCGCATAGGTGCGGCATAGCGCGTAGGTGCCGATGCCGGCGATGGCATGATGCAGGACCGCCGCGATGAGCCATGCCTCCTCAGCACGGACGAACAGATAGAGCGCATTGAGCGGATACGCGGCGCCCACCTGCATCGCCGCCAGCAACGGCGTACCCAGCGCCTGGTACGGATTCCACAGCGGTACGATGCCGTGCCGCCACTGCGCCGCCGCCTCGCGCACCAGTGGCAGCCAGTACATCAAGGCATCGAAGTTGATGAAGGGGTGAATGCCGTCGCCGGTGGCAAACCATTCGCGCCACCACCAGACCAGCGCGCAGGTCGCAACGACGAGCCAGGCGCCGCCAGCAGTGCCCGGACGCGTCGGCGGAGGCACGCTCATCCGCGGTTGTCGGCCCCGCCCGACATTTGATAGGCCTGTCTCAGGGACACGATGCTCACGGTACCGAACTTTCTCACGCTGTTGCGGATCATTGCGATACCCGTGTTCCTGATCCTCGTCAACGATCACCACTACGGCGCCGGCCTGGTGCTCTTCCTGGGCGCCGGCATCACCGACGCCGTCGACGGCGTGATCGCCCGCATGACCGATTCGAAGAGCGACCTCGGCGCCAGCCTCGATCCGCTCGCCGATAAGATGCTGCTCATCAGCTCCTTCATCATGCTCACCTGGCAGGGAGTGGTGCCGGCGTGGCTGTGCATCCTGGTGCTGACCCGCGACGTGGTCATCGTCGCCGGCGTGCTGCTGATCTACTTCTTCAGCACGCCCGCAGAGATCGCGCCAAGTGCGATCAGCAAGTTCAACACCTTCAATGAAATGTTCACCATCGGCTTCGCGCTCATCACCTTGGCGCGTCCGGACCTGCCGATGACTTGGGTGAATCTGGTGACCTGGTACCTCACCGGCGTCACCACCACGGTCTCCGGCGTGCACTACGTCTACACCGGGCTGCTCTGGCATCAGCGTCAGGGCGCGCAGACGCCCGCCAGCTGAGAATTGCGATGTTGCGACGAGTAGCGAGCGTTCTCCTGAGCGCCATGTGCCTGCTGGCGGCGCCATCGGCTGCGCGGGCCGGCAGCGCGCGCGAGCTGCTCGACCAGATCCGTCAGCTCGGGCAGACGACGCGCAAGTGGAGCGACCGGAGCCAGCGCCTGCAGATCCGCATCGTCGACCGCCGCGGCGGGGAGCGCCGCCGTGAGGTGGCGATCTACTTCAAGAAGTATCCCGAGGAGCGCACTCGTACGACGCTGTTCTTCATCGCGCCGCCCGAGGTCAAGGGCGTCGCCCTGCTGCAATGGGCCGACCCGCACGCCAAGGACGAGCAGTGGCTCTACGTCCCCGAGCTCAAACGGGTGCGCCAGATCAGTGGCGGCGCCAAACACGAGAGTTTCGTCGGCACCGACTTCAGCTACGACGACCTGGCGATCATCAGCCAGGTGAGCGACTGGACCGATACTGATGCGCGCAGCACGTTGGTGCGGGACGAGCCGGTCGACGGCGTCGCCTGCCACGTGATCGAGTTCACGCCGACGGGCAAGGATCTCACCTACGGCAAGGTCCTGGCCTGGTTCGGCAGCGATGATCTGGTGGTCCGCAAGTTCGAGATGTACGACAAGGGCGACAGGCTCGAAAAGGTGCTGGCGCTCACCGACATCCGCACGCTCGGTGCGATCCCGACTCCCTTCCATATGGAGATGCAGAACGTCTCGGGCGGCAGTCACACCGTCGTCGACTTCAGCGAGGTCAAGTACGACAGCGGCTTGAACGAGTCGTGGTTCACGCAGCGCGCCTTGGAGCGGGGGTTGTAGAGTTCGCGCCGACCGCATTGACTTCACGCACTCCAAGCGATACACACACCACAACGTCGGCAACAACCTTTAAGCTGGTCCTGCGAGGCCAGGAAGGGCGATGATGAAGATCTGCAACTCACAACGGAGCGCGTAAGGCCTTCTCGGTTACCGAGGAGGCTTTTTTTTGCATGGCGACCAACGGCAACGGACGCTTGGTCATGGATGCGCAGGCCGTCGAGCGGGC
>Ga0335082_10006865_pt1 | contig 12396 bp, 10 predicted proteins | sample Lox_Sample_41_FD_206718 | JGI IMG/M metagenome (GOLD analysis project Ga0335082, IMG submission 206718) | Soil microbial communities from Loxahatchee National Wildlife Refuge, Florida, United States - Lox_Sample_4.1 | ecosystem: Environmental > Terrestrial > Soil > Wetlands | place: USA...
GGTCCCGGCATCACACAAACCGCCGCATCAGGTCCGGAATTGACATTCCATACCTAGATGCACAGACCTACGTGACGCCTCTCAGCGCCACCGCCTGCACATCCCTTTCCTAACTATCAACAGTGTCAAAGAGCACCGCTCGGCCGCCCCAGGGGCCGCCGAGGGAGGCGCGCTTATAGGCTCGGCCGGGCGCTCTGTCAAACCTAAAATGCGCGACTCGTGCCTGGGCGCCAAATCCCTGGACTCAAAAAAAGATTCTCCCGCTTAAGGTATGGTTAACGTTGACATAGTCACATTGCCTCTGCCATGAGTGGTTCCAACAACCGCGCATGGTAAACGGTGAGAGAGGGGACCGTTCATGGCCAGTAGCGTTCGGGTGAGGGGGGATTCCGCTTTCCGGCTCATCGCATCCTTTCTAGCCTTCGTCATCGGACTTCTGGGCGCGGCGAGCCTCGCCTCGGCGGACCCCTCGAGCCGCGAGAGCGAGCGCCAGATCGTGCGCGTCAAGCGCGGCGACACCCTCACCGCCCTTCTCGTTCATTGGGGTGCCACCCCCGTCGAGGCGCAGGACGTCGCGAGCGCGCTCCGTCCGATCTGGAATCCCCGCGAGCTCAGGATCGGCCAGGAGGTGATGCTCCAGTTCGGCGAGGAGGGGCTCGAGGCCATCGAGATCGCGGCCAATCTCGACCATGCCGTCAAGGCGCAGCGCAATGGCGACGGGCATTTCTCGCCGACGAGCATGCCGCGCAACCTCGCGCGCGTGCCGAATCTCTCCATCGGCACGATCAAGACCAGCCTCTACGAGGCCGCCGTGATCGCGGGCGTGCCGCAGCCGGTGCTGCAGGAGATGACGCGCGCCTTCAGCTACGACGTCGACTTCCAGCGCGAGGTGCAGCCCGGCGACACCTTCGAGGTCATGTTCGAGAACATCGTGGACAAGCGCGGCGAGGTGATCGCGAACGGCTCGGTGATCTACGCCTCGATGACGCTCTCGGGACACACGCTCCGGGTCTATCGCTTCCTGCCGGAGGGCGGTTTTGCCGATTTCTTCAATCCCGCGGGGCAGAGCGTCAAGAAGGCGCTGCTGCGCACGCCCATCGACGGCGCGCGTCTCACCTCGAGCTTCGGCCAGCGCATGCATCCGATCCTCGGCTACTCGCGGATGCATCGCGGCGTCGATTTCGGTGCCGTGCAGGGAACGCCGATCATGGCCGCGGGCGACGGCGTCGTCGAGACGGCCGGCCCCGACCGCGGCTACGGCAACTTCGTGCTGCTGCGCCACAACGGCAATTACGAGACGGCCTACGCGCATTTGAGCCGCTTCGGATCCGGGATCAAGACGGGCGCGCGCGTCCGTCAGGGCCAGATCATCGGCTATGTCGGCATGACCGGGCTCGCGACCGGGCCGCATCTCCACTACGAGATCCGCATCGGCGGTACGCAGGTCAATCCGCTCTCGGTGAAGATGGCGCCCGGCCGCAATCTCGCGGGCACCGAGCTCCGAGCCTTCCAGGCGGTCGCCGACGTGGTGGACCGCCAGCTCATCTCGCTGCGGCAGGACCTGAACCTGATCGCGTCCACGGGGACCGGCGCGGCGCCGCATCAGTGAGAGCGCTTCCCCCGCCGCGGAGGATGCGCAGGTCGGAGATTCGCGTGGAGCACCGGACATCGCCCCGCGAGGTTCGCGAGAGCCACGTTTGCCGCGCTAAGTCCCTCTAAGTAACATGCCGCGATCGCGAGGTCGCGATCCTCAGATGCCCACCGCCTTGGCGGCGGCTCAGCTCGCCTTTGCCATCGGCGCGCTCTCCTTCACCCCAATCCTGTTCCGGCTTTCCGAGCTGGGGCCGTCCGCGACCACCCTCTATCGAACGCTGCTGGCGGTTCCCATCTTCATGGGATGGCTCGCCGTCGAGCGACGCCGGGCCGCCGCGGCGGGGCTGCGTCTTGCGGTGTCGTGGCGGCGGGAAGGCCTCGAGCTTTTCCTGGCCTCCCTCCTCTTCGCGGCAAACATTCTCGCTTACGCCTGGGCGCTCCATTTCACCTCGGTCGCGAACGCCAGCATCATCAGCAATCTCGCGCCGATCTTCGTCTTGCTCCTGAGCTTCCTTCTGTTCGGCGAGCGGCCGAGCCGCGGGTTCATCGCGGCGATGCTCGCGGCCGTCGCGGGCGTCGCGCTGCTGAGCTACGGCAAAGACGGGGCCGGCGAAGCGGGCCTTCTCGGCGACGCCCTCGCGGCCGGCTCCGCGATCCTGTTCGGAGGCTACCTCATCATGCTCGCACGCCTGCGGCAGCGGCTCGTCGCCCCGGCGATCATGATCTGGATCGGCACGCTGAGCTCGATCGGCCTCCTCGCTTGCGCGCTCGCCGCGGGCGAGCCGCTGCTGGCGACGACGCTCCGTGGCTGGGCCGCGCTGCTCGGCCTCGCGGTCGTCTCCTACGCGCTCGGCCAAGGCCTGCTCGCCGCCGCGCTTGCCCATTTGAGCGCCGCCTTTTCCTCGGTCGGCCTGCTCTCGCTGCCGGCGATCTCCGCGCTGTTGGGGTGGGTCCTGCTGGGGGAGCCGCTGAGCCTCGCGCAAGCGGTCGGCGGCGCGATCGTGCTCGGCGGGATCTTCTTTGCAAGGCGCGCGGGCCGATGAGGCGCGGTCGCTTGGCGATCAATTCCGCCCCGCCTCGGCCCTACTCCGCGAGCTCCCTTATCGCCTCTGCCGCCGCTTCGGGCGTCTCGCGCGAGAGGAAGTGGCCGGCGACGGGAATCACACGGCGCTCGTAGCGGGCGGAGAAGAATTTGGCATTGCCTTCGGAATGCTCGGGCGGGCTTACGCCGTCCGCGGCCCCGTGCAGCACGATCGTGGGGACGCCGATCCGGGGCTGCGCGGCGAGTCCGCGCTCGAGCTCGTCGAAGGCGGCATCGCCGGGGGCGTTGCCGTAGCGGTGGCAATAGGAATTGACGGTGACGTCGACGTAGTCGGGATTGTTGAAGCTTGCGGCGGTCGCGGCGAAGGTCGCCTCGTCGAAGTTCCAATTGGGCGACCAGAGCCGCCAAAGGAGGCGTGCGATCTCGCGGCGGTTTCGCGTCAAGCCCTCCCGGCCGCGCGCGGTGTGGAAATACCACTGATACCAATAGCGGTGCTCCTGGGCCGCATCGGCGGGCCGCCGGCCCGCGGCGGCGATGTTCTGGATTTGATAGCCGCCGATGGTGAGGAGGCCGCGGACGCGCTCGGGCCAGAGCGCCGCCACGATGCACGCCGCGCGACCGCCCCAGTCGTAGCCGCCGAGCACGGCACGGTCGATGCCGACCGCATCCATGAAATCGCGGAGATCGGCGCCGATTGCGGCTTGCTGGCCCGAGCGCGGGGTTGCCGCATCGAGGAAGCGCGTGGGTCCGAAGCCGCGGATGTAGGGCACCAGTACGTGGAACCCCCCGTGCGAAAGCCGCTCGGCGACCGCATCCCAATCGTGCACGTCGGAGGGCCAGCCATGCATGAGGATGACGGCGGGACCCGTCGCGGAGCCGGTATCGAGATAGCCGATTTCGAGCGTCGCCGTGCGGACGGTTCGCTGCATGCGCCATACCCTTGAGAGGCCAAAAGAACGCTTTAGCGCGGAGGACGCAAAGGATGCACAGAGAGCGCTAAGGGAATCAAATCAATCCTTCCTCTGCGGCCTCGGCGCAACCATTGCGCTCTCTGCGCTAAGGCATTTCCTATTTCCACCCTCTCATCGCCTCGGCGTGATGTCCTCGCCGCCGAGCCACATGCGGTTCCAGGTGGGGCTGATCACGATCTCGTTCATACAGACGCGCGGCGGCATCTCCGCGACAAAGCGGATGGTGCGGCCCAGATCCTCCGCTTGCAGCATGCGCGCCTGCTCCTCCGCGGAAGGCGGGATCGGACGCTTCTTGAGGATCGGTGTCGCGACCTCTCCGGGACAAATGACGCAGGCGCGGATGCCGTTGACGCATTCCTCCATGTTGAGCGAGAGCGTGAGTGCCACGACGCCGTGCTTCGCGGCGTTGTAGGCGGGGCCCGTCAAATAGGGATCGAAGCGGCCGGCCCAGGAGGAAATGTTGATGACGACGCCGTCCTTGCGCTCGCGCATCCTCGGCAGCACCGCATGGATCGTATTGAGCGTGCCCTGCAAGTTCGCCTGCACCACGGTCTCGAAGCTCTCGGGCGTCAGGTTCTTGAAGAACCGTGTCGGCACGTTCATGCCGGCGCTGTTGACGAGAATGTCGACGCGGCCGTGGCGCGCGACGATGTCGGCGCCGACCTTGGCGGTCGCAGCTTTATCGGTGACGTCGAGCGGCGCCGTCTCGGCCTTGCCGCCGTTGCCGAGGATCGCTTTTCGCACCTTGGCAAGCTCTTCCGGCCGGCGGCCGCTGAGCACCACGAGCGCACCGGACGCCGCGAGCTCTACGGCGCCGGCCTCGCCGATGCCGCTGCCGCCGCCCGTCACCCACGCGATCTTTCCACTGAGCACTGGCCTTTCCTCCCGTTGGAAGCCGCAGGGCATCATGGCCAATGCGCGCGGACCGCGCAACCGAGCGCCGTGATAGGATGCGGCCATGGGACTGCCGCAGTGGTGGAAAGGGGCTTCGCCGCCCACCCGCGACGACCTCGGCCGCTTCGAGGCGGCGGCCGAGGCCGCCTACGACGCCATGTACGATCCCAAGGACCGCTACCACGCAAAGGAGCTCCGCGACGACGCGCTCGGCGCGCTATTGAGCGCGATCGACATCGCTAAATTTCTCGGCCTCCCAGAGGAGGCGGCCCGGCTCGAGAAGCGTTACGATCACATCTACGCGGTCTACGCGCACCAATTCAGGATGTGAGCGCGCAATCGCCGCGCTAGCGACGACCGAGGCCGGTAGCGATGATTTCCTTCAGCCGGGCGCGCTCGATCTTGCCGTTCGCGTTGCGGGGAACGCGCGAGAGCTTGACGATGTGGAAGCGCCCCACGTGGTTGTGGCGAAAGGCCTCTGTGACGCGCGCCAGGAGCTCCTCGTCGCCGTGGGCGGGAGCTACGACGGCGACGCAAATCTCGTCGGCGCCCTCGGGATTGACGAGCATGCAGACGCCGATGTCGCCGACCGTCGCGTGGCGCAGCACCAATGCCTCGAGCTCGCTCGGCGCGATCTTAAGCCCGCCGAGGTTCATGAGCTCATCCTCGCGCCCAACGATCTGAAGGCGCCGCGGTCCGCGGAGAATTCCGACGTCGCCGGGATAGAACCAGCCGTTTTGAAATCTCTGCGCGGTGCCTTCGGGATCGTCGAGATAACCTGTCCCCATCATGGGATCGCGCAACCGGATCCTTCCGGCCTTGCCCGGCGGCAGCGGCAAATCTCGCTCGTCGACCACCTCCGCCTCGACCCAGGGCACGACGGCACCGATGCCTTCGCTGCCGCCGCTGCGTGCGAGCGTGGCGAAGGGCATCTCGTTGCTCGCGTAGGAGATGATTATCTCGCTCGCGAGCCGCGCCATGGCTCTCTCGCGCAGCGGCGCCGCGAGCGCGGCGCCGATGGTGCAGACCTTGAGGCCAACGGGCTTCGGAAAATCGGGCGGCAGGCTGTCGAGGACGAGCTTCAGCTCCAGCGGCGTCACGCGGAGATGGGTGAGCCTCCGCGCCGGGTCGGCAAGCGCCGCCGCGGTGCTCGTTTCGCTGCCGGCGTGAAGAACCGTCCCGCCCGCGCGAATCACTGCCGTGCAAAGCGTGTAGCCGCCGGTGGAGGTGAAGGGCATGGTCACGAGCGTGCAGGTCTCGCGCGTGACCCCCAAAGACCACGCCTTGCGCTCGACATAGGCATCGAACATCCGCCGCGTCAGCAGCAGGCGCTTCGCCACGCCGGTCGTGCCGGAAGTGCGGACGATGCGGAGGGGGCTGTCGGGATGCGCGGGCGGGAGCGCGGGCATCAAGGCGTCCGCGCGCGCGAAGACCCCCGCGAGCCATTGCGGTGTCACGGCGCGGTGCCGCTCGGGCCCGACTTCCCGGGGCCGGAAATCCGAGAGCACCGCGTCGACCGTCTCCAGGAGGCGCGCGCCGGCGGCCCCCTCGTTGGCAACGAAGGTGGCAGCCGCGAGCCCAAGCTCCTCGCAGGCGATGAGGAGCAGCCAATGCGGATAGAACTCGCCCCACGCGACCGCGACGGAGCTGCCGCGTCTCAGTCCGAGCTCGGCCACCGCGCGCACGAAGCGGCCGAGGTCGCGGTGGAATTGCGCATAGGTGATCTCGCGGCCGCGGTCGACGATGGCGACCGCATCGGGACGCTCGGCGGCATGGAAGGCGATATAGGCCGGGGTCATTTTTGCCCTCTCCCCGACACTATAGGTCCCGGCAGGCGGCGTCACCTCCGCAGCGCGCGCGCGACGATTTCCTTGAGCCGGCCGCGCTCGATCTTGCCGCTGGAGTTGCGGGGAACGCGCGCGACCTTGACGATGTGGAAGCGTCCCACGTGGTTGTGGCGAAAGGCCTCGGTGACGCGCGCCAGGAGCTCCGCGTCCCCGTGCGCGGGATCGGCGACGACGACGCAAATCTCGTCGACGCCCTCTGGATTGGGGACCATGCAGACGCCGATGTCGGCGACCGTCGCATGGCGCAGCACCAGTGCCTCGAGCTCGCTCGGCGCGATTTTAAGCCCGCCGAGGTTCATGAGCTCGTCCTCGCGCCCGACGATCCTTAGGCGTCGCGGCCCCTGCGAGAGCCCGAGGTCGCCGGGGTAGAGCCAGCCGTTCCGGAATCGCCGCGCGGTCATCTCGGGGTCGTCGGGATATCCTTCTGCCATCGCGTGCTCCCGCAGGCGTATCCTTCCGACCGTCCCCGGCGGCACCGGCGCGTCCTGCTCGTCGACCACCTGCGCCTCGACCCAGGGCACGACGGTGCCAGCGCCCTCGCTGCCGGTCGCGCGCGTCACCGCGACGAAGGGCATCTCGTTGCAGGCGTAGGAGACGATCACCTCGGTCGCGAGCCGCGCCAGGGCTCTCTCGCGCAGCACGCTCGCAAGCGGTGCGCCGACGGTGCAAATGGTGAGGTTCGCGGGCTTGACGAAATTCGCGGGCAGGCTGTCCAGGACGAGCTTCAGCTCCAGCGGCGGAATGCGTAGATGAGTGGTCTCGCGCGCGGGCCCCGCGAGCGCCGCGGCCGTGCCTATGCCGGGCCCGGGATGAAGCACCGTTCCGCCCGCGCGCACTACGGCGGTGGAAAGCGTGTAGCAGCCGGTCGCGGAGAAGGGCGCGTTGACGAGGCTCTTGGCGGCGCGCGTGATGCCCGTCATCCAGGCCCAGCGCTCGAGATAGGCCTCGAACATGCGCCGCTTCATGATGAGCCGCTTCGGCACGCCGGTGGTACCGGAGGTCCGAAGAATGCGGAAGGGATCGTCCGGCGACTTGGGAGCGGCGGCGGGCATTCCCACATCGGCACGTGCGAAGACAGCCGCGAGCCACTCCGGCGTCAGCGCGCGATGCCGCTCGGCCGCGACGCCTGAGGGCCGCACCTCCGAGAGCACGAGGTCGACGGTCTCCAGGAGGCCCGCGCCCGCCGTCCCCTCGTTCATGTGAAAGGTGGCGGTGGCGAGGCCGAGCCGCTCGCAAGCCATGAGCAACAGCCAATGCGGGTAGAGATCGCCCCATGCGACCGCGACGGACCTGCCGCGCTCGAGCCCAAGCTCCGCCATCGCGTGGACGAAGCGGCCGAGATCGCGGCGGAATTGCGTATAGGTGATCTCCCGGCCCCGATCGACGAGCGCCACCGCTTCGGGCCGCTCGGCCGCGTGGAATCCGATGTAGTCAGCGGTCATCTCGGTCCCTCATCCCGCGGGAGCGCGACGATAATGCCCCTCTCCCTTCGCAGATGGGAGAGGGTTGGGGCCCATCGCGTAGCGATGGGCGGGTGAGGGTTCCGCCGCTATTCCGCGGCTTTCGGCACCCTTCCGCCGATCGCGAGCCCACCTTCGCCGGCGGCGATCGTGACGGTCTCGCCGTCGACGATGCGCCCCTCGAGGATGAGGCCCGCGAGCGGGTTTTGCAGCTCGCGCTGGATCACGCGCTTTAGCGGGCGCGCGCCGTAGACGGGGTCGTAGCCTTGCTCGGCGAGCCAGCGCTCGGCGCTCGCCTCGACCTTGAGCGCTATCTTCCGCTCGCTGAGCAGCTTCTGCAGGTGACGGAGCTGGATCTCCACGATCCCCGTCATGTCCTTCCGCGTGAGCCGGCGGAAGAGCAGGGTCTCGTCGAGGCGGTTCAGGAACTCCGGCCGGAATGCGCCGCGCACGATCTCCATGACGGCGTCGCGCACGGAAGAGGTCTCCTTGCCCTCCGGCAAACCCGCGAGAACCTCGCTGCCGAGGTTCGAGGTCAGCACGATGAGCGTGTTCCGGAAATCGACCGTGCGGCCCTGGCCGTCGGTCAGGCGCCCGTCGTCGAGCACCTGCAGCAGCACGTTGAAGACGTCGGGATGCGCCTTCTCGACCTCATCGAAGAGAATCACCTGGTAGGGCCGGCGCCGCACCGCCTCGGTGAGCGCGCCGCCCTCCTCGTAGCCGACATAGCCCGGCGGCGCGCCGATGAGACGCGCGACCGCATGCTTCTCCATGTACTCAGACATGTCGACGCGGAGCATCGCGCCGTCATCGTCGAAGAGGAATTCCGCGAGCGCCTTCGCAAGCTCGGTCTTGCCGACGCCGGTCGGGCCCAGGAAGAGGAACGAGCCGATGGGACGGTTCGGGTCCTGGAGACCCGCGCGCGCGCGGCGAATGGCGTTCGAGACCGCGACCACGGCCTCGTCCTGGCCCACGACTCGGCGCTTGATGTTCTCCTCCATCTTGAGGAGCTTCGCGCGCTCGCCCTCGAGCATCTTCTCGACGGGGATGCCGGTCCAGCGCGAGACCACGCTCGCGATGTGCGCGTCGGTGACGGCCTCCTCGATCATGCGATGGCCCTCGGCGGCCTCGGCCTCCTTGAGCTTCTTCTCGAGGCCCGGAATGATCGAATAGGTGAGCTCGCCCGCGCGCGTCCAGTCGCCCTGGCGCTGCACGCGGTCGAGCTCGGCGCGCGCCTTGTCGAGCTGGTCCTTGAGCTTCTGCGCGCCCGCGAGCTTCTCCTTCTCCGCGCGCCACTCCGCCGTGAGCTCCGCAGATTTCTTCTCGAGATCGGCAAGCTCCTTAACGAGCTTCTGGAGCCGGTCCTTGGAAGCGGGGTCGCTCTCCTTCTTGAGCGCCTCGCGCTCGATCTTGAGCTGGACGATGCGGCGGTCGAGCTCGTCCACTTCCTCGGGCTTAGACTCCACTTCCATGCGGAGCCGCGAGGCCGCCTCGTCCATGAGGTCGATCGCCTTGTCCGGCAGGAAGCGGTCCGTGATGTAGCGGTTGGAGAGCGTCGCCGCCGCCACGATGGCACCGTCGGTGATGCGCACGCCGTGATGGAGTTCGTATTTCTCCTTGATGCCCCGGAGGATCGAGATCGTGTCCTCGACGGTAGGCTCGCTCACGAAGACGGGCTGGAAGCGCCGCGCGAGCGCCGCGTCCTTCTCGATGTGCTTGCGGTACTCGTCGAGGGTGGTGGCGCCGACGCAGTGGAGCTCGCCGCGCGCGAGCGCGGGCTTCAGCATGTTGGAGGCGTCCATCGCGCCTTCGGCCTTGCCGGCTCCGACGAGGGTGTGAAGCTCGTCGATGAAGACGATGATTTCGCCTGACGCCGCCGTGATCTCCTGGAGCACCGCCTTCAAGCGCTCCTCGAACTCGCCGCGGAACTTGGCGCCGGCGACGAGCGCGCCGAGATCGAGCGCGAGGAGGCGCTTCTCCTTGAGGCTCTCGGGCACGTCGCCGTGGACGATGCGGAGCGCCAAGCCCTCGACGATCGCAGTCTTGCCGACGCCGGGCTCGCCGATGAGGACGGGATTGTTCTTGGTGCGGCGCGAGAGCACCTGCACGGTGCGGCGGATCTCCTCGTCGCGGCCGATCACGGGATCGAGCTTGCCGTCGCGCGCCGCCGCGGTGAGATCGCGCGCGTATTTCTTGAGCGCGTCGTAGCCTTCCTCGGCCGAGGCGCTGTCGGCTTTACGGCCTTTGCGGATTTGCTCGATCGCGGCGTTGAGGCTCTGCGCGGTGACGCCCGCGCGCGCCAGCGCCTGCGCCGCCTCGCTCTCGCGCGCCATGGTCATCGCGAGGAGGAGCCGCTCGACGGTGACGTAGCTGTCGCCGGCCTTCTCGGCAATCTTCTCGGCCTGCTCGAAGAGGCGCGCCATCTCCGGCGCCATGAAGAGCTGGCCTGCGCCCGAGCCCTCGATGCGCGGCTGCTTTCCGAGCGCCGTGTCGACGGCGCTCGCCGCGGCGGTGGGATCGCCGCCGGCCGCGCGGATCAGATTGGCGCAGAGGCCTTCCTTGTCCTCGAGCAGCGCCTTCAGCAGATGCTCGGGCGTGATGCGCTGGTGGCCGCGCCGCTGTGCCAGCCCCTGAGCCGCCTGGATGAATCCCTTGGCGCGCTCCGTGTATTTCTCGAAATCCATGTAGCCCCGCCACGATGAACCGCCGGACCCCGCCCCTAGACGCGGCAGCGGGCTCCGCTTTCAATGTCGATATGGGGTTAAACCCCAGGCGTGCAAGGGTTCGGGCGGGCCTGGTCGAACCCGTCCCATTACCCGCCTCGCTCCTGTTGGTGAACATGGCCGGACTTGATCCGGCGACCCGCGCGATTGAGGAAACCGCGGCGGTTCGTGGATAGCCAGGACAAGCCCGGCCATGACGACGCCTTAAACGCCGAACGGCGTAGCCGTCATGCCACCGGCGGCGGTTGCTGCTCGGGCTCGGAGGGGACGACGAGGGACTGCGGTTGGGACTGCTGCGCCTGATCGGCCTCGATGGGCTCCGGCTGCGGCATCTCGGTGTCGGCCGAGGTGGTCGGGCGCGGCGGCACCATCTGGCTCGCCTGGCCCTGCCCGTCAGCATTCATGATGCGGAAATAGTGCTCCGCGTGCTGGTAAAGATTCTCGGCGGCGATGCGGTCGCCGGCGGAAGCGGCCTCGCGCGCCATCGCGACGTAGCGCTCGAAGACCTGGTAAGCGTTGCCGCGGATCTTGCCAGTGGGGCCGTTGCTCTCGAACACCTGCATCCGATGCGGCGGACGCGGCCGATTGCCTTGCTGCTGCTGCTGCTGATGGCCTCCGCCACCGCCACCATTCCGGCCGCGATGCCGCTTGCCCTGACCTTGTCTCATCATGCCCTTATAATCTTGATACGACATCATCCCCCGCTTGGTTGAAGAGCCACGCCCCGCGCGTGGCCGCACTATGCGCTTGTCTGCATTCGCAGGACGCAGCGCTTGATCTCATCGAAGAGGAGTTCTGTCTGGCGCCCTCGGCGCTGGGAGCCCCCAGGCTCCACGGTCATGACCCAAAACTAGACGGGAGCGGGAAACATTCCAACAACTTTCTCAAGGGACAAGCCCCGGACGGGCCGTACGGCCCACCATCAAACATCGCTCCACGCCAGCTAAATCGTATCGTATTCCATGAATTGCAAGCCCCGCTCCTGAGGCAATCTCGGCCACCGCCGCAGCTTGGCCATCGCCCAGCTCGATCGCCGCAACCCCCTGTTGCGCAAGGAGTCCTGCAATCTGTGGCAGCAGCGCGCGATAGGAACCGAGCCCGTCTCTTCCCCCGTCGAGTGCAAGGCGCGGCTCGTGCGTAGCGACCTCCGGCAAGAGGCAAGCGATGGCATCGCTCGCGATATAAGGCGGATTTACGAGAATTGCATGCCAGTCCCCCGCGATTGCCGTAGCCCAATCGCCGACAGCGAATCCCGCGCGATGGCCTAGGCCCAGCGCTGCGGCATTCCGCCGCGCGGTCGCAACCGCCTCCACAGAGCGGTCGACGCCGAGGCCCCAGGCCCGCGGCAGCTCCGAGAGCAGCGCCAGCAGCAGACAGCCGCTGCCGGTGCCGAGATCGAGGACGCGATAGGCCCGCGCGCGATCCGGCAGTGCCGCGAGCGCGGTTTCGATCAGGGTCTCGCTGTCGGGACGCGGATCGAGGGTCGAGGGCGAAAGCTCGAAGCGCAGGCTCCAGAATTCGCGGTGGCCAAGGATGCGCGCGATCGGCTCGCGGCCGACGCGGCGAGCGAGGAGCAACTCGAGTCGCGTCTCGGCCTCGGCATCGAGGACGGATTCGGGATGTGCGAGGACGCGCGCCGCGTCCCAGCCCAGCGCGGTCGCGAGGAGCAGGCGCGCCTCGCGGCGAGAGCCGTCGATCCCCGCGGCAGCGAGTCGCGATGCGGCGGTGGTGAGAGCGGTTGCTATGTCGTGCATTTTCGATCGTCGGCCCTCACCCTCCCGCGCTGCGCGCGGGCCCCAACCCTCTCCCGCAAGCGGGAGAGGGACTCCTTTTTCCCTCTCCCGCCGACGGCGGGAGAGGGTTGGG
>Ga0335082_10006866_pt1 | contig 12395 bp, 8 predicted proteins | sample Lox_Sample_41_FD_206718 | JGI IMG/M metagenome (GOLD analysis project Ga0335082, IMG submission 206718) | Soil microbial communities from Loxahatchee National Wildlife Refuge, Florida, United States - Lox_Sample_4.1 | ecosystem: Environmental > Terrestrial > Soil > Wetlands | place: USA: Florida...
CCCATACTGCAATCCGCTTATCTTTAAGTGTCCCGAGTATTGTCTTCACAGTTTGTACAAACTTGCTTGGTCGCTCGCGATTTACGGTTCGCACTCCATCCAACAGACCCGTAGGGACATCGTTCAAGCGAAGTTCGTGGATTAATGTATCCAGATCCTTCGGGAGACACCCCCCTCCCCAGCCTATGCCGGGCCTCAGGAATTGTGCCCCAATGCGTTTGTCTGCCCCGACGGCGTTCAGTACATCGGTTGCATCAGCGCCGACCTGCTCGCAAAGGTCTGCGATCATATTTGCAAACGAGATTTTCGAGGCTAGGAACGCGTTGGATGCTAGCTTGACCAACTCGGCAGATTCCCAGCTCATCACTGCGACCTGAAAATGGTCGGAGTTACTCGAATACAGGTCGATCAAAGCCTGGGGACTGTGGTGCGTCTCTGGGTCTACTCCTATGACTATGCGATCTGGGTTCTTGAAATCAGCTATGCCTGAACCTTCTCTAAGAAATTCCGGGTTGTCGATGACCGCAAATCGCGACGAGTCGACTCCGGCCGCCAAAACGCGGTCCCGAAGTCTCCGGCAGGTACCCACGGGGACAGTGCTCTTGACAACGAGAGTCAGGTTCCGCTGGGAAGTACCCTGAGCCAATAGATCGGCGATTTGCTGCACCGCCGTCTCCAGCTGCGAAACATCTAGGAGTCCATCACGCCGTGCCGGCGTGCCGACGCAAAGAAACACGATGGAACAGCCACCGACGTCGCCCAATTTGGACGATACGGTGAGCAGGCTGTCCCGATAACGGCGTAGGCCCTCATTCACCCCGGGTTCATTCACGGGCGAGAGGTTTTGCACGTCGAGCATTCTATGTCGATCTGCGTCATTTTCGATCAGAACAACACTGTGACCGAGATCACACAAGCATATCGCTTGAACCATGCCGACGTATCCGGCGCCAACAACGGCCATGTGCATCGTTAGTCCCCAGTCCCCCTCTGCAGAGATTCGTCCTTTGGCCCAGCAATTTAGGGTTATGTATGTTCCGTGATGGGGGATACAGCCTTTATGTCACACTTTCGTGTCACTGTCCAGCCCAACGTGGATACGACCACACCGATCTCTTGGGGGAGCTTCGATAAGGAATCTCTGAACAGATCTTGCTTTTGAGGCAATATAACACAGACTTGTCGATTCATGTCGGCAGATTCAGTTCTTGCGCTCTGCTCGGTCGTTGGCAATTGCGCGAACTGCAGAAAAGGGGTACCACCCTTACTTCCTCTACACCGTTGCCGGGCGCAGCAGCTTCTTGCGAGCCATAAACAGGTTCACCAGCGCGCAGGCGGCAAACAGGCGGCTGGCGTGCTCCTGCCGTCCTCGGTAGCGCTCCTTCACGAAGCCAAATTGCAGCTTCAGAACTTGGAACACAGGTTCGACCTTGCTGCGCACTCGCGACTTCGTCCGGTTCTTCATTCGCTCCACTTCGTCGATGCGATCTTTGTACCGATAGCGCCGCCGGGTGCAGTCCAGCGCTCGCGGAGCACACTGCTGGATGACCTCGCTTTGCCCGCGATACGCTTGGTCGCCCCATACCCGCGTCTCCTCGCCGTGCAGCAACTCCGGCAACACTTTCGCATCGGCCACGGTGGCCGCGGTCACCGCCGCCGAATGGATGAGCTTCGTCCTGCTGTCCACCACCACATGCGCCTTCATCCCGAAGTACCACTGCTTGCCCTTCTTCGTCTGATGCATCTCCGGGTCGCGCTTCTCCTCCCGGTTCTTGGTCGAGCTGGGCGCATGGATGATAGTCGCATCCACGATGGTACCGGTCGTGATGCGCACCCCCCGGCCCTGCAAATACAGGTTCACCGTCTGCAGAAGCTCTCCGCCCAGGCCGTGCTCTTCCAGCAAGTGACGGAACTTGCACACCGTGGTCTCGTCCGGCACTGGCTCCCGCCCCAGATCGATGCCCACAAATTGCCGCATCACCACCGAGTCCTACAGCGCCTCTTCCACCCCCGGATCCGACCGGTTGAAGCACTGCTGCAGAAAATAAATCCGTACCATCGGCTTCACCCCGCCGGCGGCCGCCCATTGCCCGCCTTGGGATAGTGCGGAACGATCAGCGCACACAACCCCCGCCACGGCACGACCTGCTTCATCTCTTCCAGAAACAATGCGCGCTTGGTCTTCTTCGTGCACCGCTCAAATCCCGTCATCATCGCCAGTGTCCTCTGCTTCATGCCAGCGTGACCTTAACCTGTACCCGCTGTGGAAAGAGAGAACTTAGCCTGCATTATTCGTGAATGTGCCGCGAGCGGCGGTTGGCGCCGCGAGGTAGCGGTGAAGATGCTTGTGGCTTCGTGATTTTGGTTGTATTGCGGCTGCGGCGAGCTAGGATGTCTGCGAAATGGTTTCGTCAGGATCCATCGGGTTGGTCATCGGGCTGAGGTCTTGGAGGTGACTCCGTTACTTCAAAGCGTAGAAGATAGTGGTTTGGCCACGAGCAGAAGAAGACTCCGGGACAACTTCGCGTCTCGTTCAGCGCCGTTCCTCCTATCATCGGATTGATTTAGCTGGTTATTCCCGCTCATAGCGACCCAGGCTGCCTCGCCGCAGCGAGCGGCGCTTCATCAGGAAGAAGAAGACTGGCACCAGGATCAGAACGTGGATGGTCGATGTAATCATCCCACCCACGATAGGGGCGGCAATCGGCTTCATAACGTCCGAACCGATGCCGGTCTCCCACAGAATCGGTCCGAGACTGAGAATCACAGCGGTTACCGTCATCAGCTTGGGGCGTAATCGCTGCACCGCGCCATCAATCGCTGCCTGCTCTATGTCTTCATCGGTTAACGTCGTGCCAGCGGCCATCCGGTGCTGCAATGCCTCATGCAGGTAGATCACCATGACGACGCCGGTTTCCACTGCAATGCCAAACAAAGCGATATATCCCACCCAGACCGCAACGCTAAAGTTATAGCCCAGTATCCATTGAAGAATCAGCCCTCCGGACATGGCATAGAGAGTCGGGAAGATTAGCACCGCGGCTTCAGCCGCCGAGTTGAAGATCATGTACAGCAGAAGAAAGATGATAAAGAACACGAAGGGAAGGATGATTTTCAGCCGTTCCTTCGCGCGCAGCTCGAATTCATATTCCCCTGCCCAGCGATAAGTGTAACCGGCAGGCAGAGCCAGCTTGCTGCGCAGAAGCTTGTCCGCCTGGTTCACAAAACCACCGAAGTCCTTAGTCTTCAAGTCGAGATAAACGTAGCCGGTAAGCGAACCATTTTCATCGCGAATCATGGCCGGTCCGCGCGTGAAGAAGACGCGGGCGACTTCGCTGATGGGGACCTGTGCGCCAGAGGGCGTGCCGATCAGAATGCGATTCACAGCTTCGGGATCATCGCGAAAGTCCCGCTCATAGCGCACGTTGACCGGAAAACGTTCCCGTCCCTCGACGTTCTGGGCAATATCGGCACCGCCGATCGCAGACCTGATCACGCGTTGCACGTCGGCTACGGTGAGCCCGTAGCGCGCGGCCTCGGGCCGGTTCACATCGACATTCACGTAGAAGCCTTGCGACACGTGCTCGGCAAAGATGGAGTTTGTCTCCGACATAGTGGACAAGATCTGCTGGATGTGCGCTCCGATGGCTTGGATCCCGTTCAAGTTCGGCCCCTGAATCTTGAGCCCCACCGGAGTCTTGATGCCGGTCAGTTCCATATCAAGCCGGCTGGCCACCGGCATGGTCCAGGTGTTCGTCAGTCCCGGAAATTGCAGTTTTTCATCCATCTCCTGAATGAGCTTTTCGTAGGTCATGCCTGCTCGCCATTGCGCGCGCGGCTTCAACATGATAGTTGTGTCGTACATGTCGAGCGGGGCGTTGTCGGTGGCGCTGTCGGACCGGCCAACCGTGCCAAAGACGGTGGAAACCTCGGGGAAAGAACGGATGATGCGGTCTTGCTCCTGCATCAGTGCCGTCGCCTGCGTGATGGAGATTCCCGGCAGCGCGCTGGGCATGTACAGCGACGAACCTTCATACAACGGCGGCATGAATTGGCTGCCCAGTTTGAAATACAAGGGTATCGTGACCGCCAGGAACAGCAGGTTAATCGCGATCAACACCTTCCAGTGACGCAAACACCAGCGCAACACCGGAAGGTAAATGGCCTGGGTCGCCCGCGCTGCGGGATTTTCGGATTCAGGGCGCAAGTGCCCGCGAATGAACAGCGGCATTAGTACCGGCACCAGGGTGATCGAAAGCAGAGACGAGAACAACAGGGCCATGGTTTTTGTCCAGGCGAGCGGCCGGAACATGCGCCCTTCCTGCGCCTCCAACAGAAACACGGGTAGGAAAGAGACCAGGATGATGATCAGCGAATAGAAAAGCGCAGGACCAACCTGCTTGGCCGCGCCGAGCAAGATGCGCCTGCGCTTCTCTTCGGTGAGTTGCTCACCCGGCGCCAATCCACTGCGTTCCGCCAGATGTTTGTAACCGTTTTCGACCATCACAATGGCCGCGTCAATCAGCACTCCTATCGCGAGCGCCAGTCCGCCGAGCGACATCACATTCGAGCTCACGCCCAGGTAATACATGGGGATGAACGCGGCCAGGACAGCGATGGGCAGGGTAATGATGGGCACCAGTGCCGAACGGAAGTGAAACAAAAATGTGATGGTTACGAAGCTGACGATGATGGCTTCCTCGATCAGGTCGTGCTTCAGCGTCTTGATCGATTCGTCGATCAGCCAGGAGCGGTCGTAGCCGGAGACAATCTCCACGCCGGGCGGAAGTGATGGTGCTATCTCCTGCAGCTTTGCCTTCACGCCCTTGATGACGTCCAACGCGTTCATGTCGTAACGCATGACAACAATTCCCCCGACGGTTTCGCCCTCGCCTTGCCAGTCTGCCGCGCCACGGCGCACGTCGGGCCCGAACGCCACGGTGCCCAGGTCGCGAACCAACACCGGCGTTCCGTTTATGGTGGCTACCGGGACGTTCTCTAAGTCCGAGAGCGACCGCAGATAGCCAAGGCCGCGCACCATGTATTCGGCCCCGCTCATCTCGATCACGTTTCCGCCGACTTCATTCGTGCTCTCCCGCACACGATCAATGACAGTGGAGACCGGGATACCGTAGGAAAACAGCTTGTTGGGATCGAGCTTGACCTGATACTGCCTGACTAAGCCGCCGATAGTGGCAACTTCAGCCACGCCGGGAACGGTCTCCAGTTGATAGCGCAGATACCAGTCCTGTAGGGCCCGCAGGTCGGCGAGACTCCTGGAGTGACTGCGATCGATGACGGCATACTCATAGACCCAGCCGGCGCCTGTCGCATCTGGTCCGATGGCGGGATGTACGTCCTCCGGCAGCCGACCCGCGATCTGCTGCAGGTACTCAGTCACACGCGAGCGGGCCCAGTAGAGGTCTGTACCATCTTCAAACACGACAAAAACGTAGGAATCGCCAAACATCGTTTGCGCGCGAACGGCCTTGACATGCGGCGCCGCCAGCAAAGTTGTGACGATGGGATAGGTGACCTGGTCTTCGATGACATCAGGCGGCTCGCCCGGCCATTCCGTGTGGATCACAACCTGCACATCGCTGATATCGGGAAGAGCGTCCAGGGGAACGCGGTGCAGGCACCACACGCCCGCCACCACGAGGAACACCACCCCGGTCAGCACCAGAAAAGGGTTTCGCGTACACCATTCAATGATGCGGGAGATCATGACATGCCTCCCGTGGCGTTGACGGTGACTTGCCTGGAAGCAAGTGTGTGCCCGTTGCTCAGGGCAACGATGGTCACCTGATAGGAGCCGCCGCTGGGCAGCTCGAGCGAACCCTCGTAGCTGCCGTCACCTTTGCCGGCAAGCGTCACGACTTCCTTGATAGCCGCCATGCTCATTGCCGGCATGGCCGGCATGTAGAAAGTTACGGTCACTTGCGCTGCAGTAATCGGTTTGCCGTCAGCGTTGGCCAGCTTCACCCGCAACGTGTTGCTTCCTCTGTGCGGCGGCGTGGGCTCGGTGCTGAACTCAAGGGCAACTTGTTCAGCCGGGTGGTTCATCGCCGCGGCCGCTCCCGCTCCAGGCGGAGGAGGCGCAAACGACCCCATCGCCGCCTGAAGCTGTGCCTCTGAATCCACCAGGAAGTTCGCGGAACTGACGATCCGTTCACCGGCCTGCAGTCCCTTTAGGACGATCACGTGATCATCGAGACGGGGACCAACCTCGATTTCGCGAGGTTCCAGATAGCCGCCGCCATGATCAATAAACGCAATGTCTCGCGTGCCGGTCTGGAGTACGCCTGATGCGGGTATTACCAGCTGACGGCCAAGCGGAACGGCGATGCTGACGTTGACGAACATGCCCGGCTTCAGCACCAGTCCGGGATTCTCGAAGACGAATCGCACTCGCACCGTACGAGTGGCCGGGTCAACCTGCGGCAGGATCTGATCGATCCTTCCCCGAAAATTCCGCCCTGGGTATGCATCCACCGTCACCGTGGCCGGAGTGCCCGGCCTTAACTGGCCGACGTCGGTTTGGTACACGTTTGCGTAAACCCACACGCTGGAAAGATTGGCGATGGTGTAAAGCTTTGTCTCCGGTTGCGCGAACTGATTGGGAAGCGCGTTGAATTCGGTGATGTATCCCGATGCAGGCGAGTTGATCGTAATGTCGTGCTCCACTGCGCCAGTTTGCTCCAATCGCGCGATCTCGCTTGCCGGTACGCCGAATTGACGCAGCCGGTCAATGGCGGCTTGCAGCAACCAGCTGCTCTCCTTGGCTCCAGCCCCATGGACATCTTTCGCGAAGGTCTCCTGGTTCTGCTTCGCCAGCACGTATTCCTGTTCGGTGCTGACCAGCTCCGGGCTGTAGATCGTGAACATGGGCTGGCCCTGGCGCACATGCTGATAGGTAGCGTTGACGAAGGCCTTCTGAATCCAGCCGGGAAAGCGCGTTTGCACGTAGGCGCGCTTCCGCTCGTCAACGTCCACGTTGCCGGGCACTCGCAGTTCGTTGCTGACTGTCTGCATTTCGGCGACCGCGATGGTTACTCCGATGGCCTGTAGCCGCTGCGGCGACAACTGCAGAGGGGTGAGCGCTGGCGCAGTTGAATTTGCCGAGGGAACTGCAGCGGGCACGGTCGGCTCTGCGACCGCCGGGCCTTTGGCCGCAGTAATGCTGGATTGCTCAGGGGCGACACTATGGCGCTCCCGTACGACATAGGTCAACGCACCGGCAAGGACCACGCAGGCAATGACGGCAATCGCAAAGGCATATTTGTAGGCACGTTCGCTCATTGCGCCACCTCCGGCGTGGCGGGCTGCACGGTCCTGCTGATCGGCGCGCCAACGGCTAGTTCCAACTCGGCGAATCGCGTTTCGAAGTCGGCAAGCGCCTGGAAGTAGGCAAGGTCAATGTCAACCACCGCCGACTGGCTGTCGAGTAGGTTGAGGAAGTCAGTGCGGTCGTTTTCGTAAGCAATGACAGTCGAACGCAGCGTGGCCTCGGCCTGGGGCTGCAAGGCGCCTTCATAGACATCTGCCAGCCTCTTGGCCGCTCGCGCCTGCGCCAGCGCCTCCTGGATCTGACCGAACGCGGCATTGCGCATGGCAGCCAGCTCAGCATCCTGTTCGCTGAGCTTCGCCTTGGCTTCAGCCATCTCAGCGTCGTGCTTGCGATGATTCAGCCAGGGCAGGTTGATTGAGCCTTCTACCATGTAGCGGTTGCGCATGTCGGTGCCATCCGGCATGAGCATGTAGCCCGCCGAAAGCGTGAAGTCCGGCGTGAAGGCTTTGGAAGCCAGCGATTCTTCCTGCGCACTTTTCTCTATGGCGGCTTGCGCCTGCGCCAGATCGGGCCGTGACGCGAGGGCCAATTTCTCCAGCGCTTCTGTTTCCGGCAAATGAGCCGGAAAGTCATAGTCTCCACGAACGTTGATGGGCGTCGCCGGGTCGCGTCCCAGGAGCGTGTTCAGCCGGGCGCGAGCCACGTCGGCGTCCTGCTCGAAATGAATTAGGTGCTCTGCCAGGCGGGTGAGCGCGACCTGGGCCTTGAGGATGTCCTGCTGTGGCACTTTGCCGACCGTGTATTTGATCCGGGCCGCTTCGATGGCCTGGCGTGCTATGGCAACGTGCTCGTCGTGAATGCGCAACTCGTCTTGCGTACGCAGCAGATCGTAGAACGCCTTGTGCACGCGAACTCGCACTTCGAGCCTGGTGTTCTCGAGCGCCGCCTTGGCTTCGGTCACATCCGTTTGAGCGATGCCGGTGCGCAGCCCGCGCTTCCCACGCCAAGGGAACGTCTGGCCCACCATGAACATGTTTTGGGCAGTGTTGTAGTTCCAGGGCTGGCTTAGCGGTATGCCCCAACCTTGATACTTCAGGAAGGGATCGTCGAGCGCACTAGCCGCGGGCACACGGGCTTCCATTACAACCAATTGCCGCGCTGCAACCCGGATCTCGGGATTGCCGACCAGCGCCATCTTCTCGATTTCCTCTAGCGTGAGGGCCGGCCCGGATGCGACTGAATCTCGGTGCTGCGTCAGCAAGGCATCTGCAGTCGAAAACGGACCCTCACCTGCAGCGCTTGGAACGCACAAGCACACTAAAAACACTGCGTACACAGATTTCATAATCCTCTCCGTCAGTAGAAAGACACTTCGGGCTCACGCCCAAAACAAACTGGGAGACGGAGAGCTGCCTAGATTCTCAAGACAGTCGTGTCCGGTAGGAATTCGGCTGGCGGACGATGGCGAGTATCACTATTGAACCGATCGGAAGACAGAGGCAATCCGGCTGCGGGAAGAATCGCAACTACTTGCAATTCCGGGCCAGACTGCTGGTTGTCTGTCACAACCATGGGGTTCCCGGATCGAATGTCCGTCTTGCAGCAGGAATGTGATTGCGGCATAGGCGTTGAGCCACACATCCCTGCCATGTGCTTGCAGCATTCGCGTTCTAGGGCCGTCATTGCCTCGTTTGGAATCACACAGGCTAAGAGTGGCGCGACGGTCCAATAGAGAGCCAAGAAAGCGATGATGATGGCCGCAGTACGCCGCATGCCGAGAGTGTAGGCCAGCCATGTACTGAGCGCAAGTGATCCCTATTACAGCATGGCGTGACCTTCGCAACTGCCGACCTGCAACTACGTCCCGTTCGACAAGGACCAAGTCTTCACGAGGCCTTGCGACCAACCACAATGGCGTATCCCAGGTCCTCGCTACGGAAGACCCGCTCGGCTGCCACTATCCTCCCCAGCGACCAAACGCCCCAGCGCCTGACAATCCTCAGGAAAAGTCTGAGCTGGCCTAGAACTCCTAACTGTTTCCTCACATCCCTAGCCATCATGGCAAACGTTTCTGACAGACCTTTCGCTTGCACCTCCTGTAGGCCCGCCTGTTCAAACAAATGCATCCAGCCCACCAGCGTCTCCGGGTGCTCATTTTCCAGCTCGGCCAGCTTTGACTTGAGAGGTTCTGGCGCGCGTTCCTTCCAATAGAGATCGCTGATGCCAACATAACCTCCGCGCTTGGTGACTCGCGCCATCTCTGCGATAGCCTTCGGTTTATCTAGAACGCATGTGGTGCACTCCGAAATTACGGCATCGAAAGTCTCAACATCGAACGGCAGATCACGGGCATCTCCCTGCGTAAACTCAACCGACAACCCACGTTCCGCGGCCTTCCGCTTCGCGGTCTCTACCATGACCCCCGAATGGTCGATACCAGTGACTTTGCAGCCGAACACTTCCGCGAGGAAACAGGCGCTTTCTCCTGTTCCGGACGCAACGTCGAGTAGCCGCTGTCCGGAGCCGATGTGACACATCTCCGCCAACTCTCCGGTGCTCTCCAAGCCACCCGGATGAAAAACTGCTAAGCCCAGATCTCCGCTCTCTACGATCGCCTCCAGCGAGGCTCGTCCGTGACTCCGTTTACCGACCATAACGCGACAACTCCTGGGTCGCCGCCAAACGGGAAGGTAGCCCCAAACCGGCTTCGGGGTCATCAGCCTCTAACTGAACGACCATACTGACCCCGGCCTGGGAGACCGCAAGTATGGCACGTCGAAAGACATCCGAGCGCATTAAGGCTACAACAACACTTCGCCTGCCCGATTTGGAGCAGTCGAAGAACGCCGATCTTCACTCGCTCGCATCGACCAGTTCGCAAGAGTCATACGGTCATGCCATCAACGAGTTCATCGGCTGGTATTATTCGGAACCGCGATTGTCTTTCAATCGAACTGTCGTCTTCGGCTGCCGGTTCTTTCTCGAGCAGAAGAACCTCGCACCGTCCACGATCAACGTGCGCTTGGCCTCCGTGAGGCGGCTCGCTTATGAGGCCTCCGACACTGGGCTTCTGAGCCCTGAACTGAGTGCGGGAATCCGCCGCGTCAAAGGGGCAAAGCCACTCGGCGTTCGAATTGGCAATTGGTTGACCGTCGAGCAGTCCAGGACCTTGCTGGGCGGATCACCATCAGACAGCCTTCGAAGCAAACGTGATCGGGCGATATTGGCGTTGCTCCTTGGATGCGGGCTACGACGAGCCGAACTAGTTGGACTCAGAATTTAAGACCTCCGGGTTCGCGAGGAACACTGGGTAATCGCCGATCTGATTGGCCAAGGAGAACACATCCGTACAGTTGCGGTTCCAGTGTGGGCGAAACGCGCCGTCGACGAGTGGACCGCGGCGGCTGCCATCAACGGTGGCGCGATCTTCCGGCGAGTAAGTCGGCTGGGTAGAATCCGGAGCGAGGGAATTACGCCCAAGGCGATCTGGCACGTCGTGAAAGCGGCCGCGAAGCGTGCCGGCATCAGGGACCTTGCTCCCCGTGACTTGCGCCGCACCTGTGCACGACTATGCCATTTGGCGGGCGGAGAACTGGAACAGATTCAGTTTCTGCTTGGACACGCCTCGGTTCAGACAGCGGAACGTTACCTCGGCTGCAAGCAGAAACTCAGCCAAGCAGTGAACGACAAACGCGAACTAGAACTGGAAGGCCCATAACCTGGTGGCGGCCCACAAACTGACTTCGGGGGAACTTCGCGTCTTGCTGGTCGAAGAGCATCGATGCTATCCACTGTTTGCCTTCGCCTTACTTGAACGGTGCCTGGACTCGTGAGGAATCTGGGTCCTGAGGGTTCTCGCAGGGCATCACCGTTCCTCTGCTCGTGGGAATCCGATTTCGCGGCAACTGAGCTTTGTGATACGGTCAACTCCCTGTTGGACTGCCGGGCATTGCATCTGGAACAGAAAATCGAACCGGAAGACGCGCCTTCGCTGTGACTCGCTAAGCGAGTCCCTGGACCTTACGCACCGCATCGGAAAATCGGTGACCAAGCTAGAGGTTTTTGTCACTCGAAAGTTGGGCACTATAACCAGGAAGCTACACTTGCAGCACATCCCCTTCACGCGCGACCATCTGGTACAGCACAGGATTGACGAAGAATCCGATGAAGAGACGGGAGATCAACCCCGCTACAATCACGATGGCGAAGGGTTTCTGGGTGTCGGAGCCGATGCCGGTGGCGAGTGCGGCCGGAAGCAGACCGAGACAGGCAACCAGTGCCGTCATCATAATCGGGCGGAGCCGCAGCAGCGATGCCTCGCGAGTTGCCGTGCGGATGTCCATGCCTTCCTGGCGAAGTTTGTTGATATAGGAAACCAGAATCACCGCGGTTTCTACCGAGACTCCCAACAGTGCCAGCAGACCCAACACGGACGAAACGCTGAACGGAGTGTGCGTCAGCTTCAGCGCGATGAGCGCACCCACGGGTTCGGTGATGATGACGCCGAGCGCAATCGTGACCGGGAACTTGAAGTTTCCATAGAGCGCAAACATGATCATGAAGATGATAACGACCGCGATTGGCCCGATCACCGAGAGCTGTGCTTTTGCTTCCAGAAGCAGGCTATAGTCACCGCCCCACGTCAGCTTGTAGCCCTGAGGCAGGGTGACGGCTTGATCGACCGCTTTTTTACCGTCGTGTACGGCGCGCTCCAGGTCGCGTCCTTCGATGCTGTATTGCACGCCGATATAGCGGGAGTTGTTTTCGCGATAAATAAGCGAAGCGCCGTTGCCCACGCGAATGTTGGCGAGCTGGCCGAGCGGAATCTGCTTGCCATCGGGAGTGCCGACCAGGAGCTCGCCGATCTCGTGAGCGCTGCTGCGGAATTGCGGCTGCATGCGGACGACCAGATCAAACAGTTTCTCGCCCTGGATGACCTGGGTCACGGCCTGCCCACCCACGGCCGCCGAGATCACGGCTTCCACGTCGGCAACGTTGATTCCGTAGCGAGCGATCTTGTCGCGGTCCACATCGATCAGCAGACTCGGCTGACCCAGCTCGCGCACGACCGTCAAGTCGGTGAATCCCGGAACCTTGGAAAGCG
>Ga0335082_10006867_pt1 | contig 12395 bp, 14 predicted proteins | sample Lox_Sample_41_FD_206718 | JGI IMG/M metagenome (GOLD analysis project Ga0335082, IMG submission 206718) | Soil microbial communities from Loxahatchee National Wildlife Refuge, Florida, United States - Lox_Sample_4.1 | ecosystem: Environmental > Terrestrial > Soil > Wetlands | place: USA...
CGCCGGGTCCAGCGGCGGATCGAGCAGCGGCGGTTCCACCTCCTCTAGCGGAGGGGCCTCGAACAGCAGCGGTGGCGGGTCCTCGAGCAGCTCGGGTGGCGGCGGTCGCGTGCCCGTCAACCATCGTCCGAACGACGTGCAGTGCTCCACGACGCCTCCGCCCGGCTCGTGCAACGTCGGCGGTAGCAGCAGCGGTGGTCCTGGCCCCGGGGTCTGCAGTAGCGACGCACAGTGCGCCGATGCGGGAGCCAACGGCCGCTGCGTCCCGTTCGGCGGGGGCCCCGCCGGCTGCTTCTGCACCTACGACGCGTGTTTCCACGACAATGACTGCACCGGCGACACCTGCGCCTGCCATGGGGCACCTTACATGGGCGGCGACGGCAACAGGTGCGTGCCCGGCAACTGCCACGTCGACGCCGACTGCGGTCCGGGTGGGTACTGCTCGCCCACGTACGGGACCGAGAACTGCGGCGGTCTCTCCGGCTACTACTGCCACACGCCGACTGACCAGTGCGTGAACGACTCCGACTGCGCCGGCAGCGGCTACTCGGTGTGCGCGTACTCGACGACCGACAGCCGCTGGGAGTGTCAGCCCGAAGTGCTCTGCGAGTAGCTACCAGTGCTCGTCGGTGCCGAAGCGGACGCCGATGATCGTCCCATCGGTCAGCCCCGTGCCACGGCCCTCCACCCCGTGCACCAGGTCGGCCCACGTGCCCATCGGTCCATCGAGCGCAATCTGTAGATCGCCCAGGTCGAACACCATCGACAGCGGTGTCGCCATCCCGGCCACGAACCCTCGCTCGCCCGTGCTGGCCGCCACCACGCCGATCGGCTGGACCTCGAACGCCACGAATCCTCCGGGCACCGGCGACAGACGCATCACCGGGAAGCCGCGCCCGGAGAAGTACGCCGTGCCGTTCACGTCCATGCCTCCGAGCAGTGCGTGCACCCCCGCCGCCCCCCACGGCGCGAATCGCCACACGATCTCTTGCCCCAGCAGCCCCGCCTGGCCTCCCGCCGCGCTGAACCCGATCTCGGTGGCGTACACGTACCAATAGCGCACCCTCTCGCTCACGGGCCGGTACGTCGTAGGCACGATCCAGTCGTCGGTCTCGGGCGACGGCTCCTCCATCACGAGCGACGCAGCCGGCTGCTTGCGCCGCCCACGGTGCAGGTGGGCGTGCACCGCCGTCGTCTCGCTGCCGGCTGCGTACCCGAGCATCACGCTGGGTGCGAAGTCGGTGACGCCACTCGCGAACGAGTACTGACCCGCCGAGACGCCCACGAAGTACCCATCGACGGGGAAGAGCTGAAGCCCCACGAGGTTCGTCACGACGTCGAGTTTCGGCCCCTCGCGCACCTGCAGCTGCAGCGACGGCATCTCGAGGGACACCCCACGCCCCAGGGGAAGCGTGAACCCCAGGATCGGCGAACGGACCACCCAGCCCGAGTCGGCGCCGTGCGCGCCGCCGGCGTCGACGCGCAGGCTGGGCACCAGGGGCGCGAAGAGAGGAAAGCCCTGAAGCACCCAGTCGAGGCGCGCGAGCGCTTCGCTGCGCCGCACCGTCGTGTATGTGCCCAGCGACGCCGCCACAGTCAGTCCCGGCGTCCACACCGATTCGCTGGGGTAGGGGGAGGCCCGCTCCACCTTCGTGGGCGCATCGCCAGCGCCGCCACCCACGAGTCGCCCGAGGACCGACAGCCACGCGGCCGCATGGTGCGTGCGCGCGCCGGCGCTCGTCATGACGTACAGAGCGACGAGCGTGTCGTGCGCCACCGCCGCGGCCTCCCTGGCGCGCTCGGTGAGGCAGCTCTCCGGCACCGAGTAAACGCCGTTCTCGTCGGGGGCGACGCACGCCGGAGAGTCGACCTTCCACGCGTCGTCCGCGACGTCGCTGAAGTCGTGGTGATACTCGAGCGACCAGAAACGCCAGCCGGCGGGGTGAGCGCAGTAGTCGACGGCCCCGATCAGCCGCCATGGCTTGAGGTACTCCAGCTTCCACGCGTTGGCCTGGTCGCGCATCGCGTGGGCGCCCGAGTACGAGTCGACGACCGAGTGGAGGAGCACGTACGCGTCGTCGGCGTGATGGTCTTTGCCGAGGATCGAGTCGACCATGCCGTTGACGAACCGCATACAGCGGGCTGGTGCGAGCTCGACCATGCGATCGGGCACGCCGCTCGCCGTGACGTGGGCTGACTCGTAGACGTCCGACGTCGGCGCCATGAAGTGGAAGCACTGCTCGGTGCCGTCGAACTGCCGTGCGAGCCAGAGATCCTCACGCCCCGAGCGCACCTCGGGCAGCCATTCCCCGGGTAGATCGCTCGCCGGCGGTTTGCAGCCGTTCTTGCCCGAGCCATCCTCCGGAAAGCAGCTCGGCCGCGCCAGCACCCCACGTCGAATGAGCGACGCGAGCACCTCCTTGCCGCTCACGCCGAGCCCAGGCACCTGCTGCTCCGCGAGCAGCAGCTTGTATGCCGTCGCCTCGATCACATCGTGCCCCAGCGGCTTGAACGCATGAGCCGCATTCGGGATCAGGACGACGGCCGCGCAGGCCACTGCGCCAGACACGAGCCGCCAAACTTGGAGCACGCACCGATGCTAATCGATAGTGAAGGCAGCTAGGTTCCCGCCTCGATGCCCAACATGACGCCCGAACTCACGTCCCTCATGCCCTTCGCCGCGCGAGGTGATCGGCAACGGCACCGACGGCATCGACGTCGTCGGCGGGGCCACGCTGACCATGACGGGATGCACGGTGCTCGGAAACGGGGGCAACGGCGTGCTCGTCGCGGACAACTCGCGGGTGAACCTGGGCGACGGATCACGGCGAGCTCGATTGCAGGACGGCGATGAAGAACGGCGGGGCCGGCGTGTGCTGCAACACCTTCGTCGACGTGCAGGCCGAGGGCGATCACTGGTCGGCATGCCCTCCGGTGGGAACCGGCTGCACGGGTGGCGCCGACTACGGTATCGAGGGCGGCTGCTACACGGTCGTCACGACCGGCTGCATGACGCCCTAGGAAGCCTGTCGCCCGAGGAGCAGCGTCAGCTCGCGCCGTTTCCGGCCGTCGCCTCGGGCGGCCGGACGCTCGCGGGCTTCGGCGGAGCCTCGGAGTTCTTCTTCTCTCCGGTCTCCTTCGCCTGCTGCTCCGATCCGACCTCGAGCTCACACTCGCCGAAGATGACCTGCATCTTGCCGTTCGCCGGCGTGAGCTTCACCTCGAGGGACTTGGCGCGGATAACGGTGTTGTCCTTCACCGTGCCCGAGAGCCGAACCACGTCGGCGTCGAACTCGCCGGCGAGCTCTCCCTCGGACTGGATCTGACCCACCTTCACCTTGCCGTGCACCGCGCCGCTCGTGCTGACGGCGAGCGCCGGCGCATTGAGGTCGCCCTCGATCTTGCCCTTCACTTCGATGGGGCAGTCCGAGGAAAGCGAGCCCTTGAACTGCGTGCCCTCCTCGACCAGCGTCCTGCGTCCGTTGCTCATCGCTGCCTCCCAGCCCGCGCGGGCCGATCGCTGTTACCGCCAGCGCCATTGCCCTTCTGGCGAATTTTCATCCGGAGCATGCACCCCGGTTCGAAGGCGAATCGTGTGTACTCTGCCGGCTGCTCCACGACGCCGGTGAGCGAGCCGCCCGCCGAGACGAGGAGCTGCGTCGCACCGGCGATGCCCGGCGCCTCGCGCTCCACGAACTTGCCGTGAATCGTGATGAGGCCCGACCCGGAGATCTGGCATCCCTGGAGCACGCCTGACTTGCCGACCACGAGCTCGGTCCCCTTGCCGAGCGCGATGGTGCACTGCTCGAAGAGGCTCTCGATCTCCACCGACGCCCCCGAGTCGAACTCGAGGTGTGCGTTGCGCAGGACGTCGCCCTTGCCGAAGTAGCGCTTGCCGGGCCCGGGGCCGGCGGCGCTTATCATGTCGGCGCCGGTCATGATCGCGTTCTTGAGGTTCGCGCCCTGGGTGCGCGCGTCCTTCATCTTGGCGTTCGTGAGGTTCGCTTCCTCGAGGTTCGCCCCCGCGAGGTCCGCGTTCGACAGGTCGGCTCCCTCGAGCTTCGCCGTCGACAGGTCCGCCTCGACGAGCACGGCGTGCAGGAGCAGCGCGCCGCTCAGGTTCGCGCCGCCCAGGTTGGCAGCCGCGACCTGCGCGTGCGTCAGCCGCGCACGCGAGAGATCCGCACCCTGCAGGTTCGCGCCCTCCAGGCTCGCGCGGTTCAGGTTCGCGCCCTGCAGGTTCGCGCCCGACAGGTTGGCTCCTTCGAGGTCGGCGTTCTCCAGGTTCGCCTCTCGCAGGTCGGCGCCCTGCAGGAACGCTTCCTTCAGGCTCGCGTTGTTGAAGAGCGCGCGCGCGAGGCGGGCACCTTCGAGGTTGGCGCCGTCGAGGTCCGATCGGCGGAAGCTGACGCCCTCGAGCAGCGCCTTGGGCAAGGCGATGCCACGCAGATCGGCGCGCTCCACTTTTTCGCCGGCTTTGACCTTCCTCAGGACGACGTCCGCTGTGAGCTCGGGCATATTCGCTCCGCTCCTCCCTTTCGCTACGGCTGGGCCACGTACTTGTCGCGCGCCTCCTCGAGGAACGACTCGAGGTGCGCGAGCTTCTTCTCGAACGGCAGCTTCTCGATCTCCTTGACGCGCTCGACCTCCCCCAGACGTGCCAGGACGACCTGGATGTCGAGCAGCGTCCGGGCGCGCGCCTCGCGCGACGTCTTCTTCCTCTCCTGATCCTCGGGGGACCAGCCGCGAGAGGCGCTCATGAACGCGTCGTGCTCCATGCGCAGTCGCGCCGTCAGCTTCGAGATGCGGTCGCGCTCCTGCGCGCGCGTCGCGTCGGGGACGCCGGCCACCACCTGCTCGCGGTAGTCACGGAAGCGCGCCACAATGTCGACCGCGACCATCATCTCGATCCCCGTGGTCGCCGCGATGTCACCGGGCGTCGCGAGCAGCATCGCCTCGAGCGTCGTCAGGCCCGCCGAGTACAGCTTGTCGATGGTGACCTTCTTGACGTTGGGGATCTGCATGAGGAGCGACTGCAGGATCGCCGCCTCGCGCTGCGCGCGATCCATGTCGAGCGCGAAGGCCTGGGGCATCACGCTCACGAGCTTCTCGTAGGCCGCGAGGATCGTGTCGCGCGGCTCGCCTTCGATCGTGCGCCCGCCGGCCTTCGCCTGCGTGTTCGTGAGGTGCTGCCAGAACACGTCGAGCGCCGTCACGAGCTCGGCGATCTCCAGCTTGTCGGCGGCGCGTCGCAGCGACTTGAGCGCGGGCGAGCAGATGCTGATCCACTCGACGGTCGCCTCGCCCCAGCGCAGGTCGATCATGAAGTCGCGCACCTGGCGCACGTGATTGGCCGCGAGCTGCGCGAAGAGCGAACGCACTTCGGCGAGATCCGCCTCGGCGATGTTCGCGGGTGGGGGCGGTGCGCTGCCGGCCTCTTTCGCGACGAACGCGAAGCTCTCGTCGACCTCGTTGCCGAGGAGCTTCTCGAACGTGCCGGCGAGCGACTCGCCGCCACTGTCCGGCCCCTGCCCGACGGCCATGAGCTCGGGCGCGGTCGGTCGTACCGACTTGGGCGGGCGATCTGCCTTCTGCTCGGGCTTCTGCTCGGCCGCCTTCGCTTCGGCCTTCGGCTGGGGCTTCGGTTCCACCTTCTGCTCGATCTTCTGCGTGTCCATCTTCTGCGTGGTGGTGGCCGCGCGCGCGTGAGCCGCGAACAGCGACGTCGCCGAAGGCGAGGCCGCGCGTGTCGTCCCCGATGCGGGCGCCGCTTGCTTCGCAGCAGGAGCCGGCGCAGCTGGTGCAGGAGCCGGCGCAGGTGCGGGAGCAGGCCGCGCCTTCGACGCATTGTTGCCGACGTCGATCGTGCGCGAGACGACCACGGCCGGTGCACCTTGCACGGGTGCCTTCTGCGTCGGGGCCGTCTTGGCCGACGACGTATGCGACTCGGGTTTCTGCGGACCCGGCGGGTTCGCACCACCCGAGCCATCGGGCCGCTTCGTGAACGCACTCATCGAGGCGAGCTTCTACGATACAACGTTGCAGCCGGGCTCCGCCTGAAGCCGAACGGGTGACACGTAGATAGCGACCACACCCACGCAGGTTGCCGGATGATCAGTCCGTTGTCAGTTCCCAGCTTGTCCCCAGGGGTGTATACGAGGAGAGCAATGGGGGAGGCCGCCCGTCCTCTGTTCTTCGCCGTCGACGACGAGCCCCAGGCCCAGCACTGGTACGCCCGGATGCTACGGGCGTACGGCGATGTCGTCGTCGCGCCTTCCGCTGCAGCCGCACGCCGTCAGCTCGCCAACCGCCCGGCCGTGAGCGCCGCGCTCTTCGACGTGTTCCTGCCCGACGGTTCGGGCCTGGACGTCCTCGCCGAGTTCCGCCGCCTCTACCCCACCACGCCGGCCGTCGTCGTGACCGGCCACGTTAAAGGTGACGTCGTCAACGCGGCCTACGACCTCGACGCGGGCGTGATGAGCAAGCCATTCAATCGCGACCGCATGCAGCACTGGGTCGAGCGGGTGATGACGACGCGAGCCCCGGCCATGCGGACCCCGGAGGCCGACGCGCTCGGTGAACGCGTCGAGGCCCTGAAGACCCTGTTCGGGCATCGTCCGTGCGACGCGCGCATCCGCTATCAGATCGGCGAGCTCGTCGCCGAGCTGAAGAAGCATCCTGCTCACTACGGGGCGAGCGCCGTCGCCACGGCGGCATCGGCCATCGGCGAGGCGCTCCCGAGCCTCTACAGGCACGCCCGCGTCGCGCAGCGGTGGCGGATCGGGGAGTTCGAGATCCTGCTCTCGCGCCCCATGGCGGACGGTCGCACCCTGTCCTGGTCGCATCTCGTGTCTCTGGCGGGCGTGAGCGCCGGCCGGCTCTACGACCGGCTCCTCGAGCAGACGCTCTCGCAGTCCTGGACGGTGCGCCAGCTCGAGGCCGCCCTCGACGAGGCCGGGATCGCCGTCCCCGTCCCCGTGAGCGACGGCTCCGAGTAGCGACTACGCTCCGGCCATGGCCGACGCGCGCGAGGTGACGCGAGGCGCTCTCCTCTATGGCGCCGGCGCCGCCGTGGTCGCCATGTTCTGCTACGCGACCGCGCTGCACATGCCGGGCCTCGTCGAGGTGTACTGGGCGCCGCTCGCGGCCGTCGTGGTCGTCTATCCCGATCGCGACGCCACCCTGAAGGCCGGGCTCCAGCGCTTCCTCGGGACCGCAATCGGCAGCTTGATTGGCTGGGGGGCCGCCGCCGTGTGGAACGGAAACATCCTGGCGTACGGCGCGGGCGTGATGCTCGCGATCGCCGTGTGCGAGATCCTCCGCTGCGAAGCTGCCGCCCGCTTGTGCGCGGTTGCCGTGACGATGATCACGATCGTCCCGCACCCGGAGCCCCCGCATCTGGTCGCCCTCCACCGCTTCGTCGAGGTCTCCTACGGCGTCGGCTGCGCGATGGGGTTCATGGCCGCCTTCGACGTCATCGCGAAGCGGGTACGGCGAACCCCCTCAGGCGGCTGACGACGACCTGCGGGCCCTCATCGCCCACTCGAGCGCGTGCGCGAGGCGATCGTTCCCCCAGAACATCTCCTCGCCGACCATGAACGTCGGTGCGCCGAAGACGCCCAGGCGCGTCGCTTCCTCCGTCGAGCGACGGAGGGCGCCGTTGTGCTCCGCCGACGTCGCCTCGTCGCGCACCGCCGGGCCGTCCAGGTTGAGCTCACCCAGGATCTCGTCGAGCACCTCGGTCCTGCCGATGTCGCGGTCCTCGGCGAACTCGGCGCGCATGGTGCGCTGGATGAAGCGCGGACCCCAGCCTCGCACGACGCCGAGCATCGCGACCTTCGACGCGGGCACGCTGTTGCGCGGGAACTCCGAGGGCTTCCTGAAGGGGAGGCCGATGCGCTCGGCCTCCCGCTCCACGTCTCGCCACATGTAGCGCCCCTTCTCGGCGTACACGTTGAACGGCGACGTCTGCCACCCCGCAGCGGCGAAGATCGGCCCGAGCGAGAACGGCCGCCAGCGCACCTCGATGTTCGCTCGCACCGCGAGGGCGTCGATGCGACTCGCCGTCAGATACGTGTACGTGCTCGCGAGCTCACACCAGAAGTCCATCGCCGGCATGGTTCGCCTCTTCTTAGGGACGTCGCGTCACGGCGCCAAGCCCAGCCGCAGTTTCAGCCCGGGGAAGCGACGAGCGCATCGAGCTGGTCCAGCGACTCGCGCATCCCGCGCTCCATTCCGGACTGGAGGGTCCTGTCGAGCACTTCCTTCGACGGGTAAAGCTGCCGCTCGACCATGTGCGTCTTGCCGTCGCGCTCTTCGAGCGAGATCGTGATGATCCCTTCGCCTGCCGACCGCATCGGCTCGAAGATCTGCGTGCACACGATGCGCGTGTGCGGCACGAGCTCCTTGTACACGCCCGAGAAGGCCATGGGCTTCGCCGGGTCCTTGCCGAAGACGTAGCGGTAGCTGCCTCCGACGCGCACGTCTGCCTCGCACTCGAACAGGGTGACCCCGATCGACCTGGGTGCCCACCAGCGCTTCACGAGCTCGGGCTTGGTCATCGCTTCGAAGACGGTGCGTGCCCGCCCGTTGAAGGTGCGCGTGACGACGAGCTCTCGATCCGAAGCGCGCTCCACGGTGGTGCGGTTCATCGGCCGTGCCTCACTTGCCTTTGTCTCTTGCAGCATGGCTCCTCTCCTTCGCCTCCAGCTCCTCGACGAGCTCGTCCAGTTGGTCGAATCGCTCCTCCCAGACGCGCCGGTATCTCTCGAGCCATCCGTGCATCCTGCGAAGCGGTTGCGGGCGCAGCTCGTAGAGTCGCTGCTGCGCGCGCGGCTCCACGTCGACCAGCCCGGCTTCCTTGAGCACGCGCAGGTGCTTGGATACCTGCGGCTGGTTGAGATGGAGCTTTTCGCCGATTTCGTTCACGGCACGGGGGCCGGTGCGCAGCAGCTCGACGATGCGGTAGCGGTTGGGCTCCGCGAGGGCAGCGAACGTCTCGAACACCTGCAGTATATACGCACGCAAGTATATGCCTGTCAAGGCATGTACTGTCAGCTGGCGCGGACGAGCTTCACCACCGGGATCAGCCGCGTCGTCTTCTCCTGGTATGCGGCGAAGGTGGGCAGCTCGGAGGTGATCGACTTCCACAGGCGATCACGCTCGGGTCCCTCCGGGACGATCTCCGCGCGCGCCCGCCACTTGTCGGCCCCCTGCTGGACCTCGACGTCGGGCTTGGCCCGCAGGTTCTTGAACCATGCGGGATGCACCGGGGCTCCCCCGAGTGAGGCCATGACGTAGAGCTGATCCCCTTCGCGGAAGGGGACGAGTGGCACCGTGCGCTGCTTGCCCGTCTTGCTGCCCGTCGTCGTCAGCAGCAGAAGCTGCCGCCCCCGCATCATCGAGCCGCGCTTGCCGCCCGACGAGCGATAGAGCCACACCTGCAGCTTCACGATCAGCTTGAAGATCGGATTCACGGGTCCGGGAGCTTAGCCCGGAGATCTCCACGCGTCCGGGTTCAGGCGCCGGGCCCGGAGGTGCAAGCGGCCGGGTCGTCGACTCGCGGCACCCAGTGTCCGTTCTCGCACTGGAGCGTCGCCGTGCAGTAGCCGCCGCCCACGCTGCACGGTTCCTCGACGTCCTCGACCGTGGTGCACGCGCTGGGATCATCCTGCCGCACGATCCAGTGGCCGCTGTCGCACTGGAGGGTCGCAGTGCAGAAACCCTGGCCCTTGCTGCACGCGTCGGGCGCGGCGCCGCCGCCACCGCTGCTGCTGCCGCCGCCGCTGCTTCCCCCTCCGGTGCTCCCGCCGCTCGTCGCCTTGTCGAACCGGATCGCGTAGAAGGTCGCTCCCTCGTAGCTCACGTACACCTCGGTGCCGCTGATCGACACGTTCGACGTGAACTCGTGCGCGTAGGGCTCGGACGAGGAGCACCCGGGCTCCTCCATGAACACCGCGGTGTGACCCTTGTTGGTCCACTCCTTGAACAGGATGATGTGCTCGTTGTTCGTCTTGTTGAGCGCGTCGCCCGGCTGCAGGTTGATGCCGTCGACGGTGTGCGAGAACGAGTTGCTGAAGGGCGCGAAGTCCCCGGTCACGTAGCCGCCGTCGCCCACCGCCGGCAGCCCCCACGCAAACGTGACGAACCCGGAGCAGTCCGACCGGTACGCGTTCCACGCGGCGTTGCTCTCACGATCACACCGGTGGCTCGAGCCTTCCCACGCCCAGCACGACGAGTCGTAGTCCACCGCGCCGTGGGCCGCCTGGCAGTAGTGAAGGCGCGCGTTCACCCACTCCATGCCGCGCGATACGATCGTCGACGTCGAGATCGGTGCTGACGACTCGCCGACGTCTTCACCGCCGCCCGGTCCCGCGGAGCACGCGGCTGCGAGAAGGAACGGCACCAGGGTGGCGACTCGGAGGGAGGCGGTGTGCATGGTGCCCCCCCATCGCAACGTGTGTGCCCGACCGCTCGGTGGGTAATGCGCGGTCCAACGCGCGACTCGCGTCCCAGTCTGCGTCGTGCCCTAAGTCGCGGCACTCAAAGACGTTTCCGCTCGCCGCGGACAGCCCCTGGACGCGGTCACGGCCTGGATCTTTCGCCTCCCACGGTCGTCCGGATTCGCGAGTCACCCTTCGTGAGCCCTCGCGCGACATCGCATCTTCGCGCCGCTCCGCGCCGTCCGCGGGTCAGCGATCGAGTGCGTCTCAGATCTTGCGGAGCCTCGCTTCGATTCGCGCTTTCAGGTCGCCGCTGGTCCACGTCGGGAGCACCTCCTCGAGGTACTGACGCAGTTCGCCATCGGTGACGTCGAGCGCGCCGCCCCTCAGGGCCCGCTTGGCGGCGAGGTACGCATCCCGCGGGGAGGACGCGAGCTTCTCGGCGATCGCGCGCGCCTCGCCCTCGTTGGCCACGAGCTCGTCGAGGAGCCCGAGTCGCATCGCCTGCGCCGGCGGGTAGAGGCCGCCCTCGAGCACCACGCGCTCGAGCGCCGGCGGTGACAGCCGGTGCTTCACCATGCGCCACGTCTTCGGCGGGAACCGCAGCCCGAGCGGCACCTCGTTCAAGCCGATGCGAGCCGTGTCGTTCGCGAGGCCGACGCGCAGGTCACACGCGAGCGCGACGATGCATCCTCCGGCGATCGCGTGACCGTTGACGTACGCCACGGTCGGCCCGGGGTAGCCATGGAGGGCGTCGACCATCTTCTCGAGCGCTCCGAGGAACCGCTCCATTCCGGCCGCCGACAGCGTCACCACCTCCTTCAGGTTCAACCCGGCGCAGAAGGCATCGCCGGCGCCGGTGATGAACAGGGGCTCGCCGCCGGCCTGCGCGAGCTGCTCGACGATCCACGCCATGAGCTCACCGCTCAGCGCGTTCTTCCCCGGTGCCGAAAGCGTCAGTGTGCGCATCGTGTCCTCAGTTCTCGCTCAAGAGGTTGCGGGCGATCTGCGAGATCTGGATCTCGTCGGTGCCGCCGTAGATCTGGAGCACCTTCGCGTCGCGACAGAGCTGCTCCACCTGGTACTCCGCCATGTAGCCGTTGCCTCCGAAGAGCTGCACCGCTTCGAGGCTCACCTCCATCGCGGCCTGCGCCGAGTACAGCTTGCAGGCGCTCGCCTCGGCCAGGCTCATCGCCTTGCCCTCGGCGGCGAGCTCGATCTGGCGGAAGACGAGGTTCTGGATGTTCATCCGGGCGACCTCCATCTTCGCGAGCTTGAGCTGGATGAGCTGGAACTCCCCGATGGGCCGCCCGAACTGCACGCGGGTCTTCGCGTACTCGATGCAAAGCTTGCGGCACTGCTCGACGATCCCGAGCGCCATCGCCGCCACGCCGGTGCGCTCGGCGGTGAACGTCTCCTTCGCGGCGCTCCTCGCGGGCGCCTCCTCCGTCTCGCCGAGCAGCCGGTCGCGCCCGACGCGCACGTCCTCGAGGAACAGCTCCCCCGTGGGCGAGCCGTGGAGCCCCATCTTGCGCAGCGGCTTGCTCTGCGTGAGCCCAGGCATCCCCTTGTCGAGTACGAAGCTCACCACCTTGCGATCCTTGGGATCGTTGCCCTCGTCGAGCTTGCAGATGAAGACGATGGTGTCCGCGTACGGCCCGTTCGTGATGAACGTCTTGTTGCCCGAGAGCACGTAACCCTCGCCGTCGCGCTTCGCCGTGGCCTTCATGGATCCGAACGCGTCCGACCCCGACGACGGCTCCGTGATCGCCCACGCGCCGATCTTGTCGAGTGTAAGAAGCGGCAGCGCCCAGCGCTCCTTCTGCTGGATGGTCCCGCGCGTCATGATCGCGTTCGCCGTCAGCCCCATCGAGACGCCGAGCGCCGTGACCATCCCGGGGCTGTACTTGCACAGCTCGATGATCGGGATCATCCGCATGGCCATCTCGTTGG
>Ga0335082_10006868_pt1 | contig 12395 bp, 11 predicted proteins | sample Lox_Sample_41_FD_206718 | JGI IMG/M metagenome (GOLD analysis project Ga0335082, IMG submission 206718) | Soil microbial communities from Loxahatchee National Wildlife Refuge, Florida, United States - Lox_Sample_4.1 | ecosystem: Environmental > Terrestrial > Soil > Wetlands | place: USA...
TTCCAGACCCCGTACGCGCTGTCGGTGGCGTACGGCGCGTCCGTCGTGCTCATCGACCAGGAGGTCCCGCTGTCGCCGGCGCTGCCGGTCATCGAGCGCGATGTCGTCGTCCAGACGTTCGAGCGGCCGGTGATCGGACGGATCGTGGCGTCCGACTCGCCGGCCGATCCCATCGCCGCGACGTCGACGATCCTCATCCAGGGGGGAGGGCTTCACGGCGACGCGACGCTCGTGCGGCTGGCGGGAGCCGATCGAACGCCGGTGTCGGCGCGATCCGACGAGGTGACGTTCGACCTCTCCACCGTCACGATCACCGACCTTGCACCGGGGCCGCAGGCGGTCCAGATCGTGCTGCAGGTCGAGCTCGGCGACCCCGCCTCACCCCACGTCGGCTCGTCGTCGAACGTCGCGACGTTCCTGCTGAGCCCCACCGTCACCGGGACGGCCGTGACGGGAACGGGCGCGAACGGTTCGATCACGGTGGACACCGACCTGACCGTGGGCGCCGAGCAGCGGGTCGTCCTGGCGCTCCTGGACACGGGCACCCTCGCGCGGACACAGGTGTTCCCGGCGCCGGAGCGGTCGGCGGGCGCGACGAGCGTCGAGATCCCGATCTCGGGCGTCGCCGCCGACGACTACATCGCTCAGATCTCCGTCGACGGCGCCGCCAGCATCCTCGAATCGACGGGCGGGGTGGTCGACGGACCGAAGGTGACGATCACGTGATCGCCGGGACGGCGCTCGCCGAATCGTGGACGGAGGCGAATCAGCGCCATCTGACGGCCGCGGTGGACGAGGTTCGAAGGCGCCTGACGGCGTACGTCGACGGCGCCGAGCCCGACGGCGCGAACGGGGACGGCGCCCGGGCGGGCGAGTGGACGGGCGAAGATCCCCCCGCGCTGGAAGCCCTGTGCGCCGCGTTCGGGCTGTCCCCGTTCGAGCGAGCGCTCCTGCTGCTGTGCGCGGGCGGCGATCTCGACGCCGGGTTCGCGTCGCTCGTCGCGACGGCACAGGGGCGTCAGGGGGGCTCGCCCGCGGAACCGACGTTCGGCCTGGCGCTCGCCGCCCTCCCCGGAGCCCACTGGAGCGCCATCACGCCGGCCGGGCCGCTCCGGCGGTGGCGTCTCGTCGAGGTTCTCCCGGGCGCTCCGGTCACCGCGAGCCCACTCCGAATCGACGAGCGGATCCTGCACCATCTGGCCGGAGTGAGCCAGGTCGACGATCGGCTCGCCGGCTTCCGGCGCGTGCTGCCGCTCGACGCCGACCTGCCTCCCTCCCAGAGCGCGGTCGCGGAGCGGGCGGCCGCGGCATGGGAGCGGGCACCGGGCCCGCTCCCGGTGATCCAGCTGTGCGGCGGCGATCCGGCCGCGCGGCGCGCCGTGGCGGCGGCCGCGTGCGCCGCCATCGGCGTGTCGCTGCTGGCCTTCCCCGCGTGGTCGCTGCACCCGGAGGTCGCCGAGGTCGAGGCCTTCGCCCGCCTGTGCGAGCGGGAATCGGCGCTGCTCGGCGCCGCCCTGTTGCTGGAGGAGGATGACGGCGACCGTGCCGACCCGACCGGAGGTCGTCCGATCGAGCGGTTCGCCGAGTCCGTCGGCGGCGCCCTGTTCCTCTCGGTGTCGCAGCCACGCGCGCCGGCGCACCGTGCCACGGTCGTCCTCGATGTGGCGCGACCCACCGCCGGCGAGCAGCGCTCACTGTGGCGCGCGGAGGTCGGCGCCCAGGCGCGGAACCACGTCGTGGACGCGCTCGTGTCGCAGTTCGATCTGACTGCGGGCGGCATCCGCGACGCGGCGGCGACCGCACGGGCTGCCGGCGCGACGGATGACGCCGCCCCGAGCCTCGAGTCGCTGTGGGAGGTCTGCCGGAGGCAGGTCCGGCCTCGGCTGGACGACCTGGCGCAGCGGATCGAGCCCGCCGCGGGGTGGAAGGAGCTGATCCTGCCCGACGCGGCGACGCAGACGCTCCGCGAGCTCGGCATCCAGGCTCGTCACCGGTCGACGGTGCACGACCGATGGGGGTTCGCCGAACGGGGCGGTCGCGGGCTCGGGATCAGTGCCCTCTTCGCGGGGCCGAGCGGGACGGGGAAGACGATGGCGGCGGAGGTGCTGGCAGGCGACCTTCGCCTCGACCTGTACCGAATCGACCTCAGCGAGGTCGTCAGCAAGTACATCGGCGAGACGGAGAAGAACCTTCGCCGCGTGTTCGACGCCGCCGAGGCGGGCGGGGCGGTCCTGCTGTTCGACGAAGCCGATGCCCTGTTCGGCAAACGCACCGAAGTGAAGGACAGCCACGACCGCTACGCCAACATCGAGGTGAGCTACCTCCTGCAACGGATGGAGGCGTACCGGGGCCTCGCGATCCTGACGACCAACATGAAGGAAGCGCTCGACGGGGCGTTCCTGCGCCGCATCCGGTTCGTCGTCCAGTTCCCGTTCCCGGACACGGCGGCGCGAACCGAGATCTGGCGCACCATCTTCCCGGCGGCGGCGCCCGTCGACGGGCTCGACTACGAGCGGCTCGCGCGGCTGAACCTGTCCGGCGGAAGCATCCGAAACGTGGCGCTGTCGGCGGCGTTCCTGGCCGCGGACGATGGGTCGCCGGTGCGGATGCCGCACCTGGTGCGCGCCGCCAGGCAGGAGTACGCGAAGCTCGACAAGACGTTCACCGGAGCGGAGCTGGGGGAGCGGCGGTGACTCGTCCGAGCCGCATCGAGGTCCACATCGAGGAGCTCGTGCTCCACGGGTTCGATCCGCGCGACCGCCTGTCCATCGGCGACGCGGTTCAGTCGGAGCTCTCGCGGCTGTTCGCGGAGGGCGACATGACGCTGCCCCGCCGGGACGTGCACATCGACAGCGTCGACGGCGGGGCGTTCGTGTTGGAACGTGCGGCTCCCGCGGAAGCGGTGGGAGGTCACGTCGCGCGCCGGTTGGCGGCGAGCACCTCGCCCGGTTCGCAGGCACGGGGCAGGTGACGGGGATGTTCACGCACGCGCGTATGGGCGAGGGCGGCTCCGCGGCCGCACCGCGATACCTGCCGGCGGCAACGCGGACCGATCGTTCCCCGGCGCTCGCCGCGCGGGCCGCCCACGACGGCGGGAGCGTCGGGACCCTCTCCTCCGCGCGGCCGGTCGGGGCCGGGTTCATCTCAGTGGAGGGGCCCGCGGAGCCCGGGGACCGTCTGCAGATCGGCATCGGACGGGCGGGGGCCCGCACGGATGCAGGGGCGAGCGCGGCCTCGCGGTCGGACGCCGGAGTGCGGGCCGCACCCCCCGGTGCGGGAACGCCCGACGCGGACGCCGGACGGCCGGTCGGACCCGGCGTCTCGGCGCCAGAGACGACCCGCGCGGGCGGGACCGCAACGACGGCATGCGCGATCACGAACACCGCGACCGTCCATGCGCCCGACGGCACCCCCGACTCGCGGACGACGATCGGCGCCTGCGAGACGATCCGGTTCACCCTCGGCGGCGCCGTCGCCGACTGGCGGGCGACCGCCGGTTGGCCGGGTGGCGGGAGAGCGAGGGCGACGTTCGATTGGGCGGCGCCCGAGACGTCGGGCACGCAGACGATCACGGCGACCACTCCCGGTGGGGGGACGTGCTCCATCGACATGAGCGTCGTCGCGCCCCGCGACATCACGGTGAAGAAGACCGGCCCGGTCGCATATGCCGCCGGCTCCGCGGGCGCGGGGATGACGCTCGAGATGCGCCTGCAACCGCGAAACGTGAACTTCGGATGGCTGGCCATCCGGGAGGATCCTCGGCCCGCCACCGGCGTCACCGGCTACTTCTCGACCCGAGCGGCCGCCGGAGCCGATCTCAGCCATCACCCCAACCCGGACTTCGAGCGAGTGGGTTGGAACAACATCGTCTGCTGCGACACGGCCGCGACGGTCGCCGGATCGCTGACGCCACCGCCGGCGTGGGCCGACGGGACGTTCAACTGGGTCGTCCCGACTCGATTTCGGTACTTCGACGATGAGTGGTCCGACGGGCGCGTGTTCACGACGACGGTCCAGCGGTTCGCCATCGACGCCGCCGGCAGGGTCACCGTCGGCAAGTTCGGCGAGCGTGAGAGCCGGAGCCCGTGAGGTGAACGCGATCTCGGAAACCGCATGCCGGATCGGTCGCGTGGCCCACGGGGACTGAGGAGGGAACGAGCATGGAATCAGCCGGTCCCGTCGCACACGAGCTGACACCCACCACGGCCTCGAGGCGAGATCTCGAGCGGCAGGCCGCGATCTACCGCTCCGGCGGAACGCCCCTGCTGACGGCGGGTAGTTCGCTTCTGGCGATGAAGGTCCGGCCGGCAGATGCGGTGACGGCCGGCGGTCACCTGCGCACCATTCTCGATCGGCAGGGCGCATCCGCGTTCGATCAATCGCGTCGTGCACTCCAGGTGACGCGCGGCTCGGAGTTCGCGCGCGAAGCCGTGGAGCATGGTGTCCCTCGGGGCGTTCCCTCCCCGGAAGGAGCGGGGATCGACATGAAGAGGGTCGCGGCCGATCTCCGCGGCAGCGGACCGGGGAGCCCCCTCCCGTCGCCTGTGAGCGCGCGCCTCAGCCGGGCGACGGGTCACAGCCTCGACCACCTTCGGATTCACGACGACGAGGCCTCACATCGGGCGGCGGACCGGGTCGGCGCTCGGGCGATGACCGTCGGGGGATCCATCTACTTCGGAAAAGGGGAATGGGCCCCTGCCACCCACGAGGGGTCGCGGCTCATCGCCCACGAGGCCGTGCATGCGCTCCAGCAGGGGACCGGATCCGCAGACCCGGCGTCGCTGCACATGAGCGACCCGTTCGGTGCGGACGAGTTGGAAGCCGACGGCGTGGCGAGGGTCATCCATCAGGGGGGCAGGGCGGACGTCACGAGAGTGGGGGGGCCGCGAGTCCAGCGGGCGCTTCGCTTCACGCACGGTAATCACACCGTGAACACGAATCTCATCACCAGCGACGAGACGGCGACCGGATTCACGCTGCACGCGAATCCCCGGCCCGCCTTCGATTGGCAGGCAGACATCACGGTGCACGGAAACGCCGGCGACCCGTTCGCGAACTTCGAAGCGGGCTCCCTGCAGGTCGATCGCGGGTTCTGGCTGAATGTGGAATGGTGGGGATCGCCCGCGAACGCGACGCGATGGCATGCGAACATGCCCGCACCGGTCCGCGATTCGCTGCATGCCGGCGACATCTGGACTCGGTCCACGGCTCCCGACGTCACGCCCACCTTCGCCGCGGACGGCGATGTTCGGACGCCCGAGTTCACCGACACTCCCGCGACCCCCGAGATCCCGTGGGCCAACCCCGTCGCGGGACGGGTCGGTGGTCACCAGGGGGATTTCAACTACGGGGACACGTTCGTCACGTACCTCGGGGTCCGTGACCGAACGCAGCCGGTCGCGAGGCCCGCGTTTCGCATCCTCGCCTCCCGATACTGGAACCAGTTCTGCGACGGCCGGTGGGACGATCGCCGCGCAGTCGGTCATCGAGTGCAGTTCACGGCTGCCCCGTCCGTCAATCACAGTGGCGCGATCGAGGGTGAGCCCGGAGACTTCCCGGCCATGATCGGTGGGCAGACCGCGAACGACACCACCACGATCACCACCACCTGATCGGGACGGCGATGGGAGGCGAACGAGGCGGCGCGGTGGCCACCGGCGACCACGCGCTGGTGGGGGGTCGTCGGGTCGCGCCGTCTCGCGAGCGGGCCGTTCCCCGTGCAGGCGGCGTGCTGCAGCGGTGTGGCGGCGTGCGCTGCCCGCCGGGAACGTGCAACCACGACGACCGGTCGGCCCTCGCGCGGTCGGCGACCGGCGGCGGCCCCACGGTCGTCCCGCCGATCGTGCGGGAGGTCCTTCAGTCGTCCGGCCGTCCGCTCGACCGGGGCACCCGCGGGTTCTTCGAGGACCGGCTCGGACACGACTTCTCGCGCGTCCGCGTGCACACGGACGGTCGCGCGGCGCGCTCGGCCGAGGCGGTCCACGCCCAGGCGTACACGGTCGGCCGCGAGGTCGTGTTCGGCGCGGGGCAGTTCGAGCCCGGGACGCGGCAGGGGCGGGAGCTCATCGCCCACGAGCTCACGCACGTGGTGCAGCAGGACGGGTTCACCGGCATGCCGGAGCGGATCGGGTCGGTGTCGGACCCGCTCGAGCGGGAGGCCGACGTGTCGGCGGGCTCGCTCGCTCGTGCCGGACCGTCCCCGGCCGCGCCGGCCCGAGCCGGATCGGGAGGTCCGGTGCTGCAGCGCCGGGTCGCGGCACGGCTCACGCACTGCCCGCCCAACACGAACGGAGCGCCGGCCGATCCCGTCGCCGAGTTGACCGCGAATGACACCCGCGCCGGGGAGGTGTCCATCCGGGTCTCGGAGAGCCTCGCCGACGATGCCGCAGCGGCGGCGGCCGGCGTCCCCGACGCGCCGTCGCAGACGTTCATCTCGTACCGGGCGCACCTGGGGTTGCCCATCGCCCGGGCCGGCGGGTTCCTGAATCGACTCACCGGCGTCGTCCGTCCCAGCCTCGGGGTTGCGATGAGCGAAGAGCTGAGGATTCTCTCCCGGCGATTCGCGTTCGCCGCCCGTACCTACACCGACTTCATGAACTACGTGTGCGTGGCCGGAGCCGGAGTCAGGTTCGGCGCCTGCGAATCGGGGTCGTGCGAGGAGGGTGTCGCATGGTCCTGTGCGGGTACCGACGTGGTGTTCCTCTGCCCGGGTTTCTGGAACGAGTTCGACGCCGCCGAGCGTGCCGGCGTCCTCATCCACGAGGCGATGCACGTCGTCCTCGAGAGCATCGGCGACGACCCGCTGCGCGGGCCGGGAGGGAACTTCGGCATCGCGGGGTGCTACGAGTCGATCGCGAACGAGCTGGTGGGCGTCGCCCCCGCCGACGACTGCCCGGCGCCGCCATGAGTCTCGGCGGCGTGCGGGCCGGCCGGTCGCCCGCCGGCGACCACGGCAAGGCCGCTCTTGGAGATTCGATTCAACGGACCGTAGGCAGCAGTCGACCGATCTCCGGCGACCAAGCGGCGGACTCCGCCACGCGGTGGGTGACAGGCGAGTGACGTGAGGGTGACGGCTCGCTGGCACGGTCGTGGGCATGAGCTCGTTTCCGGGATCGCCCCGGCTTCTGAAAGGCGCACTCGTCGGCCTGGACCCGCTCAACCCGATCGCCAGTGTGATCGCGTTCCAGTACAACCCCGACACGGTCACGCGAACGCTGACGGCGCGGACTGCGCAGCAGGACGGTGACCGAACCGAGGCCCTGCGCCTGAAGGGCCCGCCGACCGAGACGATCAGCTTCGACGTCGAGATCGACGCCACCGACCAACTGGAACAGGGCGACCCGATCGCGACGTCGCTCGGTGTGGCGCCGGCGCTCGCCTCGCTGGAGATGCTGCTGTACCCCAAGTCGGCACTCGTGATCGCCAACCAGGTGCTCGCTGCTCTCGGAGTGATCGAGGTCATCCCCGCCGAGGCTCCGCTCACGCTGCTGATCTTCGGGGCGAGGCGCGTCCTGCCCGTGCGGCTCACGACGTTCACGATCACCGAGCAGGCGTTCGACCCCGCGCTCAACCCGATCCTCGCCAAGGTGAGCCTGTCCCTGAGCGTCCTCACGTACGACGACCTCGGGCTCGCGAGCGTCGGCGGGGCACTCTCGTTCGCGCATCAGCTGAGCGAGGAGCAGATGGCGACGATCGCCGGCGCGGGAGCCGTCGAATCCGGACTCTCCGCGATCGCCCAGTCCGCCGGCGTGCGGATCGGAGGCTGAGGTGTTCGACGCGACGAGCCGCTACGCCAAGCTGGAGCGGGCGACGATGACCGTCGCCGACCCCGACGGGACGGCGCGAACGGTGACGTACGTGCGACGGCGGTTCGTCCCGGGTGCGGCGGGTCAGACCACGCTGGTCGAGCACACCGTCACCGACGGCGAGCGGCCGGACACGCTGACCGCCAGGTATCTGGGCGACCCCCTGCAGTTCTGGCGAGTCTGCGACACGAACGACGTCCTCCGCCCGGACGAGCTCACGCAGACGCCGGGGCGGGTGATCGAGATCAGCATGCCGAACCCGACGGCGAACTCGTAAAGGAACCTGACGACCGTGAACCTCACGACCGCCCTGGGCATCCGTCTCATCCTCTGGGCAGGCGGCGTCGTCCCGACGCCGGTGCCCCCTTCGGTGCTGAACGCCCTCTCGAGCGCACAGGTCACCAACGACGCGGAGAACGGCGACGGGTTCCAACTGACGTTCACGCTGGGCAGGGACGCCGGAGTCGATTACGAACTCCTGTCGAGCGGCGTCGTCGATCCGATGACACGGGTCTGGCTCGGCGTCGCGATCGGCGTCGTCCCCGAGGTGCTGATCGACGGCGTCGTCACGCACCACGAGCTCGCGCCCAGCAACGATCCGGGCGCCTCGACACTCACCGTCACCGGCACGAACCTCACGGCCATGCTGGACCTTCAGGAGAAGAACGCTCGGTTCAGCAACCAGCCCGACTACCTGATCGTCACGAACGTCCTGCTCTCGTACCCGCAGCTCGGGCTGATCCCCGACGCGACGCCGACCTCGGACGTGCCGATCGAGCTCCAGCGCATCCCTCGGCAACACGAGACCGACCTGCGGTTCATCCGCCGGATGGCCGAACGGAACGGATACGTCTTCTACGTCGAGCCGGCCACGTTCGGCGTGAACCACGCGTACTTCGGCCCCGAGACGAGGTTCGGGGTTCCCCAGCCCGCGCTCACGATGAACATGGGGCCCGACACGAACGTCCGCCGGCTGTCCTTCTCCAACGATGCGCTGGCGCCGGTCGGCGCGAGCGGGACCTTCATCGAGCCGATCACCAAGACGGCGATCCCCATTCCACCGCTGCCGTCGCTACGGATCCCCCCGCTCTCGGCCTCCCCGGCCGCCACGAATCGCACGGTGCTGCTGCGCGACTCTGCCAACGAGGACCCGGCGCAGGCGGCCCTGTCGTTCGTGTCGGCGGTGACGAACGCGCCGGACGCCGTTCGGGGGACGGGCACCCTGGACACCGCCGACTACGGCTCGATCCTCCGCGCGCGCGGACTGGTCGGGGTTCGCGGCGCCGGCTACGCGTACGACGGCAACTACTACGTGCGAAGCGTGACGCACGACATCTCGCCGGGAAGCTACACGCAGAGCTTCACACTGTCGCGGGAGGGAACGGGCGCACTGCTGCCCGTGGTGCTGCCGTGACGATGGCGGACTCCGGCGCCGGCGCTCCCGGACGCTTCTACGGCAAGTACCGGGGCATCGTCACCGACAACCAGGATCCGATGATGCTCTGCCGGATCCGTGCGAGGGTCCCCGACGTTCTCGGGGACGACGAGAGCGGGTGGGCGATGCCGTGCGCACCGTTCGGCGGGAGCCAGACCGGCTTCTTCTCCATCCCGACCCAGGACGCCGGCGTGTGGATCGAGTTCGAGCACGGCGATCCCGACTATCCGATCTGGACCGGGTGTTGGTGGGGATCGGCGGAGGACGTGCCGACGGTGCTCCTCGCGCCCCCGTACAGGAAGGTGCTCATCCAGACGGAGGACGGCAACCAGCTGATCCTCGACGACACGCCGGGGCTCGGCGGCATCACGCTCCAGACCTCGGGGGGACAGAAGATCACGCTGTCCTCCACCGGCATCGAGATCGACAACGGCACCGGCGCGACCATGAAGCTCACCGGTCCACAGGTGTCGATCAACGACGGCGCCATGGACGTGGTCTGATGCCCGGCTACCTGGTCGACGTCGGCGCCACGGTGATGTGCTCGCACACGGGTCGGGCGCAGCCGCTCGTGCCGAGCCCTCGCGTCACGGTCGGGGGGCAGCCCGTCGTGACGATCTCCTCGATGTACACGATCGCCGGGTGCGCACTGAGCTCGGTGCCCTCGCCGCCGTGCGTGACCGGCCAGTGGATCGTCGGCGCGACCCGGGTCAAGGTCGGCGGAATCCCCGTGGCGTTGCAGGACGGCACGTCCACGTGCATCCCGACGGGTCAGCCGATGCAGGTCCTGGTCACGCAGGTGCGCGTGAAGGGGACGTGACGGTGGGCGCGTTCCAGGTCGACCACCCGTACCACCTCGACCCGACCGGCCGGACCGCGTCGACGGGAACGGACGATCACGTGCGCGACATGATCGAGCAGGTGCTGTTCACGACGCCCGGCGAGCGGGTGAACCGGCCGGCGTTCGGGACGGGCTTGCTCCAGATGGTGTTCGCGCCCAACAGCGACGCCCTCGCCGCCGCGACGCGGCTCACCGTGCAGGGCAACCTTCAGCAATGGCTCGGGGACGTGATCCAGGTGCAGGACGTCACGGTCGAGAACGAGGACGCAACCTTACGGGTCACGGTTCGCTACGTGGTCCGCCGGACGCAGGAAGCCCGCACGGCCGAGTTCGTGAGGGAGACCTGACGTGGTCGCCGGCTACCGGTGCGGGACGAACCGGCGGCGAGCGGACGTGCGCGGCTCGACCACGCTGAACGGGATCGACTTCCTGGAGGTCGACCCCGGCGAGGCGACCCTCCGGGTGCACTTCCTGAACGGGCTTCCCGGCACGCCGGATCCCGTTCCCCCGGCGGCGGCCGCGCTCGACGCGTCCAACCTCGCGATCGACGGCGGTGTTCGTCTGACCGGGATCGTCGTGACGGCCGTCGCCGCGGCGGCCGAGGTGCTGACGGTCACGGTGAGCCGCCCGGGTTGGACGCCGGGCGGGCCGATGGGTGACTACTCGACGTACACGCTCCGCGTGCGATCGTCCTCGACCGACGACCGCCCTCCCGACGGCTTCGATCCCCAGCTTTCGAGCGTCGACTTCTCGTTCAAGGCCGGGTGCGAGACCGACTTCGACTGCGAGACCGACGAGCCGTGCCCGCCGGAGATCTTCCCGGAGCCGGACATCGACTATCTGGCCAAGGACTACGCTTCGTTCCGCGGCCTGATGCTCGACAGGATGGCGGCGACGATGCCCGCGTGGACCGAACGGCACGCGGCGGACGTCGAGATCGCGCTCGTCGAACTCCTCGCTTACGTCGGCGACCACCTCAGCTACTACCAGGACGCCGTCGCGACCGAGGCGTACCTGGAGACGGCTCTGAAGCGCACGTCGATCCGTCGGCATGCCCGGCTGCTCGATTACCGGATGCACGACGGATGCAACGCGCGCGCATGGGTCTGCTTCGCCGTCGACCCGGGCGGGGACGGAACCGTCCTCGAGCCGGGAACGCGGATCCTGTCCGCGGGCGCGCCGGGTTCCCCGGTGGTGCTGGATCCCACGGCGTTCGAGAACGCCATCGCGCTGGACGCCCCGGCGGTCTTCGAGACGATGACCGAGGTCACGCTCCGGTCCGCGCACAACGAGATCCACTTCCATCAATGGGACGAAGAGGACTGCTGCCTGCCCGCCGGTTGCACGAGCGCCACCCTGGTCGCCGCGCCCGGGGTGTCACTCACCGCCGGCGACGTCCTCGCCATCGAGGAGGTGCTCGGGCCGGAGACGGGTGCTCCGGCCGACGCCGACCCCACCCATCGCTGGGTCGTGCGGCTGACGGCCACCGAGCCCGGCGTCGATCACGTCACGACCACGCAGGTCGTGGACGTGTCCTGGAGTCCGGACGACGCGCTGCCGTTCCCGGTGTGCATCTCGAAGCGACCGGCCGACGGCACCGACCCGATCGAGAACGTGAGCGTGGCCCGCGGCAACGTCGCGCTCGCCGATCACGGACGCACGGTCGCGGGCGGAACGACTCCCGATCCGAGCGTCGACCCGTCACCGGCCCAGGTGCCCGATGCCGGCCCCTACCGCCCCGTCCTGCCGATGGCGCCCCTCGCCTTCGTGGCGCCGCCGTGGCCGGCCGACCGGCCCGCGACGCCGGCCGCGCCGGGCATGGTGCAGGGCGCGAGCCTCGCGACGCAGACCGATCCGGCCGACGCGCTTCCGGCGGTCACGTCGCTGGTCAGCACCGAGAGCGGAGGGCTGTCGTGGACGCCCCGGGCCGATCTGCTGGGAAGCGACCGGTTCGCGGCGGACTTCGTCGTGGAGACCGACTCGGAGGGAGCCGCGCACCTGCGGTTCGGCGACGGCGAGCTCGGCCTGGCGCCGGAGTCGGGCTCGACGTTCACGGCGCGGTACCGGATCGGAGGCGGTCGCGCGGGCAACGTGGGCGGCGGAGCTCTCGGGCGCGTTGCCCCGGCGCAGGGGCTCGTCGCGACCCTTGCGGGGAACCACGTCCGGCTCTGGAACCCGCTGCCGGCGACCGGTGGCGTCGACCCCGAGCCCGTCGAGCACGTCAAGCTCGTGGCTCCGTTCGCGTTTCGCCGGCAGGAGCGAGCGGTGACCGAGGCCGACTACGCCGACGTCACCGGGCGAATGGCGGGGGTGC
>Ga0335082_10006869_pt1 | contig 12395 bp, 10 predicted proteins | sample Lox_Sample_41_FD_206718 | JGI IMG/M metagenome (GOLD analysis project Ga0335082, IMG submission 206718) | Soil microbial communities from Loxahatchee National Wildlife Refuge, Florida, United States - Lox_Sample_4.1 | ecosystem: Environmental > Terrestrial > Soil > Wetlands | place: USA...
CTGGGCGAAGTGGGCCAGGGACAACTGGGCCGTCTACAAGAAGGCGCCGTTCGAGACCTGGGGCAATGCCTGGTTCAACGCGCCGTGCCTGTACTGGCCGGCTCCGGCTCACAAGCCTCTGAAGATCGACGGCTCGAAGGTGCCGAGTGCCCTGCTGATCGACGAGACCCTGGACGCGGCGACGCCGTTCTCGGGGAGCCTTGAGGTCCGCTCTTTGTTCCAGAACGCGGTCCTGCTCGCCGAGCCGGGCGGCACTAGCCACGCCGACTCGCTGTTCGGTGACCTGTGCGTGGACAACACGATCGCCAACTACCTGGCGCTCGGGCAGCTCCCCCCGCGCGTGGCAGGTAACGGTCCGGACCTGACATGCAAACCGCTCCCGGTTCCGGTGCCTTCGTCGGCGAGTTCGGCCGCGCACGCCGCGAGCAAGGCGGCGTCCCGCCTCCTTCCGTGACCCGAAGCGGTCTTCGACCTCAGCGCAGAGCTGTCCCGCCCGGGGGAGTACATCCCCGGTTGCAGCGTGGCGCAGCCGCTGACGCGCAGGCTGGAGGAAAACCCGGTTCGCCAGGCTGACGACACCAGCCGAGGCGCTCGCCACCATGGGATGCAGGTCAGGGCGATCCCGGGGAGGCGCAGATGCATGACCTTGAGGTCGCGATCGTACATGCGCGGATGCGGATCGAGGGGTCTGCCCCGGCAGCGGTGCGGAACACGGCTTCCCGGCCAGGGAAGCAGGCGCAGGCGACGGTACTGCGGCCTGCGCGCGTAACGGGCGATGCCGGCGATCGCCGGAGCGCCCGCCAGTAGGGGCCCGTGCTAGCGCGCCCAGATCTCCCTCTTCACAAAGTGCGGTGCGCTCGCGCTGCTGTGCGCCCTGATCGGAGGAAGCGCCGATGAGCTGCCGGGTGCTGATCGCAGCCGTCGCCACGGCCGCGGCTGTGCTGTCCGGCCCTGCCGGGGCCGCGTATGACCGGGGCGTCGCGGCCGCGGTCCGGTCTGATCTCGCCGCGAGCGTCCGGCTCCCCGACAGCAGCCAGGTCTACGTCTTCGGGGACACGCTCGCGGTCAACGGCCAGGTCATCTGCGCCCCGTCCCGCTGCCCGCACGGTTATCCGCACGACTCGATCGCGATCCAGCGACCCGGCACGGCCACGTTCGCGATGCAGTCGTGCGCGCCGCCGGATGCCCCTACGGATGGCAGTGGGTGCCAACTGGCCGGACGGCAGCTACTTCTGGATGGCCGCGCCCGCGGTCGAAGGCACCAGCCTGTACGTCATCGGGGAGCGCATCAGCCCGTCGGCCGGCACGGTCGAGGGCGAGTATACGGCCAGGTTTACGGTCGGCGCCGGCGACGCCCTGACCTACCAGGGCATCACCGCGCTCACCGGCGCGGCCGGCGACTCCCAGTGGGGGTCGGCCGCCCGGGACCCGCACGGCCGCGGGTGGTGGCTGACCGGCACCCGCAACACCGGCGGGGCCGGCTGCGTCGCGGACTGCAAGACCATGGACCTCGCCTATGTCCCGTCCGGCGCCATGACGCATCCCTCCGCCTGGCACGTCCAGCTCGGCGCGCTGCCCTCCGGCGAGGGTTACGACCTGGGCACGGTCGTGAGCATGAGCCACGTCACCGGCCATGGCTGGGTTGCCTACACCAAGCGCGACGACATCACCGGCAGTGTCCTGGAGCGGCTCAACGCCTGGCACGTCACCGGGCCCTGGCAGGTCGCCGCCCAGCAGTGGCCGGCCCCGCCCGCGCCCGGATGCGGATGGACCTACTCGGCCGAGACTCACCCGGCCAGCCCGGCTCCGGGCGGCCGGATGCTGGTGTCCTGGGCCAGCAACCACGATGACCCCGGCACGACCTGCGACATGCGGCCCCAGTTCACCGACCTGCCCATCGGCTCACCTTGACCGCCAGACAGTACGGTGGGAGTACCGCAGGGTGTGGGCCGCGGGAAGGGACGGAGCTGCGATGCAGGTGATCAAGGTGAGCGAGTTCGGCGGCCCCGAGGTGCTGGAGCTTGGCGAGGCCGACATCCCCCGGCCACGCTCCGGCGAAGTGCTCGTCCGGGTGATCGCCGCCGGGGTTGGCCCCTGGGACGCCTCTTTTCGTCGTGGCGGCTGGGCTGGCTCCTTGCCGTATGTCCCGGGCGGCGAGTTTTCCGGGGTCGTGGTCGGTGACACGGGAGCCGACGCCGCCCTGGACGACGGGGCGCCGGTGTACGGTTACCCGGGCATGACCGGCTGTTACGCGCAATCGCTCGACGGCGCGGCCCGGGCGGCTCGTGACGGAGCCCTAGTCGCCACGCCGGTGCATGCCGAGACGCCGGCCGGGCCACGGCTCCGGTGGCGGCAATACAACGGGCAGCCGAGGGGATCCCGGCTGATTCGGATGGCCCGTGGTTCGACGACGGATCATTGTCGGTCACCCTGCAGGCCCGCTATTACTGGAGTGACGCCGCGCAAGCGCACCGTGAGGTGGAGCGCGGGCACACCCAGGGCAAGATCGCCCTCATCGTCGATGACGACCTCGCGGCCTCGCTCGGGGTCTGACGTTCGCCATCCGCACGGGCCGTGATCTTCCTGGCGGCAGCGCACCAGGTCGTGACGAACGTCTCGTTGCCGTGGCCGCCGCGGGGGAAGAGGCCTGCGCATCATTAAGTTACAACCATAAATAGTTGTACTAGCGCAAGTATCCGGGGTCGTGGTCCCGCGCCAGCGAGGTGAACCTGCTTGCCCGAACTGAGCCGCCAGCGCCGCCTGCTGGTCCTGGGCATCTGCTGCATGAGCCTGTTCATCGTCGGCCTGGACAGCACGATCGTGAACGTCGCGCTGCCGTCGATCGGACGTGAGCTTCATGCGTCCGTGTCCGGGCTGCAGTGGACGATCGACGCGTACGCGCTGGTACTGGCGAGCCTGCTGATGTTGTCCGGGTCGACCGCGGACCGGATCGGGCGCCGGAAGACGTTCCAGGCGGGCCTGGCCGTGTTCACCCTCGGCTCGCTGCTGTGCAGCCTGGCCCCGAGCCTGGGCTGGCTCGTCGCCTTCCGGATGATCCAGGCGGTCGGCGGGTCGATGCTCAACCCGGTGGCGATGTCCATCATCGCCAACACGTTCACCGATCAGGCCGAACGAGCCCGCGCCATCGGCATCTGGGGCGGCGTGTTCGGCCTCAGCGTGGCGCTGGGCCCTGTGGTCGGCGGCACCCTGGTGGATTCGGTCGGCTGGCGCGGCATCTTCTGGGTCAACATCCCGGTCGGGATCGCGGCGATCGTCCTGACGGCGCTGTTCGTGCCCGAGTCCCGGGCCGCCAGGCACCGTCGGCCCGACCCGGTGGGCCAGGTCCTGGTCATCGTGCTCCTGGCCTCGCTGACTTACGCGATCATCGAGGGCCCCGGCTCGGGCTGGACCTCGGCGAAGATCTTGTTCTTCTTCGGTCTCGCCCTATTGGCGCTGGTCACCTTCCTGGCCTGGGAGCTGCGGCGTGACGATCCGCTCATCGATCCCAGGTTCTTCCGCAGCGCGCCGTTCTCCGGGGCCACGGCCACCGCGGTAACCGCGTTCGCGGCGATGGGCGGCTTCTTGTTCCTCAACACCCTGTACCTGCAGGACGTCCGGGGGTACAGCCCGCTGGCGGCCGGGCTCTTCCTGCTGCCGATGGCGGTGACGATGGCGGTCTGCGCGCCGCTGGCCGGACGGATCGTCGCCGCCCGGGGGGCCAGGATCCCGCTGGTGATCGCGGGCGTGGCCCTGATCGTCGGCGGCGTGCTGCTGACCCGGCTGACCGACGCGACCAGCGCTGGCTTCCTGGTGATCAGCTACGTGATCTTCGGCATCGGGTTCGGCCTGGTGAACGCGCCGATCACCAACGCCGCTGTGTCCGGCATGCCGCGCCAGCAGGCGGGCGTCGCGGCCGGCGTCGCGTCCACCAGCCGGCAGGTGGGCACGGCGCTCGGCGTCGCGGTCATGGGCTCCGTGCTGAACGGCAACCTGCACGGCCCGATGCGCACCGGATTCGTGCCCGCCAGCCAGCCCGGCTGGTGGATCGTGGCCGCCTGCGGCGCGATCATCCTCATCCTCGGCATCGTCACGACCGGCGAGTGGGCGCGCCGCACCGCGGCCCGTACCGCCGCCCGGCTCGAACCGGCCGACGGCGGGCCACCCGCGAGGAGCGAGGTGACGGTGCCGTGAGCTGGCCGCAATCGGCGCGTTCTTAACCCGGCGAACTGCTTCACTGGCGTAGCGGTCGCGAAGAATACGCCACGGGGCGTACGGATGTCAATGACAAGCGGCTAATTCAGTTGCCGTTGGCGGCGATTCCGGTAGCGTTGTAGGCACGGGGCAGATCAGTCAGGGGGCTGATAATGCAGCTAGCGATATACCATCACGCCACCAGCGCGGACTGGGCCGACGCCCTGTTCGTGTCGGTGATCCAGGGCTCCGACAAACCCGACGCTAGTCAGGTCCGGAAGGCGATCGCCGCGGCCGTACGTGCCTACGGCGGCGGGGGCTGCGCCCAGCGCGTGGCGCAGGAGTTCGGCGATCACCCGGAGACCGCGGTCGCGCGAATGCGCTGGGCTCGTGAGGTGGCCGGCGAAGTGTTCGTCTCGCCGCCAGGGCCTGCGCGGGACAGGTTCCGAAAACGGCCGGGACAACCCGTCGCCGACCCTCGGGCCTGGCGATTGGCCAGGATATGAAGCGCGTCCGCATCGACAGGCGGGAGATCCGGCGCAGGCGCCACGAGGCAGAGGACCTGCCGGCCGACCCGCGAGACCCGGATGTGGTCCGGGCCAAGGCGCTCGCCCGTATCCGGCAGACCGGCTCATCCCCGAGCAAACGGGCCCGCTAGGTGACCACGACTGCGGGCACGAGGAAACCGCCGGGCCCGCCGTGCCGTACCCGGACGACGGATCTGCGCAGTTCGCAACCGAGAGGCATGCCATGAGGAACCGGTTGCCAGCGAACGTTCCGCTGGCCATTGTCATGCTCGCGGCGGTGACCACAGCTGCGTTCCGGGCTGCGGCCAGGCGAGCACAGGCACGGCGGATACCCGGCGCCGAATCCGTACCGGCCACGGCGACAGCTGTTGATAACCGCCCAGTTGGCTCAGACGACCAGATCCAGTCTGTATTTCACGAGCTGCATGCCGACGGCCATCACGCTCTATGCGGGGTCTGCAATAACGCGTAACGCCCCTTGAGGATGTTGCCTCACTCATCGCCGGCCGGCTGTGATGGGATCATGTCAGACGCATCGATCGCATTTCCGCTGCTCAGGATCGGCCGGCTGGAGCTGGGGCGGGAGCTGCGCGGCGGCGAGCGGAACGCCGAGTTCATCGCGGCTAGCCGGTCAGCCGGCCGCCGCGTTGCTGCGCCGCGGGCGGTAGGTCTCTGCGCAGTCGTCAGGCTAGGAGTGCTGGGCCCGGCGGAGCTCGAAGGCGATCACGATTTCTGAGATGCCGCGGAACAGGGCGAAGAAGCCGACCCAGAGCAGCAGCAGCGCTCCTTGGACCGGGCGGTACTGCTGGGAGGCCCAGAAACCGAGCAAGATCTCCAGGATGCCGGCCAGCAGGCCCAGCCACCAGGTGGAGTTGACCTCCCTGGTGCTGACGGAGGTGATGATGTAGAACGTGCCCTGGAAGATGAGCAGCAGCCCCAGGATCGAGGCGAGCGCCCAGAACGCGTCATAGGGCCGGGCGAATGACCAGCCGGCGCCGAAGGCGAAGATGATGCCCATCACGATGTGCAGCCAGCGCCAGCTGGGCATGACCGAGGCGATGAAGAACTCGTTGATCGTGGCCACCAGGAAGTAGGCGCCCAGCAGCACGCCCACGGTGGGGATCGAGGCGGGATTGAAACGCAGGGCAATCCAGGACAGGATGAGCCAGGCGATGCCGGTCAGCAGGAACATCCACCAGGGGCCGGCCAGCCGCGCCAGCCCCGCGCGGGTTCTGGACCGGATGTCTGTGCGTTCGTCCATGGTGCTCATGAGCAGCTTCCTTTCGGGCAGTGGCTACCGCGGCCGGATCCCGCGCGGCGGGTCCGCCCGCCGGATGATCTCACCATGACGGCCGGGCTCTGGCCCCGTCCGCCGAACGGGCGCGGAGGAATTCGCCTCCTCCCGGAGATCACGCGGTAATCTGCCGATCTTTTGTGTATAAAGTTCGCAATAACGCTGATATGAACCGGAACTTGATGAAGTAGCGCAGCGTCAGGGCCATGGTGTCTCATTCGAGACAACCTCGTCCCTCTTGACCCGAATGCGGCGCGGAGGTCGAATAGGGGAACAGGATCATATCATCACTACTCGACTAATTCCTTGCCTTGCGCCCGGGCGGGCAAGGACGTGCACCTGGGGGGGCGAGCTGGATGAGCTGCAGTCCGAGGATCCGAGACGGATAGGACCATACTGGCTTGAAGGGAGGCTGGGCTCGGGTGGCATGGGCCGCGTGTATCTGGGCCGGTCGCCGGGAGGTCGCCAGGTTGCGATCAAGGTAATCCGGCCGGAACTCGCTGAGGATGCCGATTTCCGGACCCGTTTCGGCCGGGAAGTATCCGCCGCCCGTAAGGTCAGCGGCATATTCACGGCGTCGGTCGTGGATGCTGACTTGGACGGCGCGATGCCCTGGCTGGCGACGTCCTATATCGCCGGGCCGTCGCTCGCCGACGCGGTCGCCTCCCGCGGGCCGACGCCTGAGTCCACCGTGCTGCGACTGGCGGCCGGGCTCGCCGAGGGCCTGAGCGCGATACACGCCGCCGGCGTGGTACACCGTGACCTGAAGCCGTCGAATGTGCTACTGGCCGACGACGGGCCGCGGCTGATCGATTTCGGGATTTCCCGGTCGATGGAGACGAGCGCGCTGACTCAGACCGGCACCGTGGTCGGCTCGCCCGGGTTCATGTCACCGGAACAGACCCGGGGCCGCGAGGTCGGACCGCCCAGCGACATCTTCAGCCTGGGCGCCGTCCTCACCTTCGCCGCCACCGGCGAGGGGCCGTTCGGGCAGGGGTCCACGGTGGCGCTGCTGTACCGGGTGGTCAGCAGCCGGCCCAACACCGCCGGGCTGCCGGGCGGACTCCGGCTCCTGATCGAGCACTGCCTGGCCAAGGATCCGCGCCAGCGACCGTCAGCGGCTCAGCTACTGGCCCGGCTGAGTGAGCCCCCGCCCGTCGCCTTCCCGGCCAACGCGCCGGAAAGGGTACCCACGGCGCCCCGGCCGGAGTCACGTTTCGACCGGCCGGTGGCATCACCGGTGCCGCCCCGGGACGGCCGGGCCGCGGCCCCTGTGCGTCATCGGCCGGCCCGCCGGGACTGGCTGATCGTCGCGGCCGCGGCCGCGGTGCTGGCCTCCGTCGGGGCCGGCGCCTTCGTGGCCGGGAAGATCGTGCCCGGGCACGGCGCACCAGCCGCTTCAGGCAGCCCCAGTCCGGCCGGGGCCACGTCGCCGGTCACGCCGCCTCCTGCCAGCACCCGGCCTCCCGGCGCGGCCGCCATGGCGACCCTCGGCTCCTACCTGGCCCAGAGCGCCTCCGTGCGGCCCACCATCCAGTCCGCGATCGACAGAGTGCGGCAGTGCTCGGAAAGCCCGTCGAGCGGAGAGATCACCCTCCAGCATGCCATTGACACCCGTCGGCACATCCTGAACGCCCTGCCCGCGCTTTCGGTCTCCGGGCTGCCCCACGGAACCCAGTTGGTCAGTACGCTTACCACCACGATGCAGGTCTCGATCGCCGCCGACAGCGACTACCAGAGCTGGATGAGGGACTTCCCCAGCTCGGGGAGCCCGTGCGGATCGGACCCCAGCCAGGACTCGAACTACGCAGCCGGCGTGACCGCCTCCAACGCCGCGACCACGGCCAAGAATGCCTTCGTCGCCATCTGGGACCCCATGGCGCCCCGCTACGGTCAGCAGGTCTATTCAGGCACTGGGTTCTGATGCGCCGGGCGGCGGGGCCGGGCCTTATGCCGATGGTCACGGTCCCGACCGGGATTCCCAGAATGCCGGCGATCTCCCGGTAGGCGTAGCCCTCCACATCAGCGAGATAGACCGCGGTGCGGAAAGCTTCGGGAAGCTGACGGAGCGCGCGTGTGACGCAGGGGTCGGGCAGGTGCTCGAGGACCTCGATGTCGGCGGCCTTCAGCCCTGACGAGGGCGGAGAGCCGGCGCGGGCGAACTGCCAGCCGTCGACCTCGCCGGCGGCCACGGGCTCTCGCTGGCGCTTCCTGTAGCTGCTGATGAACGTGTTGGTGAGGATGCGGTACAGCCAGGCCCTCAGATTCGTGCCCGGCTTGAACTGCCCGAATGAGGCATAGGCCCGGGCGAACGTTTCCTGGACCAGATCCTCGGCGTCTGCGCGATGGCGGGTCATGCGCAGCGCCGTGGGATACAGCTGGACCAGGTACGGCAGTGCCTCTCGCTCGAACCTCGCCGCCCGCTGGGTTGGCGTTTCCCCGGCCGGATCTGCTTCCACCTGCCGCTGGACAGGAGCCTGCCAGGCAATAGTCGTGGCGTTCATCTGTCTTCTCCCTGGCCCTCGCCACTGGCTGGACCCCTCAGGAGGCGCCCCGTCGTGTCCGGGGCACTGGTCCTGACACGACCGTAGGAGCAAGGTTCGCGGCAGGCATCACTTGAAGGTGGAGGAGCCAGGTGGAATCTTCCGGGCCGGCTGGGTGTAGTGCGGCCGTCTGAGCCATTCCCGCAACCTCGCCGGCAGGCTTCAGGCCAAGCGGTGCGGGATCGTGTCACTCACATTCACCGCCGGGACACCGGCACAGCCGGAGTTCATCGAACCCGATGGCCTTGAGCAGCTCACCGTGACCGTCGATCTGCCGGACCCCTATCGGGGCTGACCGGGCCAGCGAGGCGGCCGGCCAGGACCTGCACGGCGCGGGCGGTCCAGGCGGAGGGGCGCGGGCGGGCACCGTCCGCCAGGCCGTTCCAGTAGATCGACCAGGTGGCCGCGATGGCGCGCCGAACGGCCGGGGCGGTCAGCAGGCGCGTGGCCGCTGATGTGGTCCTCGGCCTGCGCAGCAGCGCGCGCTGCAGTGCCGCCGCGCCGGCCATGTACTGGCCGAACGCCGCCTCGAGCGCCTCGGCGTATGCGCCGGCCGCCTGGGCTGGGCCGGCGAGCACAGCCTCGGCGGCCAGCGTGCCGCTGACCATGGCCGGGCCGATGCCCTCGCCCTGCAAAGGGTTTATCAATCCCGCGGCATCTCCTGCCAGCAGCACGTTACCGGCGGCAGACGGGGCGCCGGTGCCCCCCATGCGCAGCCATCCGCCCATGACCGGCCCCGGCTGCGCGTCCCCGCTCAGATCACCACGCTGGCCGAGCAGCGCGACCAGCCTGGTCAGGTCGCCTCGCAGCTGCGCCTGCCCGCGGCTGCTGCCAAGGCCGACCCCGATGCCCACGTTCGCCCGGCCATCCGCACCGGGAAACAGCCAGCCGTACCCCGGGTAGATACGCCACGGGCTGGCGTCGAGCAGGATCAGCAGGGGCAGCGGAACCTCCGCCGGCACGTAAGCACGGATCGCGAAACCCCACAGGGCGGCCTGCGGGTCAAGCATTCCGGCCAGCCGGGCGACCGGGCTCAGCGCCCCGTCGGCAGCGATAATGATCTCAGCCGCCAGGCGCTGCCCGTCGCTGGAGATAACAGCGTCCACCCTGCCGTCCGCGCCCGGCTCGACCGCGGTGACCCTGGCCCGTACCGGGACCGCGCCAGCCTGCAGAGCGGCCTCGCGTAGCGCGTGGTCCAGCGCGAGCCGCGGCACGATGATCCCGTGACCGGGGTAGGTATGCCCGGTGAAGGCCGGAAGCCTGCTGCGCCGGCCGGAAGGGCCGACCGCGAGCAGGTCAGAACCCTGCCCGGCGTCAGGGACACGCAGCCCCAGATCCATCAGGACCTGTACGCCCCGCGGCCCCACCAGGTCCCCGCACGCCTTATCCCGCGGGAAGGCCGCCTTGTCGGCGAGCGCCACCCGAGCGCCGGACCGGGCGAGCACCAGCGCGGCGATGCTTCCGGCCGGCCCGGCGCCGACCACCACGGCATCGAAACGGCGGCTCACCGGCCCGCCACCATCGCCAATATCATCCGTGCGGCGACCTCTGGCACCTGCGATCCTCCTGCCACGAACCGGGTAGCCCAGCGCTATAGAGATATTTTCCAGCACACGGCGTCGAATGGTGGCCCGCCGGGCGCTGGGGCGCGTGTGCGGAGAAGCCACCGGCTCGACGAGGAAGCGGCCGGGGTTTCGGCGAGGAGCACGACCGACTGGCCGGCCAGGATGTGCGTCCCTCACGCAAGCACTATCTTGACAGAGCGCTCTCGCCTCAGGCTGCGGTGCCGCGCAGGGGTTAATTCCGTTCAATACAGGCTCGCGGCTGGCTCCTAACGTTGCTGAGGTGCCCCAAGAAGATCTGGTACAAGGACGCGCGCCGTTGCGCCGGGCGATGGTTTCCCTGGCATCGGAGAAAGACCCGCCGCCCGCTGTTTCGGGGGAACTTACCGCGGATCCAGCCGAACTGACCGCGGCCGCGGACGATTTCGGTCACATAATCCACCGTGCGCCGCAGTATGTGCTCAAGCCCGCTTCGGTCGCGGACATCTCCGCCATCGTGGCGTGGGTCGCGAGCCAGGGGCTGAAGGTGGCGGCGCGCGGCCAGGGCCACTCGAACTACGGGCGCCCGATGGTGCAGGGCGGTGTCGTTATCGACATGAGCATGCTGAACACGATCCACGGCATCGCGCCAGACCGGATCGTGGTCGACGCCGGTATCACGTGGAGCGCGGTCATCGACGCGGCGCTCGCGCGGGGGCTGACTCCTCCGGTGCTCACCGGGTTCACCGGACTATCCGTAGGCGGCACGCTTTCCGTCGGCGGTATCGGTGGCACGTCACACCTGTGCGGAATGCAAACGGACAATGTTCTGGAGCTCAATGTCGTTGTCGCTGACGGCAGGGAACTGACCTGCTCAGCAGCGCAGAACGCGGACCTGTTCAATGCAGTACGGGCCGGTCTCGGTCAAGTCGGAATTATCACCAGGGCCACCCTGAAACTAGTGCCGGCTCCCGCGCGGGTCCGCCGGTATCAGCTTTTCTACCCGGACCGGGCGACATTGACAGCCGGTCAGCGTAAGGTGCTGAACGAGCGTCGATTCCAGCATATTCAGGGCAAGTTCATTCCGAACGAATCGGGCGGCTGGAAGTTCCAATTCGAGGGCGGCGTCTTCTATACCGGATCCACGCCGGACGACAACACGGTGCTCGACGATTTGTCGGGCACTCACGCTTCCGCGGTCATCGCCGACCTATCGTACTCGGAATATCTCAACGCGTTCGATGTGCTGGAGAACCTTCTCCGCGGGAACGGTCAGTGGTTCAATCCGCACCCGTGGTGGCTGACATTTCTTCCCGATTCGGCAGCGGAGTCGCTTGCTGCCGAGATCCTCGATCAGGTCACCCATGAAGGTGTCGGCCCATTCGGTCAGGTTACTTATTACCCGATGACTACCGGTGCGTTCCGGACGCCGTTGCTGCGGATTCCTGGTGGAAGCGTCATGTTCCCGTTCAACATCGTTCGGCTCCCGGCGACGAACGACCGGGTGGCCATCGACCGGATGGCGGCGCAGAACCGGACGTTCTATGACCGGATTCGGAGCGCCGGAGGCCTGCTGTACCCGGTTACCGCGATGGCGATGTCGAAGGACGACTGGAAGACCCACTTCGGCTCGAGCTACGCGCTGCTGTCCAGCGCGAAGACGAAGTACGACCCGCAGCACATCTTTACTCCCGGTTACGAAGCGTTCTGATTAGACACGGCTGGCGTGCCGGTCACCATCAGACCTGCTTCACCGCCCTGGCATGATGACGTGGTGACCTTGACAGCGGACTTCTCGGCCACGCCGGTCCGCCAGCATGGGGCGGAGATCCAGCGGCTATGTGACGCCATGGTGGCGGCCGGCCAGGCTGGCCGTTACCCGCAGCTGACCGTGGAACGGCCCTGGTCAGTTCACAATCCGGTGCTGGAGGGTGAATTCGCTTGCCCGGAAGCGATCCGCTGGTACCTGGAGCGGGAACTGGCCCGGCTAGCCGCACGCGGCGCCCGGATCTCGGTCGGCCCCGGGCGCGAAGCGCTGGACCTGCGTGATCCGCGTCTTGCGGCTGCGGTTGACGAAACCCGCTGGGATCTGCGGCGCAAGAAGCTGTTCCTGTTCGCGCCGGAGCGCATGGCGTTGTCCATCGACCGGCTCCAGCACTACACCGGGACGCCGGCCGATTCGTTCCAGCGGTATGTGCTGCTGACCAACTACTCCTGGTACGTGGAGGAGTTTCGGGCCGCCCTGCCGGGGTGCAGCGGCCCGGATGATGATGGCCGCCAGATGCCCGCGTGGCACCAC